>VTLG01005642.1_pt1 | contig 126462 bp, 170 predicted proteins | sample 4694571 | NCBI WGS metagenome assembly VTLG01 (sample SAMN12604809, study PRJNA352737) | marine metagenome | biome: ENVO:00000447; feature: ENVO:00000209|ENVO:00000569|ENVO:01000036; material: ENVO:00002151; isolation source: viral sequences binned using virsorter ... | reverse complement strand
AAAAATGAGACTCGAACCTGAAAAAATTTTCCTGTGAAATCCATTTTTTCCTTGACAAGACCTATTTTCTACTTTATACTGGCGCGTTTTGAGAAACGCCTCATTTTAATTTGAAAAAACGCTTGACAAGATCTAATTTCTACTTTCTACTGGTGCAGAGCACAGCTCTGCACGATTTTAATGGTTAATTGCGAGTGCGACTCATTCTCATTTCAATTTTGTTGGTGAAACGCCCCGAAAAGATGTTTAATATCAATTGCTTAGTGCCCGAGGCCCGTAGGGCGCCCCGCCGTAAGTCATTGATTTCATTGGCTTTTTCGGCGCATTTTTTTCTTGACAACGCAATAAAAAACCCTGCCGTAGCAGGGTGAAAACTAATCTATGGAGGGCGACGCTTTTCTGTGCTATGCTTTTTTCAGCTTCTGGCGAGAAAGTGTCCTCTAGTCAGTTTTTAGTTTTGGTTGCCGTTAGGAAACCTTGACGATCAAGTAAGCGATTGCTTCCTTAGTCGCACCGGCCAAGCCGTTGACCGGCATTTGTGGGTCTAAACCCTCGAGCTGGTTCAACAGCTCTTTTTTGGTTGGGCCATTGTCCCGTTGGGCCGTTGGCTTTTCGGTGGCGACATATACGCCTTCCCGAACCAATTTGGAAATGACCGAACGCTTGGACTTGCCGATTGCGTCTGCGATTTCCTCGACAGGAGTTCCATCCTGATAAGCCGTGGTTATGGCGACAACCATTTCCTCGGTGTAGTTGGGTTGAGCTTTTGCCATATTTAAATTCCTTTCCTAACTGGCTGTTGTCTCGTGATGATGTGAATATACGCGATCTAGATTTAAATTGCAAGAAAAAAGTGATCTAATTTATCCTTTAATATCAATAGGTTAGGCGGGGAGGCCCCAAGGGGCCGCCGGCGATAAGCCGTTGATTTATAACGACTTTTCGCCCCTTTTTTTGTTTGACATTGCTATTTAAGTATGAGCCAGAAAATGCCGCCCACAACAACCGTGTCCAGTATTATTGAATAGACCAAGTATAGCTTGAATAGCCAAGGCAAAACAATTTTGAATTTTTCCCTCATGCTGCAACCCCTAACCGTTCGTTGATTGTACGCCACACATTCCCTGGAAGATCCGAGGGCTTGCGAACCGTTTTCATTGGCTTTTTGCGAGCCAATGCCTTGAGCAAAATTTGCTTTTCTATCTGGACATCATGCCAAGCAATATGACGCTCGACAAAATCCGGTTGTTGATTTTCAAACCGAAAAGCGGATTCCGCTGACGTTGACAGAAATTTGCCCGAAGGCGTTTTTTCAGCGGTGTAGCATTTCGGAACGCTCTCGCCCCAATAGTTCCAAATATCCAGAAGATCAAAAGCGCGATCTAAAAATTTTGCGTTTTTGTCGCCTGTCAATTCGCGCAACGTATGCGGAAGCCAAGTAAAATCAAACCGCGCATTGTATGCGGTCAATATAATTCTGTGACCATTATCAGCCAGCGCGTTGATTTGCGCGTTGAAAATATCCCGAACCTCGACAATAGACGCTGGCACAATTTGACGATTAAAAGTGTCGTCAAAATAGTGGCCTAGCTTTTCCTTGAAAAACGGAACATCGGCGCGGAACGCCTCGCGGATCACGAACGAACCCGAACCGAAATCATTTCCCTTGCGGTCTGTGATCGTCCAAGCGACATCAAACGCAATGCGCTTTTTTAGGGTGGTTTCAATATCGAGAACGACAAAAAGTGTGGATTTCATTTTTTTTTATCCTAACAAAATGATTGCGAGAAGAACCGACTGGAGAGCGAAACCAACCGCGTTGGAAACGAGATAGAGCCAATCGACTTGGGCGACTGCCCGAAGGAAGAACAAGAACAGTCCAGCCCAAATCATTAAAACCATATCAAGGGGAGGCAAATCACTAGACCAGCCCATGATAACGGAAATGCTGGTTGGAATGGTTGCCCCATGTATGAGAACCATTCCGACCCAACCTCCGATTTCTGCAAGTGTTTTTTTCATCATGTGAGCATCTTATAGCAATCGCCCCCAAGTGTCAACCCCTCTAGCTCATTTTTTTAAATAAAAGTGTCGTGAAAAACCCTTTAGTTTCAATGACTTAGCGCGGGAGGCCCATAAGGGCGTCCGGGCGTAAGCCCTTGTTTTTATTGAGCTTTTCGCCCTATATTTCAAGGGCGTTGGCTAAAATCTGCAATGCTTTTTCCTTTCCAATTTGTTTGTCGTTATAGTCTAGAACATTCCAGCCATTTGTCTCGGTCAACATTCTTTCCTTGTAAATGGTAATCATGTCGAATTTTGAAAGCGCGATTGGATCATTGCTCGAAAATTTCCAATAGCGCAAGGGGTCACGCTCCCGATTGTTTAGGCGTTGTTCTTGCTCGACTTCCGAAATCGAAAGCCATAATTTTATGAAAGTAACATCTTGAGAATTTTCCCAATATGTGACCGCATCCATAAAATTCTCATAAGCGATTTTAGAACACCAGCCCATGACTGGCTGAAGCAAAGCGCGAGAATACCAAGATCGATCATAAAAAACGATCTCGCCTTGGCGTGGCATTTTTTTCGCCCATGATGGCAACCAGTTTTTCATGGTGGTTCTGTTAGGCTTAAAAGATTGCTGAACCCGAAACGTGTAGGGTGGCAAGTATTTTGTGAGCTTGCGAATTGTGCCAGATTTGCCAGCACTATCACGCCCCTCTAAAACAACCGCAACCCGTTTTCCCTCGGCGTGGATATGCTCGGACAATTCGTTTAAGCGAATATAGTTTTGTAATTCGTGGTTCATGCTACAGCCCTTTCATTATATTTGCGTGGGTGAATAACCGCAATTCCTAGCTTGCGAAGTGTAGACCGAACGCTGGAAGCGTCATCGAACATTACCTTATTGGCTTGCTTGAATTGCCGAAGATTGAACAACCGCCGAAGCTGGTTAGATTTCAATTCGCTGTCGGCGCGATTGTCGCCAACCTTGCGATATAAAATCATATCGGGATTAATTCCCTCATTCATTAGAAATTCAAAATCCGCATCCTGCATTTGCCTAGCGGTGCAGACAATTACGAAGTCGCCTTTTTTCTGTCGTCTGCGAACTTCCTGCGCGAGAGGTAAAAGCGTATCGCCAAATATTTTTTCTGGCGTTGCATTTTCTAACCAATGTGCAAGGTCAAGCGTACCATCTGGCAATGTGGCTTGGCGGTGTTCGCTATTGATGCAAGTGCCGTCTAGGTCAAATATTGTTACGTTTTTCATAGTGCCTCCTAGTTAAAGAAAATTAGGTAAACGATACCACCGATCACGATGGTTTCCGAAATGATTGAATAGCACAGATATGCTTTAATCAACCAAGGAAGAATAATTTTGAATCTGTTTTTAATCATGGTGTGATCTTATAGCAATCCGTCATGAATGTAAACCCCTAAAATGCGTTTTTTTAAATAAAAGTGCACGAAATAACGTAATAAAATCAATGGGTTAGCGCGGGGGACCCCTAAGGGTATCCTGATGTAAGACCTTGATATTAAACGCTTTTTCGCGCCTTTTACACTCACTCTTCACAAGTTTTACCACCTCTCGAGCTGGCGCGTCAAGATGAGAATGATTCTCATTCTCACCTTACCTAGTCCTATCTTTCATTGTTCAATAGGACAGCGCACATTCCACCAAGTATGGACGCGATAGAAATACCCATTGCACAAAGTAAAAAATCACCAGCTGGATTGACAGCAATTAACATGAACAAACAAAACGCAAAACTGAATACACCAGCGAACATTAACATAACCGCGCACATATGCATTACATCTTTAACCATAATTAAAACCCTTTCCTAGTCATACCTAATACACCCCACATCATGCAAGGCAACCCGGTTGCTGTTAGTATTGTGAACAGCGTCCAGTTAGAACTATCTTCACCATGCATGATCAATTCCGCTGGCGTGTCGATTGCGGCTGTACCTGCAATCACCAACATTAAACCAACAAAAAATCTAATCATTTTGAATTCCTCCAAGCTTCATAATATTCGATGCATTTAGCGGTTAACTTTTCCGCTTCTTTTAAATCGGCCTCGGCCTTAGCCGCTTGTTTATACCGATAGGACATTTCCCACAATGCGTCTTTTTTCATGCTCATTTTAATAGCTCCTTTTTTCTATGCTTATGATATCGTATTGATAGCACGTTGCGGTATTGAAGTCAACACTGGCGGCGGTCTCGTTTGCCGCCTTTACTACTTGGCAAGCTGTCCTGCCGTGATCGCTCTCATACCTTATCAGATAGGAATCTAACTTACTACCTGCGGCCATAGCGGCCTTGTGTTCTGCGAGTGCGCGATCATGTTCGCGGACCCAATTTGAAATCATTTTAAAACCGAATTTCGACATGGAACTATTTCCTTTCCTACCTATCGCTGGCCTAGGCCGCTTTCGCTTCGCGGCGGAGCTTGGCGGCCAGCTTGTGATTACCTTGGCGCTTGGCGCGTCCGATTTTCCTTGCCCATTTTGCCGCTTCGCTATCGCGACCGGGCTTGATTGTCCGGCGCTTGCCACCTGCCGTGAAGGTCATTTTGGAAAACCGCTTGATGATTTTCTCGATTGCCTGCGCGTCCTTGGCGGATGCTTCGGCGCGAGATTTTTCGAAATGACAGCGACCGCAAAGCGCCGTGGCATTGTCGATATCTGACGTGCCGCCGAATTGCAGCGCGTGGCAATGATCGACCTGCGTGGCCTTTTCTTTTTTGCAGCATACGCAGAAACCGCCGAGAACCTCGCGCTTGATTGCGCTTGTGAAATCGCGTCCGTTGGTGACTGTTCTTGAAATGCTCATGTCGTCCTCCTTGTTTCGATGATTAAGAGTATAGAGTAGTCGACCCTATATGTCAAGCGGGTGCGGCTGTAAGTGATTGATTTTATTGCGTTATTCGCCGCTTTTTTTATGCTTTTTTTATTGCTAAGTGATTGATATTAAACGATTTTTTTCGCAAGTTTTTTTATTTTATTTTCATATGCTAATGCGAATCATTCGCAACTCGCGCCCCCATAGGGCGGTTATTAGGACTTGACCCCCGACCGATCGGCGGGGGACCCCCACAGAGCCTCTACAAGGGAATTTTCGGAAATTTGGGGGAGAAATATTGACATCCTTTGAAAGGAAGTGTATACTTTTAGTAATAATTATTAATGGAGGGAATAATGGAGCAGTATAAATACGGCCCACTAACGTGGGCAACAATCGACGATGACTCAGGAAACTATTATTATCCTGGAACACCGCCAACAGGTTATGATGAACAGGGTATTCCAATTGATGAAAGAGGACTACAATGTTTAGATATACTTTGTCCTGTTCATCCTGACTATCAAATGAAAGATGCGCAATTTTGTGCGGCTATTCACGACTATTTACCTACGGTAAAAGAATGGACGGAATGGTTTGAGAAAGAATTTATTGACATTACAGAAGAAAGATGTCAGCGTGAAATTGTTCGGTGGTATAATAAACAATCCTTACAGACTAAAGAATTTCAAGAACTAGCTTCTAATTGCTCCTCAATTGCTGAACTAGCAGAAAAAATTTTTGGAAATCATACTGAGGATGTGGTATCGTAAACAATGGCAACTAGACGAACTCAAATTGTTGAAGCACTTAAAGATGACTTAGGTACAATTGATGATGTACTTGAGGCAAATGTATTTCGACAGTTTAAATATCTTGAAGAAATAAATGACTTTCCCTCGATATGTTTTTTATCTAGGGGAGAAAATAGGTTACATCGTGGAGCCGGGCGTAGATTAGCCGGATTACAAATTGATATTCGTGGTTATGTATATGATGAAGATGAAATAGGCGAAGCTGAATCGCTTGGAGATTCAATCGAAACTATTGTTGATGCATTTGCAAATCGATATCCACAACATGCTGTAGAGGATGCTCGAGTGCTTTCGTTTAGGACTGACGAAGGATTATTTAATCCCTATGGTACTGTCGATTTGAGTGTACAATTAACATACGACGTGGAGAATGTATAATGAATAAACAACCACTTACAACGGTGGATGCTTTAAATAAAACACTAGAATCACCACCACTTGATCCAGTGATGCTTGCTATTGCAAACGATTATCTTTCGGGACGTTCAGTGGAAACTATCGCAGAGGAATACGACCTTCCACAAGATCGGATAACTTCTGTTATTGAACAGCGTGAAGTTAAAGCATATATTGATTCTGTATTTGCAACTCAAGGATACTTGAATAGGGTAAAGCGAATCAATCTAATTAATCGTGTAATTGATCAAAAGCTAGAAGAAGCTGTGGAAACTGGTATATATTCCAAAAGAGATTTACTTGATTGGATGAAGCATCTACAAGAGATTGAAGAGTCGGCTAAACCTAAAAAGACCGGACCCGCAGTTGCTGTACAAATTAATAACTATGATAAGTTAATGAAAGATTTAATGTCATGAGTAAGCAACCAAGGGATGATGGAAATGCACCTATTCCTGTACTAGGGTATGGTTATCAAGGAGGGCATATTGTGCCGTTTACAACTTCTGCAAATTCATCGCCAGAAATTGGTTCTGCTGTACGAGTAGTTTCTTTGTACTCAACATCTGAAGCTTTTTTCGAAGTAGGTAATTCTACTATTGAAGCAAATACATCTAACTCTCATTATATTCCTGCTACTACATATATTGATGTCTCACTTGGATATGAAACTGACGCAACTAATAATGATAAATTTATTTCGGTAGTAGCCTCATCTGGATCGGGGACATTATATGTAAGTGAAAGACGGTAATGGCTGGCCTAGGGCTTGGGCTAAATGTTTCGTCTGGAACTATTTCTTCTGGTGTACAGGCATATCTTTATCTTACATCACAAGATGGAGATATATTACAAGCACAACAAGATAGGGGCAGTCCTGAGTCGCCCTCGTTATTAACTTACGAGCCTAATGCAGATATAACGTCTGATACATTAGCTGGACCAAAAGATCTAATGCTAACGCAAGATGGAAAGGTCATAGCTACAGAAGATGGTAGATTAATAGGTATAGAAGACAAGGATCTACCATTTGCAAGATATATAACACAAGACGGTAACCTTATCGTTACCCAAGATGATCAACCATTAGTGGCGCAAGAAATACAGCCTGACTCTACTATACAAGAGTTTATTACACAAAATGGACGATTTTTATTTACGCAATCAGGGGACCAGATAACGACAACTTGATTAGGAGAATTAAATGGCTAATGTAAAAATTACTGACCTGACTGCTTTATCAGCGGGAGATGTTGCAGATACCGATGTACTAGTTATCGTTGATGTAAATGCTGACGCTACTAAAAAGATTACAAGCGCAGATTTAAAAACAGCAATAGCAGCAGCAAATGATTATGTAACATATACACAACTAAATGCTAATATAAACACAGTTTCTTCAAATGCAGCCGCAGTTGAAACTAGACGTACTAATAACATTGCTGGCGCAATAAGTACTGTACTAACCGGAGATTTAACAGCTTCGAGAGCGATGGTAACAAATGGTTCGGGTAAGATTGCTGTAAGTGATGTTACATCTACAGAACTCGGATATCTTGATGGAGTTTCTTCCGCAATCCAAACACAGTTTACGGCAGCTGAGACGAGACGCACAAATAATATTGCAGGCGCAATAAGTACTGTACTAACTTCTGATCTAACAGCGTCACGAGCTGTAGTTTCTGGTTCTGGTGGGAAAATTGAAGTAAGTGCTGTAACATCAACAGAAGTAGGTTATCTTGATGGAGTTTCTTCTGCGATCCAAACACAACTTGATGCAAAGGCTGCATTGGCGGGTGCAACTTTTACTGGACAAGTTAATTTTAATGATGATGCTGTTGTAACAGGTAATCTAACTGTTAACGGTGATACTATAACAGCTAATGCTGTAAATACAGTAGTACAAGATCAATTCCTCGCCTTATCTAATGGAGGAACAAACTCAACAGATGTTGGTATCTTTTATAATAGAGGTACTTCTGGTAATGCGGCTATATGGTATGATGCTTCTGCATATGGTTTCTACTTATCAGAAACAAGAGATCCATTTTCTAATACAACTATTTCACCTACTGGATCCGCCAATTTAAATATGGGCGTGCTTACTGCGAGTGAGCTAGATATTTCTGGTGATGTAGATGTTGATGGTACTCTTGAAACAGATGCACTTTCTATAAATGGAACTGCTATAACAGCAACAGGTACAGAACTTAATTATGTTGATGGTGTTACAAGTGCTATACAAACTCAATTTACAGGAGCAGAAACTAGACGCACTAATAATATCGCTGGTGCTGTTTCTACAGTAACAACTTCTGATCTTACTGCTGATAGAGCAGTAATATCTAATGGTTCTGGTAAGCTAGCTATAAGTGCTGTTACCTCAACTGAAGTCGGCTATCTTGATGGTGTTACCTCTGCTATACAAACTCAATTTACTGCAGCAGAGACTAGACGTACTAATAACATTGCTGGTGCTATCTCTACTGTACTAACAGGCGATCTAACAGCTGATAGGGCCATGATAACAAACGGCTCAGGTAAGATTGCTATAAGTGCTGTAACAGCTACGGAGCTTGGATATGTTGACGGTGTTACCTCTGCAATTCAAACCCAATTAAACTCAAAATTAGCACTTGATGGTTTTGCAAACATATTACTCACAACTACAACGGCTAATTCATATAATATTGGAACAACTGTTGCGGATATTAATGAGACTGAGGTTTATCTTGATGGAGTATATCAAACAAAATCTCAGTACGTGCTGGCAAATTCTTCTCATAATGTCCAATTTCACGAAGCTACATTTACAGCAGGGGTGAGTTTAGAAATAGTTGCACATACTTAAAAATTTTTAATTGACAGTTTAGACTGGCACGTTTATACTTTAATTTAGTAAAATATTTTGAAAGGTGACTTCGAATGGTTACAAGAGTAGGAAAATTTGTCGGCGGTCTTGGTGTAGACGTAACCAATATCGCAAATGCCCATGCAACTGAGAATAGACTAGCCATTGGCGCAGCAATGAATCCAACAGCCAATCTGCATGTAACTGGTAATACTCATATTACTACTACTCTTTCAGTCGGTGGAGCTTATACTGGCGGTGGAACAATGACTACTGGTGGTAACATAGTCATTCCAGATGCTGGTAATATAGGTTCTGCTAGTGATACTGATGCAGTAGCAATTAGTTCTGGTGGAGTGGTTTCCTTTTCTGCAACGACAGAAGCAAGTGCAACAGGAACAGCTGCTGTAACTGTTGCTGGCGGTATTGGAGTTGCAAAAGATATGTGGATTGGTGACGATATTGTCATGGATTCAGATGCAGCTGTTATTAAGATGGGTGATGATCAAGAGATAACCCTTACTCATGTTGCAGATACAGGAGTTTTATTAGAAGATAGTGGCGGATCACCTACATTACAATTACATGATGCTGGTGAATCTGTATCATCTGATGGAAGTAAACTTATTCTTACGTCTAATAGTGTTGCTTTTAATATGCCAACTGCTGATGGAAGCAATGGTCAAGCATTAGTTACAGATGGTTCAAGAACTTTATCATTTAGTGATGTTTCAACAGACAAAGATCCCGCAAGTGAATTAGCTTCTGATTTAGATTGCGGAGCATTATCAGGAGCAACTTCTGATACTAAAGATGCGTTTGGACAGGCAGTTGACGACGCCTTAGTAGAATTAGACTTATTACAATTTAAACAAAATGCACTAGGCACCGTAGATATGGGTGCGTTATCATAAGGAGATATTAAATGCCTACACAATTACAATTACGACGTGGAACAACGTCCCAAAATAATAGTTTTACCGGTGCCGCAGGTGAGATATCTGTTGATACTACACTTGACCAAATTAGAGTACATGATGGTAGTACCGCCGGTGGAATCAAGGTTCCTGCTACGGGTTTAGATTTTGGAGTAAGTGGAAACACAAACCCATCTTCTGGAACACTTAGCGTAGGAACTCCTGCTAACGTAGTTATACGATCAGCAACTGGACAATCTGGTAATGTTATCATTGGTGACGCTACCGCTACTTCAAACTTTAATTTAGATGTACGAGGTACTGCAAATGTTGGAGCATTGACAGCTACTAGCGCAGTACCACATGCTTCAGATGGTGGTGCTCTCGGATCAGCCTCAGCAGAATGGTCTGATCTATTTCTCGCTGACGGTGCTGTTGTTGCCTTCGGTGACGATCAAGAAATCACACTTACACACGTAGCAGATGCAGGATTGAATCTAAAACATGTTGGAACTGGCGATGGTAAAATGCCAACGTTCACTCTTCAATGTGGTGACAATAATATGGAAGCAGATGATAAAATTGGTGTTATTAACTTCCAAGCGCCAGATGAAGGAACAGGTACCGATGCTATTTTAGTAGCTGCTGGTATTGAAGCAATTTCAGAAGGTGATTTTAGTTCTTCTAGTAATGCTACAAAACTCAGCTTTAAAACAGCCGCAAGTGAAGCCGCAGCAGAAAAAGTTGCAATAACATCAGGTGGTGATGTTAATGTTGTTACTGATGGTGCTTCGATGTTTTTTGGTGCAGATTCTGAGATAGAACTACGACATGTAGCTGATGAAGGACTTATACTTAAACATGTTGGAACTGGCGACGGCAAAAGTCCAACTATGACTTTCCAAGCAGGTGACAATAATATGGAGGCTGCTGACAAACTTGGTGTTATTAACTTCCAAGCACCAGATGAAGGTGCAGGTACAGATGCAATTTTAGTAGCCGCTGGAATCGAAGCCGTGTCTGAGGGTGACTTTAGTGCTTCTAATAACGCTACAAAACTCAGCTTCAAGACTGCTGCTAGTGCCGCTGCCGCAGAAACAATGGCTCTTAGTTCTGGTGGTAATTTAACTGTATCGGGAACGATTACAGATGGTGCTGGTGGTGGACCAGTTCCTCCTGGAGCAGTTGTGCCTTATGGAGGCGGTACAGCACCAACAGGATATTTACTTTGTGATGACTCTGCTGTTTCTCGTACTACATATGCAACACTATTTGCAATTGTTAGTACTACATATGGAGCAGGAAATGGAACAACCACATTTAATGTTCCTGATCTTAGAGATAGATTACCTCTGGGTAAAGGTACAAACAATAGTACCTTAGGTGGAGAAACATCTGGAGCTGCAGCGTCTGCTGTTAAAGCAACAGCTTCTGGGTCTGCCTCATTAACTGTAACAACAGGTACATTTGCAACGTCAGCGAAAGACTCCTCGCAAGCTTCCGCTGTAACAGGTGTAACTGCTGGCGGCCATACTCACAACCTAACATTGCCAGTTCAGGTATTTAACTATATTATAAAGACGTAATAGTTCAATGGCCGAAACCAGAGAACTTGATCAAATACAAAGCGAACTAGAAGTTCTTCATGAGAGGTCTCAGAGTAATAAACTTGCGATAGCCTCTCATGAAGCAACGTGTGAAGAACGTTATCATAACATTCTTCAACTATTAGACGCTGCTCAAAAACAACATGACGAGATGCACAAAGAAATACAATCTTTAAATAATATTGCAACTCAAGGTCAATCAACTATTAAGACTCTTTTTTATGTAGGTGGTTTTACAACTGCGGTTGCAGGTTTTGTTTATACGATTATGCAAATATTTCCAAGGTAATGTCCGAAAAATTCTTTAAACTCAAAATACAAAAAATTCTAGATCGTTTACCAACGCCTATTCAATTTAATAAAGCACAGTGGGCAATGGTATATGGTTTAGACGAGAATCGTTTTTGGGTACAAGTGGCTGCTCGTCGTACTGGTAAATCATATGCAGCTTCTGTAATTGCTTTTGCAAAGCTTTTAGAACCTGGACAGCAAGTAATGGTTGTTGCTCCTAATTTTTCCCTTTCATCAATTATCTGGGACTATGTTACAGATCTTATTAAAAATCTTGAGATTGAGGTTGATAAGTTTAATCAAAAAGACAAGGTGGTAAAACTTATCAATGGTTCTATATTTAGATTGCTTTCTGCTAATAATAGAGATTCTTTAATTGGTCGTGGAGCTAATTTACTTATTGTAGACGAGGCAGCGGTAATCCCAAATGATGAGTATTTTGTAAGAGACTTACGACCAGCACTTTCTACATTTAAAAATTCTCGTTGTTTATGGATTTCTACTCCTAGAGGAAAAGGTAACTACCTTTATAACTATTTTTTAAGGGGAGAAGATCCAGAATTTCCAGAGTGGGGTAGTAGTCATTTCACTTGGGAAGCAAATCCATTATTATCGGTAAATGATGTAGAAGAAGCACGAAAAGCTATGTCTCGTGCTATGTTCGCTCAAGAATATGAATGTGAATGGACTACTACAGAAGATCAAGTTTATGAAGCATTAAATGAGCAAAGACATTTAGGTGATTACATTGGTGAACGTTTTGTTGAGGTTATAGGGGGACTTGATGTTGGATATAGAGACGAAAATGTATTTGTTGTGATAGGTACTGATGGTGATAAATATTTTATAATTGATGAGTTTATTTCTAAAGAGACAACAACATCAGAACTTGCAGAATCTATTAAGGAAAAAATAGATGAATGGAATATAGATAATATTTATATTGACTCAGCGGCACAACAAGTAAAAGCAGACTTTGCATATGATTATGATATATACTGTGAAAATGCAATTAAGTCAGTAAATGATGGTATAAATTCTTTACAAGTTTTAGTTGAACAAGATAGGTTACTATTTGATGATGGTGGAGCAATGCATACATTTGCTGCTATGAGTGCATATCGTTGGAATCCTAATACAGAAAAACCTAAACCAATTCATGATTGGTCTTCACACCCATGTGATGCTGTACGATACGCTATTTATACCCATCAAAAAATGAGTAATATTTCAATCTATGCTTAGAATAGTTGTTTTAAATCATTCAAGACCTAAAAATGTTGGAAAGTTAATAGATACATTTAAAAAATACTTTCCAATGGCGATTATAAATAATAATCCACAAGAAATGTTTGAGTATATTGGTAATGGTGTAGATGTTATTAATAATGAACATAACTATTATTGCATGGAAAGATGGATACGATGTTTTGAATACCCCGAACCATATAAATTAATTTTAGATGATGATATACTACCGTCTTTAAGTTTAATTAAACGAATGTTACAATCTAAACAAGAGCTTACTGGAATATATGGCAAACTAGGAGTAGATAAGGCAAATACTTATTTAGATTTAGAAGATGTATGGGAAGATAAAGAGGTTGATTTTTTGGTGGGATCGTGTATGCTAATAAAACAAACTCTTCTTGATACCTTGCATGAAGATATAGAAAAAATCGGATATCCAAAACGAGGGGATGATATCGTCATAAGCTACTTAGCTAAACAAAAAACAAAAAAACCTCTTCAAGTTACAACTGGAAAATTTGCATTTTTACCTGAAGATGGAGTTGGATTAAATACCGAGCCTGATCATTTTTCCAGGCGTTGGGATGTAGTCCAAAAGTTTAGAAATATTGGTTGGACAGACTAGAAGAAAGTAGATATGATGGATACATTAAAGCGATTTCCGGTAAAATATATCCGTGATTTTATTAAGAAAGACTATAAATTACGAGATGTATGTTACATATGTAATAGTGTAGATAACCTAGAGTTACATCATTTATTTAGTTTATCACAGTTATGGGAAGAGTGGTTAAGAAAAAACGATATTAAAAAGATTGAAAGCGTGACTGAGATTAAAGAGTTAAGGCAGACATTTGCTAAAGATAATGAGGACTCTCTAAGTAATAAATATTTAGTAACCCTATGCTCAAAACATCATAAGAAGTTACATACTATTTATGGACAAAATTATTCGAATTATCTGGTTCCTAAGATTAAAAATTGGCTAGAGATACAAAAGGAAAAAATGAGTGGCTGAAACAAAACAAGTTCCCAGATGGCGTGAATGGATTAGCGAAAAATTAAATCCCGCACAGCCGTCTATTGCATCATTAGAACCTTATGCTTCTCCAGAAACCATTGTTGATTTTGAGCAAGCATATAGAGAAATTGAGATTATTCATCGTTCTGTTGAGATGGTTATTAATGCGTGTGTAGACATTCCTTTATCCGTATCTGGACAAACTCCTGCTAAAAAAGTTAATAGAGTACTAAACATAAAACCAAATCCTTTTGAAGATAGGTTTAGGTTTTTTCGTCGTGCTGTTTTAGATTTTATGTTAGATGGTAATGTATTCTTTTATTATGATGGACAAGATTTATATTTACTTCCGGCAAATGATGTTGAGGTAGTTCCAGATCCGCGTACTTTTGTATCTCATTACAACTATATGGTTTCTAATCAACAATCACAAGATTTTTATGGGTTTGCAAAACAAACACGCAAGTCTGAGTCAATTCAGTTTGATCCATCTGAAATAATTCATGTTATGAATGAAAACGAACAAAGTATTTTTAGAGGCACATCTAGGCTTAAACCTCTTTTAAGATTAATTGAACTTTATTACTATATGATTAATTTCCAACGTCAATTCTTTAAGAACAACGCTATTCCAGGCTTTGTTTTAACAACAGATGCGATTTTAAGTAAGAGGGTTAAAGAACGACTTTTAGAGGGTTGGAGAAATTCATATACTACTATATTTGATAATGCACGACACCCGGCCATTCTTGATGGAGGCTTAAAGATTGATCAATTCTCGACAATCAAGTTTCAAGAACTTGATTTTGAGAACTCAATTGAACGCATCCAACAAGATATGTCTAAGGCTTTAGGCGTTCCGTATGTGCTTTTAAAAAGTGGTAACAATGCAAATATTGACGCCAACCAAAAATTATTCTATTCTCATACTGTTATACCAATTTTAAATCAATTTTGTAGCGCATTTATGCATTATTTTAACAATGGAATTCAAATTAAACCAGAAAAGATTACAGTCCCAGCACTAAGACCAGACGAGAGAACCCAAAGTGTTTATTATTCAACTTTGGTTAATACTGGAATTATTACCCCGAATGAGGCAAGGGCGGGACTAGGGTTTTCATCTATTGATGGAGAGGATAGCATTAGGATACCTCGTAATATTACGGGAAGTGCCGTAGATGCTACACAGGGAGGCAGACCTCCTGCTGAAGAGTCTGTAAATCCAAATGACGAAGGAACTAGTGATGAGCGATAAGATGTTTTTCTTACACAGTGCAATTGAGAAAACGGCTCGATCTAAAAAGAGTAATAATCTCAAGATCGCTGGGTACGCTAACACCACCGCCAAAGATCGAGCAGGAGATATTATTACTGCTAATGCTTGGGCAAAAGGTGTAGAAAACTTCCGACGCAATCCCGTTCTTCTTTACCAACATAAACATGAAAATCCGATTGGTAAAGTAAGTAAGATCACTGTTGATAAAAAAGGAATTTTTGTTGAAGCTGATGTAAGCCAAGCGGCTGAACAACAGCATAGTGTTCAAACTTTAATTAAGGACGGTGCTCTTAAAAGTTTTAGTGTTGGTTTTAAAGTTAAAGATGGAAAGTATAATCGTGAAGATGATTCCATGTTAATTACTGATGTTGAACTTTTGGAGATTTCTGTTGTTAGCGTTCCTTGTAACCAGGATTCACTCTTTAGTATTCGTAAGAGTTTTGAATCTACGGATGACTATACTCAGTTTGTTGAGAACTTTAAGTCAGAGGACAAGGAGACAAAGGAAGAAAAAGCTGCTAAGTTAAAGGCAGGAATCACGGATCTTCAAGCTGGTCATTATCATACCGTTGAAATGGATAAAGACGGTAATGGTGTTACTACCTATGCATCACACATGGAAAATCATGCCCACAAGGTTGTTGATGGAGTACTTGTAGGTGCAAATGGACATACACATGAAATGACAATGGTTGGAGTTGCGGTACATGAGCTTGATGAAGTTGAAGCTAATGTAGATGAAAGACCTTTATCTCCTTCTGAAATGGAAGCTACTAATGGTAAAACAGAAGAGGCTGAAATTGAAGAAATGGAAATTGAGGTAAAAGAAGAAGAAGTTACTGAAGAAGTAAAAGAAGAGGACGAAGAGTATGAGGATTATGAAATAAATGCTGATCCTGATTCTCCTATCCCTTTTGTTAATCTTCTTTCTGCTGAAACGTCGCAGCTTGAAAATGGAGCTTTTATAAAATACCAAGGTAAACGTTTCAAGGTTGCTAAAATTGCCACCGCCCAAAGTCCAACTTTTAAGTTTTTAGAGGTTGACGTAGAAGGCAAAGATTGTGATAATAGTGTAGATGTTCATGTTGAATATTTATTTATCGCAAATACTTGGGACATTGAAACTAAGTTTGATTTAATTGTTGATACTATTAAAGATCGTACCAACGAAGAAATTGAAGAAGAATTTAATAAGTATTGTACCGCTACGGAAGCTGATCTTTATGGATTCAAAGAATCTTCACAGCTCACTCCCCGGCAACAAGAAAAATTAAATACACTAATTAATATTAAAATGACACCATCGACAGAATGGTCTGACAGTACATTTAAAGTGGCAAACCACTTTATTGATAACACTAAGGCTCTACTTGAGCTAAATAATAGTGAGGCAAGTGAAGATTCAAATATTAGTCTGGCTCTTAAGCTTCACGGATACTTTAAAAAGGAGAATGAAACTATGGCAGAACAGGTCGTAGATACCATTGATCTCACCAATGCAGGCAGCGAAGCAGCACCCGCTGATGCTTCTGTTGCGGAAAAAGAGATCGAAAAAGCTGTGGAAGCCGAAAAGCCGGCAGCCCCAGTTCAAGTGTCTGAACCGGAAGTTGCCAAACTAGTCGAAAAGACTGGTGACGCAATCATTAAGGAGTCGGACGCTAAAGAAAAGTCTGAATATACCCCTCGTGAAACCGAAGAACTTACCGAACTGAAAGCTCAGATTGATAAGTTTAAGGATGAAGTTGCTGCACTTTCACGCAGTAAAATGGTATATCAAGAGAACCAGCGTAACACGCAACAGTTCTCTGAGAAAGATATGGCTAACGCCTATCTTCTTTCTAAGTGCATGAACAAACAGGATGTTTTCGATACGAAAATGGGTGCTCGTATGAAAGCTATTACTACTGTTGATCAATTCCTTAGTAATTTCTCAAGCAATATTTATACTGAGATGGAACAACAGCTCATCGTTGCTCAGATGTTTAACCGCATTGCAGTTGACGCTCGTAACTTCCGTGTTCCAGTTGCTGACGAAGATTCGGACGGTGATGTTGCACAATTCGCCTCTGGCACATTTGCCACAGGTATTGGTGACACCTCCAACGTTCCTACTTCTAATCAACATTCAATCTCAGCCGTGACTTTTACCCCACATAAGTTCATGGCAACCACGCACCTTGCGAAAGATGAAGAAGAGGATACGGTTCTTCCGTTGCTCGACTTCCTTCGTGCCGCTGCGACTCGTCGACTAGCTCGCGCTATTGATAAGTCAATTCTTCGCGGTACTGGCGCACTCTCTGGCTTTACCGCCTCCCCGACTAATGCTATTACGGCAGGTACGGGTTATGGGTCCGTTATTGAAGGTGTAACAAACCTTGCATCTGATGCATCACTTTCTGTTGCAACAGGTGGCGCAAACGACAAAGCAGATCCCTCGGATATTGCTTCTGCTCGTAGCACCATTGGTAAGTATGGTCTCCAGCTTGGTGATCAGCTTTGCTTCCTTACGTCAATTGAAGGTTATAACAACCTTGTTACTACCTCCGATTTCCGTACGGTTGATAAGTTTGGCCCGAACGCCACTTACCTAACGGGTTCTGTCGGCGCAGTCTATGGTATTCCGATTCAGATTTCTGAGTTCTTGGATGCCGTCGGCTCTACCGGTAACCATCTTGGTGTTCTTATCTATAAGCCTGGCTTTATGATTGCTGAACGCCGTGCAATTGAGATTGAGAGCGAATACGAGCCTCGTCAGCAGGTGACTGCGATGTATATGAGCACTCGTTTCGACTTCAAGGCTCTTACTACCAACTCAAGTGCTGCACTAGACTCCTCTAAGTACAGCTATGCTTGTGTAATTGACGCTGGTTAATAACTAGTATTTATAGTTGGATACAAAGGAGGAGGTGGGAAACTGCCTCCTCCTTTATCTATAAAGGAGAAAGAAATGATTGATCCTGCGATTAAAGATATGGAAACATGGGAAGAAGCAGAAAAATGGCTTGAACGTCATGGTTATGGTCCTGGTTTAATTGCTCAACAAAAAGAGCTGTGGAGTGCTCCTGTTGTTGAAGTAAAGCCTGAACCTAAACCCGCTCCTAAACCTACACCCAAAGCAGAACCAAAACCTGAGCCTAAAACAGAACCAAAACCTAAAGCTGTTGAGGCTACTAAGAAAGGTGCTTAATAATGGATAGATTTGAGGAAGATTTAGGCAAATATCCTTTTGTTAATATAACACAGGTTAAAGACTATCTATCAATTAGTAGTACTACTAATGATGCTCGCCTTTCTAACGTAATTAATTATGCAACTGGCGCTATTGAACATTATATTGGACAACCTGTATTAGCAAATGACTATACTGAAGTGTTTGATGGTGGTACTAGTGCTGTATATGTAAGTAACCTTCCTCTTAATAATGTCTATCAACTTTCAGAATTTGATGGAGTTGAGTATGATATACTTGATGATCCTTCAACAGTTGGCACTCCGATACCTAATAAAAATGATGGTGCAACATTAACTTTTCATGATGGTGCCCATATCTCTAAAAAAGGTAAAAAATTTGGAAAGAGTTCCCTAAAATTAGACGGTTCTGGTGATGTTGTTATAGCTGGAACCGTTTCTTCTCAGTTAAAATTAGAAGAAGAGAATTTTACAATTGAAGCATTTGTTAGAGTAGACGAAGCAACACTTCAGGATAACGCAATATTTACAATTAATACTGATGCATCAAATTATATGGAATTTAGACTTGCAAATCAAAAAGGGTTGGCCTTTGAAGTTAATAGTTCTGGTACAGCAACTACTATAGAAGGCGCAAATACTTCTGTTGAGGGTCAAAACTTTACCAAAAAACAATTTGCTCATGTTGCAATTTCTAGAGATTATATAACAGAGCGTGTTAGGTTATTTTATGATGGATCTGAGGTTGCAAACGCAGCACTAACAACTGCAAATTTAACTTTTACTACAAATGTTGAGATAGGCAGAAATTCTTTTGGCACATCAACAAATGATTTTAAAGGTTTTATTGATGAATTACGAGTTTCAAATAAGAATAGATATGATGCTAATTTTACAGCACCCTCAAATAGATTTAGACCTGATGAAGATACTGTATTATTAGTCCACTTTGATGGAAAACAGGGCGATACAGAGGCAAAAGATGTACACGCAAAACCAAATGAGTATATGTATAGTAGAGATACGGGTAGGATAACTAGGGATGTTGGAGATCAAGGAGTTTTAGGTAATTATCCAAGTGTTAGAAATAATTATCCTGCACTAACTCTTGGTGGACCGCCTAAGTTTATGCCCTATCCAAACGGTGTAAAAGTAGAATATCGTGCGGGTTATGAATCTGGAAGTGTTCCCTATGATTTACAACTTGCAACCCTTGACTATATTAAACTTATATATAAACAAGATCAAGATAAAAAAGGATTTAGTTTTGAAGGTGAAAGAGGTGATAGATACAATCTTAGTGGAAATTTACCGCCTCACATCCGTAGAATTTTAGACCTATATCGGATACTTGATTAATGGCAGAGAAAGTTGGTATTAGTTCAGGAATGATTATTATAGAGGGGGGTAAACGATTAACTCCTGCTCAATTTACTGCAAAACGAAGAAATGCTGTTACAAAAGCAAAAAAAGGAAGCCAAAAAGCAAGATCTGTTGCAATGCGAATAATGTCTGATTTTATTTCCTCTAGGTCTGGGCTTAAACCTGCATCTAAATCAGCAAAATGGGAAAATCCATCTGCAAGACCCGATGTTCAAGGAAGTTTAAATGCTTTTCTAAAAGCATTTGGTGTAGACTTAGAAGCAACTAGTATGGGTGGAGGTTCCGCGGCTTTTCTTGAATTAAAACAGGCAACAGCTGGGCGTCAAGTTACTGTAACTGGAAAGGCGTTAACAAGAGATACTGCACAGGAAGCAAGTTTTAGATCACAGTTTGGTGTGGGAGAAAGAACTAAAAAAGCAAAAGGCGGTAAAGATGTAGAATCTTTTACTGGTACACAAATTAATAGTTTATCCTCTGATCAATTACATGGCTGGTTAGCAGAAGATAAAGAGTTACAAAATTCTATTCTTAAACAAGCTGAACAAAAATTTGAAAATTTTGCATTAATAGATTACATAGATGAGAAACATGGAGGTAAGCCTGTATTTAAAGTATTACCAGGAGCCGCTAAAAAACTAAATCTAAGATCAAATTTTAAAAATTCTGTTGATCTTACGGCAAGCCAAAAAAGAACATCAGGTGGAAAAGCCTATATACAAATAGATGTAAAATTATCTAAACAATCTATGCGAAAGTTTTTTGACCTTGCTATTGACGCAACAACAAAATTTCATGATACGTTAGGTACAAATTTTTCTACGCGTTTTATGACATACGCAGTTAGACAATTTAATGCAGCAGGTAAGATATCTGCAACTGACTATTTAGAAGCTGTTATGTCTTTTGCAAGAGAGTTTGAAGAAGGAAGTAATACACCTTTAATCTATAAAACAGTTATTAAAGAGACACAAGCAGGTAAAATGACACAAGGTGCAATAATAGATTTAGGCAAATCAAAAGACGGTCCAATTGGAAGATTTATATCAAAAGCTCAAATGTCTGCATTAGTACAAAAAGCTGTTATACAGAGGATGCCCAAAGGCCCAAAACGCGGAAAACCTTTATCTGAGGAGGTTCTTACATATAGGACAGGAAGATTTGCAAAAAGTGTGCAGATTGCATTTTTAAATTATAAGACTAATGTAATTAAATTTTTCTATGATCCTATATACCAAGTACATGAACCTACACGTTCACCTAGTGAGCTTATAGAAACTTCAATCAGAGAGGTAACACAACAGCTTTATGGTAGGCAGTTTAATATATTAAGGATGTAAAATGGCCTCACGCAGAAAAGAAATTATTGAGTTTTTAGTTACTCAAGTAAAAGAGATTGATGGAGCGGCATCTGGATTTGATTCATCCTATACTTACAATGTTAATGTATTTAATAACGTATTTCGTAAATTGAAGTTTTTGGATGAAATAAACGACTTTCCGGGCATTTATATATCTGCGGGAACCGAAAATAGAGATTTCAATTCTCAGAATTTGACAACTGCAACTTTAGACGCTACCATAAGAATATATGTTTACGGAGAAGATGACGCACAGAGCCAAGTAGATGATCTTCTACAAGATGTAGAACACGTAATTTACAACCTAGGAGATAACCCCGATAAAGGTATATTAGATATAACTATATCAAACATATCTACAGATGAGGGATTAGTTACTCCATACGGCCTCGGCGAAATTGAACTAGAAATACTTTATATATTAGAATAAGGAGAAAAAAATTATGGCATCTCTTAACTTACAGAGAAATTCCGAGGTGTTTTTTTCAACAGTTGATTTAGTTAATAACGGATCGTCTGCTGCCATGACCCCATCTAACACCTGGAAACTTGAAGTTCTTGCAGGATTTGCAGTTACTTCGTCCTCTGCTACTCAAGATATTACTTCTCTTGAGAGTGGAACAAATCCTGACAGATCACAACAGCGCTTTAATACAGCTATTAATCCTGTGGATTGGAACTTCCAAGTTTATATGCGTCCTACAGGTGTTAATTCTGGTGGAACTGCTGGTGGATCAGGGGGTGGAACAAACCAATCTGGAAACGTCGTGGCTTTGGCTGATTGGTATATGTGGCAAGCATTAGTTTCAAACACTAAACCATCTGATGGAACTAACTGGCAGAGTGTATGGAAATCTACTGGTGGAAACGCAGGCAGATTGGTGACTACTAATGTTGCACAAACAAGTGGTTCTCACTCCTCGCGCGCTAACTTTTCAACAGCGCAGGAAAATCATCTCTACTTTAAACTTGATAATGTTATTTATCAGGTCTCAAATGCTACTGTTAATCAGGCAACCGTTGACGCAGGTATTGAAGAAATTGCAACGACAACCTGGGCAGGCTTTGGTACAACTATGAAAGAGCTTACTGGTGCTCCACGTAATAATGCTGTTTCAGTATTTGGTGGTGTTCTTAACAATGGATCATCTGTTGATGCAAACTCAAGTGTTGTAACACTTAATCGTGCACATACTTATCATGCTTTTAATCAAATGAATGTTGCAGCTACAACAGGTACTAATTCATTCATTAAAAATCGTCTTAGTCAAATTGAGTTTCACCATAAAGCAACAGCAGGTGGGTCTGACGAGAAGTTTACCTTCCCAGTTACTGCACTAACTTTTGACTATAATAACAATATTACCTACCTAACTCCAGAAGAACTTTCGGCACTTAATGAGCCGATTGGTCAGTTTACTGGAACGCGTGCTGTTACTGGCTCAGCGACTATGTATCTTCGCACAGGTGATTTAGAAAGTGCTGGATTCCTTCGTAATATTTCTGAGGATTCTCGTACTTCTTCTGCACAAACATCTAATGCTAACTTGATTGTTGGTGGAGCTACTAGTGGTGACCCACAAGTAGCGTTTCAATTAGATGCTGTTCAGTTTGAATTTCCACAACTTGCCACGGAAGATGTTATCTCAATGAGTGTTAACTTCATGGCACAAGAAACTACAGCTAATAAAGGTGGTGGAGGTGAAGTTACAGTATTTGCAGCTAAATCCGTAGCTTAATAAAATAAGTTTTTGAGGGGAATAAAATTTTTAACACAGAGAGTGCTCATCGGCTTGCAATTCAAAGGTTCCCCTCACCTTACGGAAAGCAAATTAACCGATGAGCACTCACCTTATGAGGGGAAAAATAAATGAGTAAAATTGGAAATCTAATCGCAAAAGAAACAGCGACTTGGGTCGACTTTCCAGAGATTGATGGATTTGAAATCAATCTTATATATCTTACACGCGATGACTTGATGAAAGTTCGTAATCGCGCACTTACCTATAAATTTAATAAACGCACTCGCCAACGCGAAGAGGAAGTGGATAACGATAAGTTCTTAGAAGCCTATGCAGAAAAAGCAATTAAAGGGTGGAGAGGTCTTAAAGTAAAACATTTGCCCATCCTTCTTCCTGTTGACATTTCTACACTGGACGGTGAGGAAAATGTCGAGTATACTGAAGATGATGCACTGGACCTTCTTAAAAATTCTACAATTTTTGACCAGTTCATCACTGACTGTATGAATGATTTTGAACAATTTTCTACTATGAAAAAAGAGGAAGACGTAAAAAACTAACTGAATACCTCCGCAATGCTTATTTTGCTGGAGGTATGAATTCAGAACAATACTTTGAAATGTGTGAGCAAATGGGATGGGAACCACAAGAAGAACATATCCCAATTGATCCATCAACTCTTTCTCTTAATGTTCAACAAGCACTAATTGTGTTTAATGCACTTCCTGATATATGGGAAGGAATGTCTGGTAGCTGGATGGGAAAAGACTATAGTGGTTTATCGGCAATTTTAGAAATTTATGAAATTGAAAATTGTCGTGAAGTTTTTGAGTTAGTAAAAGTAGCAGAAGGAGAGGCTAGTAAGTATTATTCTCAAAAAGCAAAAGAACAAGAGTCTTTGTCAAAAGCAAAGAGAGGAAGATAATTGGCAAGAGTTACTGAAGTAAGAACTAAATATACCTCTGAAGGTGCGGAGAAGCTTGAAAAAGGAACTGTTAAGATGGACCGAGCCACAACTCGCCTTGGTCAATCTGCTGCATCTTCTGGTAGACAATTTTCTTCACAGGCTAAAGGCCTTGGTGGTTTAGTCGCTGTTTACGCAGGAGCTGCCGCTAACGTATTTGCTTTGCAACAAGCTTTTTCTGCACTAAGTAAAGCAGCTCAGTTCGAACAACTTATTTCAGGTACTGATACGCTTGCAGCCTCTGTCGGTGCCATGGGTTCAGAGGTTATCAGTACCTTAAAAGAAATAACTAATGAACAACTAACAATAGCAGAGGCTGCTACTACAGCTAATATTGCTTTATCTGCTGGTTTTAACATTGATCAAATTAATAAGTTAGGGGAAGTATCGTTAAAAGCTTCTCGTGCATTGGGAAGAAATTTAACAGATGCCCTCACAAGATTATCTAGAGGTACTGCTAAACTTGAACCAGAACTATTAGATGAACTTGGTATTTTTACTAGGTTAGAACCAGCATTAGAAGCGTATGCATTACAAACAGGAAAATCAGTTCAAAGTTTAACAGCATTTGAAAGACGACAAGCTTTTGTTAACGCAGCTATCGAGGAAGGCAATCGTAAGTTTGGAAACATAAATACTTCTGTACCAACTACCGCAGAAGCTTTTGAAAAGCTTGCAGCTAGTTTTATTGATTTAGCTACAAAAGTTGGAAGTTTTTTAGCAGAAACATTGGTTCCTCTTGCAGAATTTTTTACGGATAACTTATTAGCACAATTTACCCTTTTTGGTGTAGTAGCTAAAACTGTTTTTGGAATTGGATTACAAGCAGTAGGAGCTGGTGTAAGATCATTTTTTGGGGGTGTTGGTAATGTAGTTGATGGTGTTTTATTAAAACTATCTAAAGTTGGTCCTTCAGCCGCAAAACAGACTGCCGCTTTAGAAGGTATAGGTGATAGGTTTACCACTAAAGGTTTTTCTTTATCTAGAGTAAGAGATAAAGAAACTATTAATCCTTTAGTTAGGCAGGCAAGAGAAGGCACGCTTAATGCAGCAGGCGCAGTTAGGCTTCAAAAAGCACTTAAAGAGGAACAACAAACACTTAAACTTAGACGTTCAGAAATAATTAAACAAATAAAAGCAAATGGAGGATTTACTAAATCTTCTAAAACTCTCCAAAAAGAGTATAGAGCAAATACTGCTGCTCTTAGACAACTTAATCCAAGATTATCAGTACTAACATCTCGTTTAGCAGCTGCCGGAGGTATGGCTGCAAAAATTGGTCCTGCCTTTATTAAACTTGAAGGTATTTTTAAGAAGGTGTCTGGGACAGTTGGAAAATTTGTAGCAGCATTTAGGAAATTAGGTATAATAGGACTTATTGCAGGCGGCTTAACTGCTGCGCTTGGACAGTTTTTTGGATTTAGTACTCGATTAAATGAGATTTTAGAGTCACTTAACCAAAGACTGTTTGGTGGTTTTTTTGGTAAGGAGCAAGAAAAAACAGTTAAAGACGGCATTGCGGGTATTGTTGATACAATAATAAATGAATCAGAGCAACTAAAAGATGTTAATCAACTAGTTAGAAAAAAGGTGCTGGGCGGGCCTGATAGTAATGTTGACAGTTTTGGTTTTGACTTCGTAGTTACTACAGATAAAATTAAAAGAGCTATGTTTAAATCTATAGACTCAGCTTTGCAAGATATTGCACAGGGTAGAAATCAAGAAGCGGTCATTCAGGCAGCTATTGAACAAAATTTAGATAAACAGTTTGGTACAGCGGCAGGTGCAGTAGAACAACAAATAGTAGATAATCCTCTTGCAAGAGTAATAGCTGAAGCTACCAGAAAAGCAATTGTAGATTCATTAACATCCGCAGAGTTATTAGGCGGTCTCGGAAAAGAAATCGGTCAAAGTGTTGGTGCAATTTTAGATGTAGTAACCGCAGAAGTTGAAGGTCAAAAGGTAACTCTTACCACAAAAAAGGGTGGAGGTCTTTTTGAGACGTTTTTTGGTAATGAGGCTGGGGTTAAGGGAACCTTTGATATGGCAGCAACAGGTGGAAAACAACTAGCAGGTATTTTTACTAGAACACAACAGTTTCTAACTGAGTTACAAAAAGGAACTTCAAGCCTAGAAAAAGCACAACGAGATCAAGCCGAGATTGAAACAAGAATTAGAAAACTTGAAGAAAAGGGTTTACATAATCTTGCTGCACAAGAACGAAGTCAGTTAAGAGCAACAAAACTTTCTGCTGAAAGATCCCGACATTTAGTAGATCAATTAGCTGCTTTAGAAAATCAACGTAAAATAATAGAAGGACAATTTAGTTCTGAAATAAAAGCTGCTGGAAGATTGACTGATCTATTTAATGAACAAGGAATACTTATAAAGGATCAAGCTGAAGCAAGAACCTTACAAAGACAACAGGCTGCACAAGCTCTTAGAGAGGGTGAGGCAGCTCTAAAGAAACGTAGAGAAGGGAAAAAGCTAAGCGAGGCAGAACAGATGTTGGCAGTAAGAGCTGCGATAGCAGAAAAAGCTCTGGTTGGTTCTGTTGTTAAAAATTTAGAAGCAATAAAGAAATTTAATAAAGAACTCGATAAAAGAGTTCTTAAAATGATAGAACAAACAAAACAACTTAAAATACAAAATAAAATTGCTAATTTAAATCAAGATATGGAACTTTTGAAAAAACAGGAGGAATTAAGAAAAAGTACTTTAGAAATTGAAAAGAAAAAAACAGAGCAACTTAGAGAACAGGCAGATATACAGAAAGAACTTAATAGATTTTTAGCTGATGATCAGCTTCGTATGCAAGGAACTATTATGGATGCTGCTTCTGGTCTTTTTACGAGCAGGCAGAAACAAGGTCTTGAACTTACAATTGCTACTCAAGAGCTTGAAAGAATTGTTGCTGACCAAAAAGAAACAATGAAAAGAGCAGCAGAGGATAGAGATAAAGAAATAGAGTCTATTAATAAACAGCTATCTCAAAATGAAAAAATAAATGCTTTAGAAGATCAAAGATTAAAACAAGAGAAAATCTTAGCAAAGGCTAGACTTACTGCTAGAATAAGCGCACTTAATTTAGAACGAACAGCACTTAATGATAGATTTAAGGTAATTGATAAAGAGAGAGACTTGTTTAATCAATTTATAGATGCCTTAGCCAGAGTTTTAGCAACAGATAGAGTTGATAGACAGATAGCTGCTGAAGCTGCTGATCCAAATTTTTTACCTACACAAACTCGAGAACAGCGTGTAAGTGCAGCAATGGGAGATGTTAAAGGTCAGCTTGCTGCACAGGTTCCAGCTGTATTAAGTATTAAATCATTTGATATTGCTCTTGCAGATTTAAGAAAACAACTTAAACTTCAATTATCGGTTATGGACGATGCAGAAGCAAAAGAAATTTTAAGATTAACTAGACTAATTGAGGAGAATGAATTAAAAGCAAAACTAGGGGAAGCAACTGAAGCCTATAACATTGCACAAGGAAAATCAACATTAGCCATTAAAAAAGCAGAAGATGCCTTGGCAAATTTAAGGAAACAGGCTGAGATAACTAATAATAGGGGTATAAAAGTTGCAATTGCTGGTATTGAAAGTTTTGGTGAAAACGCTAAAAAAAGTTTAGGTGATCTATTTACTGCTATTAGAGAAGGAACATTAACTGTACAAAACTTTAAAGAAGGATTTAAAGACTTTATATTTAATATTGTAAATGATATTCAAGCATCAATTACAGAACAATTTATTGTTGATCCTTTAAAAGATATGTTAGCAGAAAGTTTGCAGGGATTTTTCCCAGGATTAGGTGGAAAACCTGACGGAAGTTCTGCTATGAAAGCACTTCATGTTACTTTTCCAGGCGCAAAAGGAAGCCCTAGTGCACTACTTAATAGTGTAGGAGGGGGTGACCCACTTGATCCAGATGCCGAAGATTATCGCTTAGAGGATTTTAATAAATCTACTGAAAAAGCTACTCAAAGCACTAATGTGCTTACAACTGCTTTTGATAAAATTAAAACTGTAAGTGGTACTTTATGGGATAAATTAACACAATTTGGTGGTGGCTTAATGGAAGCTCTTGGAGGGCTTGGTAAATTTGCATCAAGTTTAATAGGCAGCTTTAGTGGTGGTCCCAATGGTAGTGGTTCTGGTATTCTTGGTATGGTTGGTGGCGTTGGGAGTGCAATTTTTGGAGAAGAAGGAATTATTTCATCTGTATTTAATATGTTTGGTGCTGCAGGCGGGTTAGCACACTTAGCAGCTGGTGGTACTTCAAGAAGAGACCGTATACCTGCTATGTTAGAGCCAGGTGAATTTGTAATTCGTAAACCAATGGCTAAAGCAATTGGTGGGCCTGCCTTACATGCTATGAATGGAACTGGTGCTATGCCCGGAGGTAATGTTGTAGTTAATATTGAGAATAAAGGAACTCCTCAAGATGCGCAAGCAAGTCAACCAAGATTTGATGGCGATAAGTTTGTTATTGATATTGTAACTCGTGATATTAGAAATAATGGACCGATTAGAAAGTCCTTGCGAGGAGAAAGATAATGGCAACTTATCCTGATGACGCAACAGCCCCTATAACAGCTTTTCCTGTAGTTGCAGAGGTAAAATTTACAAATACAGGAAGTGCGAATACATTTTTTAATTTACCAGGAACTGTATCTCATGGTGGTGAGGTTGCAGCTTTTATAGATGGTGTTTTACAACAAACTACAACTTATGATGTATCTAATGGTGGTGCCTCTGTTACTTTTACAACTGCACCAGACGCATCAAATTTAACTTTAAAAACAATTAGTCTTCCACAACGCTTTAGATTAACAAGAACTTTTCCCTCTGTTCGTTCAGTAGATTATTCTAATACATCTGCGGTAGTAGTAAATTCTAATTCCTATCTTATTAATGCAAATACAGAGACTTTTGCATTACCTTCGGGTGTTAATGTTTCATCTTCTGCTGATTTTATGGTATTTATTGGTGGTCTTTTTCAAGATAGCACATCTTATACTTATCCATCTGTAACTTTAGGATCACAAGGTATTGATATTGGTGATAATACTGCAACTAAATTACTTTTAAATTTTAATTCTAATGCAACCGCCACCTCTACAACAGATGCAAGCCCTTCTGCACATACAGTAGCTTTTAGTGGTGATGCACGAACAGATAACACTGTAAAACAGTATGGTGAGTCTTCACTTAAATTAGATGGTACGGGTGATTTTTTATCAATTGCTGACTCAACTGATTTTGATTTATATCCACAAGATTTTACATTAGAGGCAATGATTAAGCTTGATACGGGTGTTACTACAAACTCTACTATATTTTCTAAATTTGAAAGTGCGTCAACTTATTATGCACTACGAGTAGTAGGAGCAACTTCTAATGTTGCCTTTATTTACAGAGATCCTACAAATGATGCTAATATTACTCTTAATGGTGGTAATGTTAACGGTGCTGTTTTCTACCATGTTGCAGTTTCTCATGATTATTCTACTAATAATGTTATGTTATTTGTTAATAATGTACTTGTCTCAAATGGAATTTTTGCAACTTCTAATGTAGCTGGACAAACTATGGATGGACCTGTTGAGATTGGACGTGCTAATTCTATAAGTGAGCCATTTAAAGGTCATATTGACGGTCTTAGGATATCACATGCTCGTAGATACTATAATAAGAACTCTACTACTGTTGCTACAGCTGATGCCTCTGTAACAGAACCAACTGTTATTGGTGGTGCTCCGTTAGGTGCAATACAAGAAGGTGACACTCTTTCTATTAGGGTATTTGATGCAGAAATATCAACTACTGATCGTTTTAATTCAATGGCGGATAGAAAACCAGACAAAGGATTTACAACCTCACACGCTTTTGATGTTGCAACATTTACTTCGCAGTCAGGTTATGAAAAGCGTAGATTAAAATCACGCCGCACTAAACGTGCATATAGTTTACAGTATACGAACATAACAGGAGTTGAGAAAACGGCTATAACTAACTTCTTTAACGCTAGAAGCGGCGGACATGAAGCATTTAATTTTGACTTGTCACATTTAAGTGAATCTGGTACAATAACAGCAAGATTTGAAGGTCCACTTAATGTTGATCAAGTTCTTTCAACAGGAGCAAACCTTTTAGAAAACTTTTATACTGTAAGTTTTAATTTACAAGAGGTATATGATTAAATGACTGCGCGTAATTACGATCTTATGTTGACCGTTGCGAACGCCGCTGCCTTTGACAGCGGTAATGTCGTTGTTGGAACAACAACTAAAACAGAAGCTGTTATTGCAAATGTCGATTTAGCGAATAATATACTAAAAGTTAAATTAAATAATGTTAGGCAAGAATTTTTTGCATCAGAAACATTAGAATCTAAAGCGGCAAATATTAGATCACAATTTACTAGAAATAGAACAACTTCTGATGGCTCATCAAATGTATTTTATGGTTTAGGCACATCCAACAATGTAAACGAAGTACATGTAGCTTTAAATAATGTTCTTGTTCATCCAAACGAATATGAGGTTAGCCTTGCTCAAAATGATTTAATATTAAATTTTGAGGGTACTGGTTTAGGGGTTGGTCCAAGTTTTAAAGGATCCTGTTTTCCAGCAGGTACTTTAGTATCTACACCGTTTAAAGGAAACGTTCCTATTGAAACACTAACATTAGGCGATAAAGTTTGGTGTTTTGATGCAACTGATAATAAACAAATATCGTTTATTGAGAAGGTCTGGAAACATATACCGTCAGAGACAGTAAATTATATTTTAACAATTACTCATGAAAATGGATCATTTAGAGTCACAGATAATCACTATTTATATGATAAGAATAATGAATATAAAGAAGCAAAAGATTGGAAAGTTGGAGAGTATCTCACTTTAGAAGATAACTCAAAAACTAAAATTATTAACATAGAAAAAGAAGATTATCTAAATGATACTGTATATAATTTAACGGTTAATACTTATCATAACTATATTGCAGAAGGTATTAGGTTATCTAATAAAGGTGGCGGTGGAAAGGGATATTCTAGAGACGAAGCAACATTTTATCAACATACAGTATTTACAGGCTCTGAAAGTACAGTAATTAAAGATAATGTTAATGTAAAGTTTGGGTCTGGTTCTGCTAGATTTACCGGTGTAGCTAATAGTTATTTATATATAGCATCACATTCTGATTTTGATATTATGAATAGTAATAAAACTTTAGAACTATTTGCAAATATTACAGCACCATTTAGCGCAAATCAATCTTTAATTTCAAGATACGAGACTACAGCAAATAATTACTTTTTACGAGTTGCTGCTAACGGTAAAGTAAACTTTGTATATCGAGATGCTGGAATGACCGAGGATATTAATCTTCAAGGTGGCTCGATAACAGGTAATGCCTATGTCCATATGGCAGTAGTTAATAACTTTGATTCTGGAAATGTAAGTTTATATGTAGATGGTTCTAGGGTTGACTCACAGGCATATACCTTTACAAGTAGTTCAACTACAATTTCAAATGTTGAAGGTGAAATTCAAATTGGAAAATCTAATACTGTTGGAGAAGTTCTCACAGGATATATAGATGCAGTTAGGATGGCAAGTAATGTTATGTATGATGGAGCTTCCTATACGGTTCCGTCAGCTGAACCTAAAGATCATGCAAAAGTTACTTTACAGCAAGCAGCTAATACAACAGCTAATGTAATAGTTGATGTAATTATACAAACAGCAAATACTAAAGCACAACCTTTTGAGCCTGCAATAACTACAGGACAAACTTTAACTGCAACTACTACTATTAGTTCAATCGCTCCTTCTCCGTATATAAAAGAGAAAAATGCGTTTACTCAAAATCCTATTGTTCGTTTAATATCTGTATACTACCCAGGAGAATGGTATCCACCTAATTCTAATGGTAATCCATCTTCTCAAGGTGCTGGTAAGGCATGGCCTAATGATTTTCCATTTAGAATTGCAGAGATTAATGGAGATTTTGTATCTGATTTACAGTATAATGTTACCTTTGATGGTCAATCATATATGCCTTATCCTCTTAATGTATCTGCTATTGAGGCTGCCTCTGATGGTAAAATTAGTGAAGTTACACTAACTGCTTTTAATATGGATAATATAATCTCTACACTTGTAGAAGACCCATTTCTAGCGGGTAATAATTCGTCAAACTCAACAGTTGCATTTGTTAACGATGAGTATGTACATGGTATTGATCCTAGAACTGTTAATGCTGCTCCAAGCGATGTTGGAGTTGCAGGTCAAGAAGCTTTTGATACTTTAACAAGGGCAAGAGCTAATGGATTAATTTATAGTGAAGCTAATGTTGGTATATACGGAAAATCTAATGCATCTTTTACAAAAGACGAAACAATATCAATTGGTGGATCGTGGACAGAGTTAAAACAAGATAGTCGCGATTTACTTGGTGCTGTTGTTGAAATTAAAACTACTTTTATGAATTTTCTAGATCATTGGCCTGAGTATAGTGGTGTTAAGACTATTGCATCTAATGTGGTTGAGGTTGTAAATGCAATGCCATATCGTGTAGGTGATAATGTTCAATCTTCTAAAGGCACTTTACAAGCTACTATTCAATCAATAGAAGAAAATAGATTTTTATTTTTAAGCGGACCGCTTGCAGCAGACACATCACAGGGAGATCCAGTTTATATTGTAAATGCTGATGCAGATGTAGAATCTTTTGTAGAAGACGTATTTAAAATTAATGAACTTGAGTCTTTAAATATAACTACAGCTACTTTTGGATTAGTATCTTGGTTACAATATTTTAAGATTGTTGTTCCAAAACGTAAATACTATAAAAATACTTGTCAGTGGTTATATAAGGGTGATGAGTGCCAGTATCCGGGACCGGGACAGATAGCTATCCCAGGAACTGCACTAAAAAGTGCCACTACTAATATTGCTGCTAATAACGCTGCTAGTAATGATCATGAAGATGTATGTTCAAAAAGTTTAGAAGCATGTACTTTGAGAAACAATCAAAGTCATTTTGGTGGCTTCCCAGCGACAGGCAGAACGATTCCGAGAGCATAATGGTTAAAGGCTGTATATTACCGTGGATGCATATAATGGCAGATGTTTCTGGTGATTATAAGATATGTTGTCATGTATCGCAATCAAGTCATACTATGGGATCGCATAAAGATCCTATTTCATCTTTATTTAATAACGATAAATATAAAGAAGTAAGAAAACAAATGCTATCAGGGCAAATACCTAACATGTGCAAGATAGCTTGTTATGACATTGAAGATTTAGGTGGAGAATCTAATAGACAACAAGTAAATAAACGATTTAAAGAATTTACTAAATTACAAGACTATACAAACGATGATGGGTCTGTAAATAATAATCCGATTTATCTCGATGTACGTTTTGGTAATAAGTGTAATTTTAAATGTCGTATTTGTAGCCCATACGCATCTTCTGCTTGGTTTAAAGATGCAAAAAATGTTTCAGCACATAAAAATGCAAAAGCTCAATTAGAAGATTATTATACAGACTCTCCTGAATTTTGGGAATATCTAAATAAAATTAAGAAGTCTGTAAAATATTTTTATTTTGCTGGTGGTGAACCTCTACTAATGGATGGTCATTATAAACTATTACAATGGTTTATTGATAATAATAAAACTGATGTAGAACTAACTTATAATACTAATTTAAGTACACTAAATTATAAAAATCATGATGTTTTTGAATTGTGGAAGCACTTTGATAATATTTCTCTTTGGCCAAGTGTTGACGGATATAAATCTCACTGTCAATATAGTAGAACTAATTTTAATTGGGACACGTTTATAACTAACTTATTAAAAGTTAGGAAATATGTAAATACTGTGAGCTGTACTACATCAATTTATAGTATATTAACAACACCTGAGTTAATAGCTCATATGAGAACTTTAAATATTTCAACATATTTAAGTATACTTGATACTCCACATCATTTAGATATGAGATTACTACCTGATAATATAAAAAATAAAGTGAATAAAAAATTTGAAATACTTAAAAGAAAGTTTTCTTTTAATACGGATCAGTTAGGAAATATTAATAAAACTGTAGAGTTTTTAAATAAAAATATAGAGAATGAAAGTAACTTATTAAAAAGATTTAAAACTTATAATAGTGAGGTAGATATTGTTAATAATACATCTTTTATAAAAATTTATCCAGAGTTGGCAGAATGGTACGAACAAATATAACAAAGTATTTAGGTATTCCTCATTCATATGAAGCAGGACTAAATTGTATAACAATAATACATGAATTTTATAAGAAAGAATTAAATATTGATTGTATACAAGAATTAATACCTTCTAATATAACAAATTCCCGTTGGATGAAAAATTTTTCTTTAGAAGATATTGATGGTTGGGCATTAAAACACGGTATAAAAGTTACCTTGACAGATATACAAGATTATGATGTAATATTGTTTAAATCAAGAAAATTAAATCGTCCTATTCACTTTGGGATGTTTTTATTACCATACAACATGTTACATTTAGAGGAGGGGTCCCATTCACGCTATGAGCTTATCAACACCACCTGGACAGACTGTATCCATTCAGCATACCGGCACAGATCATTGGTATAAAAAATATGTAGGTTTTCCGTATTTACATCTAGGAACAGTTCCTGAAACGGGAATTGATTGTTTTAATCTTTGTAGGCATGTCTATAAAGAAGAATTAGATATTGATATTCCGTATACAACTTCTGATTTTTGTAATATAGTTGATGAAGATTGGTATTCTAAAACTTCAGAACAATGGTTTCATAGAGGTGGAACCGCAGAATATGGTTGGAAAACTGTGTCAAAACCAGATAAGTTTGACATTATTTTTATGAGTATCGGATCAACAAATGTAACTAATCATTGTTCTTTATATTTAGGTGAGGAAAAAATGTTACAAACAATGACTGATCATAAAAGCTGGATTGCACCATATGGTCGTTGGTACAAACAATATACAACAGGAATAATTAGATGGATAGGTTTACCAAATTAATAGATGAAATGTCTGCACATGCTCTTCGTGATTATCCTCGCGAAGCATGTGGTGTAATTTTAAAAGATTTTACATATGTTCCTTGCTTGAATTTAAGTAATGAACCTACTTTAAGTTTTATATTAGACCCCGGTGCGTTAATTGAGTATGACGAGCGTATTTGGGGTATTTTTCATTCACATCCAGGTGATGATAATCCAATTCCTAGTGAAGAGGATAAAATCGGGGCTGCTTTTGAAGAGTATAAATTTTTGGTTGGCTTCGGCTCTAAATTTTTTATATACTGGTATGATAAAAAGGTTAACGCATTAAAATTTGATAAATTTGAGGAAAAACATCTTGAAAGTTAAGGTTAAATTTCACTCTTCTTATAAAAAGTATTTTGATGATGACAGTTATGACGTTGACATTGCAACATACTCTGATATTCTTTTTTACCTAAAAGGTATGCATCCTCGGTTTGCCAATTACATTCATCAAATTGAGAATGGCGATATTAATGAATATATTGGTTTAGTTGATAGTAAATTTAATTGTATATCATCTGATATTCAAAATGTTAAACGACCAAAAGATGGTGAAGTAGTATATATAAGTCCTGTAATTGCTGGAGCTGGTGGTAAAATGGGTGGAATTATAATGGGTATTGCTCTTATAGCAGTAGCAATAGCTGTCCCTTATGCATTAGGTGCAGCCCATATAGCAGCTATGGCTCCTGGTGCTATGGGCGGTTTCACTGGTGGCTTTATGGGTACAATGTCTGTTGGTTTCTCTGTTATGGGTAGTATGATGAGTAGTCTTATGGTACAGATTGGAATGATGGGCTTAAATATGTTAATGGGTGCCTTTACTAAAAAACCAAAAAATCCAGTTCAAGGATCACCAGACTCAGCGGCAAGAACAGAAAACAATATGTTTGGTGCTTTGAGTAATACTACAGAGTCAGGAACACCAGTATCTCTTCATTATGGAATGACAAGGGTAGCGGGACAGTTTGTAAGTGGTTATTTGCACACAAGTAGGCATGGTAAGGGAAAGGATCCTTCTGTTCAAACACTATTTAATGCGGGTCATACTCCAAATGCAATAGTGAATAAGGAGGCAGCGTAAATGTTAGTAGAAGTTCGTATTCATTCTACTTATAAAAAATATTTTGATGCTCCGTCTTTTAAAGTTGATGTTGCAGATTATGATGATATTCCTTTATATTTAAGAATACATCCACGTTTTGAGGCCTATTTAAAATCTATCGAAAGACAAGAGTCTCAAGAAGATGTTTGTTTAGTTGATTCTAAATTTAGAGTATTAGATTACAACACTAAACAGATGAAAAAAATAAAAGAGGGAGAAGTTATATATGTAGCTCCTATGGTTATTGGAGGTGGTGGAAAAAGAGGCTTTATTCTTATTGCAGCTTTTGCGGTTTTAGCTGTTGCTTCTGGTGGTTTTGGCTTAATGGGCACAGGTTCAGGAATAGGACAAGTAACGGGCGTTGCTGCTGATTTTGGAACCGGTGTGGGAGGACTTTCTACAGCAGCAGATATTGGTGGTTCTGGAAGTATTTTTGGAAGTATTGGTAATATATTTTCTGGTATGCCCTCATTTTTACGAGGTATAATTGGAAACTTAGCAATAAGTTTTATAACTTCTTTATTTACTAAAAAACCAAAATCTCCTGTGCAGGGATCACCAGATTCCGCAGCTAGAACTGAAAATAATATGTTTGGATCCTTACAAAATTCAACTGAAACTGGAACACCTGTGGCACTTAATTACGGAATGACTAGAGTTGCGGGACAGTTTGTTAGCGGCTATTTACATACTACTAGACACGGTAAAGGTAAAGATCCGGCTGTACAAACACTATTTAATGCAAATCATTCACCTAATAATCCTACCGAGAAAGCAGCTTAATGAGTATTGTTAGACATTATACCACGCATAAAGATAGGAGAGTACCATATATTGTTGGTGCTAAGGGTGGCTGTTTTCCTGCTGGTACACAAATTACCTTAGCTGATGGATCACAAAAACCAATTGAAGAAATTAAAAATTTAGATGTGGTATTAGCCTTTGATAAATTAGGAAACTTAGGACCAGCAACAGTAAGTGAAACCTTTTATCATGAAAATGATGACTTTATTAAAATAAAACATTGGGCTGGAGAATTTACCGTAACTCCAAATCACTGGATTCTGGCAGAATCAGGATTATTTATGGAGGCAGGCAAGTTTACCTTAGATGATCAGGTTGTTAATAAAGAGGGACAAATCTCACCTATAGAATCTATTGAAGCAGTAGATTCTGAACCAAGTTATAATTTCACAGTTAGTGAGGCTCATACCTATATTGCAAATGATGTTAGAGTGCATAATAAAGGTGGAGGTAAAGGGGGTGGAGGTACCTCACATACTCCTGTTGAGGCAGAAAATGACTTATTTTCAACAGATATTCTTTTTGTTACTAATGCTCTTGGAGAAGGCCCAGTTTATAGAATTAATCCAAACGGTCCCCAAGATATTGAAATTCAAGATGGTGGTATTGATGACTTAATTAATCTTGATGGTGATGGAAAAGAAAATACTTCTGTATTTAAAACTATTGCAAATAATGGGACAGTAACACAAGCACCGTTAAGAGTTTTTGGAGAAGAAATTGTTACTCCTCAAAACTTTCAATCTCCCGTAAAGTTAAAAAAAGGTGATATTCCTGGTATAACAAAGTCAGCAGTTGTATTACAAGATACTAGTGCTGATGATTGGGATGCGCTTAGATTTTCTTTTACATTACAGTCACTACTAAAACAAGAAACAAATGGTGATATTAACGGTCATAATATATCTATTAAAATAAAAATATTTAACAGAACAGGTACAGAGGTAATTGCTGAAACAGCAGATGATTCTGAAGAAACTAATATTACTGGTAAAACTAATGTTCCTTTTAAATTTACAGTAACAGTAATTATTCCAGAAGAAAAAAGAGATACTGCTGGATATAAATTTACTGTTGAAAAAGTGTCTGGAGATTCTGAAAAATCAACTATTGCTGAAAATATACAGTTAAATGGCTGGTTTGAAATTAAATATAAAAGACAAGCATATCCAAGAACTTCACACATTGGGTATGCAATTAAAGCACACTCTGAGTATACCGGCGGTGTTCCTAATTTTACATCCCTAGTAAAAGGTTTACTTGTAAAGGTTCCATCAAATTACAATCAACCTATTTTAGAAAATGGAGAGATTGATTGGAGACATATTGAATTACCACAAACAGGAAATGCAGATATTGATGATGTTACAAATGATACAATAGGGTATACACAAAAAGGTTATTACCTACAAATGTCGGGTACAAATACACCTTTATATGAAGCAAATCCACAAGTTTATAAGGGTGTATGGGATGGTGTGTTTGTTTATGCGTGGTCACAAAATCCTGTTTGGATTGTTTATGACTTATTAACAAATGAATCTTATGGACTTGGTATAGCAGAAGCAAATATTGATAAGTTTAAATTTTTTCAAGTAGCTCAATACTGTGATGCTGTTGATAATATTACGGGTCGTTTTAATGGTATTGAGTCTTTAGCCGATGGAACATTTAGACATCAACCATTAGGAACATTTACTGGGTCTAGACAAAATCAATTTGGGGTTCCTTCTCATGTAAAAATTTTAGAGAGGCGTTTTATTTGTGATTGTACAATTGTAGATCAATCACAAGCTATGGATACAATTAATCAAATTACCTCTATTTTTAGAGGCGCATTAGTTTATGCTGGTGGTAAATTAACTTTAGCTGTAGATATGCCTGATGAAATTCCAGTTGCTGTTTTCAATGAAGCAAATATTAAAGATGGCTCTTTTCAAATTAGTGGTATTAAAGAAAGTGATATCTTAACAGGTGTTGATGTTTCTTATATCGATCCTACTAATCACTTTAAACGTGAAGTTGTACGAATTGATACAACAGATAGAAATGATGGTATATTAAAAAGTGAAATTGAAAATATAGCTTCCCTTGATTTATTTGGTGTAACAAGAAGAAGTCAAGCTCTTAGATTTGCTCAATATCATATTGCAGCATCAAAGTTTCTTCGTAGGCGAGCACAATTTACTACTACACCAGAAGCATTAATGTTAGCACCAGGGGATGTTGTATCAGTTGCACAACGTAATATTGGAATTGCGTGGGGATATGCTGGAAGAATTAGTGCAAATTCTACTACAGGTGAGACGGGCACTGGAGCAGGTAATGTATATCTTGAGCACCTAACTACACCCTCCCTTTCAAATTCAGTATTTACAGCTAATACCGGTCCTTTAGTATTGAGAGTATTTAGAGCAGATAGAGATAGAATTGAATTATTTATTCTTGCTAACAATGAAACTGCGTTTGGCAATGCTGAAGTAACACCTTTACATATAACAGATAATGTTTCAACCGGATATGATAGGGCAAATGTTAATGTTGCGCTAAAGTATAATTATGTTAATCAAGAGTTTGATAGTTTTTCTGGTTTTGCGGCAAATGATGTTCCAACTGTTGGCGATTTATGGACATTAGGAGAAATTGACGATCCTACTAATATATATTCTTCTAAATCTGATAAGTTATTTAAAATTACAGCAATAAATAGAAATGAAGATCATGAAATTGTTTTAGATACAATTGAATATATATCTAATATTTATGTAGATTCTGACACATTTATTGATTATACTCCAGAAGATTATAAAGATGCTACAAGCCCACTTCGACCACCACCTGCACCAATATTTAATTTACAACCAATAACTCGTAGAGATCAAGATGGATCATTAACTACAGATTTATTTGTTGATACATCTACAGATACAACAGATTATGGTTTAGCCTTTTCTACAGAATTTGAAGTAATGACTGCAGATGATTCAAAACAGATACTAGTAGGACAAAAAGATACAGATAATTCTAAAGCAACATTTGGAACTGTTGCTTTTAATACAGATAATACTACAGGACTTACTGCTTCTCTTGAGTTTGTTACTTTAACAGGTAAAAATGGCTTTGATACAAATCTCGGTGAAATTAAACTTCTTTGTAATGCAGTTAGTGTTGTTGATAAAACATCTTTTGAAACTGGGAACATTCGTTTTACAGTTGAGGGATTAAATGTTACACATGATACAAATATTGGAAAACATGTACTTAGAACAAATGATGGATCAATTGCTTTAAAAGGAAAAGATCAATTAAGTTTTCCAATTAAAAGTGGAAGTGATACTCCTATTTTGCTTCAAACTTTTGGTTCTACTATTACAGAACAGAGTGCAAATATTACCACTTTTAATGAAACAAGCACTGATATTGACTCAGGGGATAAATTGAGTATAGAGGTTAGAAATATTGAAACTCTTGGAACTGAGTTATTTGATATGCTTCCAGAAACTCCTTTTTATGTAACTATTAATCAATTAATGGATAATAGATTTTTAGATTCAACTCCTGATATTTATGTAAAAGGCACAGAGCTTACTTATATAAGAAATAATGTATTTGCTACTGCTGGAACAGGAACTCATGTTGAGCCTCTTGAAATAACTCCTAGAGATAAAAATTTTATTAGTGTGTTTGTAGATGGTATTGAAAAAAGTGCTGGACAATTTACATATAATGCAGGTACTACTCCTCCAAATATAACATATGTTGTTGAAGCCGGTGAGGAAAATATTAAGGTACTTGTTGATCATTATACTGTTCCATCAATTGAGCAAGGAGATAATGTTCAAATTCTATCTGGTAATGTATTTTCTGTCGCTAATGTTACTTATGATCCCGCAGACCCTTCCTTTAATGCTGCATTAACAGCAAATAATATTTATTCTATTACTTTAACAACTCGACCACGGGCGAATGTTTCTGGCTTTACAGCAATTAATATTTCTCCTAATCCAGTTGGAAGTGTTAATAATATAAATTCTAGTGCAGCTAATTTTACATTTGATTATAATACAGATACATACCCTGGAAACTTTAGGCTAGCAAATGATTTTGTCTATACTCTTCAGTATGGTACAGGTTTTGAAAGAGTATATTTAGCTGAAAGTAGTATTATTAGAAATCTTAAAACTGGAACTACAGTTGTAAGAGCTAGAAATAAAAATAGAATGGGCAGAACTAGCCCATACACTACAAGAGATATATTTATTGAATCTTTATTAATTCAAAAGGTTCAAAATATTGAAATAGTAGAATCATTATATAAAGAACAGGTTGGTGGAGTTGCTGTTCGAGCTATTGTTTCGTTTGATCATATTAATAATCAAGAAGTAACTGATTATGAGCTATCATACAGAGTTACAGGAGAATCTGCAGATTTAACTGCATTTACCTCTGTTAAAGTTCCCGCATCTTCCGTTGATTCAGATGGAAAAATTAGATTTATTATAAATAATATAGATCGTGGTACAGCTTCACAGGTTAATACATTAAATGTAAGAATTACTCCTCTTAATGGAGAGATACAAGGTGTAACAACAACAGCTACAGCAACTATTCTAGGTAAAACAACTGCACCTCAGAATGTATTTAATTTTACTGGTGGTCAATTATCAGATCAGGTTACATTCTTTTGGGCATATCAAAGAACAAATGATGAATTAGCAGATTTAGATTTGAAAGAAGTTGTTATACGTCGTGCGCCAGGAACTGTTGATCTTACAACTTCTAATTTTATTGCAGCAGATCCTTTTCATACAGAAGCGGCAGGGGGAGCAAGATTTACAGTTAATATTGATGTATTTGGTTCATTTACCTATCTTGTTAGAACACGAGATACTAGTGGTAATTTTAGTGAGGATGTTACAGGTATAACAATTACTACTGTAAGGCCTGCTAGAAATACTGTTATTAACGCCTATAATGAAGATGCGCCTAGTTCAACTTTTGCTGGTATAACTAACACTAACGCGACTGAAGAGAATTTTCCATCATTTGCGACTTCAAATAATGGTGGCATTAATACAGCCTCTGTTCCAAGTAGTTTAGTAGATAATGCGAACGGTACGTCATCTGGGTGGTCTGCTGTAGCAGCGGCTCCAACAGACATACTAGCAGATGAAAGTGCAACTTATATAACTCAAATTAGAGATTTAGGATCAGTTGTAACAGGAGCTTTATTCGTTGATATTGAGGCGACTCAAGCTGTTGAAACATCGTATAATGATTATCATACTGTATTATTTTCTGGAGCAACAGAAGTAAGTACAGGACCAGTAGCAAACGTTATGCAAGAAGATAACTTTGGAGGATTGGGTACTGTTCTTGGTGGAAATACAGCCTCACCCAACACAACACTTTCTATTTCTTATGATTCTGTTAATGAAACATTAGTAGATACAACCACTTCACAAAATGTATACGCTATATGGAATCCAGGACAATTTACGGGTAATGTAATTTCTATTTCTGCTATTGCAAAAGGCACTACGGCTAGAGTAACAACTACAGGTAGTGAACACGGTATTGCTAGCACAGGCTCTCCTGGTACAAGGGTTATTCTTCATGATATAGGAGGTATGACTGACTTAGAAGGCTTGCAGGTATTTGCAAAAAGAATTAATGCAACTACGGTAGATTTATTTACTAATTCAGGACTATCTGCTAACTTAAATTCTACTAACTTTAATACATATACTTCTGGGGGAGTTATAGATCAGGGTGATTACTCTAACGCAAACTCATATGCATTAATAGCAGGTGTAATTAATGCTAATCATATTGGTTTAGGAGCATCTTATCATGCAAATGGTGACGCTACAGGAGGAAATGCTTTTGCAAATATTACAGGTGTTGCTAGTACTTATCAACTAGTAAACCTACAACAGTTTTCTGATCTTGGTGGTGCAGCAACCTTTGAAGGAACATTAGGCGCTATATCGTCGCAAACACTTGTAAGAACTAGTTCTGTTGGGCCAGATGTTTTATATTATACTGGGGCAGGTGTTTCAAACGGTAATGTAAATGTTTCGGCATTTTCAGCGTCAGGAACTAATGAAGGTTATTTACCACATCAAACAGGAACAAAGACCTTCCGATTCTTCCAAATAAAATTTATTGTAAACAATAGTGACCCAGAACAATTTGACTTTACAATTGATAAATTTAGGTATACAATTGAAAAAGAACAAACAATTTTTACTGATAGTGTTGTATTTAATGGAACAAATAAAGCAGTTGACCTAACATCATCAGGTTACTTAAATGTACCTGTTGTTAGCCTTGACGTTACTGCAAGTGCAAATTCTTTAGCAGCACCAATAGCAGTTATAACTAGTTTATCAAATACACAGGCTACTTTTAACGTATTCTTTACTAGTAACGGAATGGCACATCCAACAGATGGTACAGCAAATGTGTCCATAACGGCAACAGGAGTTTAATAATGGCGACAGGTGAATCAAATACATTTGTAGAACCAACAGCAGGAACAGCTATTAATACAGCACGAGGACATGTTAATACAAGTCTTCGTGCAATTTTACGAAATTTTTATAGTTCTGTTATTCCTGGGGGTGAAAATATAAAAGCATCTGGATCTAATATTGGTGAGCAAGATGGTATGCTTTTTCGAATGGCAAATGCAAATGTTAATGCTCTATATATTTCTGATTCGGTACAAAAGAAAACATCTCGTATTGGGGGTAACTTTACTCGAGTAGGTCTTGGAACAAGAACCGAAGATCATATGGTTGCTCTTGCTGCTAATGCACATACTTATGAAATTGGTGAATTAGTTACAACAGTTTCGGCAAACGTATCAACAGCTAGTAATGCTAGAGTATATATGTCAACTGCTAATAACGGGACAATGGCAGATTTTATTGATATCGGTCTTCCACCAACTAATGGTTCTATAACTAATACAATGGTAGGTGTAGGCGCACTTACAGCTGATAGGGTAACTTTTACAAACACACCAGAACCTGGAAACTCTGCTGGTAATGCACAACTTAAGGTTGGTAGTTCAAGTGCAGATGCCAATATCGCACTTGGATTTGGTGTAGCTAATACTACATCTAATACTGCAATTGTAAAAGCACATGGTTTGTCTGGTTTACAAATTAATGATCAAACTGGAAAAACACTCGCGCCGCTTAGAGCTAATTCGCTTTTTCAAGCATCTATTACAGGTGTAAATACTAATACATCTGTTTTGATACCGGCAGGAACAATTGTAATGTGGGGTGGAGATGCAGCCCCCTCTGGTTGGTATAGATGTAGAGGTGGTGCAATAAGTAGAACTACATATGCAGCTTTATTTGCGGCAATTGGGACAGCATATGGAGCAGGGAACGGAACTACAACTTTTGGAATACCTAATTTTTCTAATAGATTTCCGCTTGGTGCAACTGATAGTGGAGCTTCAGCTATTGGAAAAACAAGCGCATATACACTTCCATCAACTGGTAATGTTGATACACAAACAAGTACAGCAGTACTTAGTTTAGGAGACATTGAGGTATCAACCGGCGCAAAAGATGCTGGTGGTGTCACCGTTTTACAAACTGCAACAGCCGGAGGTCATACACATATTGTTAATACACCGTATACGGCTGTTAACTTTATAATTAAAACATAAGAGGGAACTATGGAATACATTAAATTTGAAATTGATAATTTGACACAAGACCATGTTTTTTGTCAATATAGAGAAATAAGTGAAGAAGAAAAAGGAGATTTAATCAGTCGCTCTTTTCCCCTAAACACACTTGCTGAACCTCAACCTAGAATATTGGAAATGGTAAAAGGTACTATTACTAATATTTATTTTGAGCAACGAGGCGATTGGATACATACAGAAAAAAAAGATATTAATAATACTATTGATGAATTAACAGAAGAAGAAATAGAGTATTGTATACAAACTGTTAAAAAAGCGTGTGTTGATCAAGAATGGGACGAACTTTTAAAACCACCTTCAGTTGATGAACAAGTTGAGGAGTTTTTAAAAGAGTTTTTTCCAGACGATGAAGAGGAACCTTTAGAATCAAAAGATTTTTTAGCTGAATTTTTTGCAGAGTTAGAAGAAGAGGCTGATTCCGAAAAGGAATAATAAATGGCATTAACAAGAGTAACTCAAACTGTAGTTGAAGATTCTGCTATTACAGCAGATAAAATAGCTGATGGTGCTGTTACAACAGCAAAAATAGCTGATGGTGCAATTAATTTATCTAAACTTGCAGCTACAGCTAATTATGCCCTACTACATGCTGATTTATCAACTAATGTTAATTTAGTACAGACTAATGTTGTTGCGACACAAAGTAATGTATCTACTAACGTAGGTAAGATCAATGATTTACGAGATAATGCTGTTAGAGACTTTCAAAACCTAACAGCTAATATTAATACTGTATCAGGCAACGTAAGTACTACGTCTGCTGCTAACGATTTTATAACTTTTACAAGATTAAATGCTAATATTAATAGTGTAAAGGCTAATGTTGATGCAGCAGAAGCTAATATTGCTGGTATTTTAGATGGAACTACCTTTACCGGCGAAGTTACAATGAATGATGACTTGACAATTGGCGGTAACTTAACTGTTGCAGGTCAATTTTCAAATTTAGCAGTAACAGACGCATATGTAAATGATCGTATTATAATGTTAGCTAATGGCGCATCTGGTGCGCCTTCTTTAGACGTTGGTTTACAACTTAATCGAGGCAATCAAGGAAATGTTTTTGTTGGCTTTGATGAATCTGCTGATGAGATTGTTCTTGCTGTTAACCAAGATCCCCCTACTAATACAGCAATTAGTATTGCAAGTTATGCTGACTTACAGGCGGCTAAAGTTACAGCATCATCTGTTGTGGTACCAAATGATGGCGATCTTGGTTCAACAGGGGCAACTGATGCAATACAAATTAGCTCAGGTGGTATAGTAACATTTAAAGATGATATTAAAATAAAAGATGGTGGTACAATCGGGACAGCTACTACTCCTGCAACAATTACCATTGCAGCTGATGGAGATTCTGCTTTTTCTGGAGGTTTAGGAGTAGCAGGTAATACAGCTCCAGCTGCTAATAGTATTAGTGTTGGTACTCCTGCTAATGTTATAATAACAGCTAATCATAATCAATATAGTATAGTAATAGGTGATCCAACAAATCAACATGGTGGTTCTGCATTAGATGTTCGTGGTACAGCTAATGTTGGAGTACTTACAACGCAAGGCGTTGATCCACTTGCAAATGACTTTGCAACTTTTACTAGATTAAATGCTAATATTAATACTGTACAAGGTAACGTTGCAGCATTATCTGGATCTATTCAATTACATCCTTTTACTAATGTAGTTACACAAAGTGGAACTGCAAATACTTTTTTCTTAGGCAAAGCAATGCCAGGTGATGGGTTGGCAAATGTGTTATCTGTTTCAATAGATGGGATAGATCAACAGAAAGATCAGCCAGGAACTGCTAATAATGACTTTATTATGAATGCAGTTGCATCACATGCTTCAATTAAATTTACTGCTCCTTCTATACCAGCTGGCTCAAAGATTCAAACACTAGTTTTATATAGCGGCTAATGCAAAAAATTAGGCAACTTACAACAGAACTTACCTTTAGGTGCAATGCTAAATGTCCAGCCTGTCATAGAGTCAAACCTCTTAGTATTGATTTAAATAACAAACAATATACTATTACCTTAGAGCGTTTTAAACAACTTTTTAATCCAGAATTACTTCGAAATTTAGAATGGCTTGTTTTAAATGGAAATTTTGGTGATTCTATAATGAATAAAGAGTTTAGAGAAATTTTAGCATATGTAAAAGAACATGATGTAAAATTTAATATACATACTAATGGTGGTATTCATAATATAGATTATTGGAAAGATATAGGAAATATTTTAGATAAATTTGATATTATTAATTTTGATTTAGATGGATTAGAAGATACTCATCATATTTATCGTATAAATACTGAATTTGAAAAAGTATTTGAAAACGCAAGAGCTGTTATTTCTACAAAAAGACCACAAGTTCATTGGAAATATATAGTTTTTGAGCATAATAAACATCAGGTAGAGAAAGCTAGAGAATTAGCTATTGAAGAAGGTTTTACAACATTTTCAACAGTTAAAACATCTAGAGAGTTTGGACGGCCTACTTCTGGTAAATTTGTACACGCAAAAAAGACAGATCAGTACGGCAAGGCAGAAAAAAAGATTCATTGTATTTGGGAAGATTGGGATAAATGGTATATATCACCAGAGGGTTTAGTTTTTAGATGTTGTTGGACAGGCGGGCATTATTATGATAGTGATAATTCTCGTTTTTACTATCCTCCTGACTTTGAAAAGAAATTTAACGGATTTAATGTTCCCATACAAAAAATTATCAGTTATAATTACTGGAATAAACTAAGTTTATTTCTTCAAGGATATGATAGAGCATTTTCACTTTGTAAATCTCAATGCGGAAAATTACTTTCAAGCAGAGAAAAAATTGAAGAAAATTTAGGTACAGGTGAAAAAACTTATTTTGATGCGTTTAATCAGCTAGGAAATTAATATGGAAAGTATAGATCTTGACAGTCTAACTGTTACTATGGAAACAAAAGATGGACATACTGATGTTGCATCTGCTAAAAGGCAAATGAAAAAAATTCAAGAAGATGTAGTTGATATGTACAACTCGCTTATGTCTAAAAAAGACGAAGATGATTTGCCAACATGGTGGACTAATAAATTAGCTGTTTCATCTGCATATTTAAATTCTTTACGAGATTATATAGTGTATGAAACTAATGAAGCTGCAACACAAAATGTTGCTGATGCTTCCACTTCTTTACTTATTGTTAGAGAAGATGATCTTGATGTTGTTTCAGTAGATGACTCAGATATGTTACCACCTTCAGTCTTACAAGCAAGAGAACAGAATAATGCCTCTTAAACGTGGTAAAAACCAAAAAACTATTGGTGCAAATATTAAGAAACTTAAAAAAGAGGGAAAACCTCAAAAACAGGCTGTGGCTATTGCTTTACAACAGGCAGGGAAGCCCAAGCCAAAAAAGAAGAAATAACTTTTTGACATTGTGGAATAATTCTGCAAGAATTAGATATATAGCCTACTGATAGCGGAAACCCAAAGTCTGAGGCTTAAAAATTTATTAAAGGAGAAGATAAATGGCTGTAGCTTTGAAACGTGGAACGGATTCGTTCCCAGTATCAATCAATGACATTCATGACGCCGCCCTGACTCAGGGTGGAAATGAAGTACATCTTTATCCCGGTGTGTACACGGCAAATACAGGTCTTGTCGCTTCAGACTTTGCTTTCGTTGGCATGGGTGATAAAGAAGAAATTATTATTAATGGTGACATGACAGTTGCCAATGGTTCCTCTGGAGGTATTACGTTTAAAAACATTCACTTCCTAGGATCGACTGCCTCTTCAACTGGCGGAAAAGCTTGTGTAACTAAAGCTGGCGCCGCTGCTTGTGAACTTATTTTTTATGATTGTAAGTTTTCAAATAATGAACACGCTGTTTCCCATAATGGTGAGCGTGCGTTTGTTACCACTGGTAAAAATATAACCATGTGGCATTGTGATGCAAAAGGTGTTGACCAAGCTCTCGTTTCTAACGCAAACGTAGAAGTTAACTACTCTGCACTAAATACTGCTGCTAATGCCTACATGCAGCCTGGTACTGGCGGGGGTAATCCTGTCGTTACTTGTACTGTTCGTGCCTCAACTGCTGGCGCGGCTAACTCAGGCAACATGACTGAAACAGTGATCGCACTGATTTCGTAATTTAAAGGAGAAATAAAATGGCGATGATTAAAAAAGAAGTAACTGGGGATGCCAACGCATTGAAACTAGTAAATGACGGTCGCAACTACCCGCAGACTGCTAAAGGCAGTACTGGTCGCACTTCTTTTACAGGTTCAAGTGATGGTCGTCCAGCTGGTGCTCCCGGTCCTCATAAGAAACTAAAAGAGGCTCGTGGTACAGTTGATAACGGTCCTGTTACTGTAGACCATTCTGAAAATCATGGTGCTCAATTTGTTAGTGGTGGACCCACAAGTGGTTCAATCAGTAAGAAATTTAGTTCTGCAAGTGAATCTGTAACAGGTGGCATGGGTGGTAAAGTCATCAAGAACATGAAGTAAGGAGAATAGTGAAATGGCTAGAACTTCTTATGGAAGTGGTGTTGGTGATGGTAAAGTTGAGCGTATTGGTGATAATAGATACGGTCTTCGTGAACAATATGACCCCACTGTTAAAGAACAAACGATTGAATACTATAAAAAAGGTGATGTACCTGTAGTTAAGGAAGTAAAAGATCCTAATCTACAAGTAGTAAAAACAATAAAGGTTAAAAAACCTAGCTAATGGATATTCCTGAGACATTTCAGAGAAGTCCTAATTATGCTAAAAAAAATAAAAAAACTCGTAAAAAGCAAAAAAAGAAACTAGTTCGTATAAAACGTGCTAGTAAAAATAAAAAATAATTAAGCTTTTACTGACATTACGTTATTTGATTTAATTAAGTTAGCTAACCAAGTATACTTGTAAGGCGCACACACTAGTGGTTGCGCCTTACTTGTTTTTAGGACTTTACTAAATATTTTATCGCCTTCTACATCTACACTAATAAATACAAAATCTTCACTCTCTAACCATGAATAGTCATAATTTATAGCATCACAAGTAATTATATTTATAGAATTTTTAGCTGGAGAGCTAGATATTAAACGCCTACTAAGCATAGCTCTATTCTCTTCTATTTCTAAACCTACTTGATTAATATGTGGATATTGTTTATGTAGATCAAACATACTATAAGGATATATTCCGCTTCCAACCATAACTACATTTTTACATTCTTTAAACCTATAACGTTGTTTTTTATCAACTAAAGTTTTAACTATCCACGCATTTCGTTCAGCCTTATCATAACAGCTTTCTTTATTTTCTAAATAGAGTCGAACTAATCGCATTTCATTTTCTACGACTAATTTAATCCAACGATTTTTTTCAATATCAACTGTATCAATTGTAAATTTCTTTAATGACATTAGCTGAGTTTTTAACTCCTTCAAGATTTATTTCGTGCTTATTTGGAAAGGTACTATTATTTAATATTTGTTTTATAAGTATAGGAATTTTAAAAAACTCTGATTTAGAACATACTTTAAAGATATCTAAAGGCTCAAGAGCATAGCTTCGTATAAACTGCTCCATTTTTTGTCCATCAGTTCTAGGTATTATAATTGCAGGTATTCTTGCTTTTAAAATTTCCATTGTACTATTATATCCACCATATGTTATATATAAAGCACAGCTTTGTACATGTTTATAAAAATTATTAATAAACGGTACAAGAGTAACATTTCCTTTTGTTTTAGCTTGTGTATCTTTTATATATCTATTTGCAATAGGCATTATAAAATTGTAGTTTGGAAACTTTGAAGCAATTTTAGATACTTCTTTAAATATTAATACGCCTTCTTCCTTATTTAATCCAGTACTTACATAAATATTATTATTTTGTTTCTTATGTGTTTGTATTTTTGGATTACAAACATAACCAGTATAAATAATTTTTTCTTTTAAATCTTCTATAACTTGTTGTGGATTATTCATCCTAACTCTGTCTGATATTAATGGTAAATAATTCTCATCACCGTGTATTAGAACAGCTTCAGCATAATATTTACAGACTAAGTTTTGTGTATGTGCAACCCAATCTTGCAAGGCTTCTTGGTGTGGTTCGTCCCAAGGAAAATCTCTTGCGCTAATTATAATTTTTATCCCTCTTTTTTTCGCTTCCTCAAAAAAATAAAAGTATTCGTGAGAAAACTGATGCCTACAAAATGGGAAACCTTCGCATATAATAAGTCTAACATCTTTTGTATCAAGAATCTTATTCCATTCTTTTTTTCGGAGCGTTACAAGTTCTGGAGACATCATGAATCGGAAAATGTTTTTTATGTCGGCTGGGATATATGCTTTTAAAAAACTATTTCTTTCACAACCATCGTAAGAAATTGGTGGATCAAAAAGTTGGTCAACAACTAAAACATCATGTGTTTTTGCTACTTCTTCTGCAATAAATTTAGTTCTCATACAATGGCCTAAACCACGGTAATATTGCGTGAGGAAAACAATCATAAAGTTTTTTGGTAGGTAATCACGTTCTTCACCGTACTCGCATACCATTTACCCCCTGCCTTACCCTGTAAGCCTCGCTCATTAAGTTCGTCTGCAATGCTGGTAAGTGTAGCACCTTCATTGCGTCTTGTCACTATATCAGCAATTACAGCCTGTTCAGAAGCATTTTTAATCATATCATCACCATCACGGTCAAAGCCATACGGCAACTGTCCATTATACACCTTACCATTGCGTTTTCTATCTTGTAGCGCTTTTCTAGTTAAAGCTCCGTGATTTTTAAATTTTTTATTATGATAAGCTCCATGACAATTTTCACATAGAGTTATTAAATTAGTTTCTTCATCACTACCTCCATGTATTTTAGGAATTAAATGATGATAATGTAAGTTTTCTTTTATTCCACAAGCTACACAGAAATTAAGTTTCATTGATAACCTCCATAATCATGTATTACGTATCACATCTACGCGTCTGTTATTTCTATCAGAAACGCGTTTTGGTCCCATTTTAAAGCCCCAAGTTTCTGTTTGAGAATGACAATTAGGACATAGTAAACATAAATTTTCTATATCATTATTATTAGCTTGCCCATCAATATGCTCAACTTGTAATACTAAATAGTTACCATTCCACTCTGTTTCAATTCCACACTCTTGACATTGATAATCATTCCACTCTAACATCCATTGTTTAGCCCAATTAGTCCCACCCCTTTGACGAGCTTTAGGATTAGGAGTTCTACTATCAATAAATTGTAACTCTTTTCCAACGTATTTACCAGCTATTAAGTCTTTTACTCTTTGCTTGTTTTGAAAGCTGTTCTGACACACAACGGAACAATATTTATTGCGTTTTGTATTAACAGGTTTATCGCAATTTAAACAAGTAGGCATAGACATTTTTTACTCACTAACAAATTCTATAATCATAGGAAATACTGGTTCTATTGCTTTAGCACACGCTAAAGCTACTTCTCTATGTTCTTTTTGTGTTTCTGGACCAGATCGAAGCTCTATGTAATGAATCCAAGATCGAACAGTTCCATTCATATAAAGTCTACTGGACATATTACCTTCTGGTAAAACAGCCCTAGCTTGTTCTTTTGCAACACCATTTGCAATTGCCCAGTTGTATGCTTCAATAACTTCTTGCATTACTAAAGTTTGACGTAACTTCCAATTTTTTTGAATATACTCATCCTCTACTTCAATAGAGTTTTGTCTATTTTTATTATCCTGTAGTCTTGCTTCTCTCATTACAAGTTCTAAGTCTTTAGTAGGATCAGCATATCTTTGAGAAAATTCTTGAAATGAAAAGGAACGATGACGAAGTATTTGCCTTGCAATATCTCTTGTAGTTTCAATCTCTAGACAAATTGATGCCATTTCAAAAGGTGACCAGTGCTTATGTTTAATTAAATATCTAATTAATTTCTCACTGGTTTCTGTATTATTTTGATTTGATGGATTAGATACTCTTGCACAATAAGAAATGAGATCTAATATATTACCACCAATATTATCGTGGGACGGCACTGAATGTGCATTTAATTTAACTTGCATTAGGTTTCTCCTGAAATATACTTACCCATATACCATTTACCCCATTCTTCTAAAAAATGAGAAGATGCTGCTATTTTAAGTTTACCACCAACTCCAAAGGCAAAAATTACATCTTCATATTTACCTTGTTCTGGGATATTCTCTGCGGTTCTATCGCCTCCATTACAAAAAATAAAAATACAATCTCCATAAATTTTTTTAGCTGTAAGAATAAAATCATTAGCTGTTTCATCTGAGTCATCAAAAAGTATTACATTATCCACATATTTAAGGGCTAATAGTATTTCTTTTCTTTCATACGAAGGCATAAAAAAGTTACCTTTCTTACGCTCTAACCAAGTATTAGAATTTAGACCAACACATAGTTCGTCGCCAAGTTCTTTTGCAGCTTTTATATAATTAATGTGGCCTCTATGGATTGGATCAAAACCACCAGAAACTAAACTAATTTTTTTCATTTAGATACTTTCCAACATCTTTTCTTGTAAATTCAGTAGAAGGTCTATCACCTTTAGATTTTTCTTTAAGTTTTTGAATCCATCCTTGTCCACCAAAACTATATGGAGCTTCTTCTATTTGATACACTCTTTTAAATAAAATGGGTAATATTGGGGTAAATCGTAAACAAGCAATAATTTCGCTTGGATATACATACTGATCTTTTTTACTACTATTATGCAACATTATCATAATTTGATTTCTATGTGACCAGTTAAAAATTGCAGGACTATCTAATACGATTAATTTTTTCTCATAAACTATTGCAGAAAAAGAAATAATCTCCGCTTGAATTTTAGGACTTGTATTTTGTAAATATATACCTGTTGGTATAATTTCTGTATCATGCGCTTTTACAATAAGATTTTCTTTTATTACAGCTCGTAATCTATAATATGGATCAGAAGTAAGCTCTTGATCTATTAGCCAAGATACCCCTAACTTACTAGATAGTTCCTGTGCTTCTGTACTTATCTCATAATTAATTTTATAGGGCAGATAATTTGTCAAAAATATCTTTTCCTTCTTTACCGCTTAAAACAGCATCTTTATTATATCCTTTTAAATTAATTAGTTTTTCGTTTCTTAGAAGAATATCTTTGCCTGCATTAAGATTTGTAATATATTTTGATCTACCTTTTATGGGTAAATTATCAATTAATTTATTTAATGTTTTATATTCTTTAGCAAGACCTTGTGCTCTTTTAGGGCCAATTCCTTCAATACCAAGAATATTATCTGATTTATCGCCTTCTATAATTCGAGACAAAAGATATTCGTCGGGTGTCATTTCAAAATCTTCTTCAAGAGTTTGTTTCGTAATTTCTCTTCGAGAGAACATATTAAATATACTTATATCATTATCAACTAATTGATATAAGTCACGGTCTGATGAAACAATCCAAGTATGTCTATAGTCTTTTGCTATGTGCTTAGCAGCATACGCAATAAGGTCATCTGCTTCTACACCACGAAATTTAAGTGTCTCTTCATTAAGAGTTTCTGGAAGAGAATTTAAGACTCCAAAAAACTCTTCGTATTTTTTTGCTTCTGCCTCTTCTTTTGGTTTTTTACGATTTTGTTTATATTCATCATACATACTCATACGATAATAACTACGTCCAAAATCAAAACACACAATTGTTCTGCATGCTTCATAAGACTTAGTTAAACTTTGAATTGTGCGTTGATAATCTGATGCAAAATTATTATAGTTAACTCTTTGTAGCCAGCGATAGGCTACATTATTTGCATCTATTAAGAGTAAGTTTTCAAATGTATCATCTATTGCAGGGGCAGTTAACTCTGCAAGATCATTCCAAGATTTAGTCATGTTATTCTCCTGTGTTATAGATTATAATACAACACAAAAGGCATTTATGCAAGTAAATTATTAATTTCTGAACTTAGTTATCAATAAATCAGTGGCACATTTACAAGAGGTAAAAGGGCATGAAACATATGATGATGGACGTTTGAATGTTTTATTAAAAATATTCCCTAGCCTAGCAGATGTGTTTAGAAAACATGCAGCGGGATATACATGCCCTGCTTCATCAATATGTATTTTTTGATGTCCCGCTTCACATTTCATACCTTTAAAATTATCTAAATTATTTAATACAATATCTGACTGTTTGATTATTTTAGTAGAGTCTTCGTAAATATAGTTAAAATGTCTATCACCAAGATTTTTTTTATATTTATCTACTGCATTTTTTATTTTTGAAGAGTAGGCATAAGATTCTCCAAAAATATCTGGTAAGTTACTATCCATCTTAGATAGATATGTAATACTTGTGTACTCTGATTCAGTTTTTTCCAAAACATATAAACTATGCTTTAGAAATTTTTCGTTTGGATGGATAGATACCATACAATTTGCTTCTTGTCCTTTTTCCCTTCTTAAATATAATACTTTATCAACAAATTTAATAGGATCTGAAAATTCTGGATGAAAAGAAGAAGATAGTGTTAAATTATTATTATAATCTAGTTTATTTAAATAATTTTTAGATACACTTAAATTAGTTAAAACATTAACAGGTAAAAGTTTGGTTAGTTCATTTAATACTTCTGCTATAGGTTTATATAAAAAAGGTTCTCCTCCTAATAATACAAGTTTTTTACGTTTTTTATCAGGATAAAAAGAAATAAGAAACTTAACACCTTCTATAATTTCTTCTGGATTTCTTTTTAGAGTTGGATGGTTTACATCGTGGGAAATACAATAGGAACAATCATAATTACACTTAAAAGTTAGTAAATAATCAATTTCTAAATCTTTAAATCTTTTAGTTGGTTCAACTTTTAGTAGGGTTGACATTAAAAACCCTTTTGATCTTTTAAAGCTCTAATCCAATCATCAAGTTGTGTTATTTTAAAATGACAGCCAAAAGATTTAACTTCTACATAATGATCTACTACTATATCATCATTCCAGCCAATAAAATCTTTTGAACGATTCCAACGAAAAATAAGTAAAGGTTTCTTTTTCATCACCTCTGCTTCTCTTTCTGCTTGTCTCCAAAATTGTAGCAAATCTGTAGTTTTAGCAGTCAAAAGATTATTCCATTGTATATCTTTATAATGTTTACACTCAATACAATAGGGCCAAGCTGCTGTATCGTGGGGTGTCCAAAGATCGCCTTTAAGATATTCTATTGCACCAGAAAGAGGCATACGTTCAAATTCTATATCTAGATGTGAGTTTAGATATCTCTTAATTTTGGCTTCGTATGCTGTACCTTTTATTTTTGATTTATTAACCATATCCTAAATTATACTTAGCAACTATATATGACTTTAAAAAGTCACTTCGTACTATATCATTTACCATAAACTCAACAGTTTCAAATTCCGGTATTTTAGATAATACTTCCATGAACTTAAGTATACCTTTCTTATCGTTTTCTCTTGATAAGTCGGTTTGAGCATAATCTCCGCAAAAAATAATACGACTATGTTTTCCGACTCTTGTTATTATAGAATCAAGTTCATGAAAATTCAAGTTCTGACATTCATCCACAATTACTACAGAATTATTTAATGTTATGCCCCTTATAAAAGAAGTAGACATAAATTTAATATTACCTTGAAATTTTAAAGAATCATAGGCATCTGCAACATTAAAAAGCTCCGAACAGATAGATCTGTAAGGAGCTTCGTATATAGATACTTTTTCTTGTTCATCGCCCGGTAAAAAACCTATATCTCTTGTAGATACTATTGAACGAACAATAAAAATATCATTTACTAAAGTAGATTTATCTAATACTTCTTCAAGTGCAAGATATAGAGAAATAAATGTTTTCCCCGTACCAGCCAAGCCGTGAAGCACTAAATGCTTACCGTCTTTATATGCTTTGTATGTTTTATCTTGGTTTTGTGTTATAGGTGAGAAAGTTAATAAATCATCTATTCTCACACGTTTTAAGGCTTTACCGTTTGCCATTAATGTCCGTAATTACTTGTAGTCTCTTCAAAATATGTCATTAATTCACTATATCCTCCGATATATTTATTTCTAATAAAGATTTGCGGAACTGTTTTTGCGTCTGGAACTACTTTTAATAAATCTTCTTTTGACCATATTTTATTAATATTTCTCTCATCAACCTGATACTGTCGATTACGAAGTTCTTTTTTAGCAAGAGAGCAATATACACAATCATCTCTTGTCCAAACTGTTGCTTTCATCATAATTTATTTTACTCCTTTTAGCAATAGTTATTTTTTAAACACCTGTGGAGCCGAATCCACCCGTTCCGCGTTCTGTTGCTTCAAGTTCAAGACCGGTTTCTACTTCTTTCCATTCAACTTGAACTACCGGTGCAATTATCATTTGAGCAATTCTTGCTCCTCTTTCTAAAACTATAGGACGTTTACCCCAAGGTTGTCCAATTCGTGTTAGTAAAACTTTAATTTCTCCTCGGTAATCTGAATCAATAGTTCCCGGGGCATTAACTAATGTTATTCCGTGTTTAGCAGCTAAACCACTACGAGGCCGAATTTGTGCTTCATAACCAGAATCAAGAGCGATTGCAATTCCAGTGGGAACCATAGTAACTCTATCTCTATAGATTTCTACATCCGTAGTTGTATATAAATCCATTCCTGCTGATCCAATAGTTTCGTAAGAAGGAAGAGGTAGTTCTTTATCTAATCGCAAAATTTTCATCACATACACACATCATCCCATCTAAACTGGGCAGTCCTTCTAAGATTGTTTGCATAGGCGGCGTTATTTGTCATAAAATTTCCATTAAGCCACTTTTTAAATTTCGCAACCATCTGAGTCACAGAATTTATTTGCATCTGCATTTTCTCCTTCCTCTGATAAAAGATTAAAATTTAATGGTTTTAGAGTTTCAGCGTAGGCTTCTATCTCTTGTCTACCTGTAGTAATATAAGGTGCTTGTGCATACCCATGATCAGATATTGGAAGTAAAGAAACACCTTTAAGTCGTGAATCAAAACATGAAAGAGCTCTTGCAATTTGATCTGCCTCTCCTGCTTTAAATGTAATCGTAATTGAGACTTGATTATCTGCCCAATAATGTTGCATATCAACAGCATTAGCAAATTGTTCCCAGATAGAAACATCATGCTTTGAGATAGTTCCTTTTTCGTGAACCACGGGGAAATATACCACAACTGTACGAATAGGATCAGATACAGCTGGTTCAATACGATATCCTGCATCTTTTAATATTTCGATCATGGGAGAAATAGCAGATAACCGCACTGTACGATAATAAGAATCATTTTCAGCATAATGAATACCAGGAAGAGCACCTGCAACGAGACTTACAGTTCCTGATGGTTTAACAGAGGTAGTTTTACGAGATAAAGGAACACCCATCCATTCTGAATATTTTTGATCAATATATTGGATATAAGTATATGCACGATCACAGTATTCAGTTAGATACTTACGGCGACCAAATTTAAGAATAGCTTCTTGAATACCTGACTGCGAGCAGCCAATTCTACGATTACGTTTAATAACATCATTTGTATCTTGCCAATGTGTTGCCATAAGAGTAACTGCTTTGGCGTACATATACGCAAATTTAAGAGTACGTTGATAATCCCAATAATCACTATGTTTAGCAGGAAATGTTTCTACTAAACAGCATAGTTCATATGATTCTAATGATTGTTCTAAACATGGGTTACCTCCAGCTACACGTCGATCTTTCCAATCAGCCGTGTCTTTCATACGACTATACTTTTGCATATTCTCTAACCAAGCAAAGCCTGGCTCACCAGAAATTGCAATAGATTTGGCGGCTTCTGTGTAGTCCATCCCAACATCTGCAAAGATAGAATTATTAGAAGCCCAACGCCAACCACCAAACTTATACGCCCAAGAATTTCCACTATATTTTTTAGCAATTTCACTCCTTGAATCAAAATCATTATTGTATAAGTCGTAATCTTGACTATTTAACATTTTTAGTTCTTCTGGAGCAATTGCTCCAGTCTCTACTCCAGCAGTTTCCCAGTTTTTCATTTCCATAAAAGCTGTATCGTCAGGAGCAGAAAATGCAATCTCTGCTGTACGTCGAACATTACCCGCAACAACAATTTTACCAATAATATTCATTATATCAGTTATATCAACAGAGTTCAATAATGGATTATCTGATTTTGCTCTTTTGGTAAGAATATCTCTAATACCCTCAAGACCGTGTTGCAAAGGTTCTGGTCCAGAAGCAACACCCCCAAATCCATTTATAGGTTCTCCATATGCTCTAATTAATGAGTAATCAAAATCTACAGGTGTAGAACCTTCCTCTAAATATGAATCAATTAGACAAGATAACGCTTCTACCCAACCCTCTCTAGAATCATCAATATTAATAAGTTCTGGTGATCCTTCTGGTTCTGTAGATGCAATTTTATCAGCACCTTTAGTATCAAAACCAACACCAACACCTACCATGCTCATATCCATTAGAAAAGCAAAGGATTTTGATAATTCAGCATCAATATCTTCTGTTGATACAAACGCACAATTATTTAAAGCAGCTCCTCCTTTTTCCCAAATGAAAGGAGTACCCATCATCCAAAGTCCACGACCTGGTGGCATCCATTTAAATTCAAAAAGACGTTCTGATGTTTCTTCTGCTAATTTATGTGCTTTTTTCTCGTCCCACCCAATATAAGAAGCTACGGCATGTGTTTTTAATATTGAGAAAAATCCTTCTACAACACGAACTACACAATCAGCCCAAGTTTCCATTTGTCCGTCAGATTTTTTACGAGAGTATGTTCGGTAATAAGTGAACTCTGAAAGACCTCCATATCCCCAGTTTACAGGTTTAGATCTAAGTTCGTTTTTGAATGAATTTCGCAATGCGAAAGTAATCGGAAATTTTCCGGGTGCTAACATTTATTTCTCCTTAAACTCATTTAAAGTAATTTTTTAACGACTCATCGTTAGTTAAATAAAAGCTGGTTAACTTCAATTGCTAAGAGTAAGTTGCCTCTATTAGATAAGTGGCAATAACCACCTAATTGATCATTTTTATTTTCAATAACACCTTTAGCGCCTACCTGTGTATTAATTTCACCGTGATTTGGATGATATTTTAATATACGATCTATATAATATTTTTTATGAGAAAAACTATATATTTCATGGTCTATATCCCAAAACATATGTAATACATCTTTTTTATCTTTAGTTATTCCTTCGATAAAAGCTAGTGCTTTATACAGATTTTTAATTTTATTATCTTTTAATCGAGGACTTCTTGTAGGTACTGTATGAACTAATATAAGAAAATCATAATCTGATAATTTATTTTCTTGTAGTATAAATGCTAAATCGTGTTCACTACCTCTATTTATACCCCAAGCATCTACTTTACTATTTGATAAAACTCCTAAATAATATAACCATGAAAGTTCATGAGAAAATTTATCAACATACTTAGCGTGTTCAGCTATACCAGCAAAACTATCTCCAAATACTCCTATAGATTTATCTGCATATTCATTTATACAACTATATGGAATAGTGTAATTAACTTTATCTAGCGATACACGCATTAATGAATACTACTTATATTATTTTCTTTTATTATTGATATAGTCTCAATTAAAGGATGTGTAAAGTCATGAGAAATTAAAAATACATTTAAATCTTTTTCCTCACGAAGAACTTCTATTAACTTTTCTTTACCTTCCTCATCTAAAACACCAGTTATTTCATCTAAAAATAGTAAGTTAATACTACTACCACCTAGCTTAGCAAGAAGAGACCTAATTGCTAGTAGTATAGCTGTTTGAATTCTACTAAATTCGCCACCGGAAACGGTTTCTATGGGTGTGTCAATTCCATCATTTGAAACTATAATATTTAATTTTTCTTTATCTAGTTTAAATGAGACTTGAAATTGCCCATCTGAAAGGGAGGCTAAATAATGATTAATTGTTACTTCAAGTTCTTTTGTTAAGTTTTCTAATTTAAAAGCAACAATTCCTGAGGTACTAAATGCTTTTTTCAGTACATTTAAATTATTTACTTTACTAGAAAGATTAATAATATCATTCTTTACAGTATGCTGTCTAGAGGAAAAAGTTTCTTTTTGCTCTATTAGGGCATCTACTTTTGCATTATGTATTCCTACTTTTTGATTATGTTCTGTAGCTTTATTTATTTTAAAGGTATTTTCGTCAACTTGTTTTTTAGTTATAACCAAATCTTTTTGTAATTGATCATAATTAGGATGTGTTGTAGGTGATGATTCATCAATCATTCGAGCAAGTTGTTCAAATTTTTCTATAGTTTTTTGATTCTTATTATATTTTTCTACATCATACTGATAACTATTAACGCGTTCTTTAGCATATTCTAGTTCTTCTAATAAGCCTTCGATTTTTATTACTGTATTACATAAATCATTATTTAAATCTTTATGTAATTGTTTTGATTGAGAATTATCTATTGTCTGTCCACAAGCATAACAGGTATCGGACATGTCGATATCTATTAATGATTTTTCAATATTCTGTTTGTGTAGCTTTGCTTTAGTTACATCTTGATTTAACTCTTCCAAGTCAGAAAACATATTAGGATCTGTATGCGGAGCCTTCATTGACATATCAAATTCTAATAATTCTCGTTCTTGTATATACATATTATTTTTATCAATTTTTTTACAAGTTTGTTCGTATTCTTCTACTTCTTTCTCTAACAAAGCTAAACTTTTAATTACGTCTTGATTAGTTTCTGGAATATCTGTTAGTACTATTTTTTCTGGTATTTCTGTGCTACTTAAAAAAGAATCTATAGAGTTTAATTCACCTTGTAGGGTAGCTAACTCTTTATCAAGAGAATTGCTTTTAATTTTTAATGCTTCTCCGATTTTAACATACTTTTCTAGGTTAAATAAATTAATCAAAAATTTCTTACGATTTGTATCAGTAGCTTTTAAAAATTCTAATAAATCAATAGAACTTTGATATGTTAGCTGCGAAAACACATCAAAATCTAAATTTAGTGTTTCTTGAATTTTTTTATATGTATCCAAAACTTTATGTTCTGTTAAGTCCTCTTTACTAGAACTAAATTGTACAGAACTTTTTGCGCCTGTTCTTTCAATTTTTATTGTATAATCTTTTTCATTAATTAAAAAGTCTAATTTAGCTAACCAAGAATTGCTCTTACTATATCTATTAATAATATCTGCTTTTTTAATACCTTTTATGTTTTTATTAAATAGGATTTCTTGTAGTATAATTGCAATTGATGACTTACCACTACCGTTAGGAGCTGTTAATTGAGATATCTTATTACTATTTAAAGATATTTTATTATTATTTCCATATGAAAACATATTTGAAAATTCTAAAGTTTTTAGTACTATGTTAGCCATTTTGCACCTGAAAGTAGTTTATACATTTCCCAGTCTTTTCTATCCTTTAATGATTTATCTAATTGTTTTTCCAATTTTTGTTTATAGTTTACTGTTAAATTTTTCCATGTAATAAAACTTTGATAAGCTAACCTACACTCTTCTCTAAGTAAATCTGTGCCTTCAATCATAAGTCTATTACTATTTTCCCATCCTGTTCTTTTAATTCTTTCTGGTAAGTTATCATATGATGCATATAAAAAGGTATTATCTTTTTCTCCTGGTTGTGTCAAATCATGATTTTTAGCATAATGACAGAATATAGGTTCTAAACTAGTAAAAGTAATAAATTTATTTTTAGTATTTATTGCATACTTTACATAGTTAGGAGAATCTTCCCACCAACCTAAACCTATTTCTGGATGAAAATCTGGATTATGCCCACTATTTATAAGAATTTGATTAGGTTTAATAAACTCAAATAAGTATGTTAGGGCTACTTGACTTATCGAGTTAGTAAATTGTCCGTATTTTACTGCTTTTGGTAAAACTTGCTCAACTAGCTTATCAAATGATAAAGGTATTACTTTATGTTTTATTTTTCTATCAACACAATACTTTGCTGCATATACTAAATCAAAATCATTTTTACCATTAAATAGACGAAGACTAAGTGCGGTAAAAGGAATACCCAGTTGATAGAAGGTTTCTGCACAAACTTCTGAGTCAATACCCCCACTCAAACCAAGAACAAACTCATAGTCTTTATATTTTTTTACGAAGTTTTCTACAATGTAAAAATAATCTTCTCTAATAGTTTTACTATGTTTTTTATAGTGTGGTGCAGTAACATATACACCTAGACTTGGTATAAACTCATGTCCATAATATCCTTTTAATGGACGCATATATGACTTAGTTTGTGCATACTCCCAGTATACTCTATTTAATGATAAATCAATGTCCAGCATGTAAATTTAAATCTTTAAAGTCTTTTAATATATCATCTACATTTTTAATCTTTATAAATTTAAGATATAATTCTAATTCTTCTATTAATGATTTATCTTTTAGATTGAGTGTAGAGTCGGCTGTTGCTTTAGTTGCAATTTTTTTATCTAATAGGTCTGAATTTTTAACCTTAGATAATTCGTCTATAGAACCTGTAATTTCATATACTACATGATTAACTTCATCTTTTATAAGTTTTTCATTTGCAGAAATAGTTTTACGAAGTAATTTTGGTAATTTTAAATCTATAAAATCAACTTTATATTCAAATTCTTGAGCAGTATATAGGGTTACTATATTTACACCATATTCCCTTTTATCATCCCTATCAAAAGTTACATTTAATGGACTACCAGGATAATAAGCTGGATAATCCATGTACTTATGAGCAAAATGAAGATCACCCAACAAAATGAGTTTCCACGGACGAAGTTTCTCGAAATCATACTCTGCACTGATATGAGGCGGTACTTCCCCTCGAATATGAGTGACCAGAATAGCCTTTTCATATGGTGTAGGAAGGTTATCAAGTTGCATTTCACCATATGGAAAAAATTGAAAAATTGCACTATTTTCTTGAACACGCTTATTCTTAGTGATAAGATGAACATTTGGATTTTTAATAGCATTTTCTTGAGCAAAGTATTCTAAAAAAGATTCACCTTTCCTTGTTGCTTCATGATTTCCAGGGATGATATAGGTTGGAATATTAACCGAATTTATGTATGTTAAAAATAAACATACTTCATCTGGTTCTGGTTTTTTATCGAATATATCTCCAGCAATGATATGCACATCGCATTGTTGTTCTAATGCAATTAGTTTTCTAAAAAAAGATTTAAATCTATTTACTTGCCAGTCATACGGAACTTTCTTTTTATGTAGTAATATATGCCAATCAGCAGAGTGAAGTATTTTCATTGTAAGCCTCATTATTAATGTTATTTTATTATACTATATTAATAACAAAGATGCAATATTAATCTTACTTATAGATTAACTATTTTGCTTACGTCTCCCTCAAAAGTATATGATCCAACATGGTTAAGTTTAGTATTAATATCCATCCAAATCTCGCCACCAATTTTTTGCCATCTCCTACAAAAAGTATAATCTTCTGATAGATATCGATTATCATCAGGGTCATGTAAGGTATCAAAAAAGGAATAACAATATTTATTGAATTTTTCATCAATATTAGAATCATTACGATAATGTAATTCAGGATATTCTGCTCTCATCTTATCAAATACACGCCGTTTAATACAGAAAAATCCTGTAGAGGCATCTAATACTTCAACAGCACCATTTTCCATTTTAACTTGTTTTGTTTGTGGATCAACAAATTTGAAGTTAAGTGCGTATTGAACCGGTAGAGCTTTTTTCGGGTAAGCAGCAGCTAATATATCTTTATCGTATGCTATAGCTCTTAGTATTGACTCTTCATCAAATTCAATATCTGCATCAATAAAAAATAAATGAGTTGCTGTGCTTTCCATAAACATAGCTGCTAAAATATTTCTTGCTCTAGTTACAAGACTTTCATTCCGAAGAGTTGTAATTCTAAAACGTATACCGTGCTGCATTAATGTTTGGCATGTTCTAAACATAGATAAAAAATACTGATCTGTTATCATTCCACCATAACAAGGTGTTGCAAAAAATATTTCATGCTCTCTAATTTTATCCATATCAATTTGTGCTTGGTTGCTGTCTACATTGACGAAAGCCCCGAAAGATCGTTTACTATCATCTTCCGGGGTTTCGTCTGTATCTTTAGGTATCTCAGCAAGCAAGTCTTTTAAAGACTTTTTGCTCATGCTAAATCATCTACTCCTTCATCAGTAGCTTTAAATTCGTCTCCAACATCACCAGCAAAGTATGAAGTGTTTTGCAACAACCACTCTTTTTGATCTTCATAAGATTGGCGTTTGTAAATTCTATCTAGTTCAAATAGTTCTAGTTCTTTCTCAGCATCCGAAAGAGGAGAATTATTTCTTGCAGGAATACAAGTATACTTTACATTTTGTGGGAGAGGTCCGGTTTTTTCCTTTTTAACCGTGATATCATATCCATCTTCTGGATCTGCCGGATTACCATAATCTGGATTTGTTGCATAATCTACGATTTGAGAATAAATTGTTGAACGCAGATCAAATAATTTTATTTTACCATCAGACCGGTCAATGACATTACACACATAAGAAAATTGTGGCTTATCTGCAAAGATAGCATCATCAATTTCTTTAAAGGGGTTCTCTGCCGAAGAATTAAAAGATTCAGTTTCACGGCTAAATTCTAGGCACTCAACAGGCATTTTTTTACCTTCATTTGTTGTTACCCAGTAGCAGTAACGAGGCATAACATCCCCAATTAGTCTAACCTTTGTATCTCCAATTCCAAGACTCAGTCTTTCAATTTCTTTTCGCTGCCCGCCTGAGCCGGTAGCTTTTTTTCCTTTTGCATTATCCCATGAAACCATTGTGTATCCTTTCTTGTTGAACTTTAGTTCTGTCTATAGGATTAATTCCCTGATACCAGGGACTCGTATCTAAAATAAATAAAATCTTTATCATATGTAATAAAAGGGTTTGGTTTTATTTTTCCAAAGTATTCTCTAGGAATTTTATTTTCTTTCTGTGATATTCTTCTATATGCTATAGCTCGAATATAGAGTGCTTTATCATAAGCATTTACATTATAGGTTAAGAATTTAGGATTTCTAATATATCCTTGTGCATCTTTTGTTCTGTAAGTACAGGTAATTTTACCTTTTATAGAATCTAAGATTCCTGTTTGAAATAAAAACATTGGAATATGATTAATTTTTAGTATTTGAAGTAAATTTTGTCCACCCCATGCTAATGACTCATTATACAGTTTTGTTTGGGCATATGTCAAGATTACAATTGCAGCAGGATCTCGACGTGCTATCTGACTTAATTCAATCCAATTAAAGTATATAATAACCTCTACTCCTATACCACTCTAATCTTTTTGTTTGTTGTCTATGTACGATTGGACCTGATAACCAAAAATCAACTATTAATGGGTTACATTTTTCATCATGCTCTCGAATAATTCTACCAATCCGCTGTTCAAGCTTAACAGGGTTATTATTAGGACAAGTGAGAAACAATGTATCCAGCCTATGACAACTAATACCTTCATCAAAGAGTTTAGTCGATAAAACAGCTTTATATTTTCCTCCGACATTAGAAAGAACATCTTTTCTAGTTGATTCATCTGTTTCTCCTATTAAGCAAACACTTGTTGGAATTAATTTTTGTAAATCTTTTAACATTTGCACACGTTCTCCTAGTATTAATGGACAACGATTATTAGCTATCATCTGAATGGCTTTAGCGGCAATTGCTTCTAAATAATCTTGATTACTACAAAGTTTATTTAATTGTCGTGACCAATCTCTTTTTGGATCAATAACAGGAAATCTAAAATCAGTTCTTACTATTTGTACACTTGGATCAATTGCTTTATTAGGATCTCGTGCTTCCACAATAAAGGGTGAAAAGTAATCAGATAAAAATACATGTTTTCCATCTTTACGTTTCGGTGTTGCAGATATACCGATTTTAATTTTTGCATTTAAGTTATTTAGTGCTGTAGAAAAAAGCTCTGCTGGACATAGATGACACTCGTCTACAATTACCATAGAAAATTCATTTCTAAGATCAGCTAAATTATTATATACACTTTTATAAATACCTACAGTAATATTTTCAGTCTGTAGTAATCCATCACCAATTTTACCAATTTTTACATTTGGTATTTGTTTTTCTAATTCTTCAATCCATTGTCTAAATAGTAATTTAGTATGAACCATTACAAGAGTTTTTAGATTATTACGCGCAATAATATTACAACCTGTATAAGTTTTGCCCCATCCACAAGGAGCTTGAATTATACCGCTTCTTGCTCTTCCCCTTGAAAAAAATTTATCTACTACTTCGTTTTGTTCCCAACGAAGTTTACCACTAAAAGAAAATTCTTCATTAGCTTCTTTATAATTTCTTTTATCTAATACTTTTTCGTAGTCTAGTTTATGATAAGAATTACTAGGAACAATAAAATGTGTATCTGATTCTAATAAAGTAGATAATATCTCATCCGGCCCAGGATAGGTATATAAACTTTCTAATTCTGATACATCATATACATCTTCTTTTTTAATATATATTTTATCAGATATGTTGATAATTTTTACTTTAGTCTTTTTCATGGCCAATTAATGTAACTATATTACCTGTTAATTTTAATTTATCTTCTTGAATTGCATTTATTATAAGATTAGTTACTAAAATATCTTTTTCTAAATAATCCATTTTGGTTTTTAGTTTTTCGAGTTCTTCTTTATAGTAACCTAATTCTTTTTCTTTGCGAACTTTTTGTTCTATTATATCGGTTAGAAATAAAATATTACTCATATTACTTCATATTTGTTCATATTATTTGGGTTTGTAGAAAAACCATATAAATACCATTCATTGTAATAATTCACAACTCTAGCAAAGGTTCTCTCTTCTATTTTTATACTTTCTTTTGTATTTAGTTTATATGGATAAGAAATTCCTTTTAACCATATAAGATTTTCTTTTACTCTGATTATTGGAACCCACTTAGCCGGTACTGTTTCTTTTATATCTAAATTATGAATTTTAGCTTCTTTATCAATACCCCATTTAACTTTTGAGAATATACAATCTTGAATGTTTCTACAAGTATATTCAAATTTTAATCTTTTAGGTATTTGCATTAATCTTGCAAAATAATCACCACTTAATCTTTTATTATCAACGGTTTCTAAATGGGAGGATGCTGTTTTTCTAATTTTTATTTCATAGTGATCAAAATAAACTTCATTTGGAGAGTTCTTTATTGCAAATAAGGGAAACTCAATACTTGAAAATTTATTTACCATATTCACTTAGTTCACCCCAATTTGAACCTATTTCAAAATCAACTTTAATTGGACAATTAGATATACTCAATCCTCTTTCTTTTTGAATACACTTTTTTACATTCTCTACATATTCATCGACTAACTCATTTTTTACTTCTGAAACAATAGAATCATGAACTACTGTAAAAGGAAGAATATCTTTTTCATAGTTGTTTCTTTTAATCCAATTAATTACATCAATTAAACCAAGAATATTTATATCAGAAGCAACTGATTGAACTAGAAAATTTACACCAGAACGAATTGCGTGTTTTGCTGTTCCAGGATTAGATGATCTTGCTTCTGGTAATCTCCTTTTACGTCCAAAGAAAGAATATATATATTGATGATTTTCTATTTGTCGATTTGATCCATCAATATATCGTTTTAAGGATCTAGCTTCACTAAAGTATTTATTAATAAACTGTTTAGCTTGTGGTACGCTTATTTCTTCACCTGTTTTTGCGTCTTTATTAACTGTTTCTGCAATTTTAGCAGGACCAGCTTGATACATAATACCAAAAGTAATAGCCTTAGCATATTGTCTTTGAGCAGGATATTGAGATTTAACCTCATTAACTTCGCAATCAAGTCTAAACATTTGTTTTGCGACATATGAGTGAAAATCGAGCCTATCAATAAAGGCTTTTTGTAGAAAATTATCACCACTTAGAACTGCTGCATAGTATACTTCTGCTGTTCCTAAATCACATTGAATTATTTTATACCCAGGTCTAGCTGCAAATATCTTTTTAATATCTTTATTATCTCTTGGAATATTTTGATAATTTAGATTTCCCGAAGAGGATAAACGACCAGAGGTTGTTCCATGAATATTAAATCCAGAACGAAGTCTACCATCTTTATCTACACCATTAATTATATTTGATAAGTATGTACCTGACATTTTACTTTTCTCGCGCAGATCAAGAATAGCTTTTGCCAAGGAGTGATCTAGCGATTGAAGAACTTCTTTATCAACGCTTGCTGCACCTGTAGCAGTTTTCTTTGTTAGTTTAATATTACATACATCTTGAAATAGTTGTCGAAGTTGAACAGTACTATTAGGATTAAATGTTTTTTCAAAAACTCTTTCAAATCTTTTAACATCTGGATGGAGTGTAATTTCTGCCATACACTCTTCTATATCAATTTGATACTCATCATCAATACCTACAAGTTTATCCATATTAATTGGACCACCATTTTTCTCTAAAACCATAAGAGCATTAGTTGCGGGTTTTAGAATATCATGATATAGCTTATTAAACTCTTTACTTTTATCTACAAGTGGCTTAAATTTATTGTATAATTGAAAAGTTGCATCTGCGTCTTTACAAGCATATGGAGCAAGAATACCATCAGGTAGCATTGCATAACTAAAATCTGCCAGTTTAATTTTATTTTTACGAGCAAATGTTTTCTTATACTCATCAAGTTCTCGTTCATAATCACCGAGATCTGTAAAGCGCATTGCCAAAGGTTTTAGTCCATGCGTTCCTACAGATTCTTCTAAACAATAATGAAGTAGCATTGTATCTTCCCAGTTGGGAAAGGTAAAACCTAAATGATGATTTAGATAATGAATATCAAATTTTGCATTATGAAAGATACATATTTTTGATAGGAAAAGATCACTAAGTGTTTCTATATTATTTTCTACAACTTCGATTGAAATATATAGACCTTGATGTTCTCTACTAGATATAGCAATTCCTAAAATAGTTCCAGTATAAGGACTTACACTTGAGGTTTCAATATCTACAACTATAGTATGAGCATTGGAAAGTTCTGTAATATATTTATCAAACATTTCTTGAGTATCAATTGCTTCGTAGTTTTTTTCTACTTCTATATGTAGATTTTCATCGGATAGTATTGGTTTAATTTTACCAAAAGCCGCACAGATATCTTCTTGTAGTTGCGGTTTAAATACAATCATATTTGGGTGCATAATTGGAAGATACTTTTTCTCAATATGAATACCATTATACTTTTGAATACCAGTCATACCCGCAGTATACTTTAACGATTCAGCACCGATTGGACAGATAAGTTTATAACTATCTAATTCTTCTAAATCTAAATCAATATCTTTTTTTAGAATTTTGTCTTTAGAACTTGAAGATAAAAACTTTACGTCATAATCAACATCTTTTATAAATTTATCTATTATCTTTTTAGGTGTTTTTTCTGCCGCACTCGCAAAAACAAAACATACATTTGTCATAATTTTTTCCTATGTAATAACAACTTTATCAGGTGATGGATTATCTAAAAAATCTGAATCATACCAAACTTCAACATTACAAGATAAAGAACGTCTTTCTCCCGGCCCTCTAAATGGATACACACAATGATTTAGCCATAAAGGAAATATATAATATACTCCTTCTTCGGGAATTATATATTCTGTACCTGGAAATCTAAATATTGTAGTTTCTCTATTCCCTACATCACCCCATACAAAAGATGTAATACCATCTAATGTACCTTGTGCATTATATATACTTGACCCTGTAAAGTTTTCATAGTTCTTTTTTAATTGATCTGGAAGTTTAAGATGAATAAAACTAGCAAAAGCAGAATAAGCCTGTGATCCGTGATCATGTAAAGGATTATAGTCTCCTTCATATTGATGTACTGTCCAGACATCATCTATTTCTAAATGGTATGGAAAAGAAGTTTTACCTAGAGCACTCCAGAAATGGTTTATATATAAATTACAACTATCTTTAAGGAGTTTTCTGTATCTTTTAAATCTTTTATCTTCAATATCTACAGCAAGTTGTGATCCGTTTTGTATCTCACCTACAAGATTTGGTGCATATGATTCAGTTTCTGGATTACTTTGTAGATCATCGCACATAGAATTTAGATCATCAAGCATATCTTGTGGAATCCTACCTTTTCCAACCATTAGTGCTGGTTTAGGTTCAATCATAAATTCAACATCTGAATTAGTTTGTTTTTCACGACCGATACTTAGATTTTCTGTGTTGGGTACTGTCATCTTAAAGCCCTTTCAGCTTCTTCTTTTGTTATGTCGCCTGGATCTTTTCCATCAGGTAGTTTTACTATTGTAGCATAAATATTACCAGTATCCAAGAATTTTAATATTTTCTCTGCTGCTTTTTTACCGGCTGGATCTCCATCCATCATTATATGTGCACGAGTCGCTCCAATAGTATCTAGCAGATTTACTTTATTTTGATTGAAATTTTGTGATCCAAATATACAAAGAGTATTAGTATATCCAAGTTGCCACATATTCAGCATATCAAATATACCTTCTACTAATATTACTTCATTTCTTTGCGTAATTTTATCTAAAGGGAATAGTATCTTTGAAACAGATGTATGTTGAGGATATCTATAGTATTTTGGTTTGTTTTTTGAATCCAACATATACCTGCCCTCAATAAATTGTAATACACCACGTTGCACTATTGGTATACAAAGATAATTTAATAACCTAGAATCATTACAAGTAAAAGCATCAAATTCACGCAATATTCTACTTGATATGCCTTTAAATCTTTGTGTGTACTCTCTTCTTTGGTCAGGCAGTTCCACATCTAAATGTTGTGATATTCTTTTTATTTTTTGTCTAAGTTTTTCAATCTTATATGGTTGTTTACTATCAAATGTAACAACAGTATATTCACCGATACTTTGTAAGAATTTTGTCTGTCCACCACTAAAACCACAACTCCAACAGTTAAATATATTTTTATCAAGATTATAGCTTAAACTAGGTTTATTATCTTCGTGTTCACCAGAGGTACATTTAACTAATATTTCAAATGGATTATTAGTTTTTTGATATTTAATATTTTTTTTATCTAATATATCAATTACATCCATTATTCCATATCAACTGTAGTTGACCCCCATTTATTTTTATCTTCTGGTTTATTTAATAAAGAATATGTTAATCCAAGTAAATTTGCACCAGTTCCTCTAAATAATGTCCATATTTTTTTATATTCTTTTATTGCTTGTTTAGGACTGTTTGGTTCAGAAAAATTATCAGCAATTACTAAAGCATCTTGAAATTCTTTTAAAATTTGATTTATTCTTTCGTTATCATACATCCCTTGATCCCTCTTCATTTCCTGATCCAAATTTTACTGCGTTATGTGGTTTTTCACTAATTAGTGAGGATTGATTAGGATCAATTTTTACGCAGCTCCAATCCATAAATACATCAAAACTCATATGTTTACCATTACGAATTTTTGTTGTATGAATAGTTAATTTATTCTCTTGTTCTCGTTGTTCATTTTCTGGTGGTGGAAAGAAATTAAGACCTCTATCTGCTGCATCTAATATACCTTTTGCATATCTTGCTTCTCCTGTTGCATCAATTTGATAAGGGGTCAGCATAGTTACATCGTGTTTTCTTGCAAGAGATTTTAAATTATCTGCAATTTCAATTTGAGAAGTCCAATTTTTTTGATCTGGATGTTTTACAATATTTAAATAATCAACTACTGCCATATTATAGTCTGGATACTTAGAACTAAACATATTACAATAATGATCAATTCGATTAAGAGTTAATGATTCATCATCAATTAAAAATAATCTATGATCTTTAAGTTTGGGTTTCTCCGTTTTTACTCTTGATTCAAATCTTTTAAAGTCTTTATTTTGTTTAAGTTCGCCTAATAAATTTTTAGTTAAATCTGATTCTTCATAAAAATGCTTAAATTTAGCTTCCGCTAAATCAATCTTTTGTCCATCATTTAATTTATTTTTAAATAAGTCTAAGAATGGAACTCCCGAGATTATACTTAATACTCTATCATATACTTCTTTATATCTCATTTCTACCGAGAAAAATGCTACAGTATTTCCTTCAAAATATCTATTTAAAGCTAGATTGAGAGAGATAATCGATTTACCAGATCCCCTTCTCCCGCCTATTAATACTAATTCTTGTGTTGCAAAACCACCATTAATTGCATCGTATTCAGCAGATAATCCTGTTGGAAATATTTGAAAATCATCTTCTGATGGAAAAAAGTCTAATTTTGCAACGTCATACAGTTCATCATCATATGGAATAGCAGAATTAAGATGGAGCATATGAGTTTGAAATTTATCTACAATCTCAATTTTTTCTAAATTATCAAGACTATCTACAAATTTATCTAAGAAATCAATCGTCTCTTCTCTTATAAAATAGTCCTGTAATTGTGCAACTAGAAACTCATCAGCAATAGTCTCATTAACATTATCTTCAACTATAATTTCAGTATCTAAATATTCTTGAAATACATCATCTTTTTTAATAAGTTGAAACTCATCTATACTAGGTAACCTTAAATTAGCCTTATAGAAAGCCTCAATCTTACCATAGACAATACGATTAATTCCGGTAAAATATTCACCGGAAATTTTAGAATATAATTCATGGTTCTGCGTATCTAATAATCTACGCAGAGTTACTTTTTGTAAATCAAGTGCCATTTGCCATCACAGGATATAAATTGTTTCTATGTTCCTCACAGACGTATGAGTGATCGCCTTCTATAGTTACTCTATAAGACTCTCTACCGGTTTTCTCAAGTACAGATTCAATCTGATGAATACGATATTTTATTGCAGGTTCTTTCCATTCTGAGCCGTTATCATATTGACAATAGATATTCCAATGTATATCTTCCTTACCTTCAAAATCTTCTCCGTGTTTTGCTCTAGCCGCTTTCATAGGATGAAGCTCAACATATCTACGTCTAGCCGGATTACTGTATATTTCTAACCATTCTTCATCAAATACTTCTTTAATTATAGCAAATTGACTGTTTCTTGCTATTAAAACTCTATCACCTACTTTAAATTTTACCTCTAAATCTTGTACTATATGATCTACTTTAGCCTCTGATTTTTTACCTCGACCACGAAGAGGTACATTAAGCTCCATTAAAAACTTTTTAACTCTTTGTGGAGAAATAAAATTTCTTTGACCAATAGCTGTAAGACCCTCCCCAGAGAGATAATCATCTGCCATACTTTTCTTTTCGGATTCAGAAAACTTTTTAAAACGTGCTTTTGCTTTTAGCTCTTTTTCTCGTTCAATACGTTTATGAAAATCTTCAATAACTGCATCAAGTCTTTTAGGACTATATGAAATACCTATATGCTCACAAACAGCTTTTTTGGTTTTGCCTTTTTTTAGCATCCAAATAGCTTGACGAATTTTTGCTTCAGGAATTGTTGCAGCTTTTACCATCCCATCATCATCCTTGTTTCTTCTGGAACCATTGATATATCAAAAGGCGGATCAAATGTAGTTATTACAGATACATCTTTAATACCTTCTACATAACCTGCTTCTTTAATATTATTGACAATTTCATCTGAAAAAGGACAAAATGCACTAGTTAAAGTGTGAGTAATTTCTACACTTTGTTCTTCCTCATTTATTTGGATATCATAAATTAGTCCTAAATCTAGTACATTTACACTAATTTCTGGATCGTAAACTTGTCGAAGTTGTTTAGTTATATTATCTAATATTGACATTATGTATCTGTTCCTACAAGCGGTTTTTGAACACATATTATAGACTTAACTGCAATAGCTTCTGGGTATACAGTTTTTGCATAGGCTTTTAAACCATCTAAGTCATTTAATACCCATTCTTCACAACTATCTAAACTAGTAAATGTTAATGGTTTATTTTGATATGTGTGTATACTAACCGAGTCTGATCCTTTATGAGCTGGATCAGCAAAAAACATTATTATTAAAATAATAAATTCTTTCATTCTCTTCCTCCAGTATTATGGATAGAATAGCATAAAAGTAACCAACTAGCAAGGATTAGATTATCAGTGAACGATCAAATCGTCATCACTAAAATATATATCAAGGATTATGTCTCTAAGCAATCCTGTTTCTGTATAGATTGCTGTAAATGATTCGTTAAAAAATCTATTAGAACGGTATATCTTTTCGGCATACCAAGATGCTAGATATGCATCCATAAGTTGTTTCCACTCATTTGATCCTGCCTTAACGTGTGGATAAAAAGTTTTAATCATACCAGAAAAATAACTAGCTTTTGCATCAGGTGGCATACCCAAAACATAGTTTAACGTCTGATCTTCGATTTCTGATAGGGTTAAAGATTGTGTCATAAAATCTTTCCTATTACCTTAGAATCTTTAATAGGTAATTCATTTTCTGCAACACATATCATTCCCCATCCACAATTAAATATATTTTCAAACTGATACTCATCTATTTTACATAAAGAGTATAAAGTTGACCACCAATCATCTTTTTTGGGAAGATCTAGTGTATATTGATGTCCTTGGAGTATTCTAGAGATATTACCATGTATTCCGCCTCCCGTAATATGGGCACAAGCCTTAATATTAGATATATTATCTATAATTTCTTTAGTATAAATTCTAGTAGGTGTTAAAGGGATTCTATCAGCAGGAAGTAAATTACGCAGTAAGCTGAAACCATTAGAATGTGGTCCACTACTAGGTATGCCTATCAAATATTCACCGCCTTTTATTATACTTTTTGAAAAATCTTTTCTAATAACTCCTAATGCAAAACCTGCTAAATCAAATTTGTCATTTTCATACATACCTGGTAGTTCTGCTGTTTCACCGCCTACTAAGGTACAACCTGCCATATCACATCCTTTAAGGATGCCCTTCATTATTTCTTTACTCTTTTTTAGATTAAGTTTTCCTGTTGCATAATAGTCTAAAAAACTATGTGGTTTAGCACCCTGACATAACAAATCATTAGTACACATAGCAACTAAATCAATACCTATAGTATCAAATTTATTTTGTGCTTCTGCCACTAATATCTTTGTTCCGACACCGTCTGTAGAAAGTACAATTTTATTTGTTGGTAGCTCTATTACTGCACCAAAACCTTTTACATCAAGGTCTTTAACAAACTCATTTGCTAAGTCTACATTAACACCGCTATTTTTATATATGTTCATAAGACACCAATAGGGGGCAGTATAATACTACTGCCCCCTAGAAATTAAGAAGGTTTGAGATTAGGACTCAGCAACCGACTTAGGTGTATAATCGGCACAAGCCAAACCACGACGGGTAAGAACGGTTTTGACACCACGAACTGTCTTATCGAAGTGCTCTGCAAGCTCTTCTACGGTTTGGTCAAGCATATCCTCAATCCCCTCATAAGGATCTGCTTTAGTGGACTTCTTATCGCGTTGCTTGACTTCTTGCAAACGACCCATACTAAGAAGTTTACCACGAACTGAGTTTACCGGCTTGCCAACAGCGTCAGCAATATCTTCCAAGAAGGCACCATCGTCTACAAGAGACTCAATCTGGGCTTCTTCCTCTTCGGTATAAGACCGAGGAGTAACCTTCTTTTCGGCAGGCTTTACGTGGGAAGTCATCTCCATTGATAGAGCCTTACCATTAATCTGACGAGCTGTGAATTTACCATCGGCAAAATCAGCAGCAATCTCCTCTGCAGTCATTGATCCGGAGTTTTCCGTCAAAAACGATGCGAGAGCATCAGTTTCGTCAGCTGAGAAGACAGGTGCAGCACCCGGCTTCTTTGGGACGTCAAAGCCTAGTTTACGCAACTTGGCTGTGACAGAGCGCCGTGGAAAATCAAAGTCGGCCATAAGGTCTTCAATAATATCTTCCGTGACGCCGGAAGCACATGCATCGTGCATTTGGGCTTCCATTTCATCTGTATATTCAAACTTACTCATTTATATTCCCCTCTTTACAAAGATTTTTCGAAGTTTGTTCAAGAAGCTATTGCCTTCTTGACTATGTAATGATTATAAGAGATTTTTTGATTAGAAGCAAGATTAATTTGACTGTATTTACTTACTTGGTTCCATAAAAAACTTCTTAGAAATCGCCGTTTAGTACAGCAGTTTTATTTTGCCAATAGTTGACAATCCTTACTCCAAGCTGTTGTGCTTTTTTATATTTAGATGATGCGTTGTCATCTGATACAATTAGCGCGTAACAATCTTTTGTTACCGACGACGTATTTTTATATCCATACTGTTGAAGATGATCTGCAAGTTGATTCCGTGTCATATCCATCTTTCCAGTAATACATATTTTTTTGGATTCTTGTAACACTTCTGTTACTGATATCTCTTCTTTTAATTGTAGTGGGAGTTGTTCTACCCATTCTTCATTTTCATCTAACCATGTTAGAACACTTTGTACCATAACAGGGCCGACACCTTTAATATCTTCATATCCAATATCTCGTAGATTCTTAAACTCTGGAATATGTGATACTATTAGTTTAGCAGCACGTTTACCTACTGTATGTATACCAAAAGATGCAAGAACTAGTGAATATGGTTTGGTTTTAGCACGTTCTATCTCTTCTATAACTTTAGCACCATTTGCACCAAGTATATCCCATTCAGGATCATCAAAGAGATCAGCAGGATGTACAAATCCCATTTTCTTAATTGAGGCGGGGCCAAGCCCTTTTATTTCTAATGTCTTAATAAAATGTTCAACTACTTTAGAAGTATTAACTGTATTGGAAAATAATCTAGGACCGTCTCTTCTTAGCTTATATCCTAGTGTATGTTCTGCGTGTTCTTGATTAATTTTTATATTGTGAGTGCTATGCTCAAGAACTCGTAAAAATTTGGGTATAACTCCACCAGCGCGTTCAATTTCAATACGATCACCTAATCCAAGATTATGGTTTTCAATCTGTTCTATATTGTGTAGAGTAACACGCGAAATTGTAGCATCGTCTAGAATAACAGGTTTTACAACTGCTGTTGGAGCAACTACACCTGTTCTACCTACTGTCCATAATACTTCTTGTAATATAGTCTCTGCGGTTTCTATTTCTCTAGTTTTTAATGCAACTGCGAATCGCGGATACTTAGAAGTATATCCTAGTTCTCTACACTTTCTCCAATCATTACAGCGATATACAATTCCGTCACATGGATATTCCCATGCTTCATCATCCATAACATTAAAGAATCCCATATTTTTAAGAACTTCTATTTTCTTTAGATAGTTCATATTCCATGATAGAATATCGTGTGCGATAAATTGTATATTTCTTTGTCTAAATTCAAAGGGTGATTTTAGACCGAGCGCACCGCTAACATAATTGCGAAAGTTATCAACATCGTTGTCTGTAACACATTCGCCATTTATTACAACTTGCGCGTGGTCTGTAGTGATTCTATTTGGTAAGTTGGAAATTTCCGCCGCCAGCGAGGTGACGTCATCGCCTCTATCTCCATTCCCTCGAGTGAGTGCCAAATGGAGTTTTCCATTCTTATAAATAAGTGTAAGATTAGTCCCATCAATCTTTGGCGTACGTACATCCATGAAGGGTTCAATTTCTGATTTTTCATATACTTTTCTTAGAGAATAAAGGGTATAAGGGTGACGTACTTTACCAGCAGCTCCCCCAACTTTTAACGTTGGTGAATCAGAGTCGCACCATCCTTGAGCTGATTCTACTTTTTCAAGCTGTTCATAAACTCGATCCCACTCCGCATCGGAGATGCGCGGCGCAGATAAATTATAATAAAAATGGGAGTGTTCAAGAACGTAGTTCTTTAGCTGTGCGTAATTCATCAAAAGCCCCTCTTTAATGAACTCTTATAATAGCAGAAACGAAGGGTAATGTCAAAGTTTTTCTTAAACTTAATATGGGTTTTGCTTCTCAAGTTCTTTCATTAAATCCTCTAGATACCACTGAGCCTTTCGTAAATCTTGTATTTGTAGATTTACATCTTTATTTTTTAAGTTATATCGAGTAACATATTTAACTACATTAGCTTGATTCCAGTTCATTTCCCAGGATTTAATATAATCACTAGTTTCAATACCTTTATTATAATGAGGAGGATGATTTACCATATCAGCTACGCTTGAATGTTCACTTTGAATATCTGAGGAACTTGTTAATACTTTTTCAGCATTTTTTTCAAGACTTTTTCTAGTTACAATAGGTTTGCCCCATAAATCTGCTGGAACATCTTCTCTACATGGATAAACATCATCACGTTCTCCAGTTAGTGCCTCATAAGCTGCTTGTTTATACTCTTCAAATTTTCTCACTTCTTTACCTTTTCGCTCTTCTTTCATTTTTCTAACCAAATAAGTATCCCACGATTCTCCATTGTTACCGATTGTAGGTTTCTTATCAAAAAGCTCTGAAACAGTAACTCCATCTGCTAGTGACCCCGTATATTTAATATTATACCTAACATAATTGTCTGGAGCTTTTATTAAGTATTTGTCTTTCATTAACTCATTAGCTTCTTGCCCGTACATATAATTTTCTTTACTAGCCATTTACTTTCCTTTTAATAGATTCTAGTAGAGCGCTTAGGTTTTCTTTCTTGTTAAGATTAGTTCCTTGTATTTGAATATCTAGGATATCTTCTAATTCTCTCAACATTACTTTAACTGTTTGCCCTTTGTTTTCTTCTTCAAGTTCAGGTTTTTCGTAAATTTTTAATTGAACTAATTTACTTATAACACTACGATACCCTTTTCCGAAGTGTTTGGCAAGTTCATGTACGTCTTTCATGCCATCTGTGGTATATAAAAAGATTAATTCATCTTCCTGTTCATTGCTCCAAGCTTTTATGCTCATTTATTTCTCCAAAATTAAATTCTAATTGATAGGAGTATTTGTGACGATTATTAATAATTTCTTCAGCTTCATCAAGTAAAGAAAGAATTGATGAGATTTCGTCGGCTGGAAAAGCAAATCCTGATTTAGTAGGAAACCAATGTCCAGTATCTCCGTCCATAGAATATTCTCTTATATGTAAATATAAATTATCTCTAAATTCATTTAAAGTAACTTTTACTGCATTTCCATTTATTTTATGAAATGCTGTTCCAAAGTCTATATTCATATTACAATTTCGTTTTTATTTTTAATAAATGATTTTAACCATTCATTAGGTTGAACAATTTGTACTAAGGAAAATCGAGAGTTTATATCTGATAAGTTTTTTGTTCCGTGTTCAACTTCATCAGGATCAAACACAATACTCTCTCCTTGTTTCAAATTGTAAATAGCAAATTCATCACCAGATTTAAATTCATATATAAAATCTTTAGATTCATTTAAAGCGGTAAAAATTCTTAGTCTCATATCCTCTTGTACTTTTACAGCAGTATTTTGATCATCTGTATGTAACTTTGTTATCTTTAAAGGAAGCTGTCGATGTATTCTTACTCTAGTTTTTTTAAGTTTAAAAGCATCTAATAAATTTTTAATTACATCTTTTTCATATAGTTTAGTATATTTATATTCATCTGGGTTTTCTAATGGATTATTTCTATAAAAATCAAAAATATCTCCAGATAAACTTTTTAGTGCAATAGCATCTACAGCATCAACTAGATCATAATCTGTATGATTACGAAAAATTAAAGAGTTTATAAAACTAAAGTCTGTTTTAATTGTCGTCTTTGCTTTCCACAGTTTCATCACTAGCAGTACTAATCATTGTATTTTTTGTTTCTTTGGTATCAACAACTTTTTCAGATGGGTTTTTCCATTCTTCAACCCATTTATCAAAAGCATTTCCAGATATTCCATTTACTCGTAAATAATGTTTTAGATCATCTTCTGTTTTAAATGTTACTAAAAGGTCTTTGTTCATCAATATACTCCTTTATCGTACCACCTTCTACCGGTACATTTATATAGTTTTTTCCCATAATATAGATTTGAGAATTTTGTTCTTGAATTTGTCTCAACCATTCATTATAACAACTTTTTACCCCTTGTAAACCCCTCATATAATGTGCATTAACTGTATGAAAAACGTTACTCCACCAAATTACTTCAGTTCCATTTCCAGTAATTTTAGATGTTACCTTTTCTGGTGTTTTACAAATATCCGTATGTATAAAAGTATGTTTTAATTTTTTATATCTTTTCCAGTGTTCTTTAACATTCTGTTCAGATTCCCACCAAGATAATTCATTTTCCCATAAAGTTTCATATGTTTCGTTTTCAGTTTTAGTACCTGCTGTTTCATTAATTGCCCATTTACCTTTAGCCCATCTTAAAAAATCAGGATAATCTTCTCCATCCCAGTGTTTCAATAACATTTTTTTAAATGCAAGAGCTTGTTTACTATAATCATAAAATACAATTTCAGTAGTATCTTTAAATCCAAAAGTATTTAATATAAAGTTTGGTTTAAATGCGGCCGCCACAGAATATAATTTATCAATTGGTTTGTCTAACTTAATATATTTTATATCCCAATATCCTTCTGTATTCCAGAAAAATACACAAGTAGGAGCAAAATCAACAATCTCTCGAATCCAAGAAAGTTGTTGGTTTAATTCTGCTGCACTTTTATTAGGATATACATATTGTTTTGTTTCTCTAATTTTAGGAAGAAAATTATATACAATTAAATCATTTTCTAAACTTTTATTAATAAAATTCCATCCATCAACTAAAGGAGTACAAATTAATGTTTCTTCGGTTGGTTTTAGTGCTAATGGGGTATAGTCATCATGAATATCTTTTGCATGCCTAATTGCTTTAGTAACATTTACATTTTCTGAGCTTCCTTTTTCCCCATAAATAGGACGATCAAATTTTTTATAATACTCTAAATTTACAAGAAGGCATTGTTTGTGTAACCCATAATACCCATTTCCGTCTGGATGTGCAGAGTTTTTACTTTGTTTATCCATTATATGTCCTGTAATAAAAAAATTATATTTTTCCATCCAGGATTCTAATAACCTAAAAAATTCGTACTCTTTAATCAAATGTCCAACACATTGAATAATACAATACTTTACATTATGTTTAATAGCCTTATTTAAAACTTCATTAATTGATTTTCCATGTACTACTGGACCAAAATATTTAAATCTAGTAAAAAATTCAGTTAATTCTTTTGATCTTTTTGCTGCATCTGGGTTTGGAATAGCATCACTATCATCATATAGTCCAATGATATAATCTCTATTTAATCCCATTTTTCTTGTAGCTGTTTTCAATTAATTCTTTCCACTGTTTATTAGACTTATAATTTCCATGAACTATAATATGATATCTATCTTCATTACTTTTATTATAGTAAGCATGTGTATTACCTACATCTAATATAAAAGCAGTACCTTCCTTAAATGGAACAGTTCCATGGTGCGCCATCTTCATTAGACAATTCGTTGGATGATTAAGAGCTATATTTACAGGAGATAATTTATGTTCATTCATATCATTATGAGGTGCTATATATCCACCAGGCTCTAATAACATAAATCTTACTCTATAATAGTTATCACAGGGATATGTATTTTTAAAAAAATCATAAGTATAAGGACATTTAGCTGCTATCTCTGTCCATATATAAGGAGTTTCTTCATTTGATTTATACCCATAAGATGTATAATGATTAGTTTTATATGAAGATACCCCATGAATACATAAACTAGCCCATCCTTTATGCCTATATCCAGCAATTTGTTCTTCTGCCCTATGCTGTACAAATAAGGATTTTATAGCTTTTACTTCAGCTAACATTCTTTTATATGGAAAAGTAATATCAAGCTGTAACCAAGGAAGTTTGCTTTCTTTAATAATCCAGTTAAGGGTTGTCATTCCACATATCAAAATCAAAGTTAAAGCTGGTTCCACAACCGCAACTCATTTTTGCTCCAGGATTATCAACAACTAAATTACTTCCTACTCCTTGTTTTGCGAGGTCAATTACTGCACCATATAAGTATTTTAAACTTTCTTTATCTATTATTGCTTTTGGAAAATTACAAAATAATATATCATCTTCATTTTGAGACGTATCTTCGTCCATTAAATAGTTAAATCCAGAACACCCGCCACCAGTTACACCAAATCTAAAGAAAGAAGAATCAGTAGATAGATTGTTAGTAATAAATAGTTTTGCTTTATCTGTAATACTTGGAAGCTCACCTTTAACATCTTCATTTATTTCTGGCGCATGAAAATGAAAATCTCTTAATATTTTAAGATCAAGATCGCTGAGTTCCTTTTCTGCCTGCGACATTTTCTAGTACCTCCATATATTTATCTGCAACAAAACTCCATGTATTTTCTGGGGTTGCAGCCTCAATTTTTTCAAACCATTCATCTCTGTGATGGTGGTGATATATATATTTTATCGCACCTTGCAAAGAATGTCCAATAGGTTCTCTATAAAAAGAATGAGTGCTCATTAAGGTTGTTGCATCCCCAGGTTTTGTTGCAAAAATAGTTGGATCACAAACATTAAAAGCTTGTTGTTCTGTTCCTACTTTTAAATAATGATCGTCTGGAATAAAATCTTGATGTGGCCCAAAATCTGGTAGAACTGGTAAACAACCACATGCATATGCTTCTTGTATGTGCATACCAAAACCTTCTGCTCTGTATGGGTGCACTAGAATTTTTGCATTTTTATAGATTGAAGCCATCTCAAGATCAGTTAATTGCTCATCAATATATAAAATTTCTGCGCAATCTGTTTTATATTGCATTTTAATAATTTCGTTAAGTAGATTATTTATACCATAAACTGCTGGATTATCTTTTATAATTAATCTACAGTTATCATACTTTGAAAAAGAATCTTTCCAATTATTAAGTAATATATCTACACCTTTTCTCCATTGTCCATTTCCAACAAAAACAAAATTAAATTTATCTGGATCAATTCCTGGATATGGTTCAACTTTTTTCTTATTAAATATGTCTGGATCGTATCCGTTAGGAACTGCAAATATTTTATCAGGATCAATACCGCCTTGTAAAATAATATCACGTTCATAATTACTTGGTACACAAACTGCGTCTGCAAAAGTTTCAAATTTATATTGCCACTCAAACGGTAGTTTAGTAAATTCCCACGGTTGAATATACATTACTTTTGTTTTACTATCAGCAGGCCAACTCCAAATAGGTGGGTAAGTATGCCTAATTTGAATATCTGGAATACTATCGTGTTGCATAAGAGACTTTAATATTTTTAAAGTTTCTTTAGGTACACCATATTCTGGGCTTATTGCGTCAAAAGGAGTAATAAGTACTTCACATTTATCTTTTAAAAGAATAGCTAAGTTTCTATTTATGATACTTAAAGAATGATTATCATAAAATTTTCCAACAATTTCTACTTTCATTAATACACCTTATTAAAATGAGATGAATAATATGATTCTAATTCGTCTACTGGTACAGCAAATAATTTAGGCCATTGAATTTCACCGATACCTGATGTTTTAAAATCTCTTAATTCGTGATAATTATCTAATGTTACATTAGACCAAATTTCATAAAATGGATCTTGTTCAACAATATCTGAATGTCCAATATTATGAATTTTTTCATGTAAAGCTTCTTTTTCCCTACATAAAGAATAATGAAGCATCATAACAGGACTTAGTATTCTATTTAATCCAGTTGAGCTTTTATTAGTCCATCTAGCATATGTAAAAGTAGAGTTTTTATCAGTAACAAATCCTTGGTTTTCTGCTAGAAGTGGAGAATCATCGTGTTCCGCAATTACTAATACAGTATCATCAATTTTTTTGTAAGGTGTGGCCCAATTCATACAAATATCATACTTATCAATATAATTATATGATAAGGGTAAGAAGTTATAAAAAAAATCTTTAGCGTCTAAAATTTGTTCATCTGCATCAATACTAACAATAATATCATGTGTACATTGTTCTTTTAAAAAATTTCGTTCATAATTATCATTTTCTATTGGAATTTCGCTTTTATGGAAATCTTCTTCAATTACTGAAATTTTAGAATCTCCATCAATTCTACCTAACTCTTTCCAAAGAACAGTTTCATCAAAAGAAAAGTTATTATTACTCCAACTAATTCTATCTTTATCAACACCAAGTATAATTTCATCAACATATTCATAGTATTTTTCTATACTACTTGGTAAATAGTCTGCATCATAAGATATTAAACTAATTACACTATTCTTTTTGCGTTTAGTCATCATGTTTTGCAAATGCCTTTTTTCTAAATCCATATATAGCAAGCCCGCTATGGTAGCCAAAAGAATCAGATGTTGAGCTTGATACTCTTTGTAGTTTAAATTCAGTTACAAGCCTGTCGCTATATTGTTCTATTTTTGCTTCTAACATTTTAGATTTATCTTCTTTTGAGTACTGTGAAAATATAACTACACACTGTCGTGTAAATGCCTGAACTACTTTTTTAAAGAATACATCATATATTTCTTCGGTGACAGGTTCTATATCAAAAAATATAACATCAAATTTAGGTTGAGCACTCCAAACTATATCTTGAAAGTCACTCTCAATTATTTTTATATTTGACATATCAATAACATCACTTGAAGAATACTTTTCTAATATGTCATACAGATTTGATTTCATATTTGGCCAGCCTTCTTCTGACCATTTTTGTGCTTCTGCTCTATCATATTTAAAATTTTCTACACCTACAGCCTCAAGTTTAGTATTACCAAAAGCAGCACTAACAAGTGTTGACCCGCGATAAATTCCTAATTCTAGATAACGAGTATTATCTTTACCACATAGATTATTTAATAATGTTTTTATTTTTACAGATGATTGACCATATAATTGTCTTTCAAAATCTGTAATTTTACTTTTTTCTGCATCAGCCATGTTTAGACACGCCTCAACAAAAGTTTCACTCAGTTTTTGCATGTAAAAGCCTCCTTATAATAAATTCGTCTAATATATAAAATGGAATATAACAAATTAGTAAAAGCATAAATAGTATGATTGTAGCTATAAAAGGAAAAAACATAATTAATAACACAAGAAATGCGTAAAACCATGTAAACGGTCCCATAAATTTTTCTCTTTTATCTGTAAATAAATTTGTTAATTGTTCCTTAGTTACATACATTTTACTCATTTGAAATTACCTCGTCAAGTGTTTTATAGAACTCAGTGTCGCTCCATAAATTTTTAAGTGTTTCTAAGTTTCTCATTTCTGCTTTTACTAATTGTTCGTTTTGTGCTTTTATTATTTTATTATCTCTACTTTCATGATGAAATAATTTAACAGGTATTTGATATATTTTAAATCCTGCTTCTCGTGTTCTCATACAGTAGTCTACGTCTCGATTATATGTCCACTCATATCTTGGGTCAAAGTTACCAATTTTATCAAAAACTTTTCTACGAATATAGATTCCTCCAAAAGTAGTCCATGCTACACTTCTAACTGCATTATATTGACCTGTGTCTGTTTCTAAAACCTCTTTAAAAGTACCGTGATTTTCGAGCATTAAGCCGCTACCAAAATGATCAGGATTTCCATCTTCTGTAAATTTTCCACCCGCACATTGTACAAAATAATCTTCATTATCATCTTGTGCTGGATATAGAAGTAGACAACCAAACATACCTGCTTCTGGATACTTTTCAACATATTCTAATACAGAATCAAACCATACATTATCCTCATCATCTTGAGGAGGAAGCATGTCTGCATGCAGTATAAATATATCATCTTTTGGAAACTTATTCCATAGTTTTTGATACATCCTATCAGAACCAATCATAGCATGATCTTTTTCATAATATATTGGTAAATTCCAAAGACGCTGTTTATGTATTCCAATTTCGTTTTCTTGTACATATGGGCAAATAATCTTTACAGACATTATATGAGTTTCTCCGTCCAAGTTTTTGGTGTATTATCTCTAGTAAATTCTAAATCTAGATGGTATTCAAAATCTTTAATTTGTGGTTTGATCCAATCAACCATTTCTTTGAGTGTAGAATCTAATGGAACTTGTGCATTATAATTAAAATCTGCTCTAATTTTATTACTTGAACAAAAAGCATTTTTTACTTCTGCTGGCCTATCAGGATAGTGTTCTAAATGTGGGTACACGTTTCCGATATGTCCGATTTTATAGGCTAATTCTTTAATTGACATTTCATTATCATCAGGTCCAATATTATATACTTGTTTAGCTAAGTCTCTGTCAGAAAGCATAATTTTATAGACAGCATCAATACAATCTCGAACATTTGAAAATGATCTTTTTTGTTCTCCATCCCCATATATAATTATTCTTTTTCCTTGAAGTAGCCTATTTATCATTATACCAACTACATTTCTAAATGGGTCATAATATCTTTGTCCAATTCCGATTACATTATGTGGGACAACTGTTACGAAATTTAATCCATGAAGTTTATTTAAAAGTTCTAAATGTTCTTCTGCTTGTGCTTTAGCTAATCCGTATGGATCTTCGGGTGCTCTTGGCATATCCTCAGTAAAAGGTGGTTCTTGCGCACCATATCTAGCCATTGATGAACAATTGATTAATAATCTAACATTATTAGCTAGACATGCAGATGCTACTGATACCGTTCCAGAAACGATTGATTCAACTGTTACTTTTGGGGAAAATACAGATAATCCTTCATATGGTAAAGCAGCTGTATGAAAAACACAATCACTATCAGCCATTGCTTCTTTTAGTTTATCAAACTCTAATATATCAAATTCGTGTAGAGTTACTTTGTTTTTAGGTATATTATCTTTAATTCCTCCAATAAACGTATCACATCCATGAATTTCATAATTACCAGAAGTTAATAGTTTTTGTGTAAAGGTACTTCCTAATAAACCACCAATTCCCGTAATAAATATTTTTGTCATTACCAAGTGCTTCCTTCTTCAAAATTAATACTTATATTTTTCATTTTATTACAGGCCCATTCATGTTGATATTTTTGAGCGTCTTTTTTAGATAACTTAAATTCTTCCATAAGAACAGCTATATAATTTGGTGATTCATATTTATTAGGATTTTTTAAATTATCTAAAAATTCAAATATTTGTATTTCGTTTACCATACAAACCTATTCCTATAATAATCTACAACAGAAGCAATTGATGTATCAAAATGTTTTTTTGGTTCCCAACCTAGATTTTTTAAAGGATTACAATTAATTGCATATCTTACATCTTGTCCAGGTCTTTCATATGAAAAATCTAAATGTACTTGAACATCAGGTACTTGAACATTTGGTTTACCCATAAAATAACAATTGATAATTTTCTTTGTTGTTTCTAAGTTTGTTTGTTCGAACTCTGAAGATATATTATATATACGATTTTTCTGTCCTTTTTCATATATTGTCATTACAGCTTCAACAGTATCTTCTACATGAGTCCATGTTCTTACAGGTTTTCCTCTATTATGTAATTTAATTTGTTTATCTGCTTGTAGTCTACGAAGTGCAAGAGGGATAAGTTTTTCGTGATATTGAAATTCTCCAAAATTATTAGAAGGACGAACAATTACATAATCTAAATCATATGTTCTAGCCCACGAACTTAATAATAGATCTGCAGCAGCTTTAGATGCAGAATAAGGATTACTTGGGTTTAGAGGAGCTTTTTCATCAAAACTTCCAACTTCTAAATCTCCATATACTTCATCTGTAGAAAAATGAAAAAATAATGGAGGATCAACACTAATTGTAACTCTTTTATCCATTAATTGAAGTATATGTCTTACTGTTTCAACATTATTATGAATAAAATAAGAAGAATCAATTATACTTTTGTCTACGTGACTATCTGCTGCTAAATTAAAAATTACATCTGCATTAGGGAGCCATTTTAAATCTAAAATATCTTCTGCTATGAAGGTAAACTTTCCTTTATAATCATTGTAATATTGTATATAATCTGATGTATTTGATACTGTATCTAATTTATCAATACCATATACATGCCAACCGTCTCTTAATAATCTTAATAATAAATTATTTCCAATAAAGCCAGCACATCCTGTTAAAATTGCTGTTTTAAGCATATTCTTCTATATCTCCATGAACTGGGTAGCATTGTATGCGTTCGTATACCAAACTACTAATTGGTAAATTTCTTAATGGTTTATAATATTTTTTAAATTCAATATTTTCAAATGGATTTTTATGGGAATCAAATGCAAGTAATGGAAAACAAAAAGGAAAGAACTCATCAGCTGTGTTTGGAAATACTTCTCCAAGTCCATCACGAATAAATTTATATTGAAGTTTATAATAATTTTCTAAATATTTATCTTTCATTTCATCAATATTAATTTGATCCCACCATTGTAAAATACCCGCAGCACCTAATTCACTTATTTTAAAATTACCAGCATACTCACTATGTGGATCTTCTGCACTATCTTTTCCAAATCTAGTAGCTTGTCTACAAGAATTTTCATGTTCTTTATCAATAATTACAAGCCCTCCTTCACCAAAGCCCAGAGGTTTAGTATGGTGTAAAGATACATAGCTTGCAACTCCAAAGTTACAGGCATTACTACCATTAACAAACGAGTAAGGTGTTGCAGCATTATCATAAATTAAAATTTTATCATAACGATCACAAACCTCTTGTATTTGTTCTAAAGGTTGTGTATGTCCAAAACAATTTGTAACAATAATAATATGTCCATAGTCTATTAAATAATCATCCCTAAAGTTAATAAAACAATCAGTATCTAAATCAACAACTATTGGACCTTCACAAGCCCCAATTCCATTAGAAGGAAATGTAAAATCTTGTGTTGTAACTCTTAAATTTTCTCCATGATCTTTTCGTAAAGCATAAACAATACAATTAATTGCGGAAGTTCCGCTGTTTACAGCAATTACAGCTTTATCATCAGATATTTTTAATAATTTTTTTGCACGTTTTTCTAATTCTCCTACGGCCCAACCATAATTAGACCATTGATTAGTTTCTACTGCACTATCAATATATTTAGAAAAAAGTGGGTAATTAAAGGATTTTTTCTGGATGAAGGGTATCATAATATTGTTTCCAGTTAATAACAGGGGTAATACATCTATCTTGAAGATGTGTTGCATGACCTGGTACAGGACAGAAACATCCAACTTGTGTAAATGCTTTCCAAGTCCAAGAGTCTTGTGCAAAAACCCCACCCTGTAAAATCTCATATCTATATTGAGAAAATGTTTTTCCTTTTGCAGCCATTGTAAGAGTAGAACTTTGAATAGTTCTTAAATGTCCAAATGCGCCCATCATTAAATTGCATTGTTTACTTGGATCAAGAAAATATCTATCTGGATAATCATATGGAACATAAAATCCTTGATGATCCGTAGAATTAAATACCCACTTCATAGCTGGGATTGCATGTGGTAAATGTAAGTAATCGTCTTCACAAGCATAAATAATTTCATCAGGATTTTCTTCTGATATTGAAATTATTTGTTTTGCAAACTCTTCTGCATCAAGAACAACAACAGGATGATAATCAGGATAAGGATGGGTTTTCTGTTTCTCAGTCATAGGTATGATTTCTCTTACCTCTGTTTGAGCTACAGTAGTTTCACTTAATTTATCTAATACTTTTTTTGAGGTTCTATCTGATATAAAATATATTTTATCGGTTGGTTCTATACCCTGTTGCAGGGCATGCCAACACGCATTAAAAATATCTTTCTTATATTGGCCTTCCCATCGAGGCACATCTTTAGTTTCACTACCAATACTTCCAGCAGAGGTAGCGGCTTCACAACATCTAAATAAAATTATCATTTTTACATTTTACTGTTAAATTACGTTTTTGACAAGCTAAAAATTAAATCAGCTTTTATCCCTTATAAAATTGTAGTGTATACCTATCTTCACTAGATGTATTATAAGCACTATGTGTAACATTTGTGCGAATTATAGTTGGACCAGTATACTCATATGTTCTAAATGGCGGAAGTGTGTAATGTAAGTGAAAATTTACTTTTCCTTTATTTTTACCTAATGGAATTAATAAATTTGATTTACGTTGGTGATCAATATGAGGAAAGATTCCACCACCAGGTTTAGTTTTTGTTATCCATGATTTCTTTAAGTTAGGATTGAACTGAGATAATCTAGGTTCCACAGACAAAAATAAATCCCAATAATCAGAAAGAAAAGCAGAATACATTTTACAGTTTGTTTTAGCACCGTTATAATCAAAGTTAATATGTCCCCATTTATTTTTTCTAGTAATAACCCAGGGTGTCCATTCATCAATTGTTGTTATAAGTGATAACAAAACTTCTTCATTTAATTTATAGTTTATCTTTTTTATAAGAAACATTGTATCTCCTAGGGTTTATCAAAAACAACCCCACTTTGAAAAAATTTACGTTCTGTTAAATCTTCAAATACAACCTCTCCTGCACTTATTGTATTATCGCTACCCATTTTAATTTTAGTAACAACAACAGCACTTGAGGCAAGTAAATTATTATCTTCCATTGAAGAATCACCTAAAATTTGTGATTGTGGAAGTAATACATTATTAAATCCTAGTTGTACATCATGATGTACCATTGAGCCTGCATTAAGTAAATTAAAATTACCGATATTTGCGTTTGCTCTAACAAGAGTATTCCAAAGAAATACATTACCAATCCCAATAGATGCCATTGGTGAAATATTTGCAGAATGAGATTGAACATTAGGAAAATATTCTTCTGTAACTGGATAAACAGAAGTTAGATCATCAATAAATTTTTGTCTCCATTTTTTAACACCTGTTGCAAGCACAAAAGCAGCATCTTCTTCATATCCAAATTCAGTAGTTTCTTCTTCTAAATCAGTATGAATTAGTGTATCATCTTCAAAATGAAGTTTTCCTGCATACTGACCATAATGCGAAGCAGTTCCTTGGAGAAAGACTTCAGAATATACTTCATCTGCAAAGTGTCCTCCTCCAACTAGATATATATTATTTTTCATGAGAAATCCCTCTAGGTTGGTGGTAGGATTCTGTTGCTAGGCTCCTACCAGGCCCCGTGAGATTAGGCGGCTAGCGCATAATCCTCAGTTGCAAAGTTATCGTTTGCGTTTATTTAAGTTGACCTATTAGGCGGTCATCCCTGTCTCTCCAGTTACTTTTATTACACCTGTCGATCCTAGTTCGCCCCCTCTGTGAAACTGGTTTTGGTGGAGGCGTCGGGTACTGCCCCCGAGTCCAGTATGTCTATTCTGCTTCTTTCATCGAGACACTTAATCACTACTATAGTCTTCGTGATTATCTAGATAATTCATTTCTAAAGTAGATAATTTATCTTCTGCTTCTGCTAAAAGCGTAACTTGTTCATCAACTGCTGAAACTAAATCAGGGTGTTCTCCTATACCAGCTGGGTTATCAATATAAACTTGTATATTAGCTCGTGCAGACGCAATATCCGACTCGTATTTTTTTCTAAGAGCTTCTAAAATCATTTAAATAATTCCTCATCTATATCAAATTGAGTAGGCACATTTTCCACAGTTTTCCAATTAAAAATTCTAAAATTATCTACTTCTAGATCCCATACTAATTCCATACCTTTTGGATATCTTTGTTCAGAACCTGCACCTGCAATTTTTGATGCAACAAACGAAGTAGGTAAATCATCAATTCTAGAGAAAACCATTGTTCTTGATTCTCCGTTTTTCTTTTTAAAACAACCTTTATATGCTTTCATCATAATCTCCATTTTTTCGCTTAAAGTGATAATAGCAGAAAAAACAGCAATTAGCAAGTTACTTTTTAGGTTTTTTATAGGGTTGTCGTTTACGGTTTCTAAATTGATTACGTTCTTCTCGTAGAAATTGAAGCTCTAACTGTTGCCGTTTCTTTTTCCATCGGGCAATTCCAGCTTTTTTAGCTAACCTTCTTTTTTCTCCTTTACTAATGTAATGTGCTCTGTCTCTTATTTCTTTAAAAGTTCCATCTTCATGTAGTTTCTTTTTAAGTAAAGACCATGCTTTATTTACATTATTATTTTTTACATATATCTGCATACTGTCCATAATAATCTTGAATTGTTTCTAGATAGCTATTGTATTGAAGTTTTACATTAAAAGTTTCAAATAGTTTAGTGCTATCTAATAATCCTCTCGGTTTTCCAGTTGGACCTAACTTATCTTTTACTTCAAAGTTTTTAGGATAGACTTTTTGTAAATCAGCTCCATTTCTAATATGATTAGAACTTATATTATATATACCCGGTTTCCAAGAGTCAAGTATATTTTTAACTATCTGGACAAAATCATCAATGTAAATACAATCTGCTGCTTCTATATTTACAGGTTGATTTTTTTGAATTTGTCTTTCAATATTCATCCAAATTGGAAATTTTGAATCTCCTATTCCATAAACATGAATGGGTCTTAAAATTACATCATCATCTGTACAAAAACACTCACTCATAACTTTATTAGCTCCATACTTATCAACAGGATCTGTTGGATGTTCTTCAGTAATTTTTCCTTCCCATGTTCCATATACCATAGATGAACTAATATGTAGCATAGGACAATCAAAAGATTTCTTTAAGTTTTCTATACCTTTAACTATAGATTCTTTACAAAAACGAGGATAACGATGAGATAATATAGCTTCACATAATCCACCACAGTTTAGTATTAGATCAAATTTTTCAGATGGTAATTCATTAAATGACCAATTATATATTGTTCGTTCATTAGAAACAAAATTCATTCTATGTTTGTAATTTAAGTCTCTATGATAATCTTCTAGTTTACTTGTAGATTCTACACCTCTATTTGGCCCTCTATATATTTTAGCATATCCAGGATATGTTTTACTATATTTATCTAAAATTGTAATTTCATGTTTATTTTTAAACGCATTTACTAAATGCGCTCCAATAAATCCTAATCCGCCTGTAATTAAAAGTTTCATATTATCTATACTCTATTAACTTGTAAAAAATTATCATAATATCTTTGAATATTGTCTTTTGATAAGTTACTAACATAATTTTTAAATTTTTTCTTTTTAGCAGGATCAATATTAATTATTTTTTTACCTGATAAAAATTTAGTTTTCATATATACTACAGTTTGTTTATGATCTAGCCCTAAATCTCTTATTCTAGCATACTCTCCCTGAGCACTACCGCCGAATCTAGTAAATTTATGTTCTATAAAGGCAGCTCGCCATTCTTCATTTATTTTTACACAATCATGTAAATTTAAAGTTTCATGTTCCCAATAAAATTCTGGACTATATTCAAGTTTTGTAAACCCATACTTATCTGGATTTTTTGAATGATCTGAGAAATCTATAATCTCAGATAGCTCTTCGATAAAAGGCCCAATATCAAGAATAGAAGTTTGTATTTCATCTATAATTTTTTGTTGTAACAACCATTGTAATGTATTATTTAAACTTTCTTTTGTTTCTTTTGGAAGTCCAATAATAAAATAAGCAGTAATCCATATATCATCACCGCCTTTATCTTTAAGTAATTGTAGTAACTCTTTGACTCTATCAGGATTAAGACCTTTACCGGCAAATTTTCCAGCAGCGTGACTTAAAGTTTCAATACCACACCAGCCTGCTTTATAGCCAGAACCAATCATTTCATCCATCATTTCAGGCCATTTATGAAACGGATCAACTCTAAAATAACTTGACCACTCTATTTTAAAATCTAGAGAGGCAACCATTTCTGCCCATTCACCTACAAATCTACGATTATCATTAAAACAATCTGCTGTAACATTATAGTTTCTTATACCTAGATCATAGTAATTTCTTTTTAGTTCTTCTTTTAAAACATTAATTGGTTTCTTTTGAGAAAATCGTTTTTCATAATAACAATAACTACAATTAAATGCGCATCCTCTTCCTACTTCTAAAGCAGCCCAATGAGACTTTTCAAAACAATCTGATTTACCATATCTCATTGTTGGAACATATGTTGTAGGTGTTTTCCAAGGTTCTCTATCACAAAAAATAAATTTTAGTCCATGATGTAGATATATATTTTCAGCTTTTTCATTTGAACCAACTTTATCTACTAAATGCTTAATAGCAAAATCTGCCATACCAATAATAATATAATCAACATACTCTCTAACACAATAATCTTTAGGTGCAATAGCTGCCATCTGTAACATTCTTGCAGATTTAGCCCCACCTAATACTATTTTTGCGTTTTTATTATATTTATCTAATAATGTTCTTAATCTTTTTAGCCAATCTTCTAAAGAAGCATTATTATTTTCCCATAAATATAAAGAATAAGCCGCAATTACATCCTCATCTAATCTATTATTAGTTGGTAATGTACTTAATCCACTAGAATCATTTTGTTTTTGGCCCGGTTCAAACGCTGGATATAGGAATGTATTAGCTATTCCAATTACTTTTGTGTTTTCATCAATAAAATTTTCTAAATACTCAAAGAACTTTTCATTATCTTTAATAAACCTAAACCAATCTAGAACAATAGTATTTATTCCATGATCTATTAGATTAGCCTTTATAACATATGGCCCTGCATATCTAGAAGCATATGTTTCTGAAGTTCTTGAGACATCATTTAATAGAATTACCTCATTGCTCATCTTCTAACACCCTACTAATTCTATCTAATTCTTCTTGCGTCATAAAATGGTGTGAAGGTAAATGAATTAAAGTGTTGGTAAAATGTTTGACTCCTGGTAGTTCTTCTTTAGCATCATAAAACGGAAAAGACGACATTGGCTCTTTAAACATCGTTCTTGCCAAACAATGAATAGAGTGTAGCTTATTTAAAATAGGACCAACTCGCTCTGAAGGAACTTTCATTGAGAATCTCTCCCAAACATAATTTTCTCCCGGTACAGATTTATATGGAAGATTGTTATTATACCAAGTAGCAATTTGTGTTCTTCGCTGTCTGTACTCAAATTGCTCATAAAGCTCAATTTCTTTTAAAAGAACGGCACAAGAAGTATTATCTAAAAAACTCTTTGTTCCAATACCTACTATTTGTTTTTGTTTTGAAGTTCCGTGTGCTTGAATTTCATAGATGCGATCATGAATATCAGCATGACGGGTTGCAATTCCACCTCCTGAGCCTAGCGTTCCTGGACCTTTTGTAAAATCAAAAGAATAGCAAACTATATCAGATAGTTGCCCTGGCTTATATGAAATTGGCGCACCCATATAAAATGCTGGCGCAGCATCTTCAATTATTTTTATATCAGGTTGATACTTCTTTAAAACTTTATGTATACTAGGCACATCTGCAACCGTGCCGAAGTTATGAATAATTATAATAGCCGCAGGTTTTAATGGATCTTTTTCAGTATAAAATTTTTCTAATGCTTTTGGACATATATTACCTGTACTATCAATATCTATAAATTTAACACGACGATTCATAAACTTCATAGCATTAGCAACACCTCTCCAACCATAAGCAGGAACTAATATATAATCCCAGTCTTTCGTAAGAGTATATGCTGCTAACTGTAAAGAATCAGTACAACAATTAGTAAAACTCCAATAAGGTAATTCTGATAGTTCAATACATTTATCTGCTAGTTTTTGTTGAATTGGGGCTAAATCACGACCATCTTCAGATTGATAAGGATAATCCATAGAATCAGCTATAGCACGAAGATAATCAACTTTATGCTTTTCAACACGATGACGGTGTGGTATAAATGGTATAGCTTTAGGCATTTATACCAAGTGTATTAAACCAACCTTGAACTTCTTGGTAGTCTCTTTTTCCAAGAAGGTGAGATGCGTAAACATCATTTTTATAATATATAATAACGGGTAAGCGATTACGTCTATTTACAGGAAGACGATCCAGCCTAGAATCATTTTCAGTAGCCGACTCAACTTCTACAGCAGGATGCTCATTTTTTATTGCATCAAGCTGAATTTTTATGTATGATAATATTGTTGAATCAGAAAAACCGAACCCAACTATCTTATGAGTACTCATCCATGTTTTCTCGCAGTTCTTGTAAATTTGATTCGAGTAATTCTATTCGCGCCCGCATTTCTTGCATCTCTTGTGCGATGAAACGCAAGTCCCCTCCCAAATCAGTGGCAACTTCTCTAATGGAAGCATGAAGTTCTTTAGCTTCTTGTCTTACATATTTTTCTGTAGCATACATGGTGTTAGTATTGCAGAAAAAATAGAATCTGTCAACAAAAAACTCGCTGCAACTTAAAATACAAGTTGCGTATTACACAATAAGAGGGTATAATAATAATGAATAGACCAAGATTACCGTTTGTACAATCGTACTTTCAATCGTTACAAAATCGAGGAGTTGAAATAGCCGAAGAAGTTTTAGTAGAATATAACGAACTCGTTGAGACAGAAGGCGAATTTTTAGCTGGACGTTTTATAATTGAAGTATATATTGAAACTCAAAAGGAGTTAGAAAAAAATGCCAAAAAAGAAGGATACAACGGGTAACTTAATATCCGGTTATGATGATTGGAGTGTAACTAAGCTAATTGATGAAGCAAAAAATGTTGCACGATGGAATCCTTGGTTAGCACATCAATGGATGAAAGAAGCCGCTAATCGAATTAATTCTATTGAACAATATCGTCTCATTGATAAACACGATGATGCAGTAGATCAAATTAATGCATATTGGAGAATGATATCTAAGATGCGTTTTTATGATGCAAAGACTTTTTGGTCAGATGAACGTGGGCTTTCAGTGCCCCCGAAAATGTTAGCCAAAATTATCTCAGATGATAACATTCACGTATTAGAAAATTCAACTTGCTAAATGCAAAATTTTCTGCTAGTATATAGGTTGCAAAATGTTTTTTAAGATGACTTCAAAAAATCCTTATCGAAATCTAGTGCGCAACGCAAGACGAATTTCGATTTCTTCTCATTCTGATGAAGCTAAATTACAGCTTTTTCATAAATTGCACGATACTTTAAAAGACATTCTCGTAGAGAATGAACGTTACCTTAATACTTCACCAGCCTTTTCACAACGTTGTGAACATTGGAACCAGCGTGAAGTAATTTCTATTAAACCTGTCAAAAATTTAGCCAATCCTTGGCTTTACTTCAAACATGAGTTTGTTAAAGCGTTGACCAACGATGATTTTAAAGAGGTCGCCAGAGGTGTGTCTATAGCTCTAGGTTGGTTTTATTCTAATAACTACCGTGATGATTGGGTAGTTGACTGAAAGGTGTAATAATGAGTGTATCTTATCAAAGTGCATATAAATTAATTAAGAAAGTTGTCACATCTATGCCTATTGATGTATTTGATGATGATACTGGTGAGGTATGGGAGTCTTGTAATTATGAACTCTTTACTCCTCGACCGGAGGGAGATTACGAAGGGTCGCGTGAGATTGGCGCAGCTAATTTAATTTCTGCGTATAATCTACTTCATCAAAAAATGTTAATCTCTGAACTTTCAAAAGAAGACTTTGATGAGACAGTAGAAGATCGTTCTATGGAACTGTTTAAAGACGTAATGGAACAACTTGAAGAAGAAAAGATTGTTCGTAAAACACCAACCTCAATTAGACAAACTTTTAAGGTGATAACCAATGAAACTAACGGACGAAGAGCAGAAGGAGCTTAAGGCAGAGATTGATCGTATTGTTGACCTAATGGTTCAAGTAAAATCTGGTCAAGACTCTATTTCTTCTATATTAAAAGATATTAAAGAAAATTATGAAGTACCAATGACTGTTACAAGAAAAGTAGCAACTACTATTTTTAAACAAACTCAACTAGATGAAGAACAAAAGTGGGAAGAGTTTACTTATCTTTTAGAAGTTTGTGGATAGCTTTAGCAACTTGTATATGTGATGATGGCCCTGCATGAGCATTGTCTTTTGCAGGGTCATTATGTTTCATAAGATCCAAATGTAAATCTATATGATTATCTGTTAGATTTTTTAATCTAGGATATAGGTGAGGAAAACAACATATATGTATATGTGGAATTTTTGCTCTTTCACATAACAGAATTTGTTTAGATACAGCACCCTCCCATAATTTTTGTACCATAGATTCTTCTGAAAAATATAACATACCAGCAGCGTGCCATGCTGCTTGGTGTCTTTTATCTTCTTTCCGCTTGTTTCCAAGTATCTGTTCAGATAAAATCCAGTTACGATAGTATTTTTCATTTTTAAGAATATGATTAGCTATTAAAAATCCTTGATAATGGTCTTTACGAACATCCCAAACTTGCCACCGATATTCGCTGGTGTGTCCAATAAGGATTAAATCAGGTTTTAGCTTGACAGCTTGTTCAACTTGATCTAAAATAAGATATTCTGATGCGCCGCTTTGCGAAAGATTTTTAATACTGGCTTTAAAGTTTTTAGCTAATAGATGCGCGTAAACTTGGTCTTGTCTATCAAGACCTTCTCCTTGAGTATATGAGTCTCCGCAAGCAATTATGAGCATTTCTGATATTTTCGTTATAGGTAACTCTTGGTCTATACCAAGTTTAGAAGCACCAAAGCCAGCATTTGATTTATTAGGATTAAATAACCGATGGGAGTTTCCTGGTATAACTTTAGATGTTCAATCTGAGTATATCATAAAAAATAAACTTGTCAATCATTTTAAGGTTATATGGCTAGTTGGCCACCATCATCGTGTAGACCCACTTGGTACAGGTGATTATCTAATTCCATATGACTGGGGAGAAGAAAACATATGGGGTAAGATGACGAGAGATTTATGGTTTAAAAAATTAACTCGTATGCCTTGGTATTGGAGAATTAATGCTTTATTTGTACAAGCTGCGTTAGTTAATGCAACAGCAGAAAATTTATTACTAATACCAATTTATCGACCTAACATTTTAGAACACGAACTCTTAAAAGATAATCCTTGTATTTGGTGGGAATATATGCGAGACTTAACTAAAGATCATCCTGATGGACGAGGGCATACTAATCAAATGGGACATACTTTGTTTGCAATGAAGTTAAAAGAGGAGATTCAAAACCGTTGGAAGATTTCATTGATCCTAGATGGATAGATGCAATTCATATTGGCTTTAATAATAGTATTGCAAAAAAGGCTTATAAAATTGTTGAGTATTGCGAAAAGAATTACTACAATCATGGCCATCAGTGGGTTTGTGATTTTGGTGGACAAAAAGCAATATTACTTAAACCCGGAGAAGGCTATGAATGGCATTTTGACAATATGGATTATACTAATGGGACTCTTAGTTGTCCCAGGCCTAATAGATATTGGAGCCACTTACTTTACTTAACAGATGGACGACCGTTTGAAATTGGAACTTGGAATCCAATAGGAGAACGAGTTGAACAAACAGATTTTAGTGCGCCCGAACCAACAGAGATTATAGCTAGAGTATATCCAATACCTGGAAAAACTGTTGTTTTTCCTTGTTTTATGGTGCATAGAATTAAGCCAATTGTTTTTAATAGACGATGGACTATAGTAAGTTTTATTGATAATCCTAATTATATGTCTTTAAATAAAAAAGATTTAGCACAGATTTATAAAAGGTATTTTAATGAACATAATAGGAATTAGTGCGTATCATCATGATTCTGCCGCAGCTATGTTGCAAAATGGATACATAAGACACGCAGCACATGAGGAACGTTTTACTAGAAAAAAGTTTGATAATTCATTTCCAAATAATACTATTAGATGGATGCGTCATCAAGTTGAAAAAATTGACGCAGTTGTTTACTACGAAGAATTAGGATTAATGGAAAGACAATCTATTAAACGAGAGATAAAAAAAGTTATTCCTGGTAAATATCCTATTATATTTATGGATCATCATAAGTGTCATGCCATGAGTTCTATTTTAACTACTAATTGGGATAACTGTGCTGTGATGGTAGTTGATACTGTAGGGGGAAAGTACTCTACAAGTTTAGGACTATATGAAAATGAAGAAATTACTTGGTTAAAAAGATTTGAATATCCTGAAAGTTTAGGATTATTTTATTCTACAGCCACAAAACTTTTAGGATTTACACCTTTATCAGATGAATGTAAGGTGATGTCGGCAGCAGCATATGGTGAACCTAAATGGAAAGAGTATATTAACGATAAAATATTAGAAACTGAATTTGGAAATTATACGATAAAACATGATTTTAGGCGAGGTGTTGGAACAGGAACTATTGATTGGGATATAGCTGCGAGTGTACAAGATGTTTTACAAGATTGTTTAACTAATTTAGCAAACTGGTTATTTAAAGAAACTGGATATACTAAATTAGCATATGCGGGTGGAGTTGCATTAAATTGTATAGCAAACACACACCTTTGTAGATATTCTAATTTTGATGAAATTGCAATACAACCTGCAGCAGGAGATGCAGGATGTTCCTTAGGGGCAGCAGGGTTAGTAGATAGGCCAATTTGGGAAAATGCTTACTTAGGATATCCTGATTCATTAGAACAAGATGCAGAAGATATTGCAAGAAGATTAACTAGGGGAGAGATTGTTCCTGTCCTCAATGGAAAGGCAGAGTTTGGACCTAGAGCGTTAGGTAATAGAAGTTTATTATGTATTCCATCAGCTTTAGCTATTGGTAAATTAAATAATATTAAAAATAGAATAAATGATTCATGGAGACCTTACGCCCCAATCTGTCTTGAAGATGTAGCAGAAGATTATTTTGATATATATCATCCTTCATATGAAATGTTATTTATTGCATTTAATGATCCAGATAGCCCTTTTACTACTCATGATGAGACTGCAAGATTACAATTGGTTAATAGAACAAAAAATGCTTTTTTAGCAAAAATTTTAGATTATACAACAAAATTAGGTCATCCTGTTCTAATTAATACTAGTTTAAATGCGAGAGGAAAACCTATTGTTAATACAGTAGATGATTTTCACAATGAAATTAAATTATTCTAAAAAGTATAGTAGAAGAGTATGGTCTGTAAAAAATGCACGCTGGCTACACGCGTTCTATAATCGTTTTATTGTATTGTTACGTTATATCAAACCTCTACTTCCATATCTTCCTGTAACTCCTGTAGAAAAATTTGTTAAGGAAATCTTGTTTGATTGTCAGATGTGTGGAAATTGTATACTATCTTCTACTGGTATGTCTTGTCCTATGAACTGCCCTAAAGGAATACGTAATGGACCTTGTGGGGGTGTAAGAGAGGATGGTGGATGTGAAGTATATCATGATATGCCCTGTGTATGGGTTCTTGCATTTGAAGGTAATGAAAAAATAAATGGAGATATAAAAAAGCATCAGCCTATTTTAAATCATACAGACATTGGTTCTAGCTCATGGTTAAAGGAAGTTTAATGGACATACCTCATAATAAGAAATATGAATATACCTATGATATGCGCGTAGATACATTACCTATCGGTAGAACATATTTTACTCCAGATGGAGATTACCCCTCTATAACAACTGTATTAGGAAAAACAGCAAATACAATATGGTTACAAAAATGGAAAGAACGTGTTGGTGAGGAAGAGGCAGCAAGAATATCTAAAGAAGCTACAGATAGAGGTACACTAGTACATGAGTATGCAGAAAGATATTTTAATGGTGAAGATATAATAGCTGATCTTTCACACGAAAATTCTGATGTTATACAAATGTCTAAAGATTTAATTAAAATTACTGAATCTGGAGTTACAGAAATTTGGGGGCAAGAACAAATTTTATGGAGTAAAAATCTTAGATATGCGGGTAGATGTGATATGGTTGGGTTATGGAAAGGTAAGCCCTCTATAATTGATTTTAAAACTTCAAAAAGAGTAAAAAATATAAAACAAATTAAAGATTATTTTATACAATGTTGTGCATATGCAGTTGCTCATAATGAGCTTTATGGAACTGGGATTAGAGAAATTGTAATATTAATTACTGTAGACGGTAAAGATCCGCAATGTTTTGAAACAAGTGCAGTTCCGTTTTTAGGAGATTTAAAATTAAGACGAAGGCAGTATGATTTATTACCATGATACAGTGTAAACAACTTCCATTACCTCTTTTAGAAACTAGCGCAGAGAAGATAGATTTTATATATAATAATGCTGAAAAGTTTTTTGTAACAAGGTATGAGTTATCACCTAGATGGAAAAGTTTTGATATAGTTACAAACGGAAAACATTGTAGTATGTTAAAACAGTTTCCAGAAATAAAAGAATGGTTTGATACACTTGAAAACTTTACTGGAATTAAAAATATTAAGGACTGTTACGTTTCTGTTTTAGAGGCAAAGTGTTCTATTCCTTGGCATGTGGATGATAATCATGATATACTTACTAAATCTTTTATAACAGCAATACGAACACAATCTAGTTTTATTGAGTTTAAAGATAGATGTAAATATACATATAAAACTGGATATAGTTACGCATTAAATACTAGTCAACAACATCGTGTATTAAATCTTTCTAACTTACATAGGATTACCCTGTGTGTTACACCGGAGGAAAATAAGTATGTTTAAAGAGATTATTTTTCGTATTAAATTTTGGTTTAAAATGAGAAAACTTAAAAAATTAGATCCTTTTATTTATGAAGTGCCTGTTAATGACAAGAAGAATTAGGCAGGAATTACGAAAGTTTTTTGATGAAAAAGAATTGACAGATAAGGAACGAGAATTTATACTAGGTTGTATGAGAGCACAAAAATCTTATCCACAGTTGACCAAGAAACAGTGGGATATAGTGCAAGAAATAAAACTTAGATATAAGGAAGAAGAGAATGGCTAGGTCACCAGCATGGCAACGTAAAGCCGGTAAAAGTAAATCTGGAGGTTTAAATAAAAAGGGCGTTGCTTCTTATAGGAAAGCAAATCCTGGTTCTAAGTTACAAACAGCAGTTACAACAAAACCTTCAAAACTTAAAAAAGGTTCTAAAGCATCAAAAAGACGTAAGTCATTTTGTGCTCGTATGAAGGGTATGAAAAAGAAACTTACTAGTTCTAAAACTGCAAGAGACCCTAATTCAAGAATTAATAAATCTTTAAGAAAATGGAATTGTTAGATGGCTAAGAAAAAATCTACAGTTAATAAAGCAGGTAATTATACGAAACCTGGGATGCGTAAAAAAATATTTCAGAGAATTAAAGCAGGTAGTAAAGGTGGAGCACCTGGTCAATGGTCTGCTCGTAAAGCACAATTACTAGCTGTAGCTTATAAAAAAGCCGGTGGCGGCTATAGATAGGAGAGTTATATGCATTGTAATGAAATGGAAATGAAAAGCAGAAAAATGAATAAAGAAAAGAAAATGCCAAAAGGTAATGGTGAAAAAAAGGGATTAACTGCTAAACAAAGAAATCTACCCCCTGCATTACAAAAGGCTATTGCTGCTAAAAAGAAAAAATAATGGCTTTGAAATCTTCACAAACTTCTTTAAAAAAATGGACTCGCCAAGAGTGGCAATATTCTTCTAAATCAGAAGGTAAAAAACCTAAGTCTAAACGAGGAAGATATTTACCTAAAGCTGCTTGGAATTCTTTATCACCTGCTGAAAAAGCTGCAACTAATCGTGCTAAAAGAAAAGGAACAAAAGCTGGAAAACAGCATGTAAAACAACCAAAAAAGGTTGCGAGAAAAACAAGGAGCTATAGATAATGACTAAGTGTAGAAATTGTGGTCATGATTCTCATTGTGGAGTTCCTTTAGTGAAAGACATAAGAAATATTTGGGAAAAACATTTAGGGCAGATAGAAGTGTGTAAACATTGTAGATGTGAAAAATGTACCCAACCAGATTGGTAGGAGAAAATTATGTGTAATAATCCAGAATGTATAAATCCAGAGTGTACATGTGATCCTTGTGAATGTACAGAAGAAAATCAATGCTTTTGTTGTGAGGGAACACCTAATTAGTGTATGGTGAAACAAGGTATTGTAGTATATGCGGGCATAGATGCCATTGTTATGGTTCTTTTTGTTCTGAAGAAGTTGGTGTTGGTATGAGTGATAAAACCCAATACTGTGGTTGTGAAAAATGTAAATGTGGTAATAAAGAATGGAAAGAACACTACGATTCCACTTGGTAAAAGAATTACCACAGGAATTTATCGTACCTCCCGTACCTTCTTCTAAACTTATACCTCAATGGTTTAAGAATATACCTGGATATGGGAAAGATAATATACAAACAGTAAAAAAATGTATCCCATTTGTTGATGCTATGACAATGGGATATACTGTTTTATTACACATTGATTTAATAATAAAAAGAGATTTTGATAATAAAATTACTTTAAAGTATCTTAGCGATTCACATAAAAAACTTTTAGACATATTAAAACCAATTGAAGTTCACCCTAAAACACAAGTTCCAAACGCACCATTCGAGGATTTACCTATTGTAAAATTTATGAATCCTTGGAGGGTTGAAACCCCGCCTAATTATTCTACTTTATATTTACCACCAGCAAATAGATTTGATTTACCTGTTATGCCGTTAGTAGGTTTAGTAGATACAGATAGATATAAAAATGTTGTTAATTTTCCGTTTGTTATACCGTCTTTACTTCCAAATTCTGAAGTATTATTAGAAAAAGGAACACCAATAGTACAAATTATACCAATTAAACGAGATAATTGGAAAGAAAAAACAACACTTTACAATCAAAAAGTTTTAAAAGAAACTAAACAACAAAGAGAAGATATGACAAACGATAGAGAAGACTACTATCGTAGAAAATTATGGAAAAGAAAGGTTTATAACTAATGGAAAATTTAATTATCATGGGAATGTTAGCGTTGTTTTATGGAGATAATCATGAATTTTTTGAAAAAGTAAGAGAACAAAGGGCGCAAGGATATGAATGGAAATATGTGGGTTATAAAGAGTGGGATGGAAAATCCCCTGCTCTATTAATTAATAGAGATACTAATCCTCATGTATATTGGAAACTTGTAAAACCAGAGGAGAAAAAATAAATGGACGTACAAATGTTAAGAGAACAGCTAGAAATTGATGAGGGGGTTGTACATGAAATATATCTTGACCATCTTGGGTATCCTACTTTTGGTATCGGTCACTTGGTCAAAGAGTCTGACCCAGAAGCCGGTTGGGACGTGGGAACAGCAGTTACTGAATCTCGATGTATTAAAGCCTTCGAATCAGATATCGAAAGTGTCTTGTCAGACTGCTACAAACTTTACGAAGACTTTGACGATTTGCCAGAAGAAGCTCAACAAATAATTGCTAATATGATGTTTAATCTTGGATACCCTAGACTTTCTAAATTTAAAGGAATGAAACGAGGTGTAGATTCTCAAGATTGGAATCAAGCAGCAGATGAAATGGTTGATTCCCGTTGGTATAGACAAGTCGGTGCTAGAGCAGAAAGACTTGAAGCTCGTATGAGGGCAATCTAACTAAATTCTTAGTTGTCATAAAACTTTAACATAATTGTAGTATAGTAATTGTGACGAAAATCTCGTCATGAAAAGGACATTTTATGAATAATAAATTAATAAAAAAGGTAAGTAAAATGGAATTAGGAAACCCTATTATCACCACCTTAGTTGGATTGGTGGTTTTTTATATCGGACTAAAAATGTTTTCTGGTGGGATGAAGTCGATGGGCAATATGGATCATCTATCTTTTTTCATCCATAACCCCTACTGGATGTTTTTAGGTGGTATCGTCATGACTCTCTTATGGCAATCATCTTCACTATCCACTACAGCAATTATTGCACTTGTTGCATCTGGAGCTGTACCTCTACCTGCTGCAATTGCAGCTGTATTAGGAGCAAATATTGGAACAACTGGAACTATATGGTTAGCTGGTGTTTTAGTATCAGATGGTATGCCAAAAGGAGATACACTAAGAATTGCTATGGCACATACAGGTGTTAATATGTTTATGGCATTAACTCTATTGCCTTTTGTTCACCCAATAGCAAGATTTTTATCAAGGTTTTAAAATATGAATAAATTTGAACAACTAATGGTTCTTACAATGGAAGAATGTGGAGAACTTACACAGGCTTGTTCTAAACAGCTAAGAGGAAGTCCAAGTGCACAGAAATTATTACTAGAAGAAGTTGGTGATGTTCAATGTATGATTGATTTAATAATTAAAAATGGACTTCTCTCTCAAGAAGATGTACAAGAAAGAGTTGAGTTTAAACTTAATAAATTAAGTACATGGAGTGCTATGACTTGAAGATTTTTATAACAGCATTTATGCTGTGGATTAGTAGTGAGACTGGATGGCCTATTCCAGAACACCCTAATATTATATATTTAACTGAGCATGAAATACGTGCTTATGCATATGGTTGTGATGAAGATCCTATCCCTAAACTAACTAAAGAGCTATGTGATGCTCGTGAGTTTTGGGACTTAGATAATAAAGGACCGCTCGCGTTATATAATCATGATGAGCAAGTAATTGTTTTAAATAAAAAGTTTGATATTAATACTATACATGATCAGTCTGTTCTTATGCATGAACTAGTTCATCATATGCAAAATCATATTGGAGTAAATTTAAAGACAGTTGGGTGTAAAGGGGAGTTAGAAAAAGAAGCCTACGAATTACAAGATCGGTGGTTAAAAGAAAAATATGATGCCAATGTTTATGATGTAATTGGTATTAATGAATTATTTTTAATGGTTTTAACAAGCTGTTCTGATGAGATGTTTTTTTCTGTGCCAGACCCCGATTACCAAAATCAAAATTAAAATTTGACAGTGCAATATAATCAATTTATACTTGTGATATGGGAATGAAATTAGCTGTCGCCCTTCTTATTGTTATTGCAGTAATGTCGGGAGGCTTTTACTTATATTATAAAGATACTCAAAAGAGAATTTCGGTTCTTACAGAAAATGCTGCAAAAGCTGAATTAGCTGTACAAACACAGAAAGAAGCAATTGTGGCTATGAATGAGAGTATGAACAAACAGGCAGAGCTTGTTGGAAACTTAACATCTAAACTTTCAGAAGCAGAAGATGGGTATAAAAAGTTATCATCTAAATTAAGAAGGCATGACCTAGAAGAATTAAGTAGAGCTAAACCAAAAGATATGGAAAGACGAATTAACAGAGGTACTAAAAGATTAATTATTGAATTGGAGGAAATAAGTGGTCATAAAAAACCTAAGAAACTTACTCCTTCTAAGTAGTATTATAGTACTTTCCGGGTGTGAAAGCGTTAAAAGACTTGATGTATTTTCAAAACCAGTAGAGGCAAGGATTATCGCCCCCTCCGATCCTAAACCTTTATTACTTGATAATATGCATTTTGATGTTGTAAATAAAGATAATCTAGAGGAGTACTTAACAGGTTTAAGAAAAGAACAGAATACTGAGGAATATGTTTTTTATGCAATTACTCCAAAAACTTATGAATTACTTGCACTAAATATGCAAGAGATAAAAAGATTTATTTTACAACAAAAAGAAATAATTATCTTTTATAAAAAGGCAACAGGACCTAAAGAGGAGGGGGGTGAATCTAAAAAGAAGGAGTAGGTAATTGAAGAAATCAATATTGTCAATGTTACTTGTAGGTGCTTTCCTGTTTGGAAGCACTTTTGCGTATGCGGCAGATACTAATACAACAGTTATCGACAAATCACCTCCTACTGCAAGCGCGCCTAGTATTGTTATTAATAACAATGATGTATGTAAAAGTGCTGCATCAGCTGCTATTCAAACACAGATTTTAGGATTTGCGTCTGGTATTACAGTAACAGATGAAAACTGTGAAAGATTAAAATTAGCGAGATCACTTTTTGGTATGGGTATGAAAGTTGCAGCAGTATCTACACTGTGTCAAGATGCACGAGTATTTGATTCTATGTGGATGGCAGGTACTCCTTGTCCCTTTATGGGGAAGATTGGGGATGATGCAAAAACAGCCTGGGAAAAAAATGAAGATTTAGTTCCGTCAGATAGTAAAATTTTTAAAAAAAAAGATCAAGAACAGGAACTGGAGTAGAGTATGAAAACCCAGACGACTACTCAGAAGAAGAAAGAATTACTGAAGCGCCCGATACCTTTACTTGGATTCCGGTTGTTGGTGTTGTTGCCGGTGTTGCTGGTTTGTTCTTTGGTGTTCCCATCTTTTTCTTCTAATGCTGGTGATGGTGTAGATTCTAATACTATAACATCTGGAACAGTAGTTACAACATCAACAGGTAATGCAACATCGTCTACTGTTGATAATGATGATGGTTCTCAAACAACTACAGCAACTACTCCTATAACTACTACAACAACTACAACTACAGTTACACAAACAGAAGTAGGTAATGTAGTTTCCAATCCTAATTTTACAAATAGTCAAGGAGGCGGTTCTTCTACAGATTGGAATATACAAGCATGTGGTGGTTCGGGCTGCGCCTTTAGTCCTTCTCAAGGCTTTAAAACATCTTATGGTACTGGAATTATAACACAGTCTCGTACAGCTGCTCAGTTAGGATTAGAGGCCGATATTAATGAAGTAGAAGCCGGTCAAGGATTTACATTTTCTTTTGGAGCAGACGTTAACAACACTCGTAAAAATAAAATAGGAGGTGACTATTCTCAAGGTGGGGTTACAGATACTTGGTCTATTAAACTTGAGGTGTTTGATGAAGTTGGTAATTTATTAGGTGATGAAAGTATTGGAGTAACTGGTGGAACAAATATAGGCACTACACATCAGACTAATCAAACTGAGACAGGTACCTTACATATTAATTCTGGTAATATAGTAAATAGTGGAACATTAACATTATCTGGTATTGACTTAGGATATTGGGGTGGGTTATATGGCCCAAGTTTTAACAATGTATTTACTACTTTTTTATATAATGAGATAGAGATTGAAATTTCTACAGCACTTTCATATTCAGAATTAGTTACAACAGTAGGATGTGACATATTAGGTACTTGTAAAGAGGATATATCAACTTTATTAGCTACAACTATTGATTTAACACCAGATACAACTACAGAAGTTGCAGAATTAACTATAGAACCAATAGCAGCACCTGTAGAGACTGGACCAGCACCTACAGAAAACACAGGAACTTCAATGGCAGAGTTAACTCCTGCCCCAATTGAAATGCCAACTATACAAGCACCAGTTATGGCTGCACCTATTCAATCTTTTAGTCCAGAAGCATCTGTTGAGACTGAAATACAAGCGGAGATTAGTAATGATATTGGAGCCACTATTGACACACCCGTTGCTGCAGGCCCCTCGGAAGGTGGAAGCAGTACACAGAACACACCTGAACCCGGACCAGAACCCGCAACAGAGACAGCGGGATCAGAGCCAGAACCCGAATCTGAAACAACCACTGCTAAAGCAGCAGAACCTGAAGCTAAAAATGAACCACAGGAAAAAACATCAGCTCCAGAAAAAGCTAGTAATGAAAAGACAGAAAGTAAATCTGCTCCTGTAAAAAAACAAACTGCAAAAAAAGAACAGAAAGCTACCCCTAAAAAAATGACTAAAAAACAACAAAAGAGAAAGGCAAAACAAAAAGCAGCAAAGAAACTTGTTAAAAAGATGGGCGATAAAGGCAAATATGAGGGAGGTAATCAACTTAAAACCCTTGTGATTATGAGTGTGTTAGGAAACTCTAGAGAGTTTTTCTCAGCACAAAAAATGTTACCTGATACTCCAGGATTTTTTCAAACAACTAGAGTACCGGACACACAAATTACTGACAACAGTGCTGCAGCGTATTATATGATTGGGGGAAGTAGTGTTGTTATGGATCAATTAATTGAAAGTCAGTATAAATAAAATGAGCGATCATACTTATGCAAAAATCTTTTGGATTGTATTATTTATTTTTGCAAGTTTAGCTCTAGGATACTGTACTTCATAAGGAGAAAAAAATGGCAGAAATTGAAGCGGCTGGAATGAAAATTAAAGGTGGTAAGATGTTATTAATACTACCTATTCTTGGTACGTTAGCTGGTGGCTTATGGGGTGGTTTTGAGTTTTATAAAGATTACATGAATATGAGGGAAAGAATAGAGAGTTATGAAGCTCCAGACTTATCGGGGTTTGATAAAAAACTCGCAGTATTACACGAAGAAATGGCATCTCTTAAAACAGAGATGGCTGCTGTAGTACAGCTTGAAAAGGTAATTAAAGAATCAGCTGATGACGCAAGAGATTACACAAAAGATATTAAGAGAGACTTGAAGGATGAAATGCACCATATGTCAAAACAAGTAGATGACATAGAAAAGAGGGGAAAAGAAGCATTTAGATTAGTACGAGATAGTATTGAAACTAATGACAAAAAAGTTAGAAAGATGGTTACAGATAGTGGTGATCGTTTTGACAAGCGAAGAGAGCAGTTACGAAATGATATGGATGCTCTTGAGGCAAGAATAAAAAGTGAATTAAAAGACGTAAAAACAGTTATTAATAGTAAAATTAAAAAAGCACTTGAAAACCCCCTTGCCAATATGCGAGGAGGAAAATAAATGTGGTTTTGGTTGCTTAGTGCTGTTGCAGGTAGTATAATAGGAAGTGCTACAGATTCTTGGTTTAGAGATACTAAGCTAGGAGTTTGGTTTTATGCTAAAATGGATCAACTTTATACATGGGCAAGTAATAGATATGGTATAAAGATTTTAACAGATGAGGAAGAACGTATGAAAAAATTTCCTCAATTATCAACACGACTTCTAGAACTTGAAGAGAGGATTAAAAAATTAGAGAATGAATAAAATATTATTAACTTTTATTATTTTAATAGGTATAGGTTTACCAGCTACTGCGTTCGGACTAAACTTAGAGCTTAGAGAATATAAGAACCGAGTTTGTTATGATGGAGATACTTGTTACTTACTAGTTCCACAATTACCAGAAAAACTACGAAAAATGAGTGTTAGGATAAAAGGAATTGATACGCCTGAGATTCGTGGTGATTGCGAAAAAGAAAAGAAATTAGCATTAGAGGGTAGAGTTTTTGCAAATAAAGTATTTTTAAAAGCAAAAAATATTGAATTTAAAAACTTACAATGGGATAAATATGGAGGAAGACTACTTGCAGATGTATACCTAGACGGTAATTCATACGCAGATATGATAATGAAAAAAAATTTAGCACGACCTTATGATGGGGGAAAGAAAGAAGGTTGGTGTAATTAAGGAGCATTTAATGCAAAAGAAGCTAGAACCAGGTAGTGAATATGATAAGTACGATCTTGATGGAGATGGTATTGTTACTGATGAGGAATTTGAGATGGATCAAAAATTAATGCGAATGGAAAATGAAGATAAAAAAGAAGATGCACAACGATATATGGCTTGGTTTGCTTTATTTGGTATGTTGTTGTACCCTTCTCTTGTTGTTCTCTCTGTGCTTATGAGTATAGATAAAGCAGCAACAGTATTAGGTGACATGGCGCCAACTTATTTTGTATCTGTAGCAGCGATAGTTGCAGCATTTTTTGGTAAGGAAGCTTATGTTAAAAGTAAAGATGCTAGTGTAAGTGTGAAAAAATAAATGAAAAATATACTAATTATTATAACTATACCTTTTTTAATTTCTGGATGTGCCTTCTGGCCTTTTACTCTTTTTCCGAGTTGGGGATGGTTAGCAGCTGATGCTGGAAGTTTGGTTACAACAGGTAAATCAACTACAGATCATGCTATCTCACTCGTAGCTGATAGAGACTGTTCTCTTTTTAGAATTATAAAAGGAGAACGAATTTGTGTACAGACTAATGATGAGTTACAAGTAGTAATGTATAATATGGATTGTGATACATTTGCTTGGAATGAACAGGATGCTGTTTATTGTAAAGGAGAATAATTATGCCGGCTCGTAAACATACTCAATGGTTAAAGAAGCCTACAGTCGATTACGTTGATAGTAGGATCTATTCAGATTGGGACATTTATTATGAGGAAATAGAAAAGATCTTTAAGAAGGTTTACATACCGATTTGTCATGAATCAGAAATACCAGAAATAAATGATTATCGAACTGCCGCAATTGCAGGACAAAATGTTGTGATGGTTAATTTAAAGGAAGGTGTTCGTGCCTATGAAAATCCTTATAATCTTTCTGTTGCAGGAAATTTAGATGATACTAGTTGGTTATCTGATTGTTCCGAACTACATTGTGAAGTTAAATATGGCGGTATGGTATGGGTAACACTTGATCCTAATCCTACTATGGATGTGGAACAGTGGGCGGCTGGTGCATTTGATTGTATTCAATCTGCACTGGATACTGAGCCACTAGAGGTATTCCATTATCACAAGGGTATCATAGGAAGCAACTATAAACTCTGGCATGATACGAACAGTGAGTTTTACCATGACTTCATGCATTACTTTAACAGGGTTACTGGATTTAATGAGGAATATTTTGCTCGTAAAAATACAGGATTTCCTAACGGACATGTAAACGTGGGGAGCTTCGAAGTACAATATGATAAGTTCGACGGTGCGGATAGAGGAGCGTTAAGTTTCCCAACACTTCCGCCTAATCAGTGGTATATGGTAGATCTATTTCCTGGTATGAATGTTAACTTACGGGGTAGTGCCCTTAGAACAGATATTGTTACACCGCTTGCTCCAAATAAAGTTCTTATTGAGTTTAGAGGATTTGGTCTAAAGAAAGATACACCAGAAGAACGCGAAGAGCGGATAAAACATCATAATACAATTTGGGGGCCATTTGGTCGTAATTTACACGAAGATTTAATAGGTATTCAAGGTCAGGGTGTTTCTATGGCTCCCGGAACAGAATATCGTCATGTGCTACATGGTAGAAAAGAAAATGATACCATTCATGATGAAGTTGGTATGCGTCATTACTATGAAGAATGGGGACATTGGATGGGTCGTGATCCTGCTAATCCTATGAGAGAAAATGCAGTATGGGAGAATAACTAAATGGCATACAGTGATAAATTAGTAGATCACTATGAAAATCCTAGAAATGTAGGAGCTATGGATAAAAACTCAGAAAAAGTTGGTACGGGATTAGTCGGTGCACCCGCTTGTGGTGATGTTATGAAACTTCAAATAAAAGTTGAAGATAATATTATTGAAGATGCTAAATTTAAAACTTTTGGTTGTGGTTCTGCTATAGCATCAAGTTCTTTAGTTACAGAATGGATTAAGGGTAAAACTATTGATGAAGCATCGGCAATTAAAAATACACATATTGCAAAAGAATTAGCACTTCCTCCTGTTAAAATTCATTGTTCTATTCTTGCAGAAGACGCTATTAAAGCTGCTATAAAAGATTATGAAGTAAAATGTTGTAGAGGAAAATAGAAAATAATAATGGATATTGATTTTCATAGAGACTCACTCAATGCTGTTGGTCACACTAAGATTACAGAATTTTTATCCTCTGAAGAACTATTATTTTGCACCAGTTTAACAGGTTCTTTATCTAAGGGTTGTATTACACGATTTAAACATGATAAGAGAATTAAAAAAAGTTTACAATATAAACACCCAGATCAAGAATTATGGAGCTATCATTCTGGAGATACTTTTGCCGATATAAGAATTAAAGAGGGCACACATTATCTTAATAGGATGCAGCACGTATTTAATAATAATCATATTACTAATAAAGCTATAAACTTAATTCATTCTTTAGTTGGTTCTGATTTAAAATATTTTAAGGATAGATACATTGAACAGCATCCTGGAGAAGAGGGGCTACTCCCTCATCAGGATATGTGTGCTTCTGTGCATGAAAAAGTTTTTGATAGTTGGTATACTATTTATATTGCACTAACAGATACTAATGAACAGAGCGGCAGTTTATTTGTTGAAGAACATGCAAAATTAAAAAAAGAAAATTTAGGAATGTGTGTAACTGGATGTGATTCTCTTCGTTTTACAGGTGTTGCAAGTTCTTGTGCATGTAACGGCAAAAGACAAGGTGTGGCTTTAGAAAATATCTATAGTTATAATCATAAACATATTGCTGGTAAAAAACATACTATGATTCCTATTCCACTAAAAGCAGGTGACTGTATTATTTTTGATGGATGGTTATTACACGGCACTCCTATAAATGAAAGCGAATCAGTTAGAAAAGTTTTAACATTTGCATATGTTAAACCAAAGGCTAATGTAGATGTACAAGCATTAGCTTCTACGGCTACTGTTCGACCAGGGATGTTGCGTGTATTTGAATAGATGGATATTATTTATCATAAGAATGAACTTATAGAGAACGGTTGGACAAAAATTCCTCAGTATATATCTGAGGATGAAGTTACCTATTGTCTTAAAAATATTAATAAACTCACTGAATTAACTGTTAAAGAGTTTAAACAAAAAAATCCCCCCTTAAAACCTACTGAAACTATTTATCGTAATAGTAAATACGCTGATATTCGTATTGATGCTAAGGGTATATATGTAGATAGGCTTCAACGAGTATTTACCCCGGCTAGTAATCCAATATATAAACAAGGATTAAAGCTATTACATAAATTAGTTAATACCCAATTAGAATTTTTTAAAGATAGATATATTATACAATATCCTATGACAGAAGGTGGTTTACCACACCAAGACGGTTCTACTTCTAACTATGGAAGATTGTATAATAACTTTTATACAATTTATATTTCACTAGGAGATACCATTTTTGAACGCGGAGCATTATTTATAGAAGATATTAGGAATAAGAGAACAGAAAGTTTAAATTTATGTGAATTAGGATGTATGAATCCGAATACAAAATGTATATGTTGTGATCCAGCTATATGTGATATTCACCCTAATGATTATTTTGAAATTACTACACATAATAAATATCCAACAAAACATAAAATGAAACCTCATTACCTAAAAACAGGGGATGCGGTTATTTTTGATGGGTATGTATTACACGGTGTTGGACGAAATATAAGTGACACTATTAGAAAAACTTTGACTATTTGTTATGTTGAACATCAATGAATTTTCATATTACTACAAAAAAATATAGTGTAGATTTTTTAGAAAATTGCGTACAGTATGAAAATTTATATATTTATTTTGATGGTACAGTTGAGTATACGGAATCAACTAATTTTATTAGTCTTTTTACAGGTATATTATGGAGTGGTACATTAGAAGGAGTACCGAATGGGCAGTTTTACTCAGTAAAAATTAATAAAAATTATAAAATAATTGAAGTAATTACTGATTTTATTGAAGATTTTCCAATCTATTATTTAGTAGAAGATAATACTTTTATACTCACTAATATGTTAATATCTTTTCCTCCTAAAAAACATGCAGTTAACCATACATATATTAATAAAGTTATCGAAGATAGAAGCTATGGTAGAGGTTTTTATCCATCACTAAATAAACAAAATTTAAATAATGTAAATGCAACTATATTTAATAATGTAAACAGGATAAGTGCTTTTAGCAAAGTATACTTTAATTTTAAAGGTAAGATTAAAAATACACTCACATATTTGCCCAAAAATTATTTTTTAGATTCTTTTATATCTAAATATTCTTTTGATGATGCTAGAGATATAACAAAAGAAATTTTATCTAGTAATCTTAAAAAGCTATATAGTAATATGTTATTTTTATGCAGTTCTGGTATTGATAGTGTAATACTAAAAGAATTAAAACCTACCTTAAAGAGTATAAGTTATAGTGGTGATTGGTGGCAACGAGAAATAATTTTAAATCCAACACATAGCTTTACAAAATCTGAATATATAAATGCATGTGAACAAGAATTTATTAATTGGAATACAACTGCAAGAGGAATAGATTTAGCAATAGAGACACATGTATTAAAACTATATTCAGATTATGAAATATTAACAGGAACTTACGGGGATGAAATTTTTTGGCATGATCCATACGGAGCTATGGCTGTTTACATATTTAAAACTAAAAATAAAGCAGACTATAATTCATATGTAGACTTTATTTCTGATAAATATTCAAATTTAATAACAACTTGGACAGAAGACATTTTCTATGAAATAAAGAACTATCCTAGTTTTGAAGAGGCAATGACTAGTAGATTATATTATAGAGGATCATACTTAAAAGAAAGCAGAGTTTTAAGTAATAAATTATTAATAAGTCCGTATATTGATTTAAGATTAAGAACACTTTTAAATAGTTGTGATACAGATACACAAATACGATCTGCGTTTAATGCAGAACTACAGTTTTCTTTAATTGCAGATACAACTAAGGTTAATAAGATTAAAGCAGGAGCACAAGAAGGAAGTGATATTCTTGCTATTTCTAGAGAAACCTTATTAAAAAACTTTTTAAAAAATTACATAAAGTTTCATAAATGATAAAGATATCTATTTTAAATAATAAATATGACTGGGCTGATGCTATAGAAACAAATTCTGAGGCATTAAATACTCAATGGCTAAATCCTACATTTATTTATTTGAAAGATTATTATGAATACTATAGTGAGTATAAAGATCAAGTAGAATGGGTTGTACCTGTGTGGCAAGATTCAACCATAGATGAGTATGCTAACTGGGTTATAGATAATGAACTTGATATTGTAGGTTTTGGCTTTTACATCTGGAACGCACATATATGGATTAAGGTTGCCAAAAAAATTAAACAACTAAATCCTAATATTATTATACTTGCTGGTGGTCCCGATATAGATTTTTTTGAAAAAGAATATGCACTTAAATTAAAAGATAGTTTTGATTATATAATTAAATATGATGGAGAAGAACCGCTTAGACAAATACTAGATAATTTAATAGAGGATAAGCCTATTAAAGATATTGATCAGGTTTATACAATCGAAAATGAAAAGTTGGTTGGAAAATTTACAAATACGGTTAACAGACGTAATTCTTGGTATCAAGAAAATAGTCCTATATTAAATAATAAAAAAATACTTATAGATGCTTTTAGTGAGGCACAGAAAAGAAATCAGGACATATTAATGACTTGGGGAACAACTAGAGGTTGTCCATATAAATGTGCATTTTGTGATTGGGGTGTAAATGAGTATCGAAAAGTTGGCAAAAGAAATCCTAAATTATCTAAACGAGAACTCACATTTTTAGCGTTAAATAAAGTTAAGGGAATCGTTCTTGAAGATGCTAACTGGGGTATGTTTAAATCTGATATTGATATAACAAAACACTGGGCAGCACTGTATACACGTTATAAAATGTTATATAGAGAAAACTTATCTCATTCTAAAAATCAAAAAGATAATGTTATAAAAATTATTCGTATAATGGCTAAGGCTGGGATGATTCCTAGATATGGTGCAGGTTTACAAGATTTAGACTTAGATGTACTAAAATATAATGACAGACCTGATCTTACATGGGAAGAACATCAAGAAGTTATTGGAGAGATTCAAAAATATACTAAGGATGATACTAAGTGTTATGCAATGATAATTCCTGGTATGCCCGGACAAACATTGAATAGCATTATTGAGACTTTTTGTAAACTAGGAGAGTCTAACTTATTTGATGACTATAATATAATGCCATTTTTAATGTTGCCAGGTGCTCCTATGAATACACCTGCATATAGAGAAAAATTTAATGTAGCTCATAGTACAGGTCATATAATTGAAGATTATACTTTTATGAAAAGAAAATGGGAAAAAAGTTCTAACTTTGCAACTTTTCAAGTCAGATTTTTAACTTCTTGTTTTTCTTTTAATTCTAAAGAATACTTAGAGATTGTGTTTATGTCATGGTTTATGAAACAATTTGAGGTGTATTTTCATTCTGTATTTGATCAAGGTATAGATAGACGTTATTTTTATAATAATTTTAGAGATAAAATAAGTAAGGAGATTTTAGGAGATTCGTTTAATAAATCAATTAATTATTTAAAACATCATTTTGATAACGGTTACTATCATTTACATTTTGAATCTAAAAATTATTATTTACCAATGCCTTATTTTATAGATGTTCTGTTAGCACTTTATAAAAAACAAATAACTAGGTACTTTAATAAAAATGATGTAGATATTACAGCAAGTTATAGAAAGTTTTGTCATCATGGAGGTGTTCCCTCTGTTGCTTTTGAATACTATACTGCAAAAGAATCAGCTAAGATTATGAGGGAGATATTTAATGAAATTCAACCATCTCACTAAAGAAATTATAGATTTTTTAGAAACAAAAAATGAAGGAATATATAATATAAGAGATTCCTGGTCAGGACTCATGACTAGGTGGCCTAAATCTTACCAACGATTTTGGAATAGTATTTATTGGCGTTTAATGTATGATACACAATGGGAGCAATGGCAACTTGAGCAGTATAAACATATACTTTCCTTGGCTGATTCTTCTAAAAAAGATATTTGTATTATAACAGGCTATCCTACATTAACTTTAATGGCATATATGTATTTCTCTGATCCTACAATGGAAGTTATTTTTAAACCACATACTGATATATCCTCTCAACTTATTCAGTGGAATACTTGGGGTATAGATATTATACAAGAAGATTTTAGAGAATACCAACTTAGAGACTATGATACTGTTATAAATACTATTTTACCTGATATTGACTTTATTTCAAATAATGAATTATGGGAATTTGAACTCAATGAAGAATCCTTTGATTTAGATACTAAAGCTTTTGATATGGTTCAATCTGGTCAAGAGTATATATGGTCATGGGCGTTTGGTGGAAGTAGACAAACATTTACTTTATTATTTGACTATCCACATCCAAAATGGCATAATATAGATTATTTATTGTCTAGATGGTCAAAATATTTTGATATAAAAGAACATACATTTAAAAAAATATCTCCTAATCCTAAAGCACATATAGGAAATAGAGGTAAAGCAACAGTTAAACATAATGTAACAGATACATTATTTGTGAGGGGAATTAAAAAATGAGAAAATTTTTTGAAACTTTAGTTTTAATTTTAATTAGTATTTTACTTATAGTTTGTCTTTTTCTTGCCTTTCCATATGTCTTAGATACATATATGATACTAGCTTTAGACTATATACCGCTTTGTGGAGGAGGGTATGTACCCGGTATTAGCGAAAGTTTTAGATAATTAAAGTTTGACATAGTGAGTGATTTTGGTAAAATAATTTATAAAATTATTCGAATTTTTGGGGAGACATATGGCTGTAAGAAAACTTACAAAAACAGATAAAGGAGATAAACTTTGGAAAACTATGTCCTCATCTGTTAAAAAACGAGAAAAACAAGATTGGTGTGTTTTTTATACTCCAATGGGACGAATGGTATCTAAACCGGCAGGAACTCGTCCCCGAAATATGCACCCCGAGGATTGGTGTGCTGCAAAAACTCCATTTAGAGGAAGAGTTCTAAGGAGTTATTGACACTAAAAAATCTAAAGGAGGATATAAGATGAGTTGGGTAAAAAATAAACTTAATGAAAGAACTTCATGGGATGGAGGCGCACTTATTGCTGTTGGTCTAGTAGTATTATTTCTTGGACCCTTTGCTAAGTGGGCTGCCTATGCTGCTCTTATATGGGGTGTCTTAACTATTTGGAAAGATGAAGCCTAAATAGTTAGTGTATATTAAGAAAGCCAGTATTACAAAAGCACCGCATAAACAAATACTTGTAGAAGTTGCACCTTTAATAGATAGATTTTCTAGTCAAAGGTTTATAGAAGCCCCAAACTGGCTGGGGCTTTCTTTAATTGAGGGTCAAAGAATAACTGCTGCGGGTAGACATTGTAAAATATTTTTAAAATGGTTACATACAAATGTAGATTGGTTACCAGAACATGTATTTGTTCATACTTTGTTAGCTAAAAGTACTATACCTTGGCATAAAGATACAGATAATCCTCGTGCTTTTTCAAATGGATTAATGTTACCAATATTTATTCCTAAAAAAAGTTATGTAGAGTTTGAAGATGGGATTAGAGATACTTATGAAATGGGATATTGTTACAAAACTAGGTTTGGAATTAAACATAGAGTTATAAATGGTTCTAAATATAAAAGAGTAATGATTATGATTACGCCTCCACCCTTTATAACTTTTTATGATAATTATAATAGAAAGACAGAGTTAAATACAGTATGGGGTTAGATAATCTTTTAAAAAAGCTATGATAGCATATAGGGGACCAAGAATTATATGAAGGAAATTATAATATGGCAACAAATACACCCTACTTTCTTTTAAATTTTAATATTACAGAGGCGCAAAGATGTGCAGCCTTTTCTAAATTAGTATATAAATCTGAATTAGAAGTACGTTCTGAGTTATCAAAACTTAATGCTGATAAAGTAGCTTGGTTTTCGCGTAATGGTACAGAGGCCTTTGCTTGTGTTTTAGAAGAACAAATTTATCTTTGTTTTCGTGGAACTCAACCGACTTCACTTAGAGATATACTTGCAGATTTAAAAGCATATAGAACAACAAGCTATACAGGTGGGCGTGTACATGATGGATTTAAGGATGCTTTAAATGAAATTTGGACTTACGTTGATGCTTATTGTAAAGAAAATAAATTTATAAATCCTCAACAACAAACTTACAGAAAGATTATTTGTACGGGACACTCATTAGGTGCTGCTTTAGCTACTCTTGCTGCTAAAAGATTATCTAATGTATATAGACTTTATACTTTTGGATCTCCCAGGGTTGGTAATAAACGCTGGAGAGAAGGACTATATGTTTCTCATTGGAGAATTGTAAATAATAATGATATCGTAACAAGAGTCCCAAGCTGTTTAAGGTTTGCACATCATGGAAATTTAGTTTATATTAATCATTATGGAAATATAAGAAAAATGACCCCTTGGCAAAGAGTCAAAGATAGATTTAGAGGACACTTCAATTCATGGAGACACTTTAAATTTTTTGATTCTTTTTCAGATCATTCCATGGAAAGATACAATGACATTTTATTCAGTTTATCGAAGTAGAGTCATGTGTCCTATATGTTGTACAGAAGAAGAAGTTTGGGTTGAAACTAATGGTATTAAACCAAAATCAGAATTATTTTGTTTAAATTGTGCAACAGTTTATGATGCAGAAGAAAATATATTTTCTATTTTAGAGCTAGAAAGTAATGTAACATCTACTTCTAACATCTCTTCTCACCTTTCAATTACACATTAATCTTGCAGACTTCTTAATTTTTACATATAATAGTAAAAATTACGGAGAGTATCTAATGCTGCCCACTCAAACCTGTGAATGGTGTGATAGAGAAATTGTACATCAACTACCAAAAGAATCTGGTAGTATAACTTGTGCTGGTTGTCATAGAAAAATATATGGTCTTTGGGATGAGGACTGTAGGCAAGTAATACTGAGTAAAGATGTTAAGTAATCTTATGGTTCAACAACAGGTGGAGAATAAATGGCAACATATGGTTGCAGTTATCTGCCTTAACCTAACTACTAGACAACAGGTTAAGAAAGTGTTGCCTAAATTCTTTGAGCTGTGGCCAACTCCCGAAGCCTTCTTAGCTGGTGATCACGAAGTAGCTAGAAAATTAATAACCTCATTAGGTATGTCTAATATCAGAATAGTCCGGCTACTTAAAATGTCCGAAGACTTTTTAACCTGGGATGGTGAAGATGCTACTAAACTATATGGTATCGGGAAATATGGTTCCGATAGCTACAGATTATTCTATAAAAATGAAATACCTGATAACATACAAGATCATGAACTTAAAAGATATGTAAAGGAAGAGTTGTTATATGAAAACAATCATATGTGATATAGATGGTACTATTTTTAAATATTCACCACGAGGCACTGATCAAATAGTAAATGAAGATCCTATTCTACTACCAGGAGTTGTAGAACAGTTTAATGAGTGGGAGATGAAGGGTTGCAGGATTATACTTATTACTGGTCGAAGAGAATCATTACGAGAATATACTGAAGCATGTCTTACTGATTTTGGTATTCCTTTTGATGTATTACTTATGGGATATGCAGATACTGGTCGAGTTCTTATTAATGATATAAATTGGAAAGGTAAAATTAAAGCACACTGTGTAAATCTTGTAAGAGACGAAGGTTTTGTAGATAGAGACTTTAAGGAGGTTGGATTATAAGTATCTTTAAACTTGCATAATACTTATTTTTTTAATATAATTATTTATAATTAACTTTCGGAGAATACTATGCCTAAACGTAAAGCAAGTAGCAATGGCTATGTTTCAAAAGGTCAACGACCAAATGTTCGTAAAGATATACGCAAAGCAACTCGACGCGAATACCGTGAAGACTTACTGCGTGTCTCTTTGAATAAGATGGAAGCATGGAAAGCAGGTAAAAATCCTTGGGTAACTGTACCCAATAAGGGTGCAGATGCTAAAAAAATGCCCCGGATTAAGGTTCGTGCAAATCAGGAGTGGGGTAATCCAAATGGTCGTTATAAGATGGCAGACAGATAGTTATGTATCTGTTTGAGGGTGAAGATTTAAAGGGTGTGCAGAGATTTCTAGGTTCTCAAGAACTTGGAGCTTTAGCTGCTCTTTTTCTTCATAATAATGGTATAAAAGATATAAGAATTAGGACGGTTATTTTACCTACCTTTAAACATACTGTATGTGTTTCGGATAAAGATACTTATGATTTGTATTTTAATCTTTACATAAAAAACTTTATTTATGGTGACGATTTATGGTGGCCTAATTCCTCTCCAGTATCGCGTTTTATTAATTCTGAAAGTAATACAATTAGTTTTCATACATTTTATAATTATGATACAGAGTTAATTGAAGAAAAGAAAACTTTAGCATTGGTAGATTTATCACATGGCCTTACTTCCGATTTACTATACAACCAATAATCTTAAAAAACGTAAAAAGAAAAAATCTCTTCGCCAGCTTAAACTTGAACAAGAGCATCAGGCATATATTAAAAAAATGGGTTTTAGCGGGCATCGTATAAAGGCCAATACTCCAGCCTTCCAAGCTGAAAATGACAGTTCGAGTCTGTCTGTCCGCTCCATCGCTCCCTGTTCAGATGTAATTCCTACAGGTATTGCGTATAAGAAAAAACATACTGATCATAATTTTACTATTGCACCTGCATATAATAAAGGTTCCTATCAGGTTATTAGTAGAAAGGATGTAAAGGATATTGGCAAATAACTTTTGTCATCGACCTTGGACAGAAATGCACATTGAGGAGAATGGAAATATTACTCCTTGTTGTGTCATGCCATCAAATGTGTTTTTTGTAGGTAATGGTATTGATGGATACAAAAACAGTTCTAAATTAAATGAAATTAAACAATACTTTAGACAGAATAAACAACATCCTCATTGCCGGTTCTGTTGGGACGCAGAGCGAAATGGTGTTCGTTCTCATCGTGCAACAGATGCAAGGGGAGCAGCTACATTAAGAAAAATACATATTAGATTTAATAATATATGTAATTTTAAATGTAGAATGTGCAATCCTAAGTATAGTTCCTCTTGGGCTGAAGAAAATAAAAAACATGGTTATTTTGAGGACGAGTATGAAACAGTAAAAGATATTTTTCAAACTGTACCTGATTTATTTACATTAATTTTAGATAATAAAGATACACTTGAGCAGATTAATATAAGTGGTGGTGAACCGTTTATTGCTGACTCTAATTTATATTTTTTAGATTGGTTAATAGAAAATAATCTAACACATATTGAATTAGCATATAGTACAAACCTTTCAAAATTAATTCATAGGGGAAGAGATTTATTACCTTTACTTGATAAGTTTGAAGACGTTATTGTAAGTATATCTGTTGATGGATATGGAAAAGCTGTAGAATATAGTAGAGCCGGATTTAAATGGGATGTTTTTGAAAATAACTTAAATAGAATCAAACATTGGAATTTCCAGTTAGTATGTGTTGTAAATATATATTCTGTATATTCTATTCCACAGCTACAATATTTTGCATCAAAAAGAGGCATATCAATAAGTTATCAACCGTGTTTATACCCACAGTTTTTATCCATACAATCACTTCCAACAAAAGAAAAATTGCAGATTCAAAAATTTTATGATAGTGTAATACAAGCTGGACATATGTATAATTATTCTGAAATAAAAACTCATGTACTAGATTATATGCACTCAACTCAATTAGATACATATACTGTAGGTGAGGTAACATATAATTGTACAGAGGAGTTTAAGAAATATAATTCTTTATTAGATTCTTATAGAAACGAGAGTTTTACAAAAATATTTCCACAATTTGAAAAGTGGTATAAGGAGATTTAAATGGCTAATGTTTATATTGGTTCTGACTACACAATTACTGATGTAAATATGTGTAATACAGCAAGCGATGCGCAAGTATGGTATCAAGTTTCATTCAAGGAAAATGACAAGGAATTTAACACCATGTATGTAACACCATACAATGACTCTAAATTCCCAAAAAGCTTAGGAAAAGCTGATTTTCTTGCAAACGTATTACCTGAAGTAAATACATATATTGGTATCTTAAATGGTAGTACATACGCAAACTTAGATTCTTGGGATACCGAGGATTAAGTGTATCTTATGACTAATGGTTGCTCTCATACATCGGGGGCAGAGTTAGAGTACGAGTTACAAGACTCATGTTATAATAAGGCGTGGCCTTGGCACTTATCTAAAAAATTACAGTTTCAAAATATAAACTTAGCTAAATCAGGTGCTAGTCAAGAAAGAATTGTAAGAACAACTCTAACATGGCTTGGAAACTATCCTGATAAGGCTAGGGATAGTTTTGTAATTATTCTTTGGCCCGGTCCTTTACGGACCGAAATTCGTTGTGCCGGATATAAATGGCCTTTGGATGATGATTGGGTTCCTTTAGTATTAGGCAATGATGCTCAGTATAAAGAATACTTTCCATACCCACTTTATAATTTCTATAGGTCATGGTCTTATTTAAGAAGTCAGTATCTTGATGCCACTCGTTTTTTACAGAATGTAATTTTTTTACAGAATACTTTGAAATTATATAAAGTACCTTATTTATTTTGGAACGCAAGTTCAGCTATATGGATTGCAGATAGTAGATTAAAACCACTTTACAAACAAATAGATAATAAATATTTCCCAAATTTTTATGATACAAACTTTCAACAAAATGCAATTTTACAAAGAAACGGCGGGACTCAAAGCTTTAAACATTGGGATGAGAAAACACAAATATGGTGGGCTACTTACTTGTATGAATATATACAAGAAAAATATACTTTTTAATTGCATAATCGCATATTTTTAACTATACTTATTCTAGATTGGAGAAAGAAATGAAACATCTGTCAACTTTAATGGCTATGTTTCTACTAGTAGGTTGTCAAACTACACAATCGGCAGAGGTAGATACAAAGCCACCGCCCGAAAAACCAAAACTTGAACTCAAAGAAGAAAAGGAATTAAAAAATCCTTTTAAAGATTCTGATATAATAGCAGGAACAATTGTTACAAGCTCTAAACCTGTAATATGTGGTAGAATTGATGTTATTCTTAATAATATGAAAGCTAAATTCGGTGAGATTCCAGTTATGGTGGGTAAAGTTAGTGTTCAAAACCCTGGCGAAGATACAAAAGAAATAATGGCAACATTAACATATAATCCAAAAACAGAAACTTAT
>VTLG01012691.1_pt1 | contig 128297 bp, 170 predicted proteins | sample 4694571 | NCBI WGS metagenome assembly VTLG01 (sample SAMN12604809, study PRJNA352737) | marine metagenome | biome: ENVO:00000447; feature: ENVO:00000209|ENVO:00000569|ENVO:01000036; material: ENVO:00002151; isolation source: viral sequences binned using virsorter ... | reverse complement strand
ATACTACATTAGTCTGTATAAGTCAATTCCCTTTATACGGTTTTCTGCAATTTGTTTATATTCTTCGTTTATCTCACTTCCAAGATAATTTCTTCCAACCTCTAGGGCTGAAATTGCAGTAGTACCACTACCCATAAATGGATCATATACTACATCATTTTCATTTGTATGGTTCTCAATCATCATTCGACAAACTAGAGGACTCATACCATATTTAAATCCATCTACTATGGTAGATTGTTCATCTAGAATAACATCAACCATGTGTGGATTCTTAACTTTGAATGGTTTCTTTGCAAAGGTTAGTATGTGCATGTAGTTCATACGAAACATATTAACCTTAAATGACTTCACCCAAATGTTAGTCTTCTTTAGAAACCAACCGTTCTTTTCAAATACACTGATTACCTTTATGTGTTTTGGATATATTTTACCATCAGACTTTCTATCAGTTGTACATACTGTAACTAGATTATTGATAGGATTTAATAGTGAAATCCAACTGTCTAGAAAATCTTCCCACTCATTTGTCTTTGGATCAATACCCAATTCTGCATAGTCTGGTGGACTAGTAAGCACATAGTTATAATCATTATTTTTCTTTAATGTTTCTATACAACTTTCTAGGTATATCATTTAAAAAAAGTCTTCCAAGGTACTAGGTTTAGGAAACAAATCTATAGACTTATCTTTTGCAAATGCCCATACATTCTCAATATAGATTTTATTCATAAACTCAGTCATAGCTTTGTGATCGTGGTTTCCTTCCTCATCAGAAAACACTGCTTTTCCCTGTGGGCGGGCCATTATTCTCATTCCAACCTGTCCTATAAAATCACTCTTCATAGAATTTATCAAATCATCACCACTCCTATAGCGCTTTCCTTTGACCTTTGGATCAAGAATATTAATTAGAAGAAACCCCCTGTCACTCAAAGATTTAAAACTATTGTGTGCAACTGGTAGATAGAAGTTATCTCTCCACTTCTCATAAGTGTCATATCTTGACCAAGATTGTAGTTCTTCTTTCTCACCACCTTCATTGTAACGCTCGGTGCTAAAATAAGGTGGGGAAGTGAATGAGCAATCTACGTCTTTAATTTCGTCCCAAGGTAAGTCTTCTGCACCACAGTTATACATTCTAACAGTTTTCTTACCACCAGTAAGTTTATCATAAAAAGAAATCATTTTCTTATATCGTTCAAATGTATTTGGATTTGGGTCACAACCAATATAAGTTGTTGCGTTAGAGGCATAGAACCCTGTCAATCTGTCACCCCAACCCATAGATGTATCAAGAACAGTCTTTGCGTTTGTCATCTCATAGAAAGTCTTTGCAACATTTGGTTTGAATTGTGTCGCAATATAACACCCAAGTCTAAATGCACTGATATAAACATCCTTGGTTAATTCCTTCTTTTCATTTATCCCTCTCCATATAGGGCCGAGAGCACCCCACACATTATCACCATCATTCCATCTTGTCAATGGTGCTTTAAACCCATAGGAATTACATGCCATTCGTAGGTCATGCATAAAAGAATCACTTATATAATTGTATACTGAAGGTGCATCTATAACACCCAATCCATATTTACTGTATGGATATTCATAATCATCATATTTTTCAAGTACCTCTTTACCAGACTTATCAATGAATTTATTATAATCTACAGTCTTTAGTTTGTGGAAGGTCTTAATTACCTTTTCTTCTGAAAACTGTTTTAGTGGATATGGTGGTTTTTCTTTCTCAATATAATCTGCAAGTGCTCTACGGAAATCCTCTTTACCATACTTCTCTGTTACAGAAATAAACTGTGAGGAATTCATAATAGGAAGTCCATCACTATTCGCACTCTTTTTTAATATATCATATAACTCAGACAAAGAAATCCTCCAAACTTCCTTGAGTTCCATAACTAGAATCTAACAACCAACCCATCTTATCTGTGATAATCTTGAGAGGTTCCATGAAACTCTTATCGAATTGTTCATCATAGTCTATTAAGTCCATAATGTCAAGTTCCCTTGGCAACTCCGTAATAAAGGAAAATGCAGAAGACTGATATATGTTTGGTTGTCGTAAATGTAGAAACTTAATCTTGTCACCTTCTTGTATATTGGGATACTTGTTACCTAACTTATTTTCCTTGACCAAATAATTATAGAGAATACCACCACGAACATGTATAGGAGCACCTTTTCTGAACAAGTTATGATCTGTTGTCCATTTTGATAGGCCATTACAACTTCTGGGATATGCGATTTGTTCTGGATCAAGTTTCATAAAGTCTTCTCTAAAGTCCTGTATAAAGGTATTTAGCATTTTCTCATCACCATTCATGATGATATTAAGTGCCTCTTTAATACTATCTCGACAGGCAGATGGTGTTGAAGACTTGACCGCTTCGATGCCCATCATCTTGAGTTTAGGTTCTTTGTACCTTACTCCTTCAGAGTCGTGGACGTTGAGGATGTATCTTTTCTTTGCAGTCCAGATTCCTTTGTCTGCGATGACTTCTCTTGCCATGAACATCTTTTGCTGATATGCTCCCATAAGGTCAGCAAGAGATTTATAAGACTTATTAATAAATGGTTCCAACTTATCAGTTGCCACTTTATCCAAGAATTCGACCACTTTTGCAGTATCAGATGATTCTTTAAAGACCTTGCTAACAAGAGCGTCAAAGGTAATGTAAACTGAATCCGTGTCAGAGGCAATAACATAGTCTTCTTTATCAGTTTCCATAATCTTGTTAATATAGGCATTGAGACTTTTTTCAATCCATCGTATAGATAACTGACCACTTGTTGTAATCGCTTCAGCATTTCGCAGATCAAAATACCTAAACCAATTATTCCCAATAGCACCATACGCACTATTGAGCGAAATCTTCTTCGCCATTTGGATGTTGTTATATCTGGAAATGGTTTTAAGGAGAGTTTTATCCTTTGTGTTCTCATATAATTGCTGAGCGTCCAACATTTTTCTTTTATATTTTGTACGATCTTCATAGATAGTCTCCATCAATTCTGGAAGAAAACCTCTCTTATCCTTACGGAAAAATGCACCGTTAGGAGTCATACAACAATTAGAAGTATTCTTAACTTTACCCGCCAGGATTTTATCTACTGAAACTTTATCCTCACTCTGTGGAAGTAATGTCTCTGGCGAGATGTTATACTGCATGATCAAGTGTGGATATAGACTATTTAGATCGAAAGACATAACCCACTTGTGCATACCCACGATTGGGTCTTTGACATAAGCACCCTCAAACTTCTCGACCTTTTTCTGATTAGGATTCTTCATAGGAATAACAATGTTCTTGTCTTTAAGATAATTGTATATCAATATATCCCAATAACGAACAGTCCCTAGAACATCTGTGTAGTTAACCTTTGCATCATATGCCATAGTCAAACATAATTCAATGAGTTTTAGTTTGTCTTCAAGTTTGTCAACAAGTTCAACGTCTGTGATGTTATATTCAATAAACGACTGATAATCCTTTTCATACCATTCACGAAAAGTTTCATATGGATTACCATCCTTGCGTTCACCAAGTTCTACAAATGCGATATGATCAAGTCGATACGACTCTTGAGTTACATACGTAAACTTACGATAGAGATCATAATAGTCTAGAGCAGCAATACCTTGTATGTTATACACTTGATGATGCCTACCTCTATTGTAGACCTCTCTATCTTGAACTCCACCCCAAGGGGATAGACGTTTAAGTTCATCTTCACCAAATAGTTTCTTAATACGATTGCAGATATAGGGAATATCAAAGAACTCTGTGTTCCAGCCCGTGATAATATCGGGATGGTGTTTCTCCCAAAACACAAGAAATTCTTTGAGTAGATGAACCTCATCTTGACATTGAATATAGGTTACATCTTCACGATCACTTTTAAACTCACCAATGCCCCAAACAACAATTCGTTTGGATTGATGGTTCTTAATAGTAATAGATAACATCTCTTCTTCTGCAAGAGATGGAGATGGAAAACCATTCTCGCATTGCACCTCAATATCAATGGTAGCAATCAAGAGTTGATCCATATCCCAATCTACATGACCTTTGAATGTGTCTGATAGAAAACAATACGGATATTGTGTATTACCGTGGATAATACCAAACTGTTCAGCATACTGTGCAACCCATTCTTTTGCTTCCTTCATAGTAGGATGCACTACAGGGGCAACATAGTCACCGTTTAGTGTTTTGTACTTTGTGGGTTTCTCTACTGAGGCAAAAAGTGTAGGGGAATATTTAATTCTCCTATTCTTTCTTTCACCATTGACAACTTCACGTAAAAGTATGAAGTTCCCCCATTGCATAACATTTGTATAAAAACTCATGGTATAGTTATATCACTTTTCAATTAAAATGTCAAGTTGTTTTTTTGCCTATATTGTATTTTGCTTCTAATTGCCAAGAATCTTTCTCACTAAAAGATAAGACCTTGATCTGACTTAATGGCGCCATCTCTCCAAGTTCTCCTACAATTTGTACGAGTCCCCAATCTTTAAGAAGGTTTGTAATTGTGTTTCTACGTGAGATATCATTTTCTGATAGATTAGTATCCTTACCATCCAACGCAAATAATTCTTTAAAATGTACAATAAAATATCTACCCTGTTTATGTAAAATATGACAGGACTGATATAGTTTTCTTTCTTTTCTGGAGGCGACACCAATTCTAGATAGAGTCTCTCGTACCTTGAGAAAATCGTCTGGTTCCTTCAAAGATACTTCGAGCATCTGCTCTTGCGTCCAACTAACTTCTTCCATTTCTTCCACCTTTATTTAATCGTTCTTTTATAGCGGAAATCTGTTCTTCATCTAGTAGTTCAAGAGCAATCTTTGCTTTCTCGTTGTTGTATCCATAGAACTCTTTAACATATTCTAGATTTTTCAATTTCTTCGCCTTCACCCAAGGAGTAAATCTCTTTCTTGGACGTATACTATTTAGTAAATAGTCAAATTGAAGTTTCTTATCTAGATGATGTAGTTGGTTTATTTCATTAACCAATATAAGGGTATCTGTAAATGGAGCTATACACTTGTTAACAATAAATGGGGGATACTTCTTTTCCCACATTTCATCTTCAGTATCCATAACATTTTCTTTGGTGTTGTTTATGGCATTAAGATATTCTTTTAATTCATACACGGCAGTTTGCCTTTATTACTATTACACTTCTAAGATCATAACACTCTCTAGAAACAGGCATTGCCTTGTGATCTAAGTATGCATCAAACACCACAAGTCTGTTACCTACATATGGAACGAGTTGTCCATCAATTAAAGTACCACCACCCCATTCATCCTTCCAATCCAAACGATGATAGTAGAGCATGGTAAAGTCTCCATCATCCACATGCATGTGTGGTTCTATACCATGAGTGTGAGCATTAAGATAGATTCTTACATAATCATCAACATTATGTTTCGTCTTAAAATCTAGTTTATACTTTGCAGCATCCCAAACAGGTTGAACCCACTCAAATCCTTTTTCAACAACTTCTTTAGGACTATGACCACAAAGAACATGCCAGTGTTTATTTACTTTCTTTTGGTTAGATTTATAATCATACTTCCAAGATACATCTCTCATCTGCATATCAATATATTCTGCAACATGAGGTTCTAACAAATCATCAACAATCTCAATCATTTCCACTTCACCTTTGCCATAACTTCAGTCAAAAATGCAAGAGTGTTTATCTCTTGATCTGCGACAAATGCTGATTTATACTGGTACTCACCCAGAAGCACAACAACAAGGGGAACACTATTACTGTCCACGTAATCATACAAAGTATCATAAACACTCCTAAAAATACGTACAGGATCATTATCAAGATTATTAACAACCCATTTTCTAACATTTTTGAATTCCCTGTTCTTCATTGATATCATAAGTTCTTTGGTATTGATTTCTGATAAGTCTACTAGAATACCAGCATCAATAGTTCCAGAAACAGAATATCTTTGGAGTTCATTCAACACTCTTCTCCAATCTGGAAAGTGTGTGTTAATTACCTCTGCAAGAACTCTTTTGTCATATGTTATTTCTTGACTATTTAGAATATTCTCTACACGCTCCATGAACTGTTTTGCAAGTTCTGGTTTTTCAGAGTTTGGTATAGAAAAATCAATAACACTACAACGAGAATGTAATGGTTCAATCAATCTATTCTTATAGTTACAGGTTAGGATAAAACCACAATTCTTATGAAACTCTTCCACGAAACCACGTAGGGCGGGTTGAGTTGACTGTGGATTGAGATAGTCTGCTTCATCAAGAATGAGATACTTACGTCCACCTTCAAGAGAGACAGTGGATGCAAAATTCTTGATCTTAGTTCTAAGTACGTCAATACCAGACTCTTCAGAACCATTGACCATCATATAGGTTGCACCTAATTCTTCTAGAACTGCCTTTGCAATGGTTGTTTTACCAACACCAGGCCCACCAGATAAAATTAAGTTTGGTAGTTCTCCTTGAGTAACAAACTCTGAGAACATATCTTTTAGATGTTTAGGGAGTACGCATGACTCCACGCTTGTTGGTCGATACTCTTCGACCCACAGAAAAGTTTCCATAATATAAATTCCTCAAATTAAGCATTATAAGTTGATTCGGGTTCCAATGCAATCCAGTATTGCACACCCAACGATTCATTGATAAATGAACTAATACTCTTTGAGGAAACTTGTACACGATACGTAGCAGGAATAAGTTTTAGATTCTCAACCTTAAACCAAAACTTATAAGGAACACTCTCTTCAGTCTTGTCTACGTCAACTTCAATTGCAAAATCATTTGCAGTTGCGTTCTTTTTATCAGTTACCTTTATAACTGCTGAACTAACATCCTTACCTTCAAGACACAAATCTGGAGCACCAATTACTGCTGCTGCCTTTTGCACTTCTGAAAGAGTACCAGAAATCAAATCAAAGTTAACTTCTGACTCAGGCATAGTCAATTCTTTTTTGGGAGTTGTTACAACAGAAGGATCAGAGTACCAATATTTTAAAGATCGACCACTCCTACTATCTTCTGTAATCATAACAAAATCATCTTTGAAATCTAGATTTGGTTTCTCGAAAAGAGAAAGACATGAAAGAAATTCATTCAAATCATAGATTGCAAACTCTTGAGGAAATGTTTCTTTCACCTCTGCCTTTGCAACAATATTCTTCATTGCAGACATGGTAGAAATACTACTACCTTCTTTTATCACAAGGTTTTGGTTGATTGTAGAAAAGTTCTTCAATACCGTAACCGTTTCATTACTTAGTTTCATTTTCACTCCTATCATGATTATGTAACGCCATGATACCATAGTGTACGACTTTTAGCAAGTCACTTCTATTGTATCCATTCTTTTTTCCATATCGTTGGGCGTATTTCATAATATTCCCGATACAGAAACCTTCACCATGACCACTATCCATAATAAATTCAGTTGCCTGAAATTTATTCTGACTGTAATGTGAGTCATAGGTAGAGTCAATATAGGTCTTTAATTCCTCTAGAATTTGACCTTCACCATACTTGTAGTCAATGTCCTCTGATTTGACCATCTCTTGAGTTGCCTTTTTTTGCGGCCACAGCTGCATCATATTTTTCCTTTTCATTCTCACTCATGTACTTCTTCATTTCTCTTTCTGAGTCATGAACATTCCAATTAAACGCCATAGAGCGTCTTTCACCTTCACCAAAAAACGGTAACACTTGATGTTTCAACCAGTTTGGAAATACCAACATAGTTCCTACTTCTGGTTTTACGTATTCTTCTGTTTGTGGTTTTAGTTGTAAAATATCTTTGCGAGAATTAGTACCCCAAATCAAATGTGTAAATCCATCAATAGCACCATTTGCATTATTGATACCTTCTGGAATTGCAGCATCTAACTTTTCAATACACTCTGGAACCTTTAACCACAAAAATCCAGACAATCCTGCCATCGTCTGCACACCATGATCATGAAAAGGATTATAGTCACCAGCATAAGCATGATTAGTCCAACAATTGAACACCTCTGCCTTTGCATCTCGCATATAACCTTTTCTTAGATATGTTGTACCAACTTGATCTAGGATTTGTTTAAGAGTAGAACCTACTTCATCATCCATAGGGAATTCCCACTGTGCTGATCTTTCATTTTCTTTTAATTGTCCAACAAGACCAGAACCATAACTCTTTTTGGATGGTATAATTACATCATCAATATGAGTATTAATCTCTGTTATAATATCTTCTGGGATTTCAACCTTCATGACAATGAGGGTTTTAATAGGTCTAAGAGCAACTTTTAATCCAAAGTTTTTCTCTTCATGTTCTGCTTCTTCTTTCGCAAGAGTTGTGGCATCTTCAACTGCCTTCTCTTGTGCTTCATTACGTTTAAGTTGACCGCCTCCAAGATCATCGGAGGTGCCATCAAATATTTTCACCATAAAATACTCCTTCAAGTTTTATTCATAATAAAGGAAAAGAGACTAAAAGTAAAGTCCCTTTTCCGATATTTTATGAGAATTATTTGACTTCAATAAGTCTAGGTTTTTTCTCTTCTGGAACAATACGTTCAAGTTCTACCAAGAGCATACCATTCTCAAGTTTTGCATCGTTCACAACAATATCATCTGCAAGAGTGAACTTACGATCAAACTTACGATATGAAATTCCACGATAGACTTCATTACCATCTGCATCATTATCCTTTAAGGATTTAATTGTCAGAGTGGCGTCTGCTACTTCCACCTCAATGTCCTTCTTACCAAAACCAGCAAGGGCCATTTCGATGACATAATTGTAGTCACCTTCTTTACGAATATTATAAGGTGGAAACCCTGTAGATTGCGTGTTATTCGCAACATACGTGTTAAGGTTATCGAACATTCGATCAAACCCAACAGCGTAGGGAGTTAGTTGATTAAAGTTGTCTAAAAGACTAAGTGTGTTTCTTACCATTTTTTATCTCCTTTAAAAGCAAGATTTACATTGCACCCCATAAGGCAGTGCGGTTAAGTGGTGGTTTTTTGGTCTGTCTCTTAGAGCCCTGACCGTACACGGTAAAAACCACCGAAAACTCCGTTCTACTTACATGGACTTACGAACCACCATGTACTATTATATATAATACATATAGGTATAAAAGTCAAGTACCAAAGGAGAAAAATGTCAATTTTTTTAGGTTTTTTATGGTATCAAGTAATTGCCATATTCGGTTTGTCTATAGGTTTGCATAGATATTTCTCACACAGACAGTTTAAAACATCTAAATTTTATGAAATTGTTATATTATTACTAGTTACATTAGCGGGTGCAAGATCACCTCTTGTATGGATTGGAGCGCATCGTATACATCATGCCAATGCAGATACCGACAAAGACCCTCATTCACCAGACCATGTGGGGTTCTGGAACATTCTATTTAACAGATGGAATGTTAAGAATCTATGGGCATTTGAGAACCGTAGATACATCAGAGATTTAGTTAAGAACCCAAGAATTATGTTCTTTCACCACAACTGGAAATTAATATGGGCATATCTTGCGTTAATGGCCCTATGTTTTGGAATTGATTTTTTTCTCGCCTTCATAGTAGTTCCATTTGTTCTTGGATTTTTTGGATATGGTTTTTTTAATGCAGCAGGACACAAAAACTATAGTCCAAGAACTAATATATGGATTAATATACTATCTGCTGGTGAAGGGTTTCACGATGTACATCATCGTAAACCATATCAAACCAGATTAAATAAATATGATATATCTGGATTTATTATAGAAAGGTTGTTTGATGAAAAAAAGACAAGAACTTCCGAATTTTCAAAAAGTAAAATTAAAGGTTGATACAAATAAAATACTAGAGGTGTATAATGAAAATATAGAAAAGGTTAAAAACAAACCAGACTATATCAATACATCCTGTGGAACACCTTACTTATCAGAAAATGGTTACATACAAATACCAGTAACTAACTTCAAGGATGCGAAGTATAATCATCCCAATCCAGCAACAGGCAATACTCCAGAGGGTGATGAAAGAAACTATACAGATTTAGAGGATTGGGCAAAAGGCACATACATTGAAGAAGTATTAGATATGTTTTCAGAACCTACTAGAACTAGGTTCTGTGTTATAGAACCAGGCGGTTATATGAAACCGCACATAGATTACAATACAGATTATAGTGTACGATATCAGATACCCATCACTACTAACGATTGGTGCCATGTTGGTGTACAGAGAAAGGGTGAAAAACCAGAACTCATACACATGCCAGCAGATGGTAGTATATGGTTTATGAACCAAGGATTTAATCATGCAGCATGGAATATGGGGAAAACTGATAGAGTACATTTGATTATATGTGTAAATGGACAAGATGAATTACAATGAAGATTGTTGATATAGATTTAAATGATGCATCTACAGAAGACATAAAAAGACTAGGACACGATATCGCAAACGAAATTATTGTAGTTGTCAAGAAACAAAACTTGACAGCAGATAGATTAGTAGAGGTATGTAGATTAATTGGTGAAGTAGATAGTAGAAATAAGAATCCATTTAAACACGAAAAATTTAATGAGATTACACTAGTCACAAATAAATTAAATGACGATGGGGAAAAAATAGGTTTGTTTGCATCAGAGGCCCTGGGCTGGCATTCTGATATAAACACTAGAGAAATAGACTCTGTAAACGATTGTGCATCTGCTATGTACATAGTTAACACTGGTGATAATAGTATCACTAGTTTTCTAAATTTAGAATCTGCATACTGGGATTTATCTTACAACAGAAAAAAAGAAATAGAAAATCTGGAGTGTTGGATAGAATTTCAAAACAATACATTCTATAATTTTGAAGGTAATGAAAAAGAATACAAGGCATATGTAAGTCCAACTTCTCCTCATGTTGGAAATTGGAAACCCCTAACATTTCAACGCCCAAGTAGATTTTACAATTCAAATCAAACAGGAGTATTTTGGACACACCATTTTATCAGAAAATTTAGAGACATAAAAACACACAAGGAATATTCTTTAGAAGACAAAAAAGAATTATGTGACTTTCTAATGAAACATGTATTTCAAGAAAAATATATCTACCACCACCATTGGGAAAATGGAGATATTGTTTTTGCTGATCAGTTTTTAAGTTTACATAAAAGAAACAAACCCAGTGGTGATAGATTATTGTGGCGAGTTGGTATGAACTATAAGGAGATATTATGAAATACCTAGACAACATTGGTGTTGAATTTGAAGAAAACATTCTGAAAAAAGATTTAACAGAAGTTATGAAATGTATTGCTAATGAAGAGGTAGTTGTATTTCGAGAACAAGACATTACAGCAAAACAGTTTGTAGATGTTCTTAGACCTTATGTTAAGTATAGTAATGCAAATCACTGGTGTACACATCCAGATCATCCAGAGATATTTAGAGTTACCAATAAGAAAATAGATGATGAAGGTAGAATGGGTTTCTTTGGTGATGGTGAATTAGACTGGCATTGTAATAGTCCACTCAACGAAAAACATGAAGAGATAGTTGCACTCTATTGTGTTGAACCAGATGAAACATGTCATACATCATTCTGTAATATCAGAAAGGCATGGAATGATTTACCAGAGGATATACAAGAAAAATGTAGAAAGTCATCTATAGTTTTGCGTTTTAAGAATAACACCATCTACGATTATAAAGAATATGAATTGCGAGGCGCTCTAGACTCAAATGAAAAACGAGGTAACTACATTCCAAAAAGAATAACTAAGATGGTTAAAAATCATCCATATACAGGAAAAGAATACCTGTATTTTCCATACGCCTTTTATCATAAATCAGACAAAGACCTAGTAGAGTATCTTAAAGACTTTGTATTACAAGATAAGTATGTGTATCACCACCAATGGAAGAAGGGTGATGTTCTATTGTTTGACCAATTGATCGGACTACATAGAAGGACAGCAATAGATTTGAAGTCTGTTGGTAAACCAAATAAACCAAGAGAATTATATAGAACAGTATCATGGTACAACAGCTGGTAAAAACATATCTTAAAAAAGATATCCCAGAAATTATTGAAGACTTAGAAAAATATCGGAATGATGTTATTCTAAATGATGAAAATAATAAATTACGGATTAACTACACAGAAGAGAGACTTGATTTTCTAGATCAAGTTGCAGTATCTATTGTATATGTTGATGAAAAGATATCTAGTATATCAACTTTATGGCATACACCAGCATATCTAAACTGTACTAGATGTTTGAATCGTCTATACATATCACCAAAATTTAAAAAGAACTTTGAAGGTGCTATAGGTGTAAAAAACAACAAGGCACTAAGACCTACCACAGTCGAGATGATAAAACAACAATCAGAACTATGTAAAACAGATTATGTTTTTATGTCTAGAGAATATCCAGGCGCAAGATGGGTAAAATTTGCCAGTGATTATCTTGGATGGTATAATCCAGAAGGAATGTATAAGGTTGCAGATGGCGTAGGAGCATCTAACTGGCAATACATTATAATAAAGAGAGTGAAGGAAACTCCCTTTGATGCTACTATTTTGAGAAGAGGAATGAAGGAGATAGAATGGAAGAGAACTTTTTTAGGTTAGATGAACGTATAGATGCAGATTGGTATCTGAAACAAATAGATCACGATAAGTGGATAGACTACAGAGAATTTTCAGATGTATCTAGTGGATACTACGGTATAAGTCTTATGCAGAAAGAGAACTCTTCAACACCAGAACTAGATTCATTAACTGTATTTGCTGATGATGATTCGGAAGTAAATATAATTCGTGAAGATATTCCAGATGGTTTCAAACATTTTCTTTCACTATTCACTGTACCAATTAGTAAAGCAAGATTGGCAAAGATAACTTCAAAGGGTTATCTGCCTCCACACATTGATAGAGGATACGAGAATATAACTAGACTTCACTTCCCTTTACAGACTAGTAACAACTCGTACTGGCATTGGTATGAGAATAATAAGAGAGTAGATACATTACAATTAGAAAGTGGATATGGTTATGCTATGAACACTAATGTAATGCACTCTGTACAGAATAAAGACAAAACAGATAGAATACACCTAGTGATTAATGTAGACATGTCCTATAGAAAATTAACTAGTCTCAACTGTCATATCATACCCGAATCCATTTATAGCGCTTCGTGATCCGCTATATAATGCATCTTTTCTTTCAATAAAATTACTAAAGTCAGCATCGTTTGCCCAAACTGTAACAACTCTTAGTGAGCTCGGACTAATTAAAGTATGTTCTCTGGTTGCTTTGCCCGCAGCAATATCTTCATCAATTAATTCTCTTGGTTTATTATCTGCAAAGGCACCACTAGAGGGGTCTTCAATTGCACTGATAGCAGCATCTGAATTTGCCCATGTTGCACCTGTTTTAGTAAATAGAATTTTCATAGTTTTTGCCATTTGAATCTCCCACATCTATTTATAATAAAAAAAAGGACTCCGAAGAGTCCTTAGTTTAAGAAAGGAGATTGGAAATTAGAAAGCGGGTTCTTCTTCAGTGATAACCTCTGGAGTCTCATCTTCAGTGACACTCACACCAGCATCAATCTTAGTGTAAAGGTCAAGGAAGGAAGTTTTGGTATCTTCATCGAACCTTGCAACACAGAGTTCAATCGACTTCATTTTATCACCAAAGATAGTGTAGGCTTTTACAATGTGGTCTAACCTACGTGTTGAGATAACCTCATCAACACCACCATCGTAGAAAGTCTTTCTGATAACATCAGCCCAAGCGACTAAGTTTTCAGCGAACTTCTTATCGACAGAACCGTATTTTTCCATCGCACCTAAAACAATCTTGGTTTCAGTAGCAACGGTAGCATAGGGCTGTTCCATAGTGACTGCAAACCTTTCAAGGAACGCTTCGTTTAGAATGTTAGTTCCAATGAACCTACCATCTTCAGAACCTTTACCTTTAGTGTTGGCAGTTGCCATCACATTGAAACCATCTTTAGGAGTGATCCACTTGTTGATCTTCTTGAGGAAAACACCTTTTCCTTCAAGAACAGGCTGAAGAGCAAGCAACTTGTTAGAACCCAAATCACACTCATCAAGGAGCAACGTGCAACCACGTTCCATTGCCTCGATCACAGGGCCGGGCACGAACTTAGTCTCACCGTTTACCAAACGGAAACCACCAAGTAAATCATCCTCATCAGTTTCGATAGTGATGTTCAATCGAATGAGTTCCTTGTTAAGTTTGGCGTGAACCTGTTCGATCATCAGAGTCTTACCGTTACCAGAAAGACCTGTAACAAAGATCGGGTAGAACATACCAGACTTGACAACTTTCTCAATCAGAGAAAAGTTTCCCCAAGGAACAAAACCTTTAAAAGAAGCAGGAATAAGATTTTCTTTTTCCATGTTAGTCGCAACCAGATTAACAGTAGAAACTGCATCACCAGCAGGAGCGGTTACAGGAGCAGGAGCACCATACTCTTCTTCATTAGGAAGTTTGAATTGGTTATAACCAACCTTACATGCTTTCCAGAACCAAGTAGGTTTTGGAATACTGAGTTTATTGGAAACCTCAATACTTTCCGACTTTGAAACAATCGAACCAGCACCAAACATTTCAGTGGCGGTATCAACCCAAAGTTTTTTTCGTGGAGACAAATACATATTTAAAGACCTTTCTTAATCATCATTATGTTTATAGAATACTACATAGAACATGTTTTTGCAAGCAAAAAGTGAGCTCTGATGTCGTTTTTTTGTGTTTTTTTGTGAAGTGTGACATTTTTATCACTATGCCACCAACTTCACAAATTTGTTTAACAACTGTCGACTCTCGATTTTACCTTTCATCGACTTACCAAATGCAGACTTGAGTTTTGCTTTGGAGGCACCAACTAGTTCATCACTGAGTCCATCATTCTCAACTGCAAGGGCGTTTCCACCAGGCAGTACATAGTACTCATCGTAACCGCACTGTGTCAGAGCAAGATACTTTTCTTTATTGATCTTCTTGACTAGTTCCATAACTTTGGACATGTCATACTCATCAATAAGATACTGAATAGTACGTTTATCAACTCGACCAGATTTTCCAGAACCAGCGATAAAGAACCCAATTACGTTCATACCATCAACTCGACTCTTGAGAATCTTGAGTAAACCCTCAGTAGCGTTACCTTCCATCATGTAGGTTTTGTTAGTTACAGGATCAGTAACTACAAACTTTGATTTTGAATAACGGACACTGTTTACCGTTTGAATGTGATCACCTTTTTTGTACTTATCATTATCTTCAGTAACTAAGTGATAATCATACACACCTTGCAAACTATTTGAGGCACCATCAGTCAAGAAAATTGTGTGAACTTTCTGAACACCAGTTTCTTCTTTAAACTTAGGAACGATATCCATCATGGCAATGATTGAATCATTTAGTGGAGTACCACCCATGCTGTAGTTCTCATTGTGAGCAAGAGGATAACCTAATTTATTCCAATCACGATATCCACCATAACGATTAGCAAACATCATCAGAGCGTGCATCATGTTAGTTTCTTCTGAAATAGTCATCTTGCTGGAGAAGAAGTTCAATAACTTGAAATCATGTAGGGCAATCTCACCATACTTGAACTTAGCAAACCTATCACCTTCATTATCATAATGACGATTCCTTCGACCATATGCATCAGAGAAAGCAAAAACTTCAAAAGGAATCTTTACCTTACGGCAGAACCAAACAAGATTGAACAACTGAGCAAGAGTACCTTTTAGGTTATCGTGCATAGACCCAGACCAATCCAAAATCATCATCATACCGTGGTTAGTCGCACCAGGCAAAGTAGTCACTTTCAAGAACAAATCTTCATTGTATTTGTAAGTGTGAAGTTTGGACATATCCAGAGAACCAGTTTTGGACTCTGCGGCACGAGCGTACTGATCTGCAGCTTTCTTCATCTCAAATTCTTTGACCATGTAGGCAACAGTCTTTTTTGACTCGTCTTTTAGTGTCTCGACATCTTTAAGACAAGAACTGAAATACAAACCATCATTTTCTGAAGAGTTTTTGGTAACATAGTCATTGTAGAACTCATCAATGACAGTCTTATAACCAAGAACATAATCGTTAATATCTATCTTAGGAATTTTACCATAGACACGATCATTAGCAAGTTTGTCTCTCATGGCATCTAATGCTTTACCAAAAGAAGAGTCGGTAGTTGCAACAGGAGCACCACCTTTACCATCAGAGTCTACACCACCCTCAGTTCCAGAGTTTTTAGTTTTTCCATCACCAGAGTCGGTAGTCTCTTCTACTTTATCTTTATCGGTATCAGAACCACCTTTGGAGTCGTCACCGTCACTAGCGTCATCACCAGAAGACTTAGTATCAGTATTTCCATCATCATTTTCCTCTACAGACTCATTACCAGATTCAGTAGAAGTGCCATCGTCAGTATCACTATTGGCACCGCTATCAGTGTTTTTATTATCAGACTCACCATTTCCAGATTCTCCATTTTCATCAGACACATCGGCACCATCAGTACCAGCATCAGAATCACCGTTTTCGTTATCATCAGTTTCGGAATTTTCTTCCATCCACTTATATAACTCTTCTGCAAGATCAAGAACGTCATCAGGCGTCTTGGTTTTTGCAACTTTATCTATCCATACTTTTTCTTCATCAGAGAAAACAATATCATTGTTACCCTTAAAGAACATATTAATTCGATCAATCAAGTTGAAAGAATTAACATCTTTACCTTTAGTCCCGAAAAAATCTTTCGCAACCAAATCAGTGTAACCACGGTTGAAAACATTGATCGAACCGGCATACTTGTTTTTAACAAACCGTTCAATACGAGCATCTTCAATAATGTTTACAAAAGAGTGATTGATTTTTCGCAATGCAGCCTTCTCTAACATATCAAGAGGAGTCCACAGAGCGTGACCAATTTCGTGACAAACCATAAGATCGTAAATTTCTTTGGTCATCTCCTCATCTTTCCAGATAGGAAGACCTAACTCACGAGTCTTAGAGTTGAAGTATGCAGTCTCCATTTGTTTGTGGACTACATTGATATCCTCTTCAGAGAGGAGTTTTGCTAAAGTGCTTTTGTTTTTCATCATGCTTTAAAGTACCACATCGAACATAAATACGCAAGCCCTAATTGCACTCTTATGTCGATTTTTGCATTTTTTTTAAAAAGTGTGACATTTTTGCAACACTACTATCACGGAATCCGCTAAGTCATTGTAATAAATAGATATTATGGAACAAGGTTATCGTATTATTGATATAGATATTGAACCATTTTATCTGGGATTCTTGGAACGCATAAGTTATTTAGTTAAAAAACCTATTGATTCGCTCCATAATTATCACGATTCGGTCACAGAAAAAGAACATCGGCGAATCACTATACCCGATAGATGGATGATTCTTAATAATGATATGGTAAAAGAAATACGTAGATCAACAGGATTGTCTGAAGATTTGAAGGCAGATAATTTGACTTTAAACAGCACACAGAAATATAATATATGTTCTTGGTTTATAGTAAGACCAGCACCACATCACGATTTCATAACTAAATTGCATAGTGATAAAGACAACTTGGGTGCAAAGTATAATATATGGATACCATTATCTGGTTTTGGTAAAGAGTACTCTTTGTCAATAGTTCCCAATTCACACAAAGAAGATCATACTGCACATGCGTATAAAATAGGTAATGATGTTGCCCATTATAATAGATTACCAGATAGAAATGATTGTATTCGACCAAATTTAAAAAGAAATCAAGGTATATTATTCGATAGTAATTTAATTCACGGTAATGCACATAACAGAGGTAGTGTTACCAGAGCAAGTTTAGAGGTTCGTTTCTATGAAAATAGTTTTTGTAACTCTTAATGACAGACCAATGTTGCCGTACAACTATGTCTTGTTTAGATCATACTGTGAACAGGATGAATCCCTTCGTGGTTTTTCTTGGCAAGCAATCTATGATGCTAGAGTAAACACACATGACCTATTAAATCAAATAGAAGAACCAGACGTTGTTGCATTGTCATGTTACATGTGGAATACCAAAAGAACACTCTACCTAGCAAAACTAATTAAAGAGAAGTATCCTAATTGTAAAATACTTGCTGGTGGGCCTGATATCTATGATAATAATTTTCTATACGAGTATCCTTGGTTAGATATTCTTGTATATGGAGAGGGTGAAGAAACATTCAAAGAATATCTTTTGGGTTATGACCTAGATGATATTATGGGTATATCATATATTAAAAATGGTGAACTAAAATCAAATCCAGAAAGAATACGTTCTACCAAACCATTCTTAGATACAAATGTATATCAAAATAAACTTCTAGACCCACACGTAGAATATCTTAAATCAAGATACAATATGGTCTGGGCTCTTCTTGAAACTAATAGAGGATGTCCATATTCCTGTTCTTTCTGTGATCTAGGTGTATCCGCCATGTCTAAAGTTAGACAGGTTAGTGATGAAGATGTATATTCACAAATTGACTATTTCTCTAGACATGAAATATCCAACATTCTAATTACAGACTCTAACTTTGGTGCCTTTCATAGAGACTTAACCATCATAGACAGGATAGCAAAATCAAAAGATGAAACTGGTTATCCTAAATCACTCTATGCAACTTGGGCAAAAAACTCTAATGAAAGAGTATTTGAAGTGAGTAAAAAATTAAAAGATCACCAACTAGGGTGGGGAACTACTTTGTCAGTACAAAGTATGGATGAACAAGTACTAAGTGCAATTGCAAGAAAAAACATACCTCTTACTAACTATACTACTCTTCATAAAAAATATGCAGAAAATAAAATACCAACTTATACAGAAATTATATTAGGTTTGCCTCTAGAAACAAAACAAAGTTTTATAGAAGGACTTGGTAAAATATTAGATATTTCTGATGGAGAAGTAAACGAAATAAGAATATGGGAGCTGTTTCTCACAAACTCTCCACTAAACTATCAGAGAGAAAAGTATGGTATTAAAAGTGTACTTGCACAACAAAACTACCAAGCAGGACATCCAGAAGAAATAGAAAAGAAAGAGATTGTTATAGAAACAAATACTCTATCTAGAGAAGATTGGGTATACTGTTCTAACTTTGGTGAATTTTTGATTGCCTGTCACAACGGAAAAATATTAAAGTTTCTCGCAAAGTTCTTGCATGACTATAGAGATATTCCTTATCACGTATTCTATCAAGGCATTTTTGATTATGTATCAGAACATTCTATGGAAAAGTTTTTCTCCAGAGGCAAAGAGATATTTGATGACTATAGTTTAAATGGTCATGACAAAAAGGGTAATCCCATTCCTGCTAATAATAAAATATCATATCAAAAAGATATACTTAATATATACAAAAAATATAAAAGTAAAAGACAAAGAATATTTGATTTTTATTGGTTAATGATAAATGAAAATTTAGATGATTTCTTTAAAGATATTATAAGTTATTTAAAATGTGATAAACAATTACTTGATGTTTGTCAGTTTCAAAAAGACATAATACTAACTATTGATTATGATCCAGATGTTGGAAAAGTAACAGAGTATGACTACAACTGGCATGAATACTTCTTTGAACAAAAGGAGCTAAAGAAAAAGTATAATGTTATTAAGTTTTCAGATAAAACAAAAGGTTATGGAATAAAACATATTATTAAAAAGGGTGATTACAAAAAGTTTATTACTGTTGGTTTAGGAACAAATTTAACTGACCCTATTAACCACCATATTCTAACAGAATACGAATCACTTTCTGCCTGACATATAAACATATCCTTGTTCATCTTGTTTTGCAAGATCACCTGTAGCATACCATCCACTATCTCTATGATGGCCCGCCCTTGCATCAAATAGAACATAATCACCACGTACCTGTATCTCACCATCAACTATTCTAAAGTTCTCTGGATCAATTGGTTTACCTACAGAACCAAGTCTCTGTGGCATCGTTTCCATCGTTATCATTCCTGCTTCTGTACATCCCAATCCCTCAAGCAGTGGTGATTCTGTAGCGAATTGCCATCTTTGTTTTAACTCTTTAGAAACTGGTTCTCCAGAACTATATGTGTACTTAACATTAGTAAATAAAGTTCCGTCAAAGTCTCTATGATTTAATATTATATTTGCATTTCTTGGAGAACCCAACTGAATAATTGTTGGTTTATACTTTGACATTTCTTTGAAAAATCTTTTAGGTGTAAACTTATTAAGATATACAAAGTTAGACTTACACATAACAGATTGTACCATACCATGATCTAATCCCATACTATGATACATAGGAGCAAGAGACAGTAATGTTTCCTGTCCAACATCGAATGGTAAATATGATTTACTCATTTCCATTCTAGTATACATGACATCTGGCGTTTTATGCATATACTTTGCTTTACCTGTCGTACCACTCGTTTGATTAATAAACTCAGCATGCGGGCCTACTGCTGAAAGGTCAATATCACTTTTAGTTTTAGTTACAATAGGAATTGCACCAACAAGAAGAGCAGACCAAAAAGAAAACATAAACTCTATTCCATCATCCACTACTAAGTTTACATATTCTCTATACGTAAAGTCTTTACTACGAGATAGTGCGATATTGCCTAGTTCCTCATAAGTAACCTCACGATCACTACAACAAATCGCAAAATTATCTTTATGAGTTTCTATTGAATCTATTAAATAATTAAGAAGCATTAACTCCATCCATCACAGACATATTACCTATTGGTACATTTAGTGCATCATATACTTTCTGGGCCCATATTTTATGACCCTCTGGGTTTGGATGGTTATATTTGTTTAGATATTCTTTGCAAACATAATACATACGATCTTTCATAAAATACGGATCATCATTAGTATAATCATCAACAGAAAAACACAAGTATGGTATATCTTTATATTTTAAATATGTTGTTAGAAGTGTATAATAATTGTCAGTGTTTACATAGTCTCTTTTATCATCATGTAAATACTTGACATGAAAATCACGAACTTCTTTCCAATCTGGTTTAGTTAAAGCATTATTCTCATACATCTTGCGACTCTTTTCATCCCAATCATGAAACCAAGGAACAATGTATGCCCACTCACCATTTATCATATACTCTCTACGACTTTGAGGTGCCCAATTAATGATACAAAGATTAGCAGTATTGTCCTTAAAATACTCTAGAGTTCTCCTTACAATATAGTCATTACCTACACCACCAGAGGAATAGTTAACAACTTCCATATTCAACATTTCACCTAGATAATCTGCCCAAGATACATTCTTTGCAAAAACTCCTGTAGACCAAGAACTACCACAAACAAATATCACTTTACACCAACCATCCTTTTAATTTTATTATGTTGTTTCTTTTGACGTTTCTTTGCCATATCCATTCTTAACTTGGAAACATGACTAGTAAAGTCTTTACCTTCCATATGATCCATCTCATGTTGAAAGATACGTGATTCCATATCTTTCATAGGTTCTTCTATCAATTTACCTTCTACATTTTCATAATTAACAAAAATATTATATGGACGTTTTACCTTTAACCACAGGCCTGGATAGGACAAACAACCCTCATCCATAAAAACTTCTTGTTCACCATAGTAAGTAATCTTTGGATTAAAACAAGCAGTTGCCTCTCTCTTCTCAAAGTTTGTATACATTACAAATACACGTTCCATTAAACCCACTTGATTTGCAGACAAACCCAAACCTTTAAAGTTCTTCATAGTCTCAATGAGTTCATCCTGTAATTTTTGTCGATCACAATCTTCACTCACACCAGACAGAGGAACTTTTAAAATAGGATTATCAGATTCTATTAATTTATACATGCCACTCTCCTCTTATTGGTATCTTTTTAAAACTATCAAACAGAATTTCACTCATAACTTCGTGTCCTTTTTTGCCTGGATGACTGTCCTTCTTACTAATTCTATGTGTGTCTCTGTTTAATTCAGTATCTATAGTCCATCCACCCATACTACTTATTATAGGCCATCCTAAACACTCTATAGAATTAAAAAACGGACTGTTTAATATTATCTTTCCAGCATCATATTTCTCGTTTTGTGGACAGGGATCACAACCGAATAATTGTATAAAAGGAACTTCATATATTCCACAGAGTTTTTGTAAGGAATACATAAATCTTAAAGTTCTGTTTATCTGATGTTTCTTATTATTATAACCATTTGTATCAAGTAAGTCTACAACATTTTCTTTCCATTTTAATGCGTTCCTTACTACACCATCCACATTATAATGTATAGCACTCCATCCCTTAACATCACCTAAGTAGAAATCCATTCTTTGAAATTCAGACCACATCGCTACCATTAAACCAATATTTTTTTCTTTTACTAAAGCTTCTAATCCTTTACTAAAAATATACTCATTACCTTGACCGCCGGCGCCTAGATTAACACACTTATAATTTAATTTTTTTGCTAAAAGTTCAGGCCATACTGTAAAAGGATATTGATTTTCTGTATAACTACATCCTAATGCAACTAATTTTTTTACCATAACGGATATATCTTACCTTTATTATAGTCTTCTTTCTTTTTTCTAGAAAACTTAGAAAAGAATAATCGTAATCTTAACCATATCTTTTTCATTACTGTCTCCCATAAAATCCTGTTTCTTGTAATGGTCTATAGTCATCCGTGAATAAGTACCATGCACAATTATCTTTACCTGTCATGTTACCAAACCATTTGATTCTCCCGACACTTATTATCTTCTCACAATTAAATAAGTAAGGAGATGCTTGTTTAGTATGCATCCAATCTGCATCAAATAGTAACCAAGTCGGACGTATTTTTCGGAAATGGTCAATCATAGGATGCAAAATCTTTCTATCCCACGGCGGATTTGTAATTATAAAGTCCGATTCGAGACATTCCAGTTCTCCTATAGTTTCATAGTCTTCTTTATGTATACCTTTGTGTTGTGGTTCTATATCACTTGCCCACATACAAACACCACCATAATGTTCTAGGTGACCACATAATGCACCATCACCAGCACATGGTTCTGCAAATCCAAACTGTCTAGGGAGATGTTTAATAAGAGGTTCTACTGCCTCAAAGGGAGTAGGATAGAAGTCTCTAGGTTTTCTTTCAAAGTCAGATCGTTTTCCCATCTATCCACTTCTTTACATGATCTATTATTTTTTGATGATGTGGGTCATTTGTATATTTATATTTTTCCCAACCATCTGGAACTTCAAAATTTCTGTATCCACACTTATCCGTTTCACACCAACTTTGGTGAACTAACATCAACCATTCATCTTCTCTTTCTGGAAGATTAGGAAACGGAGCATCAGTGCAAAATAAATCTTCGTAATGTAACAAAGTTCTATTCTCTGTCATTATATTAAAAAGATTTTGTAAATCATATTGTCTGGCGAACATTCTCGCTGGGCCCATCTCTAATCTTCTAAGTGCGCCTCTTCTTTTCACTTCTACAGACCTTTTATCCTTAGAGAAACGAGAGTTAATCTGTCCAATCTTACTTTCCGTTTTATCATAATTTCCAGTATGTGTTTTTAAAATTCTTTCTACTGCAGCTGTTACATAATGTTTTGGTTCAAATTTTAAAGATATAATCTCATAGTTATATTTCTTCACCAAATCCATATATCTTTGATCATAACACACCCATAATTGATGTGCTGGTAAATATTCAAAAGGATTTATAGATAGAACCTCTTCAAATCTATCTAAAGTTAATTCATCTGGATTAATTAGTTTTAACCAATTGGTTGTACCAATTGATGCTGGAGAGGTTCTATTTGATTGTTCTGGATCAATGTTAGGTTCAAGTTCATTAAGAAATCTAACGACCATATCACCCTTTGTTCCAGAAACATATTCAAAGATATATCTTTTATTCACTACCTATTCCCAAGTTCTGAGGTGTAGTGATTAAGCAATACTTCCAATTTATCCTCTGCATCTGCAATATGTTGAACTTGACTATTTACTGCCTCAACGATATCTGGGTGTTCCCCGATACCAGCAGGATTCTTCAAGTATACTTCGATATTTGCCTTTGCAACGGCAATATCACTCTCATATTTCTTCTGCAATGCTTTCATAAGTTCATTCATATTTTACTCCTTACTCTACTATATGGCTGAAGTTTTTGACTTTATCAAATTTAATTGTACTTTTAAACTTATCAACCAACATATCCTGTTTATGACTGATAACAAATACATTTTCATTACCTAATGTATTAAGTATCTTTAAAAACTCATCAGTCCCAGCACCGTCTAGAGAACTATCAAATATTTCATCTAGAATTAACAGGTTTGTATTTGTGCTGTTTTTCATCTTGGCAACTGCTCTCCATGTGAAGAGTAGTGCAAGGTCAATACGCATTTTCTCACCTTCGGAGAAAGATGCGTAGGTGAATTCGTCACGATATCTCGACTTAATTGTTTCTGTGAAGTTCTCATCTAGTGTAAAGTTTACATAGAACTCCATAGACGTTAGATACGTGTTAATCAGTTTATTCATAATAGGAAGATATTGTTTGATGATCTTAGTCTTAATACCAGTATCCATCAACATATTTCTTGCTGCCTCAGCATAAGTTTGATCTTCACGCAACTTTGATTTTTGCGTATTTAAAACCTTTAGATGTGATCTTAGTTTTTTAAGTTCCTTTAAATCTTCTTTACCAACATCACCACTTTCTAACTGAGCAATCTCACTTAGTAGTGTAGAGTTAAACTTCTCTAACTGCACAATAGAACTATTCTCCTTTGCAACAGTTACTTCGTTTTCTCTGATCTTATCTACAATTGAGCTGATTTCTTTTTGTCTACTTTCAGTTTTGTTTATCGCTTCCTTTAGTTCATCTAATGCATTTGTAAACTTATTAACCTCTGCTTGTTTGACTTTTATCATTTCATCAGCATTATTCAATGGTTGTTCACATGTAGGACAATCATCATTCTCTTGAAAGAATTTAACCATCTTACTATTACTGTTTTTCTTTTCAGTAAGAGTTGTTCTGATAGTCTTTAACTTTTCTTGATTCTTGTTTACTTTAGATTGATCTTGTATTTCAGAAAGAAGTTCTTCATTAGAACCATTGAGCATAGTAATGCTTGCATTTTTTTTATGTACCTCTTCTTCATTACCCTGTAAAAGATCATTCTTTTCTTGAATAAGTTTATCTCTATTGTCCTTGATGTTTTCAATATACTGTTGTTTTAGATTTACTTTTTCTTCTGTAAGATCATAGTTATAATCATTTTCTCTCTGATCATCAGAAATAGATTTTAATTCTTGCTTCAACAACATATTCATTAGTGAAAAGATTTGGATATCAAGAATATCTTCTACAACCTCTCTACGTTGTCTGGCCTTCAACTGCATGAAAGGAATAAACGTAGACGATCCTAAAATTACAACTTGTGTAAAACTACGGTAGTTTAATTTTAGTATTTGTTGTTCAAGATACTTCTGATAATCTCTGGCATTTGCATCTTGATTATACATCTTACCATTGATATAGATTTCAAATGTGTTTGGTTTAATACCACGTACTACTTTGATGTTCTTAGAACCAATCTTAAACTCAACTTCTACTAATGCACCACTATTATTGATGCTGTTTAACAACTGTGACTTATTGATATTACGAAAAGGTTTACCAAACAAACCAAAACATAATGCATCTAAAATAGTAGATTTACCAGCACCATTTTCACCAATAATAAGAGTTGTATTATTTCGGTCTAACTGTATCTCTGTATAGTTATTGCCAGTTGAGAGAAAGTTTTTCCAACGCACATTCTTAAATTCAATCACTGATCAAACACCTTCCTTAATCTTGTAGCAGAAATACGTTCAATCTTAGGATCAAGTCTTTCTTCTGAGAATGTATATCCTACATCTCTTCCATATGTAATATCAACGATGTTAGGAACATCAATAATCTCGTAATCTTCCCACATGGAAAACCCAGCAACCTTGAGTTTACCTATCATGTGATCTCTATTATGAAATCCTTCTCCAGTGTCACGTACTAAGATGACAACTTGTCCAGTTTTTGCATGAGCTCGTTTAAAAAGTTCTGTGTGTCCATCGTGCCAGGGCTGATATCGTCCAAGCATTTGTACAGTTGGTTTTCGTCTATCCATTTTGTAATCCTCAAATCATATTTGTGTGGTGGAATAAAAAGTTTATTTGTATCTTCGTATCTTCCCTCATCAATGGTATCCATCCATATAAGTTTATCTGGAAAGAAAAATGTCCTATATCCAGGCAAAGGACAAACAAACCCACAAATACTTAGGTTGTCTATATCTGCAAGTCTACGCATACGTAGTGCTTGTTGTTCTCTACCTCTTCCAGAAAAGTCCCAATCATTATATATTCGTCTAACATCATCTGCATCCCAATATGGAACACCAAAATGTTTTCCTAATCGTTCACCTAACCAAGTCTTGCCTGATCCAGGCAATCCCATAATCAAAATTTTCATACGTAATCCTTAGTTCGTTGTATATGTTTACCACTGTGGTCTTTTAAATATTTGTCTTGTTTCTCTTCGGAGTCTTCGTGCATACTCCACTTAAATCCTCTGTTTGCTCCTACCTTCTTAGAACAAAACTTTTTGCAATATGAAAGGGCATTATTACTCCATGATTTTTGTAGGTCATTATAAAAACTATCTTGCAATATCTCATCTAGTGTTTTATTCAATAATGAATCTTTCTTAGAAAAGTATTCACTATACCACTCTGACTCCGTAACTAACTTCTTCATATTAGGAATGTAATAACATGCCCATACCCTATTCATGTAGTCAACATAGAATTGATTTTCTTTTACTGCCTTACATTCTATATCTGTACCTTCATTATAATTTTTATTCTTCTCTATCGCCTTGTTCCACTCTGGGGATATGTCTTGGTTCTCTAGAATATATTTCTTACCTTTATATTCAAATTCTTTATCCATATTAATTCTACGATTAGTGTGAACCTCTACAAATTCCCAAAACCCCAACTCTTTCGCAAGTTCTCTTGCTTTATCTACTTGGTGCTGATTATGTTTAAAGATTATCATTCGCCAGATAGCTTTACCACCTCCTCGAATGAATGATTGGGCGTTTGCGATAACTTTATCATAATCAGCACCGACTCGGTAATTCTCTAGTGATTCTTGTCCTACACCATCTAGAGAAAAAAATACTATACTTCTTGGATCACCAGAAAAAACATTACCTAACTTCTCCCACCAATCTATAGGATTAGCAGAACCATGTGTACTAACATGTATTGAAGTGTCTGTCTCCTCTCGTAAAAACTTACATATAGGAAGAAAGTCTTTACTTAGGATATTCTCTGAAACGTGACCTTGAAATCTAATAACACGAACAGGATATCCTATGTTATTATACACGGTCTTAAATGTCTCTAGGGAATTATCGGTATCGTTTAATTGGTAACTAGGATTACCATTAGCCCACTTTCTCCATTGTAACTTACCATCTTTAATCTCATTACGACCACATTGTGGACACATAAGATTGCATCGGTTATTCAATTCCCAATTTATCTCTAGAGGTTTCTTCAGATTAAACATTTTTCCACGTATTGAATTGCTCTCTTCATTGATTCAACATTATCTTTAAAACCAGATAGCCCATTATTACAATGATTACATATCCATCCTCTATATTCATTAGTCAGATGGTCATGGTCTAATACCCAAGGATCACTCTTTTTATGAGCCCCCTGTGATGCGGTCTTTTGTATCTCTTCACCTGTACGTTGACATATGATACATTTATCTGTTATATGTGGTCTTATAGAGCTATACTCTCTCTTCAGTTTAGTAATATCTCTATTGATTTTTCTTCTACACGCTTTACATTCATTGCGATAACCTTTACCTCTGGGAGCGGTATGTGGTCTATCTAGTTCTATTTCGCTTACGTGTTTCTCTTCTCCACAATGTATACAGATACGAGTTTCATTTATATCTTCTTCACCCCAACATGTCATAATTTTCATAATTCTAAATCCTGTGCTTCATTGTACAAAGATTTCATTGTGTTCTTCAATCTTTTCTTATCAAGATCAATAGACAAATCATCAATATATCTTTCTAGTAGTGTCATTGTGTCTTCTGCATTTTCTACGATATCATCAGATACATTACTTGCATCTAGTTCTGAAAAGTCTTCAACAATCTTTACCTCATAGGCATCTGCCTTGAGAAGTCTGTCTACAAACTGATCAAACCCATATAAATCTTTTTTATTTACTACGATAAGTTTAACATACGTTTCCTTGTATTCATCAACTGATTGTTCTGTCCAATCTTTATTAGAGTCATCATAATATATCTTTTTAAATAGTACATGAGGATTTATTATCCTTTCTAACTCTCTGGTATCAGTATCAAAAATATGAAACCCTTTTGGGTCATCACAATCATTCCAGTATATTTCATACGGCGTACCAAGATAATATATTTGACCATCATCTGACTTGTGGTGAAAATGACCACTGAACACTGTGTCAAATCTACTGAATGATTCTTTATCCCATCCACCATCACACACCATTGCATTTGCGTTCATAGCAAATCCATTAACTTCTAAGTGTCCCATAAGGGTATCTGCTTTAGATTGTTTCAATGCTCGGACAGACTTATCATAGTTGTTTGTATTAATCCAAGGCATCAAGAGAACAGGAAGTCCATCAAAATTAACTACCTCTGGTTCTGTGTAAACATTAATAGTACTTCTATCAAGTAACTCATGCATAGAATTTACTTCACTTGTATTCTTATAATAAGTGTCATGATTACCAATAGTAATGTGTAAATCAATACCTAGTTCTTCAAATCTATTAATAAATTTCTGTCTGAAATCCGTAGCAGTTTTATATGAGACATACTTACGCCTATCCATAACATCACCCATATGGATAACTGTTTTTATATCCTTTTCAACTAGAGTGGGAAAAAATACATTGTCATAGAATTTATAAAAGTAGTCACTGAAATTTTGGTTATCATTTCTAGCACCAAAATGCGTATCTGTTATGATTGCAAGTTTCAATGTTCATCACCTCTTCCAGCAACTTTGTCTACCTCTTCTTCTTCTGAAGGGTGCATAAAAGATTCTAATCCTTTTGTTTTGTTCATTGCCTTAGTCTTGGGTTTATATACATCCTCATCGGGCAACATAAGATTTGGATCAAACCCCATAACACTATAAGAACTGTCATCACCGTCCATGACTGTCCAAGACTCAAAACTTCCTTTTTCAATCATTTTGTTTTTAACGTGACTTTGTTTTTTTTCTTTTGCGATTCTTCGTAGGAAGGCGTAGTAGATAATTTGGGTGAAGTATGCAAAAGGGTTCTTCGATTTCTCTGGATTAAAGTTTGTCGCATATTGTAAACAGTTCTCGATCCCATCAGATATCATCTCCTCTCTATAAGTGTAATTGATAAAGTTAGGTCTATATGAAAGGTGTGTTGCTATCTTTAGAAAACATTCACCAATATAATTTGTCACTGGCGGCCTATCATCGCCTGCCTCTTCCGCTTCTTTTATTTGTTCATTCCAATCAATCATTGCTTGCAAAAACTTTTTGTTGTCCACATAATGAACACTTCTCTTTTTAGGCATTTTGGTACTCCTACAAAATATAATTTCTTTAATATACAATATTATGGCACAAATGTCAAGGTACAAAAGGTACTTGACATATTAAAAAAAATGTGTATAATAAGCAATGTTGCGTTTAATGAATAGTATTAATGAATAGTATCTGAATCGGGTTCTATCTCTTCAATCATTTCTTCAAGCAAATCATTGTCAGATGGCTCTATTAGTCTATTGTCTTGATAGTCTAGGTCTTCAATTCTACGTAATACATGTTCATAATATCTCTCGAGCCCTAAAGATACATCAGCAATCGTAAGAACATGACTCATATTAATTGTATAAATTTTCTGGTCACTAAAGGGTTGCAACCATCTACTCAAGTTTAATGATTCCGCCATACCTTTTTGTGTCATGTGAGTGACTACATCCATTCTTAGAGGATGGGAAACTTTAAGTTTCTCATTATTAGATACTAACTTACAAATAATATTTTCACCATTTGTCAACTTAACAATTTTATATTGGCTGTCGTTGATTTCTTCTATCATTTGAGTTTTACCTTGCTAATTTCGTAGTCGAATTGTTCTTCATTATAGATATTTAGACGTTCTGTGAAATGGTTAAGGGTAAAATTATACCTATTGTTATAGGTCATATCATCAGCAATATCATATACTAAAACCGAATCTTTATCTGATGATGTACGCAACCCTCTCCCGATAGATTGGAGCACTCGTATTTTTGATTTTGATGGACTTGCGAGCACGATGTTGTTAATATTACGAATGTTAATACCAGTGCTAAAAACCCCAAAGCTTGCAACAATGATCGAATTGGTTCCCATGTCAACGAGGGTTCTAATTTTTTCTCTTTCTTCTGTTTCTGTTCCTCCGTATACAAAGTAACTATCTCCTGTGCTTGATCGTTCATTTTCTAACCTTTCAAATAATGGTTTACCATGTTTCTCTACCAACTGAAACAAACATAAAGTATTGCCCCTAAGATGCTGTAATAGATTAACCACGAAATTAATTCTTTTCTCGTTGGTAACAATGTATTCCAGTTCTTCAGCATATTTCATCCTTTCTCTTATATTAGAATGTTTTAGTATTATACACTTTATTTTTAAATTTGCAAGGGTCTTTTTGTCTATTAATTCTTTAGTACTAACTACCTTCTCTACACTACCAAACAAACCTTCTAGTACCAGGCGGTGCGTCTGTGTCCCATCTAGCGTACCTGTAAGACCAAACCTATACTTACATTGATGTAACTTAGTCATTATGCCTGTTAATGACTTTGCTTTAAATAAATGTGCCTCATCTCCTATAACACAACCAAATTGTTCAAAATATTTTTTAGGCATCTTGTAGACAGATTGCCATGTAGATATTACAACATCATTTTCTACCTTTGTTGTATACCCTTGATATATCTTTTGTACGTGACCATACCACCCATAATCTTCAAAGTCAGAACTCATCTGTTCTACTAATGATGTGGTAGGAACTAATATTAGTGTACGTTCACCCATCTTCTGGTAGTAACGAACTAATGAATAAATTATAAGTGATTTACCAGAAGCAGTAGGGCTAACAAGAAGACCACGATTTCTGGATAAGGCCAGTTGAACAGCCGAAATTTGATAATCTCGAATTTTGAGAGACTTTCCTTTTGATTTCGGTTTGAGTGATTTGATAAACCCTCTAACATCCTTGACATCAATACTCCTAACATCTTCTATCCCTTCCTCTACAGTGTATTTAATATTACTACTATCACAAAATTTCTTTACATATTGTAATAGACCAACATAAATTTGACCTGTCTGCGGTGAAAATAATCTAATCTTGCCGTCCCAAATTCTTTTACGAACTGTAGGCATGAACTTTGCACCTGGCACTTCAAATGTAAAAAACTCTGTGAGTTCTTGTACAGTAGAAGGGTCTAGATTAGTGAGAACCAGATAAACTTCATTTTTCTTTGATATATGCATTTTGTAATGTTTTTGGTTCACCGTAATGACCATTCACCTGTATGTTCCATGACACACTCATTCTCTCTTCTTCATTAGTTTTAACCCAATGCATCAACCAAGATGGAAAAATAAATCCCTTATAAGTCTCCGCTTCAAATTCTATCATATTAGAATTATATATGGTGTTTGTTTTTCGTCTAGGAACCATCACACTTGCTTGTGGCCTAGGATCAAAAAATTGTATTGGTGCAGTTTTGTTTCCAGCATCTAGATAGACAACACCAGAAAGAAAATTATTGCTATGGGTGTGTGGAGGATGAGTAGCACCAGCCCGCATAATATTACCCCACATACTAGTGATACTAAGTCCTTCATATTCGTAACCCAATTCATCTAATATTTTTTCATTTACTTCAAGTATTTTATTAGCAAGAGCTCTAAAGAATGACATTATATGTAAATCATCTTCTGTCTGATATAAGTCAACTTCCTTTTGACTATTCTTAATATAAGTAGTCATATTTTTCATATCATAATCATCAATGTCTAAAGAAAACGAATGTATAACGGTGGGAAACATTTCGTGTTTTTTTACATCAACCAAGTTACTATACTCCATCTTGTTCCTTTTGTCACAACTCCTGCTTCATGTGGAAACATAAAGTTAGAAGGAAATATTATAGCGGAACCCTTTTCTGGATAAACTGTTTTGTCTGCAACTTTAAAGACCCCACCTTCGTAATCATCATTAAGATATAAAAGAGCAGTTACTTGAGGATACCCATATTGTTGTCCATGACTGTGGTGTATATTGTCAACATGACTTGACATAAAACCACCTTCATTATATCTATTTATTCGGAAGTCTGTAGTTCTCTGAACACTGAATAATGGAAAATCAGCAGAGTATAATTTGATTACCTTTTCATATGCTGTCTTTATATGATCGTAACCATTGTCTCCTTGTCGTACCCAAGTCTCATCCATCTGTACACGTTTTTCACTCTTTACTTTACCAGAATGATTAGAGTATGTTGATTCTTTCCAATTGTAAGTTTCTACACATTGTAGATATGTACAAGTTTGATCTGGCACTATTCCACGATAATAACCAATATATTCATTTATATCCACTATATCATCCCTGCTTCAAATTTTTTCCAATCCTGTGCATTACGTATATCCCATCCACGATTATCAATAGATTTAATAACACCATCAATATATTTGATAATACTTTCATAGTAAGATATTTTGTTTTGTAATTCTAGAATCTCATCATCTGATTGAATATACATTGTCAGATCAGTTTTGAGCACCTTGATATCAAATGGTTTTGCAGCGTATACTTTTGCATCGGCCTTACCGCCATAGTACTCCCACTTATCTCTCCACATCTTTTGATGTTTAGTTTTAGACATGATGAGAAGTTGGTCATATCGTGTTCGATATTCTAACCATTTGGGTTTGATGTTTTGATTTTTATATGATTCTTGATCAAGTTTCTCTTGATCCATGATTGCAAGGTCTTCCCTTGCCTCCTTTTGTAATTCTTCTAATGTCATAATATAACTTTCAAAAAGGTGAGCAGAGTATGATTTCCCTCTCTGTTTTTAAATTGACCCTAGTGAGACATGTCGAGTGGTCACTAGAATTTAAGTCTAAGATTATGAATTATGTTAAAGTATATCATAATCTCTGCTCGAATTTATTTATACTAACTCAAACTTTCAAACTCATACAATTGATAAGAAAAGTCAATTGTAGCAGTCTGATAATCAACATCCGTTGCAGTTTGTGTAAAATCTAAAGCACTCAATGATACAGGATAAATGTCTCTGAATAAAACATTTACAATAGGATTATTCTTGTTAGAAAGAATAGTTAGTGTTGCATCAGAGAACAAAGAATTAGCAGGGGTTGCTGGTTGTGTATCACCAATATCCCTGCTAATACCTAGTGGTTGTTGTGGTGTATTAGAAGTTACTGAGCGAAAATCGGAAAACTGTTTTCTATTCTTTGGAAATCCTATTGCAGTCATCCAATTATGTGCAGTAATATAATTTTCCAAATACTCATCTATAATAAATTGCAATGTTAAGTTTTCAAATGTTATTGTATCACCCATCATTGGAATTTGTTTAAATGGTGTTGGAAAAATTGCATCACCCATATTGATACCAGGCAGATTACAACCAACTGAGTTAAACTCCACCAATGGTAATTGGTGAATGTTAAACTTAAACTGAGTTGGACTTTGAAAGTCTAACTTTGTTGGTTGTCTTTCTGATATCTGAGCCATAGTTCAGTTACGCAGCCTTAATCGAATCAAGCAATCCTATTGAGAACATATCATCGAACTTATCATACAGATGTTCTGTAGCCTTCTTGAATCTATCTCTTTCAGATTGTTTCATTGTTACAACGTCAATATCATCTTTCTGACATTTTGATTTAACAATATCAATATCTTCAACTGACCAAACTCTTTCTGCTCTTGCTGCATCAAAAGAAGCATCTTGGATTTTTTCTTGAAGGTCTTCATCAATATCATTCCAGAAGTCCTTTGCAACAATAATAGACGTTAAGAACAGACTATGCTCTGCATCGTTAATGGTATTCATAAACTCGTTTTGTTTGAGTCCATAGAAACGTGGATATGTAGATTCACCACCCACAATAATTCCATTTTGAACACCTTCGTTGATTTGTTCTAGTTCGATAGGAACTGGAATAGCACCAACTGAAGAAAGAGTTTCTTCTGCGATTGGTGACTTATTGCATCGTAATTCTTGACCTTTGAAGTCTTCAATTTTATGAAGTTCAACATTGGCAGGAATCATACGAAATCCACCAGAATACGTAAATGCTAAACCATGAACATTGGTTTTATCATTAAGTCCTTTAAGTAGGGACTTACCAATGTCTCCTTCTAGAACATCTTTAGCATGATCATGATCTCTAAATAAGAATGGCATATCAAGTGCCCACATATCTCTATGATGTTTTCTACCAAGAGTTGATGTATACATCTGGGACATTTCTATTTCGCCATCTTCCATTAGTTGTAAAAGATCATGCTTAGTAATAGTTTGGCCTGGCTTGTACTTATCAGCGTACTCACTCAAAGTTAAAATTTCGTAGTTGAGACGGCCGGGAGCCGTCTCTTCCATAGTTGCTTTAAATTTTCTTGCAGCTCTTAGAAAGAGCTCGATTGGTTCATGTGCTAACACCCACCTAATAGTTTTCATATAACTTCTCCTGTTATTTGTACTATTTATAAGAGAACTTTATCATTCTCTGAAGTTTGTTTCTTTGCCCAATCAAATCGGTTCCAAAGTCTCTCATGAAGAATATACAGAGTACTGTTAATGACAAGTGCCATTAATCCTACTGCAAGACCCTTCCAAGGATCACCAGTGACAATCCAACCAATAATACTATTGGTAATCATCATCCAACTCCGCCATGTGATTGTTTTTGCTATTGTTCGTGGAATTCTCTCAAACCACTGTGGTTGCATAAATTTAACCATAATATACTCCTAACTAATTCCTAGTTGTTATATGTATAAGATTTGAATATCCTATAACCTTAGTAATAATATTTATAAAGAAAAAAAAAGAGGGTGCCAGAAGGCACCCTCAGTTTGTTACCATTATTTTTATTATTACCATTACATAAGGTTGGTAACTTTAACCCTACGATACCATGCGTTGGTGTTCGCATCAAGAGAAGCGTCAGTATTAACCGTGTCACCAGCAGCAACTGCACCAGCAGCGGCAAATGGGTTCGCAGCCATTCCGTAACGAGTCTTGAAACCAATCTTAGGCTGGAAGGAACTTTCACCAACCGCACGAACCATCTGAAGCGGAACGTATGGGCAGTAGAAGAAACCAGCATCATAAGGTGACGTACCCTTATAACCACAGACATAGTACTGAGAAGCAGCTACGTTTGCACTGTAAGGATCAACATATACCTTATAACGACCATTCATCACACCAGCAAACGTGGTAGATGTATCGTCTACATTAAGATTGTTGTTGAGGGCAGGCGTGTAATCAAGTACACCAGCCATCTGTAGAGCAGAAGCAACATCAGCAGAACAAATCAGCATGTTACCTTTCCCTCTACGTGTCTGTTGACCAATCGCATTGGCATCACGTTCAATAGCGAACATAAGACCTTTGAATTTTTCAACCGACCAACGACCATTGGAGTCAGTGTCGAGATCGAAAATACCAGCAGTAGTCGTATTGACTTGAGCACCTTTAACAGCGGTCACGTACAAGGAACGAACAACTTCACGGTTGATTTCTGCAAGAATTTCAGAACTTAGGATATTTGCAAGTTCTGTCTCAGCGTCAAGACCATGAATTGCTTTCAAGTCTTGAGCAAGTTCCATCGTGTACTCAGCTTTGAGGGCACGTGAAACGGCAGTAACCGTGGACTTTTCGATTGAGAACGCCATTTGAGCGAAAGCGTTAGCAGCACTGTCACCCAATGCTTCTGCGTGAGCAGTAGTCATACCTGTTGCAGAAACATAAGTTCCAGCAGAAGGACTGTCGTTAAGGACAGCAGGGTTGGTTTCAGTTGCACCAACATCGCCACCACCGATAGTGCCGGCAGCGTTCTGGTTAGAAATATCGGGCATTGACTCGTCCATGAGAGCCTCTGCACCGTCCTGTGAAGTAAACGATGAACGCATTGCAAAGATCAGTCCAGTTGGGCCGGTCATTGGTTGCACACCGCATACGTCATAAGCAATAAGATTAGGCATTGCTCTTCGGACTAAAGAAATTAGGATGGGATCCCAAGTATCCATTTGTCCGCCGGACATAGCGTTAACAGGAGCCGTTTCTGTCAGAAAATTATTATCTTCTTTCAGAGCAGCTTCTTGGTTTTCGAGGATAAGAGTGGTAACAGCTCGCTTGTAAGAATCCTCAATCTTAGGTAGATCGGGGTGTTCTAGGACTGGCTGCCACTTTTCCTGTAGATGTTCTGTTTGAAACATTTGTTTCTCCTTTACTTAGAATTATTACATCTATTTATAAAATTATTAACTAGCACGTGCCTTGTTACGAGAGATAGCAGTCATATATTTTTCCATACTACCACTTGTTACAATGTCCTGTGCGGAGCCATCAGTTTCATCATCTGAAACATTGTCTTCAACCTTAACTTTCGGGAAATAATTTTCCTTAACAGTCATTAATTTTTCCTTGAAGGAATCTTCATCAGAAAAATCAAGGTCAGCAGTTAATGTTTTAAACTTTTCAACTTCAGTATCGGCTAAATCCTCAGAAACCTCAGATATAACCTGTTCCCTTACTAGTCCAGAGTTTGCCTCTTTAATTTCGACATTCTTCTGAATTTCTTCGTTAAGTCTGCCTTCTAGTTCGGAAATTTTATCACTTTGAGCTTCCAGAACGTCATACTTTTCATCTGGAACATCAATGTAGTGATCTTGGAACAGTTGTTGTAGACCAGAAATAAAGTCTTCTGCAATCTCACCTTTAAGACCTCTCTCAATGGCAAGTTCGTTTTCTTTACTCCACTCATCAACAACATAGTTGAGATAAGTATCTACTTTCTCTGTTAATTCGTCTTTGAAAGTCTCCATTTCGACCTTCTTCTCTTCTGCAACTTCTTCAATAATTCGTTCTACTTCTGAACGTACTCTCGACTTAACCGCAGCTTCAAAGATCGTGGATGCTTTCTCTTTAAAATCTTCGGACAAAGAATCGTCACCAGACACAAGAGCGTCAACATCTTCTGAAACGTCAATCTCTTTAATTCGCAGTTCAACCGCTTCTTTCTTAGCGTTTTCTACTGCTTCTTCGTCTTCATCTTCATCTTCGTCATCGTCTTCTGGTTCATCTTTACCGTTGGCCTTTTTCTTCATTTCAGGCGGAAAATTTTCTTTCTTGGATTTTTCTTCCAATTCTTCTCCGTCATGGTCAACTTGATCACCAGCAGCAAGTTTCTTGGATTCGCCAGGCGTTGCCTCTCCAGAGGAACCTTGTTTTACCTTCGGTTCTTCCTTTGAAGACTTCTGCTGTGCGTCACCAGTAATCTTTTTCGCCTTCGATGATGCTGCCTTGCCTGGGTCAGATGATGCATCTGGACTTACCACGGCAGGCCCCATATCTTGGCGTTCTCCGTCAACTGAATCGGCTGGTTGGGCTTTCCCCCCACTGTCGTTGGGTTGTTTCATCTTTGCTTCTTCGAGATTCGCTTCCTCGAGCTCAGCAATGACTTCCGCTTCCAGCTCCTCAATTGACTTATCTAGTTCGTTTTTTGACATAGGATGTCTCCTTTATCTATTATCTTGTAATATTTATTTATAAATTACAATCTTTTGAGGAATTTAGCGAACTCAAGTGCTTCGAGATTCGCTTGTCTTTGACGTTTCTTAACGTCAAATTTCTGTTTGAGTTCCGCAACTTCTGATTCAAGTAATGCTCCATTGTCCCAAACCCATTCTTTTCCTTCCATAATACCTTCTACGAAAGCATTAGGGGCGGAAGGGTCTGCAACTATATCTCCAGCAGTTGCAAGATAAAAATCGTCTTTTACGTAATTAGCGCCGTTTCTTTGTTCCAAACTTCCCATTCCTCTAGAAGAAACGCCTAATGTAGCACCCTCATCCATTAAATTTTTAACGATCTTACCCATCGGAGTGTCCATTATTTTGGCTTCCCCAATAAAATTTTTCCCATCTGGTGCAAGTTTAGTAATCATATGTGACACTCTTTCCAGATTGACCGTAGGCCCGTCTGGGTGTCCCAATTCTCCAAATGCACGATTTTGAGAGATAAAGTTCTTGTTGTACTTGGCGACTTCCTTTGCCAATACCTCTTGTGGATAAACTCTTCCATTTCGGTTCTTTATATCAGATTGCATGAAAATACCACGAATTTTATAGTCTTTTTTACCATTATCTTTATCTTCGGTGATAAATTCTACATCTGTTAATTGTTCTGCGATTAATTTCATGTGTCCAATTCCTATGTGATGTTATCGTATCCAGATACTTTCTTCATGCGTAACCAAACAGTACCTACTGAAGCAGAACTATTTGATAATAATACGTCACCTGTTACACCACTACCCCCATTATTAGGGATAGATGGTACACCATCACCAAATCCGACCTTACCGCTACCACTAAGTGAACATGCAACTACATTTGACGTTGCATCCCACAAAATATCAGTCTGTGAACTAACTGACCATGCAATACCTGTAATAGTAGTACGAGGGTCAGTTGCTGCACCAGCAGCAGCAGATGCATCATATACACTACTTCCACTGTTAGTACCAGTAGTCGTTATCTTTACAAAGTATTCAAAGTCACTATCTACGATTTCTTGTAATACAACGGCCATTATTAACTCCTAAAGTGTTAACATCTCTTTCTCAAAATAATTCATAAGTTGTTTACTTGTAACTCCGAATTTTTTTGATACATCTGTTATAGTTTTTTCAAAAGTATTTAGGAAATCTGAAGGTTTAGCATCCATTTTTTTGAATATTTCATCAACTGCTTTCCGCATTTTGGGTGATAATTTCTTATATGCCCGACTTTTACGATGCTCATCCCTCTCTACAACTGTAGATTCATATACTTCCTCAATCCTCATCATTTTCTACGTCCTGTGCCAGTGATTCTTCTTCCTCTGGCGTTAAATCTTGTCTAGATGCAACAAAGGTTTTTGCGACAACTTCTCTCTCTTTTTCGAGTGTGTCACCAACTTTTTGCATCATTGCGGTTTTAAATGCATCCTGTGCTGATACATTATCACCTTTACTAATTGCGTTTACGAATTCCTTGCTCATTTTCTAACTCCTTTTCGCTTTGTGAATCCCGAATCTATATCTACATTATCTTCTGGTTCTTGATCTTCATCATCTTCTGGTTCATCTGGTTCGTTACCAAATGGATCATCTTCTGGTTCATCACCGTTACCATTTCCTTTTTCTGGGTGTCGAGTGATACCATCCGAATCATCCATGTCAAATCCACCACCATCAGAACCTTCTTCACTTTCCGACTTCAACTGATCTAGCATCTCTTCTTTTTCAGCATCGTTCATACGTAGAACTTTCTTCCAAACGTAGTCTTTACTGAAGAATGTACCCATATATGGTTCCATGCTTCCTAGTATCTCAATACGTTCTCTGAGAAGTTCTGTCTCTTTCAGTTCTGTGAAATGACCATCTTGAAGAAAATCATATTGAATATGTTCCTTCATTAGTTCCCAATCTTGTGGTGTAATTATACCTTTTAACAAGAGTTGGGTTTTAAGAATATCTGTAAATAGTGGAACAAATTTCTTACGAATACGTTGTACAAACTTAGTAAATTTAAGTTCATCTCTTGTAATCTCTGTGGCTCTTCCTAAAGAAAATCCACTTTCTGATTCTAACCTAGAGATTGGTACATTAAGTGAACGATATAGTTTACGTTGGAAGTATACAATATCATCAATTTCACCTAAGTTTTGCCCGCCAGGGAGTGTTGTAATCTCTGTTCCTCTACCACCTTCTCTTCGTGGTAACCAGAAATCTTCTAACATTGACATATGATTACGATCATCTCTTATCTCACCAGTAGAAGCATCATATACCAGTTTGTTACGATACCTGTTCATAACATCCTTGAGGTATTGTTCTGCCTTAATCTTCGGTAAGTTACCAACGTCAATGTAGAATATTCTTCGTTCTGGTGCTCGTGATATACGATAGATGACAAGTGAATCCTCAATCATCCTTAGTTGGTTTACTGGTTTAATTGCTTTATGCAAGTAGGATATAACTCTACCAGTATTACCATCCATCACACCAGACGGTACATATGATATACTATCATGTGCAATTTTTAATCCTTGGTTTGGAGAAGAAGTAGAACCACCAGCACCAGCAAGACCTTTTTCGTTAAACAAGTAGTATTCAACTACCTTCTTAACCATGTCTACGCCTGTCTTTACGTCCTTTTCTTTTTTTATTTCTCTAACTTTACGAATCTTTGTTGCATCAATATGTCTAAGTTCTGTAATACCCTTAGAAGGGTCTTTTGTATCAATTATTTTGTGATAAAACATCCTACCATCAATATACCATCTACGGAAAATGTCGTGTCCCTTATGATCAAAGTTCAGTAATCTTAGAACCTCATCATATTCTGCACGAATTTTTTTCTTGATACTGGATGGGAAAGGTAGTCTGTCTAGTACAATAGAAACACTTTGATCTGCTTCATTAGAAACAAGTGCTTCATTCACAATGTCCTCAACGGCAGAATCACACTCCGACTGTTGCGAAATGTCTCTATATCTGCGAATGAGGTCAATATCTGTCCGCTCTCGACCATCGGTGTCGAGGACTTGACCAAAGAAACCACCACCGGCAACGTCAATTGTGCCGTCATCGGGAGTTGGGGAAGTGAACGTCTGTTCACTCCCCTGTTCCTTTGCTCTTTCAAAGCGGAAACCGAAAAGTTCTGCCATAATATCTCCTAGTTTGTACTACTATTTAGTAGGTTTATTTACTAGAAGTTTACTTCAGAAGCTTCAAAGTGTTGGTATCTCCACGTAACTTCAAAGGTTTCAATCGTATCCGCTGTCTCGTTAGTAAGTTCAATCGCACCTACGTTAGTAGGCCATGCACTTCTGAAGATATAAGTCTTCAAAACAGTATCATCACGATCCAACTGTTCGACAGTCAAATCAGTCTGATAATCAGCGGGTGCGATAACACCAGTATTATTGGCAAGATCATTGATTCCGTTAGACCATCTTTCAATTGCATTACGGATCATAAAGTCCGTATCGTTCATGAAAGTTGTAGTCCAAGGTTCATCAAAGGTTCTGTCACCAGCAATATAGATGTTTCTTCCTCTGAAAGGCACTGTAATTTCACCCAAAGTTTGTGCAGGCAAACTTGATGCAGTTGCAAGAAAACTTGCTCTACGTACATCTAGTCCGATTGCAATGCCAGGTGGAGGAGTTACGGTAACCCTGTACTGGTTAGCACGAGCACCACCACCAATAAGATTTGCTTTAAAGTCATCTATATTAGCCATGATTACCCTCCTACCTCACTAAACGCAACACCAGTTCTTGTGGCAATGAAGTTTAGTGTAATGAAGTTGATTGATCTAGCAGGTTTAATGTAAATATCTCCAATAAACTCGTTTCGGTCAATAACCTCACCTGTGTTATTTGTTGCATCACAAACTACTTTAAAGTCAAAGATACCTCTACGACCCTGTACATCTCTCAAGAAAGGTTCTACCATGTTTCTAAACATTGCTCTGGTGAACTCATCGTTGAATTCAAAGAGTTGGTATTTAGAAGCAATCGCAATTGCCTTCTCAAGTACCAAGAACAATCTACGCACGTTAATACGATCAAATGCACTTGGTTTAGATTGTGCAGTCTTATCACCAAAGAGTAGAACTCCTTGGCCTGGATAGTTAACTACAGGGTTAATTCTTGCACGATAGAGTTGATCTCTTTCGTTCTGCTTTGGATTATACGCAAGTTTAATCGCACCACGAATATGACCACGATTGTATCCAGCAGGCGAGAACCAAGGATCGGCAACTTTGTCAGTATTTGCACAAAGACCAGCAATGTCACCATTCAATGGGACAAAACGATATACGTCATTGTACTTGTCATACATGTATTTGTATCCACTATCGTACACTATGTAAGAGGACGATGGTAGAAGATCAAATGCATCTACAACATTTTTAGTTTGCGTTACGGAACTTGTTACGTTAACAACGAGAGATCGAGCAGGAGAAACAAACCCCACGCAATCTTTACGTTTTTCAACAAGATCAGTAATCATCGTACCATGTGTATCCATACCAGCAGCGGAGTCAGTAACACCACCAGAAGGCCCAGATAATACAAGGTTAATGTCTAACGATTCAGTGTCTTCAAATTCATCATAAGCAGTTTTAAGTTCACCATTGGTAACAGCGTAATCATCTGTTCCACCAGTAAGTGTACCAGAATCTACTGAGGTAACGGAAGTGTAAGCAGCAGTTACATCTGTTCCCCAATTCGATCCACCACTAATATGATCTGTCCAGTAAATGAATTCTGACCCTCTGAAGATAACGTCTGGGTAGTAATTAGAACCACCTTGAGCAGTTTTCGCAACAGGGTTTTTGGACATATTTGCCCATCTTTCAATTACTGAAGATGTTCTTTGACCAGCAACATCATTGTCGTAACCACTAATATCACCAGTAGCATCATATACTACTACGTGAAGTTCATCACCAGTACCACGACCATTTGCGGTTGCCCAATCAGAAGTTCCAGGCGCACCATCAAAGAGATCGTAAAATCTCCAACGTCTACGAATAAACGTATTGTCTGGGATGACTGCCTTTACTCCTTGACCATTAACGTCATCTTTCAAACGAACTGTGAGATCATGGGTGGCAATTGCGGTAACTTCATATTCGTTACCTTCATCACCAGAAATGTGAGCAAATGCAGTTGCATCTGAAGACGCATCAGCAGTTGAGAAAGAGATTATATCTCCAACATTAAATGCTGTACCAGCATCAACTTTAATAGTCGTTGCACCAGCAGCATCTTCACCAACAGTTTGATTAGATGAACCTAAGTTTTGTTCGTATGCAGTAGCACTAGGACAAAGAGAAACACCGATAGAGTTACCCCACGTACCAGCAGTACGTGCAGCCCACTCACCATGTGAACCCTGTCCACTCGCAAATGAGTTTAAATAATGGTCATCGTCACGAATGAGAATACCACTATTTGCACCAGCATTTACGATAGCACTTTCAGTACGAACAACTTTTAACTGATCAGAGTATTGTAAAAAGTTTGCAGCAGTAAACCACCACTCAAAGTTATCACCTTGGGGTTTACCAAATAACTGCACTAATTCCTGTTCACTTCCGATAGTAGTGATCGAAGAGACTGGGCCTCTTTCAAATGGCCCTGCAATCGCACCAACTGTGGTAGCAACTGAAGGAACAACATTTGTTAGATCAATTTCTCGAACATGAACGCCAGGAGAAGATAGAAATGACATGTTTATACTCCTAAATTATGCATAAAAGCGTTTTTGTTATTCGGTAATATTTATAAAAAAATACTTCTTAAAAAAGTATTTTTATATGTGTGTTGTCTTATAAATAAAAATATGGTTAATGAACATTATGAAAAGTATAAAGATACTATTAAGAAATGTGCTCGTAGACATTACCGCAAAAGGATTGTTCTGCTAAATGAATATCTAGCAGACAAATCCTGTAAACATTGTGGGGAGAGTGAAACAGTATGTTTAAAGTTCTACCCACATGATTCAGAAATCCGTAAAAAAACAAAAAGAGTTGGAACTAGTAACGAAAGTCGTAAAGAGATTTTTGAGTTGATGGATGATTCTTACATACTTTGTTCAAATTGTTGGATAAAGTTGGATAACGATTTAATAGAATTTGTATAGGAGATTGTAATTATGAATATATTAAAAGGACTTCTAGTAGTCCTAACACTTATTGGGCCCAGTACATTGTATGCAGAAACTATGGGAACCACAAAGGGTAGTGCAAACTATCAAACTGGTATTGCATTACACAAAACTATGGCATCACAAGGGGTGAGGTTAATGCCAATTCCACATAGTGGAACTGCGATCTATATGACAAAAGTTGATATCGGTAAATTAGATTTTGGTATTAGTGGTAGTTATGTACTAGATTGGGGATATAGAGGAACAACTATTTTTGATAAACCTCATGAAAATTTAAGATTTGTTGCAAATTTACAACATTTTAAAACTGCTATAGTTGTTAGAAATAATAGTGATATCAAGAGTATTGAAGATTTAAGAGGTAAAAATGTACCATCAGAATTTAAAGGCGCACCAGCATTTCACCTCAATATGACAAGTCGCCTACTAAATGCAAATCCACCCCTAACATGGGATGATGTAAGACCTGTTCCAGTTGCAAGTTTACCAAGTTCATATAAAGCATTTGACAGTAACAATGTAGATGTTGTCATTGTCGCACTAGGTGGTGGTTCTGCGAGAAAACTAAATGTATCTACCAGTGGTGGTATTAGAGCATTATGTTATAATGGTGGGGATGCTGGTGAAAGAACTCTGGAAAACTGGGCAGGATTAGAATTTATGCATCTAAATCCAAGTGAAAAAACACCATCTATTAGAGAAGAAAATTGTAGAATTATTACCTTCCCATATATGTTGTGGGCAAATAAAGATGTTCCAAACCATATAGTCAAAGAGGTAGTAAAAACATTATATTATAATGCTGACAAGTTTAGAGAATCTTCTAAGTTTACTAGGTCTTTTGATGAATCAAAAATGTCAAATTTTGATTTAGTTCCTATGCATGATGGAGCAAAGGAAGCCTACGATGAACTTGGACTACGTTAAGTATCTTTTAGTACTTCTTCTAACTATTGGGGTAACTGATTTGGATTTCCATATCGGTTATCCCATATTAGACCAACAATTACATATACTAATAATACTAGTATGTTTAAGTCTAGTATTAAATAGTGTGCTTTTAATAATATTAGGTTTTTGTTTATTCTTTGGGTTTCCTCTTTTGTCAGAAAATCCAAGTAATTATACACTACTAATTAAAAGTTTAAGTATAGTTGTTATTCCTTCAATAATATATGCAACTTATAAAACATGTGGTACATCTTTTACCTGTGTATTATCTGCATTTTTACTTTATCCATTACTTGGATTAGGTGTTTCTGTTAACTATTTTGACTTGTTATCACATATTTTTATTGATACAACTGCAATGTTAGGTATGGCAGTTGCAATTATTACTGGTATAGTATTTGTATTTGTTTCTATGGGAAAAATATTAGTACATACTGGTATAGTTGACAGATTTATATTTCACATAACAAACCATATGGAATCTCCTGCTAGAATTGCAATAATGTCCTCTGCAATTTTTGGTAGTGTTTCTGGTAGTGCAGTCTCTAATGTTATGAGTACAGGGCAACTTACAATCCCTCTTATGTTAAAGTGTGGATATACAAAGGTTCGTGCGTGTGCATATGAGGCGGTTGCGTCTACTGGTGGACAATTAATGCCTCCAGTTATGGGTGCAGCTGCGTTTCTTATGGCAGAATTACTAATGATATCTTATTGGGAAGTTGTAAAGGTTGCAATTATTCCTTCTGTTATGTTCTATGCAATTTTATTACTAGGAACACCTAAAGGAGATACAAAAATAAAAGTAGAAAAAAAATCTTTACAAATACCAACCGTAAAGGAAGTAACTAAAGATATAGCAGATTCTATGTATGGGATAATAATACTTTCCGCTGCGATAGGACTTATTATAGGTATTTTAGACCAAACTGGTTTATCATTTGATATATCAACTTTTATAATACAAATGTCTAATGGAAGTGTCCCTTTAATACTAATACTAACTGCTGTCCTCTGTATAGTCCTTGGAATGGGTATGCCAACCACTTCTACCTATTTAATAGTTGCTATCATATGTGCGCCTGCACTAATAGAATCTGGGTTTGATGAATTATACTCACACTTGTTTGTATTGTATTATGGTTGTTTATCTTTAATAACCCCACCAGTAGCACTTGCATCATTTAGTGCAGCAAAAATAACTGGTGCAAATCCTATGTCGGTTGCAGTAGAATCTATCTATCTAGCATGGCCTTTATTCTTAATTCCATTCATCTTTATAATGATGTAGGAACCCTCTCCAATCATACTGATCTATATTATCTTTTGTTAGTATAGTTCCATCTTCTAATACTGCCCATACTCTATATCCCTTTAAATTATTATTATATTTCTGTAGATTATTTTGACCTCTATCTAAACTTATAATTTTTTTCTTATTAAAAGAATATTCCTTATCCTTAGTATATTTGTATAGAAATTTACGCAATGGTATTTTCCATTTAGTATAGTGTTCATCATTCCAATGATCCCCTTTAGGTGGTATACCTGTGAACAATTCACTTTCTAAACCTGTTCTGTGTTGATTTATCGCCCATTTTTCTAATGGTTTTTGTGCATAAAGTTGTAGATGATTCTCCATGTCCATTTTATCTCCACTAAATTCTTGAATAAATCTTAACCCACCAGTAGCCCATTTGTATTCTCTTGTCAACTCCCAATTAACTAATATTTTTTCTCTTGTGTCTGTGTATTTTTCAAGTGCCTCACGATCTCTCGCTCCTGGCGCACCAAATAACTCATCTCCCTGTCCACAAGGACAGAATACATGTTTGTCTGGTTTAGCCATAGACATAAGATTACCAGTGTCATCTATAACATGATCTAGGTGTTTAACAACCTTATCATAATATTCTGGATATTCTGTATAACCACCTATGATTACACGTAATTGTTTGGGACATATCTCATTCAATGCAATTAGAGCACCAGTAGAATCTAAACCACCAGACCAGAAAAGATCAATAGTTTTTCCTGTATCTGCGAGTATTTGAGCAGATGCCATCATAGCATCCGTAACATCATCCATATCCCACTCTGGATAGTGTTGATACTCTACATAAGGCATATTTAATGTATGTGTTGATGTATTGAACACATATTGTTCATTAGTCTTTCTATTGAAAGGTGTACCACTGATAAATCCCGCCTTTGCCATATCTAAACGAGATTTACCAAGTTTTCTGAATAATATTTTTATTTCTGGATATTCATCACCACTTAAAATATCTTTCATTGATGTACCTTTGGGTACATCAAAATAACGATACATTTTCTTGGTTATGTGATTTCTAAAATGACGATTCCAGAATACTAGGTTATGTTTCTTCATCTGAAAATTCAAAGGTAATTCCATTATCTATATTATATTTGTCTCTTGTATTCATCATTGCCTGTATAGTACCATCTTTTTGATATTCTTGTCTAGCAGCGAGGTTTGCAAATACACAAATCATTGTTCTAGTTAAACCATCTGCTGAATCCGATTTACTCCATTCGGTAATTTTACCACTATCTCTGTAAGTAGTTGTCCAATAGTTTCTTAAAGTTGCATTATCAATTAATGGTTCATTCCAATCTACAGAAGCACTTGGTCTTTTAAAAATTAATGTTGTTTTAATTGCCACGTTATTCTCCTACCAATTTGACTTGTAATCTCTAACAACTGGACTCCACCTTGTTCCATACTCATCAACCATTTCACCTATATTTTCATCTTCTAATCCAGTTACAACAAAACCAAAAGGTGCCATATCTTGTTCCAAGGCATCTTGATTCTCTCTAATCATTTTCATTCTAACATCAGTATCCGTTAGTTCTTTGAAATAAGTTTGGTCTGTTGCCCATGCAAAAAGAAATCCACAAGAGACAAGATCATCATTACAACCATCATCTGCTTCCCATGATGATCCTTTAACTATATATGTTGACAATTCATTTATTAAATCATAATCTTCTACGATTAATTTATTGTCCTCTATTAATTGTTTTAAGTTTGAACATCCAACTGTTTTTACTGCCTTTGTTGTTCTAACCCCTAACTGAGCTTTACCACCAGAGTAACCACCACCTAGAACCTGTCCCGCTCGTCCACGCATAGATGCCATAACAAGATTATCATACTCCAAATCAAACTGCATAGCGTTTGCAACTTGTTCACCAATATCATTTACTTCAATCATAACATACGATTGATTATATACTCTTGCAACATCATATATTCTTTGAGGAAACACAAGGGGTTTTATTTCATTATCTCTATATTTTGCAACAATTGTATATGGTATTTCTGATATATCAAAAACAATAAATGCAGAGTAATCATTAGAAGTTCCTCTTGCTACATCAACAGATATAAAGTAAGTGCCATCTGTTTTTGGATGTTTGTAAACATCTAGGTTAGCATTACTTTGTATTGGATTAATATAAGTGAGAGTTTTTAGTCTATTTGCAGATAATAAAGTGTCAATACTTCCAAGAAACTCACATTCAAATTCTGTATTAAACTGTGACTCTGAGGTATTTTTAATAGTTTCTTTTTTCCATTTTTCATCTCTGCCCGGCACCTCACTCCAATGTACCTCTATTGGTACATAACTATTTCTTTCATTCTCTGCATCTGTCCACAATTTGTAAAACATGTTCATACCGTGTGGAGTAGAAACAATCATTACTTTTGATGACTTACCAGAGGAAATAGTAGGATACACTGAACTGAAGAATTGTTCTGCCACGTTTGACGGCACGTATGCAAACTCGTCCAAAAATATAATGTTATAAGACCCACCACGAACAGCACTAGCACTAGTAGAACTAGCAAGAATTTTCGACCCATTTTCTAACTCCAAACTTCCTTTGTTCCAAGACATAACTCCTTGTTGCAACCACTTGGGTAAATGTTCGTATGCAAGTTGTAATCGTCCAAGAAGATCACGAGCTGTCGCAGCCTTGTTCGCAAGGATAGCAACATTTACCTGTGAATTAAACAACACATAATGTAACAAATAAGCGATGATAGTAGTGGACTTTCCCGACTGTCTTGGTAATTTACATATTGTGAAACGATTGTTATGAAAAGTTCCCACCATTTCTTTTTGAAAATCATATAACTTAAAAGGTACTAAACCTTCATCAATACTAACAATTTTGATGTAGTTTTGAATAAAATATATGGGGTCTTTCATACACTTAGCATATTCTTCAATCTCTTCTTTTGTCCACTCTTGATCGACATTTGCTCTCTTGAGATTAGGATTGCCAAGATATACAGTTTGTTCCGACATTTACTTTCCTTTAATTAACTTCTGCAATTCAGCAGTGGAACCTACAAACAATGCATTAGTTACATTCTTAGGTGCATTGTTTGGAACCTCTTCTAGTCTTTTCATCTTCTCTTGAAGATCACCTAGTTTTTCGGTAACTTCTGCGACCTGTTTAATAAGATTTCCAGCAACCTCATATCCTCTTGGATGTTCACCTTCTTTTGCAAGTTCCAATATTCCGTCAATCGCAGTTGAACCTTTTTCAACCAATTTGTAAAACTGTTGTCTTTGGTATTCGTAGTCTGTTTGAATATCATTTTCATCACCCAAATCTCTCTGTTCAATTGCTTGACCGCTATCCACTAATTCTTGTGCAGGCATTTTAAAGGGTGTTACATCTTTTTCAGTAATTTTTAATCCTTTTTCTATACCCAACTCTTTATCTAAAGTCTTCATCATCTGAACCTTTCCTATTAAATATGTGATGTTTATTCTTCTTTGGTTTTCTTTTTGACGCTCTTCTAAAATTAACTTTCGTTTCATGAGCACCACCTATGGGTCTATTATTATTTTCTGCCCATTTATGATATGCTCTTATTTTTTCTAGACCGTCCCACTCTTTATCTGTATAATGATGTCTAGGCAACATTCCAGCATTTTTTAATCTGTCATATCTTTTAAGTGCATCATCCTCAGCACGATTATTAAAATCTTCTGGTGGATAATGTCTACTAATTGATTGAATCGGATGGTTTGTCCTTTCAATAGGCCTATTAACTGCTTTTGTTTGTGACGATGTATAATGACCTTCCTTTTCCGCTTCTTCTCTTGTAGGAATTTCTTTGTTTTCATAAATAAACCCATCATCTGGAAGATCACTGCCACAATATTTGTGACATTCTGCTGGACACTTTTCGGGTTCATGCAATAAAGCTCTACCAAATTCTTTCCAAGGTTCTGAATAAATTATATCCTCAATCTTATCAACATTAGATAATTTTAATTCTTCTGTAAACATCGCTGCAAACAAAGGATTATCCATTGGAGAATAATTATCTAATTCTCCTCTTCTTAAATCCATCCAACAACAAGGAATTAACCATCCTAAAGAACTATAACCTACACCCTTTGGTCTGTTGCCTTTTATACATTTTGGTTTTAGATATTGCGATCTCATTTGTTTTAATTCTATCGCTTGTCTTTCTTCGACTGTTTCTGACCCAGAAATACCCGATGAATTGCTAAAGAATGTCCGAGCGCTCATATATTTATCCATCAAAACCACTTTCTATTAAACCGATAACTTCAAAAACATTTTTACATTTTAATACTTCATACGGAGGTCTTAGAGGATCATTCATAAGCCAACGATGAGATGTTACAGAAATAAAATTAATGTTATTTTGTTGTGCCATTTTTAATCCTTGTGGAACATCTCTCCAGTTGTATTCAAAAAATATCCACTGCCAATCAACAAAATAACCTCTTTTTGCTGCCCAACACATTATATTCCAAAGTTTTTCTCCGTCTTGGTTTACTCTATATTTATGACTATCCTTTGGTAATCCATCTACACCAAACTCCCAAACTGCTTCTGGATATGCTGCAAACGCTCTTTTGTACCATTGCACAGGCCTGTGAGAAGATGCATTATGAACTTTTACTTTTTTATTAGCATCTCTACACATTTCAAGCATTTCTATAAATTGTGGGTGTGCAGAAGGATCAGATACTTGACCACAAAAACGAATATCATCAAACCAATTTATGATTTTTTGAAAATCTTCAAGAGAGGTATCGTGTCCAGTTACTTTTTTATCTAGTTTATCTGGATAATGCCTTCTCATACATTTTGAACATTGCAAAGCACATCTAACACCAGCATCAAAATTGATCTCTAGTCGATTATCCATCCAATTCATCTCATCAGTCATACTACTATATATAACATGAGTGAAAAACCAAAGTTTATAGCCATACAATCTACTCGAAACCAAGATACGTTTTGGATACATTGGAATTTGAGCAAAAGATGTAACTATAATTGTTCATATTGTTCTGACGCATTACACGATATGACAAGTCCTCATCATAGTTTAGAATATTTAGTATCCGTTGCAAATAAAATAAAAAAGAATATTCCAAATAAAAAAATAAGAATTTGGTTTACAGGTGGTGAACCTACAGCAAATCCAAACTTCTTAGAGTTTTGTAAGTTCCTTAAAAACCAAATAAGGGTAGTTAGTATTGGATTAAATAGTAATGGTTCAAGAAATGTCAAGTACCATACAGAACTTACTGAGTATGTAAATAAAATACAGTTTAGTAGTCACTTTGAATTTATGAATATAGACAAATTTTTAGAAAATTTAGAATCATTACCTAATAAAAAAATTAGTTTAAATCTTATGGCAGAACCAGAACATTGGGATAAAGTTAAACGATTAGTTGGTTTCTGTGAACAGAGGGGTATTAATTACCACCTTAAAAGAATACGACCAAAATACTCTTGGATAGAAGCCCCTAATGCTGCTAAGAAAGAACTGGGTATAAGTCTTTACGGAGTTCATAATAAAAACCAAATAGAATATGCACCACCATATACAGAAGAACAAATAGAATGGTTAAAACAAAAAGAACACGTTCAATTAGAGGATGACCAAGGAAACAATATACATAAACCAGATATATTAGTATATGGTAATGTTGATGACGAACCAGAAGAAAGGTGGGCAAACGACTATATTAACAGTCAACAAGATAATTTTTTTGGATGGTTGTGTGGTGTAGGTCTAGAAGGTATAGAAATAAATGCTAACGGAACAATTAATCGTGGAGTATGTGGTGTTGGTGGAAATATATCTCATGTAGACGATGAGGATTGGAAACTACCAAACAACTTTGTTGTATGTAATAGAACAAGATGCACATGTGTTGCTGATTGGAAATCAACAAAATATAAATCAAATGCGGTTAGAGGCAACTTAAAAGAATCAGTTGCCTTTGAAATTTATAAAAGAAAAGGTAGTCTTGATTCTCGTAACTACTGATCCTCACCTGTTTCTGGGTTAAATTCTTTCGCATCAGAAAAGAATGATGTGGTTTCATTAAATCCAAAATCATCATCCGCTTCAGCAGTAGCAGGACTTGGTGAAACTGTATACCTTTGTTCTCTCTTCGGTGACTTATCAGGCATATCTGTAAAGGAATCTGCCTGTACTGTTTTAATAACTTTATTAGAACTAACAGGGCCGTATAGATAAAACTTAGCAGTAAACTCCATAGTGTATATGATTGCTCTTCTTGCTTGAAACTCACCTTCATAATTATCTTCATATCCAACACTATTAAGAACTAAAGGTACATCTCTTTTGATACCCATGTCTGTATTATCATTAATCGTAACTGTGTAATCTGGTTGGAAATACGGAAGAATTTGTTCAACAATTTGTAGTGCATCATCAGATTGTTTTGCCATTACATATAACTGAAATTCTACGTTATATGGAACTGGCATATACTGAGTATCAAGTTGTTTAGTTGTTCCTGTTTTAACCTTCTTAAACTGTTGCACACGATTAAGTTTACGACTAGGATCATAAGAAAGACCTTGTATTTCAAATCCTATACGTGGAAGTGTGACCGCAACTTGTTTGGTAAGGTCTGCATCTTCTCTTAATCTTGTAAGAAATTTTTCTCTTGGGCCGTATGCAAGAGGAACTTTCATAGTTTGTATTTTTGTTCCATCGTTATTTTTACGAACCAAATGAATGTTGTTGAATATTGAACCAAACGCAACAACCACCTTTCTCATGGTTTCGTGATAAAATTGTTGTCCTAACATTATGTACCTCCAGCATCACCGAATGGATTAGATTCGGAGAAGTCTAATATTGAATCATCGGCAGCATCAAATAATTCATTTTGTGCAGTTGTATCAATCGTACCATCTCCAACTGCATATTCTTCTGTCAAGATGTAAGAACCATCTTCAGTAAGAATATTTGTGCCAACACCACTTGTATCATTTTCTCCAGTGATATTATCACCATCAGTTTCCTCAAGTAATAGTCCTTGATCACCATTACTACTTATACCGATTTCCAAACGTATGTTTTCGTTATATGCAGCAGTTTGTTCAAGACTGATATTAAATTCTGTAGTCGATAGAGTATGTTCGTCTTCTATAGCATCTATTGCAGCAATGTCTGTATCAATAATTTCAGAACTATAATCAAATAGTCTACAGTTTAATTTAAATACTGGATTATTATCCAGTTGATAGAAAGGCTCATCATGATCAACAAAGTTGATTTGGAATACCTTATCTAATGTGGGGTGATAAACTAGATCACCTTCTAGGGGTCTATCTGTTTCAGCAGCATCTGCTTCCTGTATCAGAAATCCACCCTCAAAGGAACCACTGATATCTACAACTGTGCTATCTAAAGTTCCCGACTCTAACATAATAGAACCACTTAAAGTGTCTGTACCACTTTCTATGGTCATCTGTTTTGTTAAATCTTGAAACCTTGTCTTACTTACGACAAAGGTTATCTCACTAAGGTTCTGTAAACCAAACTGAGACATTAATTCTTTTTCCCCAGCAAAACCACCTTCTGAGTTCTCTACATACATTTCTATTTTATTCTGTGTAGTAAATTTAGAAAGAGTATCCTCACCAAAGATCGTATCTTCAGCAGTAAGGGTACGGTCAAGATAATAAACATCATGTCCGTATATCTGTATTGCTTCTGTAACTAAATCTGCATAAAGATTCTTTTCAGATTGTAGTGCAGCAACATTACTTGTATGAAAGAAGGAATTGACAGCCATCAGTCTATCCTATCATATGCATTGGTGGTAACTCGAAATGCAACATCATCTGTTCTTCAAGTCTTTGTTGTTCTTCCACTGCTTGTAAATAGATGGTTTCTCCATTCATTGTTACACCACCAAGCATTGCAACACCATTAAACTTGGAAAGATTAGCACCCCACTGTCTTTTAAGGAGAGTGGTTGCATACCTTTTTAAATACATATCATTATAGATGTCTGTGTATGTTTCTGGGTCTACTTTTCTGAAACACTCTACTATAATGTAATCACTACCACCAGTAACATCGTTTTCCCAATCCATATCTAGATAAAGTCTATTCTGGTGTTCTTGATATCTAAACGGAACCTCACCTACTAGAATGTGCTGTAGGTAGTCAAGATGTTTCATTGTCATGTCGTAGTGAATAATAGATGTAGAAGACAGATCGTAGAGATCATTTAGTCTCAACTGGTAACGAATATCAAACATATTATTTGTTTGTGTTTCTTCAAAGGGAAATACATTTACTACTGACATTACAGGGGAAGGAACAGGAATGTAGTTCTTTCCTTCTAACCAAGAAGCGGTGGTTGAACCATCACCAGTATCGGTAACGGTTGCATTTGTTAAATTTGACCTTGCCCTAGTTACATCATCTGCTGTAATTAGATATTTCAAATACATTCTTTCAATGCCATTATAATGGTGCATTGCGAAATACTGTAGTGCTTCATCTATACGATCATCTGCTTGGTCATCAGAGATATTAATGTCAATAACCCCATAACCTAGATTACGTAAACAGTAGTTCTTAAATGTTGCTTTTGTTGTTGGAACTGCCATTTTACATCCTTTTCTCTATATTTATAAGTTTATAGGTCTAGTTACTATGCAGTTGGGCCCAAATTCAACATCATTTATCCAATCGCTTTGTTTTTTAAACCCCACACTTCGGTACATTGGTAGAGCTTCTTCTCTAGGTAATGACCAAACCGTGTGACAATTCTGTTCTTTGCCCTTCATTATTGCATACTGTAAAAGGATTTTTGACAAACCAAGTCCTCTGTGATTAGGATGAACCCATAGTCCTCTTGATCTGTACAGTCCTAGTCCTGTAAATACAGAACTATTGACTCCAATTATTTCATGTTCTTCTTCCTTATATTCACTAACATAAACTATAGCATAAAAACTTACTGAGTCTTTAAACTTTTTTACTCCCATTTCTTTGACCAACTCTCCATTTCTAACTGTTAACAAACTTATCTGGTCAAATTTACTAATCCTACCTGGCCATAATTTATCTTTCCAAATAGGGTATATTTCATCAAACGTCACATCACAAATTTTATACATCTTAAACTGTCTCTGCTGTCCTTTTCATTGTTACACCATGAGTTATATAATGCAAATCTCTCTCGTTCATATATTCTTGCATAGTAGAATCATTTGCAAAAGCATACTTTGCTTCTGAGTCTACATAATCTGTTACAACTGTTTTAACTAACTTATCAGCAGAAACGGTAACACTTACTAATTCTCTTTTACCAGTAGCGTGAAAAGTTTTACGACAATATTCTTTATAAGTATCATTCATGGAATACCAATCAATACTTGTGTTAGGTCTAGTTACTTCTGTAGTTGTTCTAATTGCCATAGATTATTCTCCTTAACACTTCCTGTTCTTTTATATATCACTGTTCCATCAGATAATATACCAAAAACATCACCACGCTTGTATTTAGGTGGTTCTATGTAATGAGTGTTAGAAGTCTTCTTTTCTATATGTTTATTAATAGCCCACTTCTCAAAACTAGGTTCTAGAAAAAACGGTTGATAATGTTTTATATTAAACTTAATACCGCCCCAACTATTAAGAACTTGCCAAGACATAGTTAGTAGAAAGTTATCAACTCTTTCTTTCCACCGACTATTCAATCCTTCAAATAATAATCTATACTCAAGACCAGTAACAAGTATTCTAGTTTCTAATCTTAACTTCCTACCGTCTTCTATAAAATGTATTTGATCTTCTGAACAACCCGCTTCCTTTAAATAATTTATTATTAAAGGTTCTTTATATACTTCTATTTCTTTATCCATAAGTCGTAACTGTAATGCTCTATCATACATTAATTCCGAAAATGGTTTTTTATCTATTGCATCATTGAATTCATATGGTGGGGAATTATAGAAAGAGTTATCCATCTCAAAGGTATAGTTTGTTGACTCCGTTTTATTATTAACAAAACTATACGATGGTTGTCCACAGAAGATAATCTTCTCCTGTTCCTCATCTGATGATCTATTCAATGCCATGCGTAGGTCTGGCGTCACATAAACAAATTTCATACTAGTATATATACAACTATGGAAGATGTATTACGGATAGGATTAGTTGCAACGAGCAGAAGTGGTTCCACTTATATACGGAGATATCTCTGTGGTAAGTACGGACTTGCTGACTCTGCATCATGGTTGAAGACAAACCCATACGAAAATATAAGAGAGGCTCCTTTCTCTAATCAATCACACATTTTAAAAATTCTAACTCACTATGTACCAGACCATGAAATAGATGGTGTTATTTTAGATACATCTCCTCTTTGGTTATATCGAAAGAATATGCTACGACAATTTCTAAGTCATGTCTATCGACTGATAACAAAAACAAATCTAGTCTATAGACAAGAGGAAATAGATTTTCTAGATGAAAATGTTCCAGATGAAAGTCTTGTTGCTACTACAGAACAATATGATACCTTTATGCGTAGACTTGAAAGGTTTTGGGATTTATTTTATACACACCGATCTGGCAAACTATTATCATATGAAGAGTTTGTATCAGACCCTAGTGAAGTTGCATATGATGTTTATGAAGACTATAATATAGAAGCATCAATGTGGGAAGAAGATAAGCCCGCACCAAAGAAACCTAGACTTCCTCTCAAGTTGGATATTGACTATACTAGAAAGTTTAAAAATATAGATGAGATAAGGGGGTGGTTTAATGAGTAAGTACTGTTTAATATGCACTCCACGTTCTGGTTCTTACTATGTTCAAAAATATATATCTAAGATTTTTAGTTTAGAAAATGGTAGTGAATTTTTTGGAAGAGTTAAACGAGTGCATTATAGCGGAATGAAAACATCACCTGTCGATATAGATCATAGTGTAAATGAAGACTTATTAACTAACAGAGAAATGACTAATAGACTAGTACATTTAATGAACTATCAAACCCCCTTTATTATTAAATGTATGCCTTTTCAGTTGACAAACACTATGGAACGTGTTAATATGTCAAGGAGAGAAAAACTAGATGTTGCAAAAAAGATATTAAGTCACTTCAATTTAATATACATGGTTAATGAAGATAAAGTTTCACAGTTCTGTTTTGACGTTATATCAAAGAATCAAGATCATGTCAAGCGAAATTATACATCTTATAATACGACTATAAGAGAAACACCTCCAGACAATTCAATGACTGCTACTAAAGAACACTTCGATAGTTTTATGTGGAGACAAGAGTTCGTTAAAGATTTTCAGAAAGAAAATTATAAGGGTGAACCTATTATTGAGTATGAAAAGTTTCTCATAAATCATAATAGTCAAACAATAAAAATACAGGATTGGTATAAGTTGAAAGGGATATATGGAGATGCATCTTTAGGTTTTCGTACAGGTGTTATTCCTCATGCAAACTATGAAAAGGTATTTACAAATTACGGAGAGATTAAAGAATGGTTTGGATAGAAGGTGAAACTATGCCTAAGATGCATAGACATGAGGGGTTTATACGAGATTTAGCAATAGAGTTAGCAGTACTGCACTCAAATAAAGAACATGATAATTTAAAAATATATCCAATACCAATGATAGGATCAAATCTTGAAAGAGATAATAGACTGTGGTTAGACCGTGATCCCTTTGTTGAAGAAGCTCTTGATGATTTTAAAAGTATCTGGAAAAAACTAAATCAAAGATGTGTTCTTCATGGTGATCTCTGGAACGAAAACGTGATAGTAAACGAGGACGGTAGACTAACAGGATTGATTGATTGGGAACATTCTTGTGTTTATGATCCTCATTGGGAGTTCCGAATGATCAGACGTTTCATAGGATGGGATGGATTACAGACGCTTTTATATTACTATAATAATAACTCTAAATACTCTCTTGAATATGAAACGATAAAAATATTAGATAAGTTTTGGATGTGTCACCAATACATTCACCGTATTAAAAAAGAAGATAAATCATCAGAACTATTTAGAGAATACATGGATCGTTGGCCTGATTGTTTATATAACTAAACAACCTGTATCTAGATAGTCTAACACATTATGTTTGGTTACAATAGTACCATCATCTGTAATTGCTTTCACATTAAAATCATTAGGTAACGGAGAGAAAAACTCCTTCTGTGCAGCCTGTTCCATAAGTCGAGTCTTTCCTTTATTATATGCATAGTCTTTATCCCACTGTGCAATAAAATCTCTCAACATCATTTTTGCTTTCATGAACTGTTCAATCGGACTTCTAGGCCCATGACTATACCAATGCATATTTCTGTTGTAGTGTTGATTGATTGCCCACTTGTGTATATCTGCATCCCTAAAGAAAGGTTGATAATTATTGAGGTCTATCTTCTCACATGTAATATTTTGCAGTAATCTAAACGACTGTGTGATAAAAGTATACCGTGTAATTGTCCACCACATTTCATAGTTCCATTCTATATCTTCTTCTAGATTGGGGGGTTTCTTCTTATTTACTTTCCACCCCAACGGAGAATCGGGATCACGCACCGCATCATCCATAGCGGGGGGATATCCTACACTACCAAATAATCTATCTGCTTCGCACCCACTGGTGTATACATTCTTAGAAGGATCAACTTGACCATATAGATTACCACTTTCATCTAATATATGAGGGCCTTTAACTACATAATCATCCCATAACTTTTGATAATGTCCAATAACAGAAGTACCACCAGCAATAATATTAAGTTGATCTCTAGGACAAACCTCTCTTAATGCAAGAACTATTGCAGTACTGTCAATGCCTCCAGAGTACAGTATATCAATCATCTTATTGGTCTTAGACATTTCTAGAGCACGTTTCATCATTAGATCATTGAAGTCTACGTTTTCTACCTCTGGATAATATTGATAATCTATAACAGGATAATGTTCCGTCATATTTGACATGTTAAAAAGAAACTGGTCTTCTCCCAATGCATCGTTAACATATGAACTCTTCGGTCTATGACAGTTTTGAATCATAAACTCCTCACGATGACGAGCATCCCAATACTTTTCTTTAAATTCTTTATCAAAGTCGGGCCATGTATATTGATCTCTTCGCACATTACCCTTAATCCAATTATCCCACCCTCTACGATAATCGTGTGATACGTATACAAATTTAGTTGAAGTTGTCATAATATTCCCATTCATGTGGTTTATTCATAGAGTGTGTGAAGTGTACAAACTTAATATCTGGGTGGAACTCACCACCTAAAAATATATAGTCATTTCCTGTAATCTTTAAATATTTGCGAGTAATTTGAACTTGCCATTTAGTCATACTTCGATTAACTATATCTTCACTGACCGCCCATCTTGTAAACCATTCGTTTGGTAGAAGTTTAAGTTGTAGTTTTTCTTTTACAGAGTCTTCTACAAAATACTGTTCACCATTGACAGGCCCTCTTGTTACACCATTATCAATATAATGTCTTTGCCATCCATGTATATCTGACATAAACTTATTGTAAATATACTTACAATCTGTGGGGTAGTATTTAAAGAAACCACCATTGATAGAGTATCCTTCTTTCTCTGTGTCTCTCCACCATCCAGGCATTGCAAGAAACTGTCCTCGTTCTACAGGATAATCAAATATCTCTTTGTAATTTCCTGTAAGAAGAACGTCTATATCCATAACACAAACTGGTTCGTCTATGTCCAAGTTCATAACCATCATCTTATTCCATTGTAAAGTTACACGCTCATCATACGGTTTTCTTATCCACTGTACCTCATAATCTGAAAGTTTTCTTTCAATATAGTCCTCATACTTTGGCCCATATTTGTCACCTATGCGTACTGCAAATATTTTCATTGCACAACCCTTGGTTTAGTATATTGACTTTGATATTCCCATTTAAATAACTTAATACTTTTGTCAAAATATATTCTATCTTTAGATGGTCTAGTGCCCACGAAATAAAAATGTTCACTACTATATAATGTTTGTAGTAATTTATAAAATGATGTATAAAGTTCTTCCATAGTATTTGTAGCGTGTGTAATATGATAACTATAGATATTACTACTATTAAAGAAAACTCTTTGACCTTTTATTTTTTCTTTTAGCAATTCCCAATCTGGATTTATTAAGTCCATAAACATATATTCTACATCACATTTTTCAGACATTTTTTCTTGCAGTTCTCGTAAATAATTATGATCTTTACCATAATTTTCAGTATACATGTCTGCTGTTTCTTTATTTTTCCACCCTGTAGTCATATAGTGATAAACATTACTATCTGCCATCCAATCTCTTATCTTCATCTGTTCTTCCCATGACATATTCATATCAACAATTTGTCTTTTGGTATCTAAATTTTTTTGAAGATAATCATAAAAAATAACTTTACCTGTAAAATTTAATTCATCTACTAATTTTTCCGTAAAATATCCACTAGTGGGAGAAATAATTAAATCAAATTTAGATGTTGGTTCTACCTTCAATGCAAATCTTTCATTGTTGACAGCATAGAATGTAGGTTTTTGTCTTCTCATAAATCTATCAAAATAATTATCACTCTGATCTACTTTAGTAAGTTTACCCTCACTCAATAACTTCCAGTTTTTATTTTGATATTCTCTATTTTTATTCGGGTATGAAAATGCTTTAATAGATCGAACCCTATGATCGAAATTTTCTACTCTAGGAAATCCCTTTATGTCTATCCAATAAGGAGTATAGTCATCATGATAATTTTTTTCACTTCTTTTATAATTAGTCCATTTTCCGTAAATATCTGGACAACCTAAAGTTTTCCACATATCCACATTTAACTCTATGTGTTGATTATGAAAGTATACTGGCCTATCTTTCTTTGCGATAATGTGTGCTCTACAGTACACATCACTCTTGGCAAATTCATAAAAGGAAGTTATGGGTGTAAAGGCATCACCATCAACTTGGAGTGTCATATCACAAACCCAACCAACTGATACAATCATGGTATGTGTATGATTACATTCTTTTAAAATGTCGTTAACTTCACTCTGATAACATAGTCTATAATCATGACCATGACCAGCACCTGTTACACCACCAGATAAAAGTAACCAAGAAGTTTGGGCCTGTTTTTCTACACCAAAATCCCACTCTAATTTATCTGGATATGCTATGATAAACAAAAGATGTTTTGCTTCTTCTCTTATTGACCATTTTTTAGTTAAAGCAGAACGTATTGTAGAATTTCTCTCTACAAATTCTTTAAAGTCTCCAAAGTTTTGCATCAATATCTTTCAATACTTCTTTACCATACTGTTTGATTAAAGACCTTAACATTAATCGTTCTCTGTCTTTATTGCTACCACCATGTATAATAAAGTGATAACGATTTTCATTTGAACTATTTAGTGCCTCATGATTGACTCCATTATCAAACCAAAATCCTGTACAGTTTTCAAAAGGTAATTCTTCTTTTGTTGATGCTCGTCTTAGATAACAATTTTCTGGTTGATAAAAGGCGAGGTTAATTGCTGCTGCTATATTTCTTGATCTACCCTCTTCAGCACGTTTTTCACTAACATCATTGTGTGATACAATGCTACCGCCTGGTTTTAATAACATAAACCTACAACGTCTATATTGTTTGTGTGGAAAATCTTCTAACCATCTTTTAGTCTCTGGACATATCTCTTCTAATTCTGACCAACCCCATTTTACAGTATCTTCTGTATAACCATGACCACTTGGATTTTTTGTGTGATACCATGCGTTGCGAGTATCTTTCTCCTCTTTTCCTACCCAACCATGTAGGGCAGCGGAGTACCATCCATCACCATCTCCATAACGATGTTCGACAAAGAAACCTTCATCATACACTTGTTGTGCTTCTTTGATACATGCTTCTGGTATTTCTAAATCTATTTTTAGATACCAAATATCATTTGCTCTGCACCACTCTATGACATTCATTTACCAATCACCATAAAACGTGTCATACCATTACTTAATTCTTTACGACCCTTATACATTACCTCACTCAACATTGCCTGATCAATAAGCTCATCTTCACTATCTACACAGTTGATATGATCATCGTATTCTCTTGCATTGGTTGATTGTAATACAAACAATTTACCAAGCAACTGTGGATTTATTTCTCTAAACTTCCACATAGGAAACATATGTTCACATGATGTATTAATGACAAGATCAAATTGGTTTGGGTCTTTCTCATCTCCTTTAAATGTTTCAACACCTTTCAGAGATTCAAATAAAATATTACGTCTTATTGATCTATACTGACCATCCCCGCCTGGTTCTTTTTTCTTAAATCTTCTATTGAACTTATAACTAATAAAGTGTGCATCTTCATCAATTTCAAAGTTAGTAACTTTTTGTACTGAGGTATAATCTAGTAGAAGTGATGTAATTACATGAGCAAACCAACCACCTAATAATACTGCTGATTTAGGACTTTCATTAGTATTAGATAGTTCTTCTGTTAACCAGAATTTACTTTCTAGTTGTGACGTTGTAGAGGCATCAACTAATCGTTGAAATGCCCAAGGACGTTCTCTATGTGTTTCAATATATGCCCGTGACCAGTTGTTTGCCATTTCTGGAGTGTACTTAATATAATCTACCATATTCTCAACTCCTTAATTTCAAACATACTTTCATTCTGGTTTTCTTTAGCAGAACTATTATTAAACAAACATACTTTATGATCTTTTCTCAATACTTTTAATTCCATATCATCTGGATAGATATTTCCTTTATACCATGAATAAACATCTCCTTGAGGAAATCCACGAAAGAATGAAGTTCTTTCATCCCATACATTATACCAATGATGATTAAAGTAGTTATCTATTGTTGGATAAGAAAAGAATATAACTTCTTTATTCTTGTCAATATGTTCCCACACCCTTTTCATCTGACTTCTATTCCATCGAATAATGGAAGAGTTTAGCGGAGTGGATTTAAGTTTTCCAAAGTTCTTTCTACAATTCTCAATATCATTCCACCACCCCCTAACAATATAGGGTTTGTCCATTCCCAAATTAAAGAAATAATCTAGTTCTGAATGTAAAAGGATATCAAGGTCGAGATATAAAAATCTCTCGCCTTTTATCTGAGGAAATAATCTTTCATTAAACATATAACATTTACGATAAGCCCAAAACATATTCTTATCGGGATCATACATATCATCCCAATCTGTAGGTAGTTGTATGTCAAACTCATATTTTGGTTTATCAGTTAGACAATAAAAGTTGTATGGTAAAGATAGGTTTTGGTCTATTTGAGATTTTAAATGTATAACATAATCATCGTCATACTTATCACCCCACTTAACACATAATATAGTATTCAGTAATTCACTCATGTTTTCTCACATTATAAAAATTTAGCGTATGCTGAGATTGCCTCCACTGGTGTTTCTGCTTTTCGTAAGTCCGCTTTTGCTGTTCTCTTTTTACTACTCTTAACTACATCTTCTTCAAATAGTTTGAGTTTTAATTTAAAGAGTTGTTCTTTTTGTTCGTTGTCATTTGCATTGAAATTAAAAATTAGTTGATCAAGACTTCCAGTAACAACAGCCTCATCTTCTTTCATTTTTTCTGGTTTACTACCATCTTCTCCATAACCATATAAATTGTTTCTTACTGCATATCTTTCAAATGCATCTTTAAATTCTTGACTAACATTATCTGTAAATTGTTTTGTAGCTTTGTCTAATGAGTCATATGACCACTCTTCTAAAAGTTCTTTAAACTGGCCATCATTTTCGTCTACTACAACATAGTGCTCTCTTGCAACTTGACCATCACTCCACATAACACAAACAGTGTCATGATTTTGATTGGTATAATATGCGTTAATAATTTTACCAGAAAAATGTGCCATTACTTACTCCTATCCTTTATTTATACGCAAATTATATGTTGAAATGGTTTGAGCAGTACCATTTGGAAATTCTTGCGCTCTATAGTCATCACCAGACTGTAGGGTTTGATAGTTTCCAGAACCATCAAGTTTCGTGTTAACCATAGCAGTACCTCTAGTATTACCACTACCAGAGGTTTCAATTGTGTAACTAATCTGATAACCATCTGAAGATTCAGCAGCGGTTTCTCTTATCCATTCTGTAAATAAACCATCAATAGTAGATTCAACAAATGTCTGTAAGTCGTTATCACTATTAATAAAAACAGGCATCCTTGAAGGTGTAGTTGCAACCGCATCTCTTTTATGTAGAAAATAACTAGTTACTGTTGTTGGTTGATCTAATGTTTCTGGAATACCACTAGAACTATACGCACCAGTATTTGCTCTCGTATCAATGAATACTGCATCAGTGGAAACTACTGTGTAATTACTTGCAGCAGTACTAGAAGTCGTAATAGTATATGTTCCAGAAGTTGTTGCACTTTCTGTCCCAGAAATTAATTTATCAACAGCAGGATGTAAAAATGTATCTTTAATATCTGCTAAACTCATTGCTTGTAAATCATTATCGCCATTTACATAAACCGGCCATGTTGTTCCTGTATCTGTAGTTGGTGATACAGACGCTTTCGTTTGATTAACACGATCAAAAGATACTGTTGCGGTTCCTGGCTCAGCAGTTGTTGATTCATTCGGAAATGCACTACTTGACTGTGATGTTGCACCCGCTGTTGTGCGAGTATCAGTCATAGCAGTTAGGTTACCAGCAGAACTAGTTGATACAGCAAGTGTAACTGAGGGATTAGAACCATATAAACCACATATAGAATCTACCCACTCCGTAACTTCGGCAGTGGTCATTTCTACTAAGTCGTTATTACCATCTATGTATACAGGAGCTCTTACAGCCATTATGCATCTCCAGCACAGTGATAAGTCTTCAGTATAGAACCATCTGACTTAATTAGTCTAAGTTTGTTTGGAAAGATATCTTCCTGTTCACTATTGAATTCACCCATCATCCTCTTCATTACGTGGCGATCTGTTTGTGTAGTAAGTGCAACTGCATCTTCAAAGATGATATTACTATCTGCGTTTGTAGAACTACCATCAGTACCATTTAAGGTAACATCATCACCAGCATCAGTTCCAGCAGCGGCCGTTTGATCTAATAAAAGATTATCACCACCCTGTTTGTTTGGAAATGATAACGCACCAGAAGAACTAAGTGACATAGCAGGAGTTGCGGTTTCAGATATACCAGTTGCAAATTCAATTTTTGTTGCATTGTTGGATGCACTAAAAGTCCCTTCTGCAACAGCAGAAATGTATGCACCAGGCAGAACAGCGTCTGATCCACTTGACTCAGCTCCTGCTTTAAACTGTATTTTTCCTAATATATCATCAGCAGATATTGCAGTATCTAATGCATTGAATGTTAAAGTAAACCCAACATCAGACGTAACCGACTGTTTTAATTCTAATCCACTATTATGAACATGCATCAACCTAACATCAGAGTTAACACCAAACTTCAAATCCTTACCATCAGTTACAAGTTCTACATCATCTTTAAAGTGTGCTTCACCAGCAGCAGTAAAAGTAAGGGCATCTGTAACACTTGTGGAACCAATAGTACCATCATCAGCAAGTTTTATACCACCAGAATGTATTGTTTGTTGACTAAAGGTAGTTTTACCATCAGAAGCGATTGCGATTGCATCTGTGTCTGAGGTGTGACCGATATTCGTTCCATTGATAATAATATTATCAACTGTAAGAGTAGTCAATGTACCTAATGAAGTTATACTAGATTGAGCAGCACCTGTAACTGTTGCTGCACTACCACTTACATTACCTGTAACATTACCTGTAATATTACCGACAAAACTAGATGCAGTTAAGGCACCTGTGTCTGAATTAAAAGTTAGGTTTGATCCTGTCTTTGGATTTTGGTTACCAGTAGCAGCAGTTGCAAACATAACAAAACACGATGTGTCACTACTCTCATCTGCGAGAGTAACACTAGTAGCATTACTACCAACTGTGGATGAAAATGAAAGTCCACCAGCACCATCAGAAACTAAGGCATCACCATTCGAGGATGCATCAGTTGCTGGTAAAGACCAAATCTGATTACCACTAAGAGATGGTGCTTTAAATCCTATATAGTTTGCACCTTCATAAAAACGCAATTCTTTCTGAGAACCAGAAAGATATAAATCTTGGGTAAGTGAAACCTTACCATCAGCAGCAATTGATATTGCATCTGTATCAGATGCAGAACCTATATTTCCAGCATCAGCAATAACAAGACCACTGGAAAAAGTACTTAATTGACTAAATGTAGTTTTACCATCACCAGCAATTGCTATCGCATCTGTATCTGAAGCAGCACCAATATTACCACCATCATTAATTACAATTCCACCAGAATGAGTTGTTTGTTGACTAAAAGTAGTTTTACCATCCGAAGCAATTGCTATTGCATCTGTATCAGATGTGTGTCCAATGTTTGTTCCATTAACTACGATATTATCAACAGTTAAGGTTGTTAGTGTACCTAATGATGTTATGTTTCCCTGTGCAGCAGTAGATAACGTACCAGCAATCGACCCACCAGAAACATTAATACCAGCACTAAACACTGGTATCTGGTTCATAGTTACCACACCATCTGAAGCAATCGCAATAGCATCCGTGTCTCCAGCAGAACCAATATTACCAGCATTTGCAATAACCACGTTACCAGTTGAAGTTAATGTTCCACCAGTTATATTTCCTGTGGTTGTAATAGCAGAAGAACCTGTATTGATTGTTCCAAAGTTAGATGTAATTGAACCACCATCCAACGCACCTACTGAGGTGATATTCGTTTGAGCACCAGTTGCAATCGTTCCTGTAATTGTTCCACCAGATACATTCAGACCAGCACTCATTACTGGAATCTGTGTAAAGGTCACTACACCATCTGCAGCAATGGCCATTGAGTCACCATCACTGGCAGAACCAATTTGAGCAGCATCAGCAATAGTGATACCAGCAGACATAACTGGTCTTTGACTAAATGTTACTGCACCACCAGAAGCAATACTCATTGCATCGGTATCACTTGCAGAACCAATGTTACCACCATCTGAGATTGCTAATCCAGAAAGTGTACCTACTGAAGTAATATTTGTTTGTGCAGCTGTGGTAAGTGTACCTTCAACATTTGCAGCAACAATCGTTCCATTTGAAATTGACAAGTTACCACTAGATGCTCCAGTAGCAGTTGTCGTACCAAATACAAACTTGTCAGCACTTTCATCCCAACCCATGAACGCATTATCACCAGTGGAACCACGTTCCATGATAATACCTATGTCATTAGAGTTAGAACCAGCACCATTATTTAATTCGATAAGATAGTCTTCGATGACCGTATTAGATGCAGAGTTTGTAACCGTAGAACCATTGACCGTAAGATTACCAGTGATTGTCAAGTCCTGTGACATGGTAACATTACCAGAGGAGTTAATCGAAATTGCATCCGTATCACCAGCAGAACCAATTTGACCATCGTTTGGTATTGTTATACCACCAGTACCAATTACTGGTCTTTGACTAAAGGTTGCAACACCAGTAGCATCTAGTGTAATTGCATCAGCGTCACTTGCAGTACCAATCTGAGCATTATCAGCAATCGTCAAACCACCAGATAAAACTGGTCTTTGAGAAAGTGTTACAACACCAGTGTTTGATATTGCAATTGCATCTGTGTCATCAGCAGAACCAATGTTACCACTATTTGGAATAACTATGTTGCCACCAGTGGTCATCAATCCACCACCAGTATAAGTTCCAGAAACATCTAGGTTTGCATTAATATCAGCAAGAGTTGCGTTAAGTTCGATCTCATCCGTTGCGTTAATATCTAAAACTGTAGCACTAGGAGCATTAATATTTTGAGAAGCGTCATTGAACTGAAGTTGCATAGTGCCATTCAATAACAATCCAGTATCATGTACGTGAGTAAGAGTAACATCACCATCATCACCAAATGACATTACAGCAGCATCAGAATCTAATCTTAGATCGTCACCGATAGATACGTCACCAGCAACACCAAGTCCACCAGCAACAGTTACCGCACCATCAGACTTATTAGTATTTGCTGTAGTTGCACTGAATGATACTACACCACCAGAAGAAATTGCAATTGCATCTGTGTCTGAAGCGGAACCAATGTTTCCAGCATCTGCAATTGTCAAACCTGTTAGAGTACCAACTGAAGTAATTTGTGATTGGGCTGCATCTACATTAAGAGTATTTGTTGAAAGAGTAATACCAGTACCAGCAACCAATGCAGTCTTTGACATTGCGATAGCGGCACTTGCATTGACATCTGCATTGACAATAACACCAGTACCTATTGCGGCTGTTCCTGTAACATTACCACTACCATCAAAGGATGCAGAAGTCCACGTTACATCACCTGTCATACCGATAGTTCTACCAGTTGCAAGAGCGGTAGCAGTTGTTGCGTTACCAGACAATGCACCAGTAAATTGAGTTGCAGTTAGTATACCAGAACTTGGATTATATGTCAACCCTGTATCAGACTCTAAACCTTGAGAACCAGTTGCACCATCAACAAATACTGGAAATACAGTTTCGTCAGCAGAATTGTTTGCAGAAACAGTAGAAGTAGTTGCATTAATAGTACTAGAAGTGGTAACCATCGTACCAGTTTCATCAGGCAACGTGATAGTACGGTCAGCAGTAGGGTTAGTTACTGTAAGTGTGGTTTCAAAGTCATCATCACTTGAACCCTCAAACTTAATATCGCTCGTAAATAAACTATTATCCTTAATGTCATTGACATCTTGAATTAATTTATTAAATTCTTGTCTGAATTCTTCAAGGGTTTTACTTGATGTTAATTGACTTGCCGTAATAGCCATGATTTACCTCACCAATTGTTCTAGCAACCTTTTTATTTCGTGCATTTCACACTTTAGATTATTTATCTCTCTTGTTGCATCACGTATTTCATCTCTTTGTTTTTGTGCTTCTTCTGCCCTCTTCACTGCCATATTATAAGCGCTATTATTATGATTAATAATTGCGTGACTATTAGTATCTCTTACTAAATCTGAATGTCCTTCTACTTTCAAAAATCTTTCTGTCATAACTATGTTGCCAATGCAATCGCTCTAAAGTCTTTGATTCTAGGTGCTTCACAACTTTGCGTTCCCTTCATCACAACTTTAATTGCAAAAGAAATAAATGGGGGTAGTTGTTGACCAGTACCATCATCTTTAACACCAGCAGTGTATTGATATTCTTGGAAATCATCTCTAGTTAAGGAAGAAGATACCGTCTTATCTGCACCACCAGTAGTATTAAAATACTCCCAACCTAAGTCATCAAAATCAGAAGCATCATCAGTTCTCAATAATTTATAGAGAACTTCAATATCTGCACTACTATGTCGATAAGCAGCAAACAAAACTCTTAATGACGTAGCAGTATTTTCTAGTGTAACTTTTTTTGTACAATATACTGCAGCATTATTATCACCACTTGGTTCCGTAGATGCAGAAAAATCAGCAGTTGGAAATATATCAGCAGAAGATGAAATACTGTTAAGTCTATTTGCTACCGCAATCATTGACATTCTAGTTAAATCAATAACTGGTGAAATATTTTTACTACTAGAGGTTAATTTTGCTTGTACAATAAGGGACTTGTTACCATTCATTTCATTTGTTTCATTAATAGCAGAAGTTACCATTTTTGTAGTATCAAAGTAAACATTCTCTTCAATTGCAACTTCTTCTTGTTTTGCTTCTGTAACTCTTACAAATGAACTTTCAGTTCCACTAGGACTTGTACCATTCGTTCCTCTAATAAAGGTTTGTAAAGTAGTATTATTAAATCTTAATGTTCCCATCATAAGTTGAGCAACATCATAGATAGCATTTTGAGTTGCGGTTGCAACATTTCCACCATTTTGAGCGGTAGTTGTTCCACCTGTAATTGTTGGTGCAGTTGTTAATTCAACAGTATAGGAGTCAATGTCAATATTGCCAATTGCAGTATGAGTTTTATTAATTTCAGTTAATGGTACTTTATGTAAAATATAAAGTTCTACTGTTGCATCATCAGCATGTGACGTAGCAGTTGTTCCATCCTGTCCTCTAGTAATACTACTAATAACATTTCCACTTACAGCAGTATACTTCATAATTTCATCATCAATCTTAATAAACCACTCACTACTAGCATTATAAGCATACTTACCACTAGTATCATCAAAGTCTGTCGCACTATCTAATGTAAGAGTTGTTGCATCAGAACTAATTGCACCATTCAATTTTGTTGATGCACCAGACTTAATATTATCAAGTGTAACATTATTTGAAGTTGAATACATATGATGATCATTATGCAATATTTTTAATGTTTGATCTCCATTAGTGTATATTAACGGATTACTTTGTAAACTCTTTGTCGGTAAAGTACTATTCTGAAGTGTTACCGTACCACCAGCTGTTCCAGTTGTAAACTCTGCTTTTCTTAAAGTAAACTTCAAGTCTTCAGTTAAAGATGGTGCCCAAGTTCTATTGTTATGTCCTTTGAAAAGAACACCCATTTCTGGTTGTTTAGAAATAGTTCTTGTTCCACCAGTTTCAGTTTCACCCATACGTGCAATCCATACTTTATGTGTAGGAACTGAAGTTATTACAGCAACACCATACTCCGTACCTCTTTTTAAGAATACTGGAGATGGGAAAGTATACGTAGTTGCAACAGAAGCATCTGATGAAGTTGCAATATCAGCAGGGTTCTTTGTAACTCTACCAAAAGGAAGAACCTTTGGCCCTGGCGTACCATTTACCACATTTCTAATTTCTATCGTGACAGGAATTGTATCATCTTTCTCTCCATGAAAAAGATCAACACTTGTTACAAAAATTCCGTCAGAAGCTTGGTCATCTTCGGGAGAAACCAAAAATGTTTGGAATAATGGATCATCGTTGCCTGGGTCACCTCCGTCATCGTCATTTTGTTCAACTCGTACTGCGATAGTTCTACTAGTATTAGTAACAGTATTTTCTGTAACACTTGTTCTTACTACTTCAGCATTTCTTATTGCAAGAATAGTTTCTTGTTCAGTTTCAAGAATTCCTTTTGCAAAATAAATTACATCTCCTGCTGTTATTGGATCAATACTAGTAACATTGTTTTCACTAGAGGATAATCTAAACTGTAATTCACCGCACTGCCACTTTTCATTGCCTGCAACTTTTGGATCGGGTATGATGAAAGTTCCCTTTATCTCTCCGTTTGCAGAAGTAACCAATGCATCTCCTTGAACTAAACTTGCATCATTTGTAGAAAAACCAGCATCTGGAGTACAGAAAGAACTTATTGCACGTTTATCAAAGAAAGCATAAACTCTTGTGTTGGGATAAAAACCAGTTCCTTCAAAACGAACATTTCTTGATCTTACAAAAGGTATAAGGGCTCTAGCAATAACTTTATTCCCTTGAGATTCAAAATCAATCTTTTCAACAACATCAGTTTGCAAACCAGTTCTTGTTAAATTTGATCTTACAGTTTGTATCGTCCTTGTAACTCCACCACCTTCTTGTTGATCAAATGTCCTTACAACACCAGACCATTGAGTTTGCCATGCGTTCCATACTGTTCCTATGGAATTTCTATTTTGATTAAAAACAGTATCAAAGTTACCTTCAACATTAACTATCAAATCGGGTGCTATTTCTGTTTCAAACCATTCATCTGAAGCAGGGGTAAGTTGAATTTTACCAACCCAGTTTGATAAAAGAACAGGCGTAACTCTTTCCAAACGAGAAGACATATTTTGATTAATTAAAACTTTTTCACTATAAGGAAGAGTAATTAGATCACCAGTTTTTTGATAACCAGCAGTTGCTCTATCTGCATCAGTAGAAACACTTTCTTCTAAGAAAACATTTTTTAGAAAACATTGTGGACGTAATTCTTTCTTTTCCATATCCATAGAATTTTTATAATCGGGATGTTGAATATCACCAACTCTATGTCCACCAAAATTGTCTACTATAAATCCAGATTTAAATCTATTAAGACCATTGGAATCTTGAATTTCAAAACTTTCAGCATCTCTTTCTAAAAGAGATAGTGCAGTATAGTATTCAACATTATCAATTCTTTTTTCAAGTCTACCGATATCCTTCATTGTATATCTTTGATTTTTTTCTTTTTCCATACGAACATCAGCTGGTTTAAAAGTAAAAGCAGGAATACTAATGTCTGCTAATTTCATCATACCATCTGGTTCTTTTGGTCTTTCTGGAATTTCTGCAGCAGCACCTTTCGTAAGAATAAATTCTCCGTTTCTATCAACATGAAGAAGTGCTCTGTATGGTAAGAAATATTCAAAATCACTCTGAATAGAAGCGCCAGGTTTCATTGTATGAATAGTTGATGCACCAGTTCCATCATATTGTCTAGCGAAAAAATCAAAGGAATTTGCAGACACTTCATCTACTTGTGAAATACCAGTATTTGTACCAAGAATATCTTCTACTCTTGGACGCATATCAAATACATCTTGTAAAGGATATGTACCAGAAGGTGCTGGTATATCTGGATCAACCTTTGTTGCGTTATATTGAGGAATATCCTCATAGTCCATTTGATTTGCTATATCTACATATGAGTCTACAGTGAAAACATCTCCAGCACCATGTTCTAGATAATCGTGAATTATAAGAACTCTTCCCAAAGGTGACTGTTGATTTGGTTTTCTGACTATTCTAGCAATGTCATAGTAATTATCTCTCTGTCCAGTATCTAATTCAAACCTACTGGTAACAACCGTATCACCATCTGTCAATGCAGTAATGGTTGCAGTTGCAGCCGAACTTTCACCAGTGATTACATCTCCTACTTGGAATGCTCCACTTTTAAGAACATAACTAAGAGGAGATGAAATATTAATAATTCTACCAGTTGCTTTGGATGTTCCACCAGTAATTTTTTCCCCTCTAGTAAAAATTCCACTTTGTGTACCAACTGACATAGTAGGAGCTACAGCATCTGTTGATGTGTCTTCTGAGTCGTATACTGCGACTAACTTAAACACATCTGCACGACCAAGAGAAATCTCTTTATCCGTTGGTCTACTACCATAAGGATCAGTATCACCAGGCACTACTTTAACTTGTTTCATTAATTGTGTTGTTTTTGCCTTTGCAGTTACACCAGTTTTAAGTAATGTTGCAATAACTTTAACTTTTGCAGCGTTACCCAATGCGGCATTATTTGAAATACTTACTGTTGCAGTACCACCACCAGAGAAACCAGTTGCACAACTAACAATGTCTCCTTGACTTGCAGAACCACCAGCACCAGCTTGAAGAATACTCATTGTATAATCTGATTCACTATGTGATAGGAATGTTTCTCCAGACCCAGCACTTAGGGTTACCACACCAGCACCACTTGAATTTACAACAAACTGTCTTCTTATAGTAACCTGTGTATCTGACACTCCATTATTAACAGTGGTAAGATGAGTTTTAATCTGTCTCTTATTTAATTTAAATAGAGAAATATTTTTTTCTGATTCTTGTAATTTTGCAATTTTCTTAGATGAACCAGTACCACCAGCAGCACCTCTTTCAATCGAAACATTATCTCCTAAACTTGTAACAACTGTAGTGCCATCTTCCATACGTAAAACGTCATCTGCGTTTGATCCACTAGTATCTGTACCATCTATGACAAGGAAAGACGAGTCTGTATTTTGATTATCTAATACAACATCACAAGAGAAATCCTCTCCACTATCGTTATCGTCCATGAAGACCTGTCTAACATCTTCAATAGAATTTGTTTTTATGCTGGAAATAGTTAAATCTCCATCACCAGAATCTTCTACAATATCATCTGTCTCTCCACTATCGGAAGTTTTTATTTTTTCTCCATTACTAAATGTACCAATAACATTTGTAAGAATAACTTTTGCACCACCAGTACCGTCTGCGAAAACAAAACCTTTTGCACCACTTGTAGCACCTGTAACTAGTACACCACCATTAGGATGATTTGCTTCTAGAGTAGGACTAGGAGTACCACTAAGAGTTAAAACTGTAAATGGACGTATATCAAAAAGATATAATCTATAGACTGCTTCTGGTAAACCAGCAGTACCACTAATATACTGCATAGTTCTTGCTCTTGCTACACCAATCATAGTTCCAGAGGAACTTCCTCTTGTTCCAGTTGGAGTATCAAACAATTCTAGTTGTTTATATGCTGTTGACTCACCACTAACAAATTCAATATCGGGAGTATTATATACATTTGTAACATTAAGAAAGTTACCAACATCATTAATAGTAACACCAGAGTTTACGGAAGCTGTGGTTCTTGCCTTTGGTAAATCTACAAATGTAGGTGCAATTTTTTCAACTTCATATCCTTTAATATATGCTTTACCAGGCGATACCTTTACTGCAAGTAAATCAGTTGATGCACTTGCACCCTCATCCGTTAATCCACCAGCAGTAAATACACCAGGCAGATCATTGTTAGGAATGGATTCTTTGACTTCGTACTGAAATGGTCTTACAGTATAATCACCACTTTCATCAAAAGTTCTTCGTGCAAAAGTATCTTCAATAGTACCAAATTCTATACCTCTAGTCTCTTCAACAATAACACCTTTTTTAACTCTCATAAGTTCTACAAAATTATCATCAGCAGTAGAAGTATTTGCTAGTTTTGAAAGAGCAACACTTATTTTAAGTCGATGGGCACCTTTTGCAGCAAAGTTTGATGACCCTGTTGAATTATCTAAAAGAGTACTATCTACTTCTGGTGTAATTAAATTTTCTGTAATTGTAAAACCAATTCTAGCATCTGGATTTGTAATATACTTTTCTATAACAATAGTTTCTTCTGCATTTTCTACAAAATTTCCACGTATAAAATATACGCCGGATTGTACGTTTGCAATACAACCTTCATCAGTAGCAGATAGAGTAGCAGTTTTTGCAGAGGATACATCTGTACTATAAGATGTAGTGTGTGTAATTCCTTTGTTTGCTTTAATTTCTTCATCATTTTTAAATTCTGTAGTAATATTATCTGTACCAGTTTTAGTATACTGAATAAACAAAGTAGGTGGATCATCAGCAGTTGTTGCTTCGGCAAGAATAACATCTGCTTCAACACCACTCGTTACTCCAGTAATTTTTGCACCAACATATTGTGATACACTAATATCTTCGGAAGCAAATTGTGTTTGTAATTTTATTACTTTAAGATTTTGAAAACTTAATTGGCCTGGAATGATCATCGCACCTTCTTTAAAAAGGTGTCGATTTGACTTTTCCATTTGATTTTTTAAAATGGTTTGTAATGTTGTAAGTTCTCTTGCTTGTACCGCATGGCCAGGACGAAATAATACTTCTTGAAAATTCTTAGTTGAATCAAAATCGTCAAAATATGGCGTTACATTAAGATTTGTTTTTTGAGGCATATCTTAGAATTCCACTATAAGTTTAATATCCTCAGTCTGATCGGAAGATCGACTGATAGGTTTCCTGTTCTCTATGTATATAACTTCTCCACTATCTGGGTCAAGTTCTGGATTTGCATAACCATTAGTAAATGTAATTGTATTACCACCAGTTAGAGTTACAGCACTATCTGCTGAGGCATCGGGTGTTCCTACCGCACTAGAGGTTGCACCTGTTACTTGGTTTGCACCACTGAATGCTGTAAAACCACCAGTTGTTCCGTTTGTACCATAGTCACCAAATCTTTCTTGGGTGTAGTACAAAATACTATTACTAGAGTCCCATTCTACAACTTTACCAATTGCACCAGTAGATGCTTGGGATATTTTTTCATCTCCATCAAAAGTACCAGAGACAGATGTAAGTTTTAAAGCACTAGTCATTCTTCTTGTTGTTTCTGTTGCAATTGTCGTTGTACCATAATCATAAGGATCAACAACCAATCCAACTCTTCTAAAGTCATTTGCAGTTGTAATATCATCACCTTCTGCTTGTGTTAGTGTGGTATTCATCATAACATAGTGACCACCTAGTTCTTCAATTGCATCCTTACCGTGACCACCTTTTGGTGAAATAACAACTTGAATTGAACCACCAGAACCACTGCCAAGAGAACCAGAACTAGTTAGTCCAGCATTGGTAAAGATGTAATCATCTCCAAGATTAATCGTTCCGTATGTATATCCAGCACCCACAGCATTCATTGAAGTATCTGTTCCAGCTGTCATACCAAAGGATACAATTGCACCAGAGGTTACTTTTATACTAACAATCGCACCACTAGAGGTTCCAGCGTTAGTTCCATCTCCATACACAGCAGCATAGTACGTTCCGTCTGTATAACCAGAACCACCAGTAACTATGAGTGAGTCAATAGAACCATCTGAGGCAGCAGCACTAACTGTTGCATCCGTACTAACAGGCATAAAATCTGTTGTTAAAAACTTTTCTACTTCAGCAGTTGTAAGTGAGTACATATACTGAAGAACATAACCACCAGATGCAAAAGGATCATTACCAGTTGCAGTAGGTTCTGCACCACTAAATGCAGTTCCACCATTATTATCTAGAACCTTATAAACTCTATATGCACTTGTCATAAAGTAGAATGTAGAGTCATACAAATTAGTTGCACCAGAAGTTGTAGTATTAGAGGTACTAATATTATTTTCGTACATATCGTATATCGTACTGTTTGCCCAGTTTCTTCTAGGAATTGCAAAGGTTGTATCAGAAGAACTAATCAATTTTGCAGCAAGCATATCATCCCAATAATAAAATTCAGAAGAAACATCATCAGCAGGAGTAGGGGGAGATGCGTCTGTTCCACCAGTAGTACCACTGGTATATGGTGTAGATTTACCTATGAAAAGGTAATAAGTGTTTTTAGCAGCTTCACTAAATGACTCATAAAATTGAGTTGCATTGTGAAGTCTAAATTTTTCTGTAATGATGGCTGTCATGTTAAGCTCCTGCCCCGTAAATCGTTTTTAGTGTTGATCCACTAGAATTCTTTAATAATAGAGAAACAACACTTTTAAGTTCAGCAGAACCAATTGCATCATTGGCCATATTTGCTTCTGCAACCGTATCGTTTGCAATCATAGTACCTGTAACTGTGTTTGTATCTCCTGTCGTCACTACTGTTCCTGTAGTATCTGGAAACGTGATAGTACGATCTCCTGTGGGGTCTGTAATATCTATTGTAGTTTCATGTGCGTCTGATGTACCTTCTACCAAGGCCCAATCAACTGTACCACTTGATACTGCTGTATTGATATTCATCGTTGCAGTAGTAGTTATTGCTCCCACCGCAAGTGTTCCTGTGGTAGTTAAGTTCTCATCTCCAAAAGAAATTGCACCAGAACTATCCGTAATAGACCCAGCAGCAAGTGCAAGGGTTCCACCATTAAGTGTCGTACCATTTACTGTAGTTGTTGCAAGGGTTGTAATCGTAGCAGAAGTTTGTGTTCCACCAACTGCACCTGTAATCGTTGGAGCAGTAAGGGTAATAGTTGTATCGTCTGCACTAATTCCAGACGCAATCGAATTATTATCTCCTAATGCAGTATAGAGTTCATTAAAGTTATCATTAACTTTATCCATACCAACTCGTAAGTTATCTCCTGTACCGTCATTTGCTTCTGATCCAAGTCCTACTAATTGTTTTGCCATGATTACTCCTTTATTACTTTATTTATAACACTTAGACAGTAACATCATATGTTTGTTGCGTAGAATCATACGTTAAAGTGGTCGCATCATATCTTGCAGCAAGATCACCTGTAGTAAATAGTGGGTATTCAAATGGTGGTTTAGTTCCTATTTCAAACTCTACAAATCCACCAGCGTTACTAGAACTACCATCCGTACCATCCAACTGTACAAAGCCTGGATTGTGTTGATCTAATATGACTGATGCGGCCTCTTCATAGACCATATCATCACTATCTCTTTCAGAAATTATATTATCACCAGCATTAGCAGAACTGCCGTTTGTACCATTCAATACAATTTTTGTCACTTCTCTTTCATCTTGTAGTGCTATAATACCTCTTACAGATTGACTAATTTCTGCTGGTCTAGTAAAACGAGGAAAATTAGTTTCAATAAAGTTTATCTTTGGAATGGTTACATTACTAGCATCGTCCATTTCAATATTCTGATGATCTAATATAAGTTTTCCATTTCTCTGTGGAGTTGTAGCATCTTCAACTATAAATTTATTACCAAATTTACCGTCTTCTCCAATCTCTCTAATAATTTTACCACTATCGTCTTCTAGGTCAAATCTATCACCATCCTCATTCAACAATAATTCAAAACCACTTTCTAAAAGGAAATCTCCTTCTTCCATACTATCTTCAGTAAGAATATAATCATCATTAGAATCGTCACCAATACCTTTACCCTCTAAAGAAATAAGACTTGCTCTTACAATCTCTTCAATTGTAATCTCACCATTTAGAATATCTTCCGTTACAAGTGGTGTGCTATCTCCCTCTTGTATTAGGTTATCACCAAATGAAGTTGTTGAATTCTCATGTAACACATGATCACCAGCATTAGTAGAACTACCGTCAGTACCATCTAGAATTAATTGATTAGGTGCGGTATTTCTTCCTTCTGTTATTTCTGTAGCATATTCAAGTTCTATTGTCTCATTAAATGTTGCAGATTGTTCTAGAATAAAAGTATCATTCGTTTTAAATTGAAGATCATCAAGAGATATACCACTATCCTCATCTGGATTATTTACCGTGCCATCTTCTAGTTCTAACAGTTCTCCAACTTCTACAACACTACCAGCACCAGATAGTGTTCCATCTAAGAGTATTCTATCTTGAGTAATAGTTGGTGTAAAAGTTCTTGTACCGTCTTCCATTTGAATACCGTTACTGATACTTTGCACAGTAGCAAACAATGGAAGACCAGTATGTGAACCCGCTTCCGTTCTAAATTCTGGTTCTGGTAAACTAACAGTAACTTTCACTGACTTAATTAAAGAAACATCATGTCCTTCATTTGCAACACCACCAGCAGTTTCAAGAGATATTGCTTGTAAAGTTTGTTCCATTATGATATTAGCATTAGGCCCAGAATCCGTTGCAGTTTCAAGTTCTATTTTACCAAACAATTCTCCATCCGTAAGAGGGGTTGAGTTTGCTTGTAATCTTCTAGGTATTTGTATTTGGAATATATTTTCTAACGTAGACGCAAGTGCTGGACTAAATGTATCAGTATCAGCAGTAAATGCACTAACACCACCAGCAGAAGGAACTTGTATGTTTGCAGTAATCAATGATGCTAAAGTAACCCTACCAAACACAGCAAACCCAGCGGGATGTACTGCCCTTTTAAGTTCAGTCATATAATTTTCTATAGACTGTCCTAATCTTATTTCATAAGAAAAGTCTTGATAGAAAAATGAATCTTGTAATCTAATAACACCATCACTAATATGATGATCTGTGTTTCTATAGAAACCATTAAGTTCTGATTCAACTCCTAGTGTTGGAGATACATTTGCAAATCCAAGATCAACAACAACACCTGTAGCACCACCACTATCAGTTATTGTTTTTCCAATCATATCTGGAAATGATTCACTAATAACATTATCACCAGCATGAAGACTAGAACTGTCAACCCCATCCAAAACAATTTGTTGATTTGTAACATTTGCTTCTGTTTCATGAAGTAGAAGATCACCCATATGAAGACCTTCGCCTTCTTGTCTTATATTATTTCCAAAATCTTCATTTATAAGATAATCTGAATCTTCTAAAAGAATGTTGTGTAAATTTACAGACGAATCATTTAAATGGTTATCTAGTGTTACAAATGAATTATCATCAATCAAAATATCTGGACGACTCTTTTCAAGTTCAAATCCGCCATCCTCTTCGTCTATTAACCTACCATCTGGAGTATTAACATGATTAATGACTTTCTTTTCCCAGAACTCATAGAGATCACCGTCCTCTAGTATTAAAAATTCTTTGGTATTATATGTGGCATCTGCAACTGCATCTTCTAAAAGAATACCGTCAGTTTCATCTGCAACTCTAAACCCACCTTGATTTTCATATAAAGTTTCACCACCAGATAAACTTCCGTCATCTGCTAACCAACCAGAAGGAGTAGACCTTTGTTTCAAAGTACCATCTAATGCAAACTTACTAAACCTTTGTTGTATGTGTGGTATTGCTGGTTCATTTTCATAAAGTATGTTATCCCCTTCATCATCAGAAAATTGTATAACTTTACTACCAGCGTTTGAACTTGAACCATCAGTACCATCTAAAAGAATTTCATCTCCAGCATCTGCACTACCATCCGTAGAGTCAATAAGAATAGAACCTCCTAAGGCACTTCCTTCTAACTTAAATAGATTACCTCTTTGTTCTAAATCTGGTATGACAAATCTATCCTTTGGAATTGGTGTACCCGCTGGTGCTCTTGATTTTGCTTGTACGTCATTATATCCAAACAGTTCTTCTAAACTAGCATCACCTCTTTTTTCTTCAAGTTCCATTCTTTGATTAACACTACCTGTGTTCTGTAGTGTTATTTGTTGGTGCATAGTTTTGATACTATTAGACTTTAAAACGCCTTGACCATCTTCTAATGAAATATTATCTCCAAGAGAATCCAAAGTATTGTCTAGATAAAATCTTTCAGCAGTAGGTGTGCTTTGTTCTAACTCTATATTTTCGTTTACATCAACACTTTGTTCAAAAAGAAATCTTTCAACATTTTCAAAATCTACTTCAAGGTGTCCAGTTGTTGCCTCGAAACTTTTTACCGTACCAGTATGTGTAGTTAACGTATTACTTTCAACAAAAGTTCCACTAACATCTTTAAGTACAAAATGTACGTTTGCATCAGTTTTGGGAGAAGAGGGATAATCGAAACCACCATCCTTAATATTTACCTCTGTAATTTTTCCTATTTCAGTTGTTGTTAATACTACCGCTCCACCTGTACCTTTTACACTTGATATAGTTGCACTTGGTAATCTAGTGTATCCGTTTCCAGTTTCAGTTAAAAGAATTCTAGATAGTTCTCCAGTTGTATCTGCTGTAGCTTCTTCAATAATAAAACGATCATTATCCGTTCCATATACATCTGGGACAATGTTACGAGGTGTAGCATCTTCCATTAACATATTAAAGTCTGCATTTAATGATGAACTATTTGTACCATTTAGTGTAATTATATCACCATCTTCAAACTGAATAAAAGGTTGTGGAGTAGATATTATTGTTGCTGATTCTAATGTTAAGAAATCATCATTTCCTTCAGTATCTTCTAGAAGAATAGTACCACCTACAGCAGTAACAAGTGCAGAAGGAGATTGAACATTTGTATCTGCTGCATTTGCAGTAAATGTTAAGGTATCACCAATTTTATAATCCTGTCCTCTGTCATCAATTATAATATTATTAATTCCACCAACAGAAGTTTCTTTAACTTCAATGTCCGCTCGACCATTTCCTATGGTAGTATCAGCGTTTAACGCATCATTAGGTTTATATAAAATACCAGCACGATTAATATCAGAACCCACAATAAAAGATTTTATAACAAAAGACATTTCTGTATCTTGCGTATTAGATGTTGTTGTTATGGTTTCACCAGTTTGAAATGTCTTTGTGGTTTCATCTGGATCAATTTCTAACTGTGAAACAGAAACCGAACCTTGGGAAAAAACAATTGCATCTAAAACAACACTTGTTGCACCAGAGGTAGCTCCTGTAATTGTTTGACCAATTATATCATTTGCATCTGAACCAGTATTTGCAGCAACCCTCATAATAGTTGGTTGTGACCAATTTCCTTTAGATGGTTTCATCATAAACTTATTTGGATATATGATATCTGCTTCTTCATCAAACATTAGTCTTAGAAGTAACTTAGTTGCCTCAGACGAACCCTTTGATGCATACAAGTCTCTTATATTTTTAATTAGATCACGTTTTGAAGCACCAGTTGCAAGTGTTCTTGGAATTGATTCCAAGTACATGTTAAACATCTCGTTAATAAATTCGGTTGTAGCATTATCTGGATTTACATATTCCATCAACTGTTGAATATTTTGTATAGGATTTCCACGGTACTTGTTTAATGTTGCAGTTGCTTCAGAAGAACTACCAGTGATTGTTTCACCTATTTCAAATTTTTGTTGTGATGAAATAAACAATCTTTTGTTAGATAGATCATCTACTAAAACTTCAGCAGTTGCTTTAGAAGTACTTCCTGTAATAGTTTCACCAACTATGAACTTACCTGTAGTTCCTGTACCACTTTCAGTATTAAACTTATCACCACGATCACCGGCATCACCTTCCACAAGTAGATGATTTACTGACACAGTTTCCATGCGAATACTGTCAATCGTAAGAGTCAGTGTAATTTCTGCAGCTTCCAGAAACTTATAATAACTTTTTAGAAATTGAACATACTTAGGATGATCCGCTTGAACAAAGTCTGGAACTTGCCCTTCGATAAGCGGAGATATCTTTGAGTCTAATTTACCATCAAAAGGTGCCATTTTTTAAAAACTCTGTGATGCAGAAGGCATAGTTGAAGTTGTTGTGAAACTAGAGGCCGCTCCTGGCTGTCCTACAGAAATAGTATCTACTTTCGGTAGAACTGTAGTATTAGTTAAATCTATATTTAATATTTGATTTCTTACTGCTTTAATATCTTTTGAGTCGGGAACAATAACCACTCTAACAGTTGTTGATGTTACACCATCAACATCACCAACACTTGTTATATTAATAGTTTTAATCTTAACAGTTCCTTTTACATAATCAATAGTTCCTGCTGAAAGGTCTGTGTATGTTCTGGTTGTTCCCACCAAATAAAATCTTCTTAAATTACCTTTACCATCATCATCAAAGAATTGTTCGTTTGTCGCATCTCCACTAACTTTAAATCCTGTAGAAGCAACTACACCACCAAGACTTCCAGAGTGACCAGAGTGTGGATTAAAAAATGGATTGTTAAAAAACAAATCATGTGATTGGGCGGTGAGAAGTTGTGGTGTAAATGTTTTTGATAGATAAACTCTTGATCCACTATTTAAAATAGATTCATCAGTATCATCAATCTGTCCCTGTATTTCAGAATACCTAAACATTTTACCAAAATCATTCAAGGTATTCGTGTTATAATCTTCCAGAACAGTTATTACTTCACTTTTTAGTGAATCTTTATCTTTGGTAGTTTTGCTAGAATTAAACTGAAATTCTGTTTCTAAAATTACGTTTGTTATTTCTGGATCAATAATAACAGGAGTGATAGAAGCAACATTAAATTTTTGTAAATCTTTAACTAGATTATCTTTCTGTGTGACTGTAAGATTATTACCAGTAGTAGACCTAATAGAAATAAAAACTTTACCAAATTCTTGAGTATCAACTACACCTAAACTTGAATCAAATGATCCATCTTCTCCACCAAATACGTTTACTGATTTAGTTTGAGGAAAAAGTTTTCTTGCAAAAACAGTATAATCATTTGCAGTAACACAACGACCTTGTGCGGCGTAATCTAAAGGTGCATTTAATTTTATAGATGCAATAGTCTCTCTTTGTGATCCACCAGCAGCATCATCTACAGTAGTCACAGTAACAGAAGTTTCTCCGTCTATCGCACCACTAGATGTAAATGTATTTGCACCATTTGCTGCTTCTATATTAGTAGCAACATATTTAAGTAATACTATATTTCCATCAGACAGTGCAGAACTTACAACATCATCACCAAAGTAAACTTCAAACTTTCCTGCCTCTACCTCTTGTAGAAAAAACACTTTACTTGCATCTGTTAACTGTGTAATGTCTGTTGCCTTTGTGTAAGTTGTAGTGGTGGTGTCTGAAGATGAATTTTGAATAGAAACAGATAATGTAGCAGTATCACACCTGTTATCATTAATAACAAATCTTTGATCAGCATCAGAACTATTGACGGTATACCTTTGTGTAACAAAAGTTCCTTCATATATTTTAATATCATTAAAAACAATATTATTTGCAGATTTAGATTCTGTTACATCACTAATAGTGACAAACTGATAGTCCTCTCCAGCAACTGTAGTATTAAATACAGTTCCAGCGGACATTGTTCTTGTTGAGTTAGATACATTATTAAGGGTAATAGAAACAGTGGCACTTGGTGCATTTACAGAACCAACTTCGTATCCTAAAGTTTTTGCATGAGACACAACACTAGAACGTAAACTTGCACTATCAATAAACATTTCATTTGCGAGCATGTTAGCATTAAATGACATGTAGTGTGTATTATAAGCAAGAGTATCTAGTAGAATATTCATACCAGAACCCTCAAAGTCATAATCAGTAAATTCTGTCTGACCTCTTAGAAAGGTTTTTAGATTTGATTTAATTTGATCGAAATCTAGTTCCGATACATCCATTCTTTTTAATTGTTTTGCCATTATCGTAATCTCTCTAACATTACATCTAGTGTAACTAATTCTGTTGGTGTGTTAACGACATAAAATTCTAATGTCATTGAATAAGCATTACGATCAAAATCTGGAACAGATTTAACTCCCACAAGTCTTGCTCTGGGTTCAAAATTTTCTATTACATCTTCAACTTTTTTTCCTAATATTACAGCGGTAAGAATTGTCATATTTTCAAACAACATTTCACGAATACCAGAACCAATCTCTGGGTGAAATGGTTTTTCATAATGATTCATTAAAACCAAATTGCGTACTGATCTTTTTACCGCCTGCACATCTGTAACCTTATTAACGTCTTTACCTTCTGGTTTCATTTGAAAAAACAAATCAAGGTCTTTCCACTGACGAGAATTCCTGTCAATATTGTTCTGACCTTGTGCATCAGTAAAGGCACTTTGAGATGTAGGCGATACTCCGACCATTTTATACTCCTGTGTTTATTTATAAGGCAGCGTAACCAATTTAATTCAATTTTGCTGCTGCTGCTAGAACATTACCAGCAGCAACAAATACTGTTGGCCCAAGGCCAGGTATGGTTGCACCACTCTTATGTTTTGCCGTTATTATTAGTAGTCCAGACTGGTGTGTTTTAACACTTATTATTTCAGTTATGCCTGCATCTGGTGACTGACTTATAAGATATGCCCTCGCTTGTGCTTTAAATCTACTAAATTTATTTGGTTTTGGGCCGCCTGGTGAACCAGCTGGAGGTCTTGGTATTTCAAAAAACTTAGTCTTAACAAAAAAATCATCAAAGGATGTATCGGCATCCTTTCCGACTTGTTCTGCTAGTTTAGTTTTCTCTTTAAATTTATCTTCCCATTTTGATCTTGATGCAGTTAAACCCGCTGCTTCATCACCAGAATCAAGTTCTTGTCGGATATCATAATCCAAATCGTCTACAAACTGTTCACAATCAATAAAAAGTACTTCTCCATAAGCATCTAATAAGGTTTTTAATTCTCTAAACTTACTTAAATTTGCTTTACTAGTTAATATTGTTTTGCCCGACTTCATATCAGCAATATTTTGAGGATAAGGTCTTATACATCTCTTTCTATGATTTTCTAATCTTTGCCATTTATCTGTTGCAACATTACATGCAATTCGGAAGTCATCTATCAACTTATTATAATATAGTTCTATGTTGGTAGTTTCTTGTACAGTTTTCTGTGCTCCAGTTGATGCTTTAAATGCAGTATCTTTACTGTCTGTTCTTGCAGTTGGGGCTGCATCAACTTTAGCTGTATCAACTTCAAACAATGCTTTGTTCTGATTTAATTCATTTGTATTTTTTACAACGCCTGGATGTGTGGGTATTCCCGCCTTTTCCATTTCAACTTTAAGTGAGGCCTCAGTTTCTTTATTTAACTCTTCTAATTTTTCATTCATATTAGGGCCACCCTCACCAACAATCTTCATCGCTTTACCTAGTGTGTCACCCATTATAGGAGTTGAACCACTCAAGAAACTAAACATATTTGAAAGACCAACACCTTCCGCCTTTGCAGCAGTTGTTACTGTAGATACCTCTTCCTTTTGACTTTGAAAATCTGCGGTCATAGTGTTCGCTGGTTTTTCCGCAACATCCGTAGATTTACCACCCTGTTTAACCATAAAGTTTTTACAGGCAGCACATGCATCTCCACCACCCGCTATGGAAGACTCTACATTTTTTAATACGGAGTCAAAATCAATACCCTTACCTTCAAGTGCATCTCCAAATAAGTTTTTGGTTTGTAGTTTTTTTGCCTCTTTTTGTATTCTACCTAGAATAGTGCTTGTGTCAATGTTTGCAATACTAGTCATTTCAGATTGCAAACTAACATCTGGTAAAGATGGAAGTGAAGGCATTTTTAACTTGGATAGTTTCTCTTTTGCTTCTGCAAAGTCTGTTTCCATTTTTGCTTTAATGTCACTTGCAGAAAATTCAATCCTATCTGTTAAATTTTTAATTCCCTCATCTATTTTTTTCTGAACGTCACCCAACCCAGCGTTTGCACCACAAAGGTTAGGTAACTCATATTCAGCAGGCATTTTAGGTATACCCATTAATATCGACCTCCTTGAAATAAAATATGATATCTAGTTTCATTTCCATTTTTTACTGCATGTAAATTATGAACATCAAGTTTATAGACATCGCCTGGTTTAACAGTAATTTCTCCTCTAGGATAAATTGCAGTTCTAGTTCCTTCTGGTTCATTTATTGCCATGTTATAAAGAAACTGTTTTGCAGGCCCGTGATCGTGCGGAAGAAGTTGATGACCAGCACCCAACTTAGTCATCACTGGATTTTTAAATCTAGGAAAGTACTCCATAAATTTATATACTGTGGGAAAATCTTTTTCTTGGGGTACAGTCCACCAGTAGTCCATTTCTTCATCTTCCGCAATACCATTTTCTTCAGTCTTCTCGTTTCTATCTTTGGAAAAATGAGTTTCTAATAAGTAAGGCCATCTATCCATTGTAGCACCAGAGATGGTAGTAAGATTGTATCTTAACTCTTCAGAAAAATACTTACCATCAAATGTATGTGACCATCCATCAAATGTTTTTGCCTCTTCTAGTATTTGATGATGAAATGAATGGGAAGGAAGCACTTGCAATTCTCCTGTATCTTCTCCATCTGGATCAGACCACTCATCAATATTTTCCCAAAAATTCTCTCTCGTTACATTCATATTATTTCCTTTCTATGGCCCTGCAAACGTATTTGGACTTCCTGCTGCAACAGAAGTGCATCCACTAATTCCGTCACCTATTCTACCAGCACCTACATCATTCACCTTCACAGTGGAAGAACCACTTGCAATTGGGGCTGCATGAGTAGGACATGGTGGTACAGGGAGTAGATGGGGAGTGTTAACATCACCTTGCCTACTCCACGCAATATCATTAACAAAAACATTTGGTGAACCAACTGCTCTGGTCATTCCAGAACAATGTGGTACATCTGCATCTCCTATTCTAGTTGCTGCGGGCACGTTCTTTCTCCATTAGTTTCTGTAACCTTGTATTCCATTCTGCCATTTGATCATGTTGTTCATCTGTATGTTGTCCATCCTCACCTTCTGGTTCTGGTAGGTCTGGTACGAATTCAATAACGTGTTCAAAGTCACTTGGTATATCTTCGTATCTATCGTATGAAACCACTTCTCCCCCAACCACAAATTTAAATGATGCCATTTTCTATCCTTAACTTGGGTTAATATCAACCTTATTCGTTGCACTTGGTGAACCACCACCAGAGTAGATCGTAAAGATCGTACCAGCAGTAGTATTAATTGTAGTTGTGGTATCCAATGTAAGGGCACCAGTGATATTCGTATCTTGACTTGCGGAGAAGTTCTCCGTAACCAATCCAGTATTATTCCAGTTTGCGGCACCAGCAACCGTAAGATTAAATATGGAACCAGTTGATGTAGTTTGTTCCAAGTCGTTATCCGTTAATTCCACACCATTAACATTTATGTTTAATCCATCAAAGTCTGTTGCGAGATTCATACTAGTTGCAGATTTCAGATTTAACTTGTTAGCCGCACTTGCGGTAATTTGTCCTCTTTGTCTTCCATTCTCATCAAGGCCTGGATTTGAAGTAGACATAATCATATTACCATGTGAACTATTAATAGTATCACCCTCTGTAACTTGTGATACGTAGTCTCCACCATTAACCTGTTTCTTATCTGATCCTGTAACAACTCTCCACATATTACCACCAATAATCATACGAACCTCTTTAGGCCCAGATGGTGCGGTTCCTGTGGTATAATTTACCGCATTGGATATAACAATAGCATGACTACCTAATATTTCTTCTTCTCTGTTTCCACCACCATCGTCTAATCCTTGAGCACCAATCTTGACATAATGGTTCTTATGTATCTTCTGATAATAGTCACCCTCTACTTCTAGCATATAATCACCTTTTACAAGATGTTTCATATCTCCCTCTACGGTTAAAGTAAGGGTTCCCTTTGCATCAGTATTTCCACTTGCATCCTGTCTTGCCTTGATAAAGATGTTAGAGTTGCCAGATATAACTTCATAGTTATCATGCATTGTATGAACAACTCTAGCACCATTTGGATGTATCTCCTCAAAGGTTCCAGTACTATGTTGTCTTAACAACCGACCACCGCCTGGTGTATCATCTATTTCATGTATGTGTCCAGACTCACTTTCATGTACGTGATTAAACGGATACAGTGTTGGTGCATCACTTTTAGGGGGTAACTCATCATACGTTTCTCTTTTCTCTGGTGCAAGAGATTTCTTGGTAGCAGGATGTATAGGTTCTACGCCTGGTTGATAATCCGTTGCAGTATCACTTACGTTACCAACATTCGGTCTATTTGCAATCGGAATACCTGTCTGTCTTTTTCTTCTTCTTAATTCTAGACCTTTATGACCCTCTGCACTTGCAGCCCTACCCAAAGTACTCATGTCATTAAATCCTAACTTGTTAGGATAGAAACCATCTGGATCATTAAATCCTTTTTTGACATCTGGTTTTTGTGTATTGTAGCCTGGAAGTGAACCCATAATTACAGGTTGTTGAAGTTCCTTATCTCTAAAGAAACCTAAAACCCATGATCCCTGTACAAGAAAATGTGGAGTCTCACCCAACCCATGCATAGAGGGGGTAGTAGTAGGCATCATAACAGTTGCCCACGGCAAGTCTGTTACTGCGATTCGATTTAAATCTTCAGAGTGATATCCTAGACAACGGACACGAACACGGCCTGTTTTATCGGGATCGTCACGATCCTCGACCACTCCAACAAACCATTGGAATCCGTCTTGGCCCATAAAATTGTTTTCTTGCATCATTAACTAAATCCCTTTAAATGTATTTATAAGGATTTAATGCAAGTCTGGATTACGGCCTATTCTATTTGCATCGGGAAAATACTCTACCATTTCTAAGTTCAGAACGCCTTGATCTTCTAAGTTTGCGATATAGTATAAGGCATCTTCTTTTGATAAGTTATCAACTAAAACTTCCCTCTGGACTACTTTATATCGTAGTTCATTCTCGTTTCTAGTCATGGTAGAGTTTATTTAGACAAACAAATATTCCCAGCGACCATGATTCTTTCAAAATCACAGGTTTGTTCTGGTACAGAGTGTACTAAAACGGAAGGAAATAGAACCATTTTACCGATTTTTGGTCTTACTTCTAAATTAAAACCCCAATCGTCATACCCATCATTAAAGAGAAGAGGGGCACAATCGTCACTACAATCTACGTAATAAACAAAACTCCACACATTGGGCCAGTGATCATGTTTCTTTGTCCAATCACCTTTTCTGTATATTGCACCCCAACAATCGTGAACCTTGTAATCCACTTGGTGTGGTGAGTTTCTTTCCGCAAGATTTATTGCCTTGTCACATACCCACTGAAATTCTGTATAGTGATGGTGCATATACCATTCCGACATCTTTGCTTTGACATTTGTAGTCTTGGATTGTGCATCATCCATTTCATTTAGAATGATACTAATATTCTCATTGTGAAGTTCCGCTTCCGTAGAGTAGTTTGCTTCAATGATAGGCAACTGCATACGAAAGGGTTTATTATGTGGGTTCTTCCACAATGGAACCTTATTGTAAGGATGTAGACTAAAGTTCACGATAGAACGTCCTGTTCTTGAAATCCCATGCGGTATCCAGATTACCCGCTATCTTGATACGTTCATGTTCACATTGTTGTTCTGGTACAGAATGATTTAACCAAGCAGGAAAAAGTAACATCTGTCCAGTTTTAGGAGTAATCTCTACTGGTTGATCCATAAGGTTACTCTGATCAAAGATTAAAGGAGAACAGTTCTCACACGCCTGTACGGTGTACACAAACCCCCAAGTAGAAGGCCAGTGTGAATGAGTAGAGGTAAAATTACCTTTATTGTATATCAAACCCCAACTCTCCGTAATACCATAGGGTATAGGGTCTGGAGTCCCATCGGGTTTACTTCTGCCTGCAAGAGGATTCATCTTTGCAAGTTCTATCGCTATCTGTCCCAGATTCCAAAAGGATTCAAATACAGTATGCATATCCCAACGAGTACGATAGCACTTTGCTTGTGTCACCGCACTCATTCCCCCAGATTGACGTATATCAGATATTAATCGCTCGTTATCAACAAATATCTGTTGTTCGATAATAGGAAAGGATATATTAAACTTATATACATCCGATTGTGATTCTCTACGAATAGAGTTTGCAAGTTTTTTCAGACTGCTCAACTTCGATCCTTCATCATAAACTTACCTGTATGTCTCCACTGTTCTTTAGCGGGAACACGGATAAACGGTTTTTTTGTTTCGCTCTTGTTTGGATTCTCAATAGTTAACATAACATTCTTGCCTTTTAGATGAGCACGCATCTTATCGTTAACTCTCTGAAGTTCTGTACGATCATCAGACAGACCGTTCACAACATTACGCCTCTCACCCTTACTGGTTTGAGATGCTCTACTTCTCTTTTTTCCCATTAGTGAATAATCCTCTCACCTAACTCCGTTTCCATTTTCGCCCGCAAAAGAGGTATATCTTCAGAAACAGTTTCTAATACCTCTTCTATATCTTCATCTTGTAGTACTACCGTATATAGTTGCATACACACAGACATCATATTCCCACATAGTGCGAGAACGGCGCCACGATCTTCGGGGCCGATATACTTATTTGCTAAGTCCCACAAGTCCATCTGCATTTCTTTGAGTTTCATTCCATCAGACATTGAGCTCATCCAATGTAATATAATCAAAGTGTTCGTGCAAACCCTTACCAGAGACTATCGTGAGAAACACTGTATCAATATTCTTATCCTTGACAGGTGTATACTTCTTCATCTTCTTCGACCAATACAGAGGTACGCCGTCTTCCAACTTCATATCTTCGTAAGAGTCCATGTCAGAGGAAACTTCCACGATCTTTCCCGATTTTATCGAATCACCAAAAGAGTAATTCACAGTATCATTGATATTAAATGCCATTATATAAATCCTATGTTAAAGTTGCATTATGACTACTATACATGATTACGTATACAATGTCAAGCACTAAATTGGTTTTTTTTGACATTTCGGTATATTAAGTACATTGTTCCAAGTATAACCATGTTCACAATCCATGTCAAGCAAATAATCAATATATTCTTCATTCGACATGCAAGGAAAAACACCATCTATCACTCTCGTAAAATCACAGTCCTTTTGAGTAACCTCAGAAGTTACATGCTCTAGGGGTGTCTTACCAGTTTCCTTCTTCATTATAATATCTACACCAGTAGACAATACCTGTATAGGCCAAGGTAAAGCACACCCTGTAAGGAATAACGCTATACCTAAGATGATTGGGAGTCTCATGATAAAGTTATTTATGGAGAGGTGAGAGAGAATCGAACTCTCGTAAATGGTTTTGCAGACCATCTCATTGCCACTCTGACATCACCTCTGAAATAATTCTTTGGATACTTATTGCATTTATAGATTGATGGAACCTACCCTTTAGATTTTAGGGGGGGTAGCTGTGGGGAGAGAGAAACAGTGGTGACCAAACACCCTAGTCCTAAAAGGACTCCAGAACTCTCTCGGCCTCACCCATCGGAGAAATCATTATCAGAGAGACACGCACCTCGCCACCCACTCTTGGGAACTTTACTGGCGACCAACCATCCTTAACTCTCATCATATACACAGTATACTACAGTGAATGGGGTTTGTCAAGCTTTATTTTCATATATTTTAAAGTTTTTTTCCCTTGTGTATAACTAAGAATGTATATAGAATGTACTCTATGAAACCCAGCATACTCAATATACCCCATTCTATGGGTAATGTCAAGTCCCTTTCGTAATAAATCTGAGCATCTCGGCGATTTTCTGGCGTGTGCCTGTGGACTTTAATCACAACAACTATATGTTTTTTTTAACCTTTTTAACATTGTTCCGCATACGTGCATCTGTGATCATTTCCTTGTATTCCTTGTTCTTATGTGATATAAGATGGTCATGGTAGATATCAATGATCATTCTAGGTGCATGGCCATCAAAGAACATAGGGAATATACCGTGTATTATACTGGTTATTCCTCCCCATATAAGTCTAAATCCTGTTCCTATGGCGTGTATTGTGTGTTGTCTATACGTAACTTCACTCTTCAGAAGGTGTTTTTTTATCATTATTCCCCCTTTGTATTATCTCATCTATATGGCGATTGCATCCTATACACACGTTTTGTTCGTTTAATGTACATACGCCTATGCATGGACTGTCGTTTTTTATGTCTTTAGTTGTTCTCCGCAACTGTCTTAGCATCCTCTATCTCCCATTGTCTATGCAATGTTAAAGATTTGTTCATAGGTAGATCACCGTATATAGGCGTATCATGCCACCATATAATACCTATTGATACACGATTTCCCTTGTATGGTCGTACTCTATGTGGTATAGTGCAATCAAATGATACATGACGATTTACGAGGGGTTTTATCAGTGTTCCATCTTTCAGTTCTAGTTCTCCCCCTTCATCGGGTGTTTTTAGGTAATATAGGTTTGTTCTTTCGGGGCGTTTTATCGGATATTGCGTATTACCGTTCACTGTACAATATGAATCTATGTCATTGTGCCATTGTGGGTCTATCGGTCTTATGTTATACCAAGCGGTTGCCCCTCTGTGTGGTATTGTCGGTTTATCCTTCAGCATTAGGTCATGTAACGCATGTTGACTTTGTGCGTTATATCCTAACCAATGTACACTGTTATATTCTATGTGTAATGAACATAGGGCCTGATAATGAGCGTCATCTATCCAATTATCCTGTATCATTTTTTATATCCAAATTTTATAAAATCCTGTTCGTACCTGGCGTAAACAATGTCTTTTATCTCTTGTGTATAGTACTCTTGCCATGGTGCATGTGATGTACTATTATGGTGTTTATCGGCGAAACTCGTCTGTGTGTAGTCTTCGAGTTCATTCAGATCATTCTCCAGAGAGAAAACTTTCATATTATGCGTTATCCAGTGACATTGTGTATTTGTGGGAATCCAATTTGCGTGGTTGTATTTGGGGTGTTTTGATGATTTTTCCAGTAAATTCTCACGCACGAATGTCTCAAAACTTATATCTGACCAATCGCCATGTGTATAGTTACTCTCTTTTTGTCGTTGTCGTATGAAGAAAAACCAACTCACGTATCGTGAATATGGATTCCGTGATATGCATATCCACTGTTTTCCACGTAATTCTGGGTAGTTTTCCTCAAACCATGCAGGCGTCTGGTGATACATTATGCGTTTATTAAATTCTTTTTTGTGTTTTATGATGGGTATATTTCGATCTTTGCGAAATTCTCTTTTGAAATTTGCACCCCCATTTTTGGGTATGTGACAAAATGCCCATTTCTTCGTGTACGCAAGAATTGATTCCAATGGTATATCAATAACCAAAGAATTGGAGTTTTGTTTGCTCATACTCTTTTTCCTTCGATATACTACCCCAAACTAGGTGATACCGATCAGGCCCACAATTCATTATTGTATGTGGTTCAGTCGTATTCATACGATATACGTAACCATCCGCTGGTATCTGAAATAGTTCTTTGTGTGTAGGATACACGACATATGCATCTGGGGTTGTAATCAGAGCAAGGTGATATCGAAATGGTGTTACATCTGTGTGTATAGAATATGTTGTTTGTTTTTTACGGCACAAAACCCTCATTCTATATGCGTCCCAATCGTTTATTATATCCTCAAATACCGTACCCTTGTATTCTGGTACAATTGTGTTTATATCATGTTCACTATTTACCTTGTTTTTAGGTGTAGTGAGCATCGTGCCTTCTCCACTCATGAGTCGAAAAGTCCAACTTCCGCAAGGGTCAGTATATGGACAGGTATTACCTTCCGCATGTTGTAATGCGGTCTGCGGGCCTGACTTCTTATACCACTTGACTTTTTCTGATAGGTTTTCCCATTCTAGTAGAACACGGTCTATATCATATTGTTTACTTGTACGCTCAAACAGAAACATGTATACGATTCTCTAAATGCGCCTCCGCAATCTCTTTCTTAGATTGTCCTGTATATGGTACTGCATGATGTTGATCTACAAGAAGGTCATTTATCGTGGTCTTGTCAATCACGAACTCTCCTAATATACGTCCAAATTTGCCCTTCTTATCGAGTCGTGTTCTCAGAACTTGTTTTGATCCCTGTGGTAGATGTTGCACCACAAACGCCTTTGCCTTGAGTCCATATTTCTTCTCTTCCTTGTCAGAAGTCCTTGACTCAGGCGTGTCTACACCGTATAGTCTTATACGTTGCTTCTTTAACCATACAGCGAAACCTAGATCAATGTCTACATCAACTGTATCTCCGTCAATTACACGAATGATTTTACATGGATATTCATACATTCATTTTCTCCTTTATTTTCTCAAATGTGGGTTTACAGAGAATGTCCCACTTATTTATCGTTGGGGGCAATGGTTTTTGCCTACGATAATATGTACCATCTTCCATGATAAGTTTATTGCGTATCGACTCAAGACCTACAGGAGCGGTCTTTGGAAACGATGTTTCTTTTGTCTTGTTATCACGATAAGTTGCATCGCCATTGAACTTGTATATAAACTCTTTACTAGGCCACTTGTATGTTTTCCACGAACCCTTATGTTTGAGATCATGGTTCAGCATACTCCACCTCTGAAACTCTGGGGTATTATAGAAAGACCACATATTTTTCCAACCGCTGGGGTCTTCCAGATATGCGAACAATCTTCGATCTATCCACTGCCACTTAATCGTAAATGCCAACCACCAAGTGAAATCGAAAGTGGTTTTTATTGGAAAGGGACATGCCTTGATATACTCTCTACAAAATTCTATACACTTCTCTCTATGGATTTGATTTTCTCCAGATGGACGATTGTATATAAAGTTGACATCATCCCACTTGAATATCTCTTCCCAAGGTTCATTAATCTCTTCTATGTGATGCTCAACCACAAATGTCCCATACATGGGGTCACCACATTCACCTGTAATGTTCAGAGTTGTTCCATCCCAGCGATCTGTATTTGTCCACATATTCTCTTTTGTTGACCATTCTATCTTGACATCAAACACATTACCTAGTATAGTATCAGCCATGGAAGGGTTTTCAATCTTAGTTGCCTCACTCATCAGAATGATCAGTTCTGCACCAACAGGTTTTGTGGTCAACAATGCACATAGGGCAGTAGTCGAGTCTATGCCACCGCTCCACCACATTCTCACTGGTTTGTTTTGTTTCCATATCTGTTCAGCACGCATGAGAACAACCTCTTCGTACTTGAAATTGATACCATCAGTTGAGGGAATAGGGTCTAATCCAAGGTTGAATAAATTCCATTGGTCTGTCCTGTCCATAGGTAAGGGACAAGCAACCATTCGTCCTAATGCATATATGTAATTTTCCCCTAACTCACCTATTCTACGCCAGTCTCCAATGTAGGGGTTCATGTCTGGAACATTTTCAAGAGCATTACCAATAGACTTCCAATCCTTATCTAATGTTTTCCACTCTTCCTTAATTTCGATATCAAGAGGATTCCATTGTAATAAATTTTTATAGAACCCCCCAGCATAACCAATCACTTTCATATTGACTGCCCTTTCAAAAGACTCATTTGTTTTTTAAATTCATCACTACGTAGACAGTAGAATAAATTTGGGATATCACCCTCGCCTTTATGTACTTGATTAACGTGCAGATTTAGAATAGGAAAGTTAAGCCTGACATATTGTTCACATTCGATTTTACTCTCGAATGAGGGATTTTCAAATACGTACAAATCAGAACCATCTCCACCTGTCCAGATAGAGAGCAACAACCAAAATGTTTTCATACCCCAAAACTTTCACCGCAGCCACAACTAGAAGTTGACACTGGATTCTTAACGGATAGATATGATCCACCTAATTCAGTTATGTAGTCTATTGTACTGCCTGCAAGATATAATTCTGCAAGAGGGTCTATTACTAGAACGTCATCTATTGGTTTTGACCATGATACATCAGGCCAGTTCTTCTGGAAATCCCATACGTATTGGAATCCAGAACAACCCCCGCCTTGAACGCCGAGGGTTATATAGTCTCCGTTAGCGACTGTTCTTAAATAGTCTCTTGCTTTCTCTGTTAGAGTAACCATGAAACTATTTAGTTGAGTCTATTTGCCTGCCTTAGAAGTGCAGCGATTACCATAGTCCAGTAATTCTTACCCCATTCACCCTTCACATTCGAGAGCGCCAAATGGGCGTTTGCAATCCTCTTCTCTATTGAGTCTGTCAAGTTCCTCATACTCCTTAATTTGGTCTATGAGATTCATAAAAATTTGAAACATACCTTCAATTTTAAGTTTGTCATCCTCTTTAGGAACACATAGAACTTTTGCTTCCGAATCTTGTTCTATTATGGATGTTCTTGCATCCAAACAAGTCTTCATGTTGGGCATTTCGGTGGTGTGATTTACTCCACCACCTAATGCAGACACGATTAATAATGCTTTTATCACGCAGCCTCCTTGTACTTCTTGTACCAATATTTTGAACTCTCACGTAGTTCATCGTTAGATGCACGTACATATTCTAGTACATCCTTCACTACGTCAGATTGTTTCATTGCCCATTCATCACCACGATTGGCGATCTGGTCAATGATTTCTTGTGCATAGTCAATTGACGGGCACGTATAACCAGGCACGCTAGGTGCCTTGTTCTTCGCATTTTCAATGCGAGTTTGTTTTGTAGATTTAGACATTTAGTCCTTCTCCTGTTCCACCTACAAAGGTGTAGTTTCCATTCATGAAGTTATCAACACATTCGACTGCATCAAAACCAAAACCACCAATATGCCAGTCGTATTCACCTATTGGTGTTGAGTCTGTTTTCCAATCGTAGATTGTAGCGTTGACATACTTGTAGTCACCACCACCCTCATCGACACAAAATTCTACACACCACTCGGCAGTAGATTTGTCCAGATCAATCGTATCTGGTTCACCAAACTTATTAACTAAGTCTGTATACGTGGTCTTGATATAACCTTGTAAACTAGAACCAGCGAGAGTTTGATCTACCTCTCTTGACACATTAAAATATTTCATACTTTACTCCATCCTGTACTTTCACATAAAAACTTCTCAGTACCCACTAGTACCATATCGCCAACGCTCGTTGACCTACAACCTTCACCACCAAACATCTTGGTAACTTCTGCGTTGTTCCACCACGCATCTTCAATAGAGTTGGTCTTCATGAACGCAAACTCTAACTTCTCACTTGTACCCATAGTGCCAGGGCACTCGACAAATGCGACAGTGTGTGGTTTCTCACCAAATGCAGAGTGGATAACCGCCACCTTGTCAACACCCTCAAGAGTCTTCAACAATGCATCTAATTTCGCACTCATTAGTCCATACAACCTTTCATCAAACCTTCTGTTGCACATGGGTCTTCTATATAACCCACCAACATAATACAAACAATAATTAAACCAATCGCAACCCAATTAGGCATAATATGCCTCCTCAGTGTAATAACCAATAGGGGAAAGTCCCCTCTCAGGCAACAACTCTAAAGTGCAAATCTCATCACTCATGATCTTCTTGACTGCACCATCTTCACGGAACATAATGTCTACTGCATAAGCACCGTTCAACTTGGTATTATAGTCGATGCTGACGATCTCACCTTCTTCGATGGGAAACATCGCACCAAAAACACCAATAATTTTGTCACCTTTATTAAACATATCAAACTCTCTCTTTCTCAGTTTATGTCTTATATTACCATACTCAGCAGGGTTTGTCAAGCGGAATCTGGCACCTAAGCGCCAGTCCACCTAATTTCGTAACCACCATCAAGGATGTTTCCTCTTGCGAAGTTCCTAGCAGGAGCAGCCCAACCAGCGGGTTTCAAAATGTCACCCTTCTTGAACTTCTTATCACTCTCAGTGTTGACGATGAACGCCTTTACACCACCACCTTTTGCAAAGACTTTGATGTATTTGGAACCCTTAGAATATGTAAGATTCTCACAATATTCCACATACATTTTCTCTCTAATTGGGTCATTCGTCAGAGTATCATCCAATCTATTTCCCCAACCATAGTAATCCTTTTTCATGGCATTAAGAAAGTCAGTAATTGCGAACTCAATGGAATTTCTACCTTTTTCAACATAAACACTCATAATCTTTCCTTTTCTCAGTTTATACCTTAGTATAAATCACCCAACAGGGATTGTCAAGCAAAATCGTACCCTATAAGTCCTTGATTTCATTGAGAATCCAAACTTTTTTTCTACTCTTACCTACGGTAAACTCAGAAAAACCCTCTGGAATGGGTTTATTCCACCCATTTTTACGGGCGATTCCCACACTAGGAAACACACCAGCGAGATGCATTATGTGGGCCATGCACCAAACATCCTCAATATGCCATGCAGAGTCCTTATCTTCCCAGAACCCGAAAGATTTCATATCTTTTTCTGACATATTAGGATGGATGAAATTGAATTCGTTAGGCACCTGGCACCTCATCAACTTCAATCATGGAGAGTTTTTTCTCTGGATTCATCTCACATAGAATCATGTGGAGTTCAGCAGCGTTACCGAAATCAAATTCAGTACCCAAACACTTACCTTCTTCATCACGAATTTCCCAAAACAACATAGTATAGTAACTCCTATTTCTTGACTATAATCTTATTCTACTACAGTCAGAGGGGTTTGTCAAGCTTTATTTTTGATTATTTGCGTCTTTTTTTGGCGAGTTCGTTTGCAATCCAGTTCTTTGCAATACCACTTGTGGGTTTAGTCCGTAAGAGTCCTTTGACCTGTTTGAATACCTTAACGAATACATCCTCACCAGCATCGTTATTGTCTACCACAATAAACCCTTGTCGAAATGTCTGACTAAATGTACCCATATTAGACTGTACATCCTTCCAAGATTTGACTACAATAGGTTCTGGTACTGAACGAGCACGTTCTGCATTGCGCTGAAGTGCAACATCAAGAGAGGTATTGACAAATATCATGTGTGTGTCGTAACCTAGTTCCTTGAGTGCCCTGTGTTGACGAATGATCTTATCCGCCTCTCTACCAGTGCCGTCAATGATAAGTCCTAGTCTACCCTCTAGGTAGTTTGCCTTCTTTTTTGCAGTAATTTCTTTTGCTCGAGTCCGTACTGCATCTCTGGGTTCTTTCTCTGATGCAGGCATCTTCATGGATAGTCCCGCCTTCTTCAAAAGGTTCTCAAATGCATCATCACTATTGACGGTCTTGAGTCCTGTCCCGCCAGTGGTACGCCTGACAACGTATGACTTACCACTGCCAGGCCCACCGGCGAGAAAGAACGCTTTGAATATGTTAGGGTCGTACACCCCCTCTTGCAAATCTTGGTATTTTTTCATATTCTTGAAACTCCATTTGTCTCTTGCGATATCCTGCTAATTCTATTACATATTTATCATCATCTGAAATTGGGGTAGTTAAAGTTCTGTTTTGGGTTTGGAAGGTCATCTTTTTGATCCTATTTTTGGTCTTTGCCATTTTCTCGTTCCTTTTCAGTTTAAATTGTTTCAGTTTGATATCTTTTGAGTTAATGGTTTTTTCTCCTTACGTTATAGATAGAAGTCTTGATATACTTCATCGTTGGTCGGTGATAATTCACCTTCTGGACTATCCTCATCTGTCTTAGGTAACTCTTCCTCTAAGTCATCTGAGACACATTCTAATTTCATCTTGTGTTCAAAGTTCGCTACATCGAACTCATGTGCAATCTGATGAACTAGCATGTTTCCGTTTAAAAATCTGTCTATTGATGTTGGTTTTTGTGCATCCTTTATACCGTAGTATGGTAAAGTTACATCTACAATGTCTCCAGCATTAACAAATGTGTTACCATGTACATGTAGAGTAATAGATATACCACCAAATAATACCCCTAGTTGTCCTCTTCTCCTTTGTACCCAAGAAGCTGGTTGATATGGTGCAAAAATATAATCTCCGTTTGGGTCTTGCATACCAGCATCAAATCCAGTGGCAGTTTCATTTTCTGGATATAAAAATGTCTTTGACTCATAGTCTGATACTCGTTTACCATGTACATCAGGCGACTCACTGTATATTGGGTATGTTGATGTTGGTCTTTTATGTGAGTTCATGTGAGTCCAACGATTGAAATGGTCGAGATAATTAAAACTTGAACGTGAATATGATTTTGTGTATATGTTGTGCTGGATAAGATTTGAACCTAGTTGTCCCTTCATATGATTTAGAAACCTATCACTGTGTTTTGTCTCAAAATCAAGTATGGCGTATAGTCTATCAATAACATCTATCTGACCACCCTTGTTATATTTTATTTGATCTTTGTGTCTGTAAAAATGTGTTGGTAAGTCTTTGTTGGTAGCGTCAGTATTTCCCTTGACAATACTATTTAAACTTCTAAAGTGATAACCTCTCTTGTTCTCCCAAAACAAAAATGATCTCTCTGGAGAACCACCACCTGTAGATACTGCTTGAGGTAGCAAATGATTAATACAATCAAAAGGTCTAATGTTGGGAGCAATGTATTGTTTGTTCTCACCACTGGGTTCTATATACCTCTTTTTAAAACAACCAACATCATTTAAGAGGTTATTTGTAATACTACTAATACTTCCCCTCAATGTTTTGGATACCCTTGTCCTACTATTTCTTATCCATTCACCAGAGAAAAATTCCAAAGATATAAATTCTGTTCCCGCCCCTATTCTACGTTTATTATTGACTCTTGTTATTTGTAATCTGTTCTTACCCACAAAACTTAAAATTTCATGATTCTCTTTCATGGTAGGTGTTCTAATGACAAGTTCTAAAGTCTCTTGTCCAATGATAGGCCCGATATTAGAAGCAGCACCTTGGTTTTGAATTACTATACTACCTTGAACATAGGGAGTTAACATATCTTCAAAAAAGGTGATGTGCATGACGTTTGCACCACCTACGAGATCAATTACTGCATTTCCAGATGTATGTAACGTGCAAACATCCAAAACAAACTGGCCTGGACGTTGTAGTTTCTCTTGTGACATTTACAGAATACTTTCTTTCATTAATGATTCAAACTCTTCTACAAATCTACTTATATAAGCTGGGTCTAGTAGTCTAATACGACTTATAGTGTTTTGTCTTTCTAACTCAAATTCATAGTTGGTGATTGGAGTTGCAGACGGATAATCCGTATTGTCCGTTCCAATATCTATTTTTACTTTATCACTACCAGAGGATTGTGTTATTTCATAGTGGTGTATTGCGTCAACATTATCATATTTCTCATCAATCATGTCTAAGAATTGTGGTGTGCTTAAGGGCCAGTCATGATACCTATCAGTAATATTATTAACCATCAATACTACCCAATGTAACTCTGTGTTACCATATAGTCTATCCGCTAAACTTTCTGGAGACTCGCCTTCTTTTACATCATATGTATCGTACAGGAGAGTGTTTGTTCTAACCTTTTCTCTTACTGCAACACGGCGTAAAATATTCTTGCAAATTTGAAATTGACCGTCACGATCTGGATCATAGATTATATCTGGAAATTTATTAAAATACATGATTAGAATCCTTGGTCGATACGTGTTCTGTCTAGAATTTCCATCTCTTTAAATGTGAGAGTTAGTGTTGTTCTCTGTGGTGGTGGTGATACATCACCATGTAAACTTTCTGTTGGATTATATGCTACATACCTATCTCCACCGTACTGCACCGATACATTTGAGCAGAAACATGTAGATATTTTGTTAAGAAATGTGTTCTGGTTTCCTTGATACATATATTGTATATCAAATGTGTCTGGTATAGTCATCTCGTAACCCATACCTTGATCGGCCTTTTCATTACCTGTGTATGAAAAATCATCCATGACTTCCATAGCATTAACACCAAAATCACCGTGAGCATGAAACTTGAACAAGTGTATGATTTGTTGTACAACCTTTGCCTCTTGTTCACTCTTAGGCATAAACACAAAAGTAAAACTAAACTCTCTACGATTGATACCTTGGAAACTTAGTTCCATTCTATTTGAGATTATCTTACCCTGTTCAATTTGTACTCTTGCTCTGATGCCTGGTGCAACTGCATCTAACATTTTTACCGCACCACGTTTTACTGCTGTTGCTCCTGTGTCTACTAGTCTTGAACCTTGCATCTGTGTTACACTACCAAACCCCTCTTTAAATCCTTGTGTTAACAAATTTGCAACTTGAGTAATTGCTTCGGAAAATACACCAATCTCTGTGTCTGCATAGTTCATAGAATATGTAGTAGAAACGGATGCAGGCATGTACAATGCAATAGAGGTATCTAACCTTCTCATTGCTGTACTAGATGCGTATAAGTTACCACCTCTTGCGTTATTTACCTCTGGTGTACTAGAACCAGTACTTTTGATTTTTTCAGACATTGGTTTTCCACCAGCGTCTATTGCAACATTTCTATTAGGCGGGCCTCCAGCAAATTTACCACCTTGTGCTTGGTGATCTCTTGAAAGATTGACATTTAACTCTTTCGCAATTCCATCTTCTATCTTTTTCATACTTTTTGAACGAGCGGTTTCTGCCTTTGTCTCACCGTTGAATTGATTTATTCCAAATAGAATATAGTGACCTTGCATTGGGTCACCTTCTACATTCAAAGGATACTGAAGGTTCTTGGTATAAAACCTACTCTTGTTCTGCATTGCAGCGCCAGGAGAGTTGTCTCTGGCGCCCCCGATCATATCCTTAATATTACCGGCGACATTCTTAATTAGTCCTCTACCAAAACCTTGGAGTTGACCAGAAACTACTTGACGTACTGCATTAACCATGTCTAAATATCCTTATAAAACATTTTTAACTATTTATACATCATGGCGTACAAAGGTCGATATAATCCTAAACACCCCAAAAAATATAAAGGGGATCATCACAACATAGTCTATCGTTCTCTATGGGAGCGAAAGTTTATGGTGTACTGTGATAACAGTGACAACATATTAGAGTGGGGAAGTGAAGAGATCATCATACCCTATTTATCTCCTTGGGACGGTAAACTTCACCGTTACTTTCCAGATTTTTACATAAAAGTTAGACAGCACGATGGTTCTGTTAAAAAGTTTATCATAGAAGTAAAACCTAAGAAACAATGTTCACCACCAGAAAAGTCACCTAAACGTAAAACTAAGAAGTGGTTTAGTGAGGTCAAAACATGGGGTATAAACTCTGCTAAGTGGAAATATGCTACCAATTGGTGTGAGAATAACGATATGGAATTTAAGATATTGACAGAGGATCATCTTAACATCAAGTATAAATAGTAATATGGCACAGAGCAAATTCGTACAATCCGTAGTAGGGGCAGCTGGTGGTAGACCACGCTCTACACAATGGTATCAAGATAAGATTAAAGAGTTTGGTAAACCAGGCGCTTTAGACTTAATCAGAGATGGTAAGAGGGCAAATAGACCATTCTATGGTAGGTTGAACATGTTCTTCTATGATCCAAAGTTCAAAAAGAAACTACCATATTATGATACATTTCCTCTAGTATTACCTATTGAGAAATATTCTGATGGTTTTCTGGGTATAAATTTTCACTATCTACCTATTCCTCTACGTATTAGGTTACTTGACCGTTTAGTAGACTATTCTAACAACACAAAGTTCGATGAGAGTACAGTACTGGACGTTGATTATCAGAAGTTGAAAAATATTAACTTAATTAAACCAACCATACATAAATATTTAGCAGGACACACGAAATCACAATTTCGTAGAATAGATGCAGATGAGTTTACAGTTGCTGCACTACTACCTGTACAAAGGTTTAAGAAGGCAACTGCAAAAGAAGTCTGGAAAGAATCAAGGAGTATGATCTAATGTTATCAAGTTTTGAAGGACTTGGTTATGGTTTACTAAATGATGTGTTGGGTATATTTCGATCTGAGGATGGGTATGCACAACCAAATAGGTATGAGATAGAAATTGGACTACCAAAGATTATTCAATCTGGTGGTGCTAAAAGTGGAAACCCTAATTCACTTACTGCTGCGTTTGCATCTTTGTTACCGTCTGCAATATCTGGTCTTGCACAAGGTGGTAAAGGTGGTGGACTCAGAAGTATTCAGTTGAGGGCAGCACAGGTAACTCTGCCGGGTAGAAATATAGAGACTGTAGATGATATAAACATATATGGGCCTGTCCGTAGAGTTGCAAGTGGTATCAACTATGCAGAAGACTTGAACCTACAGTTCCAAGCAAGTTCTGGACTAGAAGAGAGAAAGTTTTTTGAGAACTGGCAGAACTCAATGTTCAATGAGGAAACGTGGAACATGAGTTACTACAACGACTATGTTGGTTCTTTATCCATATACATACTTGACAAAAATGATTCAAGAAGGTATGGATTAAAATGTTGGGAAGCATATCCCAAGACTATAGGAGGCAATGATCTATCGTATGGTAGTCAAAATGAAATCATGTTGCTACCAGTTACGTTCCAGTTTAGATACTGGACAGTTGTAGATAGAGAAAGATCAGGCGGAGGCGGTATACTTGGTAACCTTGCAGAAACCGCTGTGGATCATGTATCCAGAAACCTTTCGAGAAATGTACCAAGAATACTAAATTTATAATATAAAGGATGAAATATTATGGCATTACCTAAACTAAATGCGGTGACGTATAAATTAAACTTACCGTCAACTGGCGAGGAATTAGAATACAGACCTTTCCTCATGTCAGAACAAAAAAATCTGATGCTTGCACAAGAATCTGAGGATGAAAAACAGGTTCAAAATGCAATCGCAAAATGTATCAATGATTGTACTTTCGACAAAATAAATGCATGGGAAATGCCTGCATTTGATGTTGAATATATCTTTCTAAAAGTAAGAGCAAAATCTGTTGGTGAAACTGTTGAGTTAGGTATCCTCTGTCCAGATGATAATGAAACTTCAGTTAAGAAAAAGATTGACTTATCTAAGATTGAGTGTACTATGCACGCTGGTCATACCAATGAGATTCAACTTACGGAAGAAGTAAGGGTTATCATGAAGTATCCTACACTGAAGGACATTACTCTAGTTAGTAATGACTCAGAGACACAAGCACTGTTTGATATGATTGGTAGTAACATCTATCAAGTTATAGATGGTGATTCCGTACACCAAGACGTAGACATTTCTAAAGAAGAGATGGATGAGTTTATTGGAACTATGACCACGCAAAATCTAGAAGATATCACACAGTTCTTTGAGAGTATGCCTAAGTTATCACACGAAGTGTCAGTTAAAAATCCTAACACTGGTAAGACAGGTAAGGTTGTATTGGAGGGTTTTCAAAGTTTTTTCGCATAGCCCTCTCACATGATAATCTGACGAACTATTACGAAACAAACTTTGCAATGAAACAACATCATAATTGGAACCTAGAAGAGTTAGAGAATATGTTACCGTGGGAGAGGGATATTTACGTAGGTCTATTGGTTAATCACATAAAAGAAGAGAATGAAAGACACAAAGAGGAAGCAAGAAAACTAAATAGATAAAAAAGGATAGGCACAATGGCGCAGAAGAAACTACAAAAAGATAGTGATTATGCATATTTAGATTTGGACGGCGATGGTGTTGTTACTGATGAGGAGCTTGATTTGGATGAGAGAATGATGAGACTTGAAAATGAAGACAAAAAAGAAGATGCACAAAGATATATGGCATGGTTTGCACTATTGGGAATGTTGTTATACCCATCCCTAGTAGTATTTTCTATATTAGTTAATTTAGACCAGGCTGCAAAAATACTAGGTGACATGGCGGCAGTATATTATGTTTCAGTTGCAGCGATAGTTGCCGCATACTTTGGTGCTCAGGCATTTAAGAAAAGTAGTACACCTAAAAAATAGGAAGTCTTATGGCAGAAGAAACAAATAGACCAATTGTTGAGGCACAACAAGAATCAACGAAAGTTTTAAGTGAAGCAATTGCAAAACTTGAAAAGACTGTTGCTACATCTAATGGTGCAACCGAAGAAGGTCAGACACAACTTAAAGATGCCGTTCTTAGCACCGCAAAACCAGACCCAAAAGTAAAAGAGACTGAAGATAAACAATCATCTTTCCTTGAAAGAATACAGAAGTCTATGCAAGGTATGAACCTAGCAAATGCAAAAGAGAAAATGGGGGCAATGAGAACTGACGCTGCAGAGGCGTTTCAGAAGAGAAAAGATGCAATCATGAACAGCAGAAGTGTTGGACTTCTGAAAACAATGTCAGGCAACATTACTAAGTTTACAAAAGGATTCTTGGGTAGTATAAAAGATAAAGCAAAAATGGGAATTAAGGGGTTCTTGATTGCAACTGGTTTACTCATGTTAATTAATTTTCTTGAGAGTGAAGAATGGACAAAGATGAAGAAAAAACTCAAGGAATTTGATTTCGTGCAATTAGGTAAAGATATAGATGAGTTGATTGCTGGATTTTCAAATATAGGTGAAGGAGTACTTGGTTATTTTCTAGGTAAGAAAACTGGTGAAAAGGGTGAGAGAGATGACACTGGTTTATTCTCAAGACTTGGTAAGATAAAAAGAAGTTTTACACATGACGGATTAATCGAAGGATTTAAATCCATGTTTGATAATCTAAGTGGTGTTGAGTTGCTTCTTAGTGTTGGTTTAGGGGCGTACTTTGCAAAGAAAACTGGTTTAGTATTCCTAGCAAGAAAAATCTTTGGTAAGAAGGGATTGTTTAGTCTATTGTTCAAGGCACTAGGTGGTGTTGCTGCATACTTTGGTATCATGAAACCCGCTGTCGATAAAATGACAAAACAGACATTAAAACAAACAGTAAAGGCAAACCCAAAACTGGGTAAAGCACACATGACCAAAGATGGTAAGATCATAAGAGAATTTACTGAATCAGGCAAAAGGAACCCAAATTATGACATGGCGAAAAACATGTCTAAACCGGCAACAAAACCAGCAATAGACCCAAAAAAAATAAAACCACCGAAGCCTGCACCTAATTTTGGAAAGTTACAGGCCATGATTGCGAAGAAAAACGCTGCAAAAATGGCACTGAAAAAAGTACCTGTTGCTGGTGCGATAGCGGGTAGTATTTTTGGTATCATGAAATTATTAGAGGGTGATGCTGTTGGTGCTAGTTTGGAATTTGCATCTGGTGCTGCATCCACTATGCCTGGTGCTGGAACTGCTGCAAGTGCTGGTATTGATGTTGCAATTATTATGAGAGAGATGAGTAAAATTCAAGAAATATTACCTAAACTTGAGAAGGAACAAGCAGAACTTCAGAAGAAGATGGCAGCACGTGCTCGTGTTGCAGAAATGTTTGGACTAAAAGATGGTGAAGGTCTAAGAGGAAAATCTGCTGAAGAACTAAAAGCAATGGTTGCAAACTTTAAGGAAAGATTTGGTAGTAACAAAATAAGTGAAGAACAAAAGAAAATGTTGTTAGAATCTGGTTTCTTCAAGAAAACACTGTTTGGTGGTGGAGTTGCAGAACTTGCTGGTGACTCATTCAATATGAGTAACCTAAAAAGGATGCAACAGTTAATGCACGTTATGAATGAAGATGATAGCAAGATGGCTGCAACAAATAAAGGATTAACGGAATTTATTGATCAAATTAAGGCAATGAATGGTGAACTGGCAGCACAGAAAAAATTGATGGATGAAACAGGTGGTGCTGGTGGTGGGAACACCCAAGTAGTTGATGCTAGAGATCAAAGTAAAAAAGAATATCAATCTGCACCTGTAGAGTTTCAACCTGGCAGAAATGTTCACGGTTTCGCTGGATTTGGAGTGTCTCCTTGGTAATAAAAAAAGGGGAACCGAAGTTCCCCTTTTTCCTTATCCCTCGTCTGCGAGTTTTTGAAAATAATCTATATCTTCATCATCATCTTTAACATCTACAGTAGGAGCAGGAGACTCCTTTGTATCCACAGTTACGGTAGTTTCAACTGGTTCATCTTCCATAACACTAGTTACATTACCAACGGTAGTAGTACCAGCGAGTACCGTATCCAGACGAGTTTTAAGTTCATCATATGATTTGAAGTTTGTAGGTGCAGTAAACTCTGCAAGAGAGTACTGTTTAGCCCATAACTTCTCAAGTGCATCATCATCATCAAACAATGCAGATGGTGCTGCGAACTCTGACTTATCATAGTTCCAGTAACCATCGACTTTACGAATCTTCAATTTGAAGTTCGCACCTTCCCAAAAATCAAATGGATTGATGGGAGTCTCATCTTCAAATGCTGGTTGCATTGCTTCCATGCATTTATCGAAGATTTTCTTACCGAAGCGATAGAGGAAAACTTTCCCCTCATTCTCTGGATGTTTAGGGTCACTAACAACATAGATGTTAGCGTAATACTGCAACTTCCTCTTCTGTTTGCGAGCAATCTCTTTATCACTCTCAACACCAGAATTCCAGTATGCGGTATTCAACTCTGATACAGGATCATTCTGACCAATTGTAGTCAAAGAATTTTCAATGTACCATTGACCTGTAGGGCCTTGGAAAGCATGGTTCCAGACCTTTGCCCAAGGAAGTTCCTCACCCTTTGGGGCGGGTAGAAAACGAAGGACTGCATAACCATTACCAGACTTATCTACCTCTGGTTTCCACAGACGTTCATCAACGTATGATTTCTTTTCTTGGGGTTTACTTTCGGACTCTGCTGCACCGAGCAGTTTGTCCAAAGAATTTTGCTTCTTTAGTGCATCTAACGACATATGTATTCTCCTTATGTTAATATATGTTTCGTATGTTTAAAGTATCTTTAATTTATCACAAAGGTCATCTTTTGTCAAGTACCCTACATTAGAAAAATGTGAAAATTTTTCAACCTGTGCATCTATCCAATAGAATTGGATTTCTGGGAACTCCATAAAAGTTGTTTCCATCTGCTGAACCCAATTTACAGGATTGAACCCCTTGGTATCAGCAGGCAGATAGTTTTCACTACCCTTGTATATGTTATTTAGGGGTTTGTCATAGGACGATAAATCATATCCCATGAAGTAAATCTCTTTGTAATTCTCTCTTGCTGCAAGATGTAAGGCAGTACAACCTGTAGACCATCCTCTAGGATACTCTACTTCTATTACACAATCGTCTGGTTGTACTTCAGTAATCCAGACACCCACATCCTTTTCCATCTTCTTGACCAAATCAGAAATCTCAAGTTCTGGATACATCTTAATTGCAATCTCTATTTTTTCAGAAACAGTTACAGGGTCTTTGCCACGAACAACACAATCCTCTGCACCTTCTTCTCTATGCATATGTACTAAGTCATCTGGTATGTCAAAGCCCATTAGAAACGTATCACCTATAGTTGCTGGTATCTTCTTCCATTCAAGAAACCAACAGGTGTTATTAAAAACATAACCAGACTTATAAATTTCTTGTTGCATACCAGCATCAGTCGCAACCAGATTATCAACCTTTCCATCACGATATATTGCATTACATCCCCATGTATCAACACCATCTTTCATAATAGTTTGATGACATGGAGAATACCATGATCTACTCTCACCATTACCAATAACAAGTGCAGCATCACCTACAAAAGTAGGAACCAACATAGGCCCACTCTCTGTATAACTACTCTGGGGTATCAGTTTCATTGTTGACATTGGTTACATTCTCACCATCAATAAATTTTGCAATAGTCACTTTTTCTATCGCTTGGGTGGGGTTAACTGCACAACCAATCTCTGCAATATTAACTTCCCATCCTTCTGCCATCATATCTTGAACAGTACTTAAACCTCTGTCCTTGATGACACCACTCCAATCATTTACAAAATTAACACACTCATTTTGTGTATCAAAATGTCGAGATAAAATATGTACTTTCTCATCTCTTTCAATACCTTCTGGATCAGTGATCGTGAAGGCAAGTAACAACATAAAGGTTTTAACCATGTATTCGTCCTTTCAACTCTAGTACCCTTTGTTTTAACACACTTACTGCTGTCCTTAAATGTCCAGTGTCAGTGTCTTCAAATCGACTTTCGAGAACTGCAATCTCTTCCATCAAAATAATAATCTTATCAACCGTAGTTGTATTCCACTCATTAGAAGGATATGTGTCAACCATCCCTTAACGCCTCCCACGAATACGGAAATAAATCTTCCGCAAGTTTGTCTATTTCATTTGCAACCATTTGAGTTTCAACTTGTGCATCTGGTTTGCATCGTAGGTTACATACACGAGCAAATGCATAGAGTGTTCCACTCCAATACCATTCTGTCATCATAGATTGTGGTAAGACCATTCTGGCCATTTCTGGTGCAATTCCATCCTTTAACATATACTGATAGACTTCCTTGCAATTTTCATGGAGTGGCGAAATATCGTACTCCACAGTTTCGTCTGAAGAACCTTGTTTTTTATCTTCTGCTGAAAGTCTCCATTCAGTGGGTTCATAGAACTCTGGTTCATAATCAACGTATCGTCTAGATACCTCATTCCATACCAAACCAACTTGGTGTTTCACTAGTTGTCGAGCAACGAATACTGGTGCCTTAATATGAAACTGCATAGATGCATGACCAAAGGGACTCCAGTGATCATGTTTTGCAAGAAACTTAATAAGTTTCTCATCTCCCTCTTTTAGAAGTCCTGGCGTAGGCCCTGCCTCTGGAATTGTCTCCCACTTTGAGGTTTTAGAAAAAGATACTCTTGCAGCATTGACTACTGATAGATCACTACCCATGTGATCTACCAGCGTCACTTCCATATCACTGCCCATTGAATTTCTTTCCTTTGGGAACATACCTACGTGGACGATAACCCTTAGGCCATTGAGGTTGACGAGATGCAAGGGACTTTACCCTCTCACGCAACTCTTCATTTGACTTTGCCAACTCGGCATTGTCGAAGTTCAGTGCCTTGAGTTTCTTCTCAAGGTCTGCAACTTTGGATTCAAAGAACCCTTCTTCACGTAGGGCATCACCCTTATCTAAGTACAACGTAACTTCCATCAACTGGACTCCTCTATAAGATTTAATAGTTTTATTCTATACTTCTCAGCATTAATTGTCAAGAACCCTTTATACTTTTTTAAGAAAAAACTTAGGTCTTTCCAGACAACATCATCACCCATTTCTTTATCCCAATTCTTGGTGTATTGTACCAAGTCATCTAGAATGATAAGTGTCTCTAATGAGATACGCCCACCTAGATATTCTTTGAGTAATTTTGGGTGTTGATTATTCTCCACCTTGAATAGTGGATTTAACTGTGTTCCTTGAATGTGTGGGGTTAATTCTGCTACAAACAAATCAAAAAACCCTTGTCTTTTTAGTTTCCATGATTGATAATTCTCATCACTAAAATTAGCGATATACCCCTTTTTATCTTTGATGAAATTAGAAAGAAAGTAGTCTTGTGGTTTATCATACTTATTTGCTATCTTTGCAAAATAGTATCTGTCTTTTCTTTTCCAATAAGATTCTCTAGATATCTTAGTCTTACCACCATACTTGTGGTAATCGTAATCTTCCCTAGAGAAGTGTGCTTTTAATGCACAATACATTAAATAAACGTCAATCGGTTCCATTTTCCTCAGGCATCTTTAATTTCCAAATGATATAAGGTTCGTCACATTTTCCTGTGTCTGGATCACAAATCTGGCCTGGAATAGACTTTGCAGTTGGGTCTAGAGATTGTTTACCAACGTAATGCCACTCTGCTCCCATTGCTCTTTCTTTTCCAACTTGGTCAAAGAACTCTTTGTTCTGAACACCAAAACTTGTTCCTAATCCTAATGCTAATGCAAGTAGTAATACCACATTTTCTCTCCTATATTGGTAACTGGGCTTGTTTGGGGAGAAAGTTCAACTCCCTTGCGTTTGCTTCGATCTTTTCTTTAAGACCCTTTGTAATTAATGATTTAACTGAATCTGGTTCTATGTCTTGTTGTTCGCAATACCAGAGAATTGCTTCCATATGAGATATTGATTTCTCTTTCACGATGTTCTCTATTTCTAGAGTAAACTTCTTAGGTGTATTCAACGCCATAATTTCTCCATATTTAAGTTTGGGGGGTTAACCGTGACCCCCCACGCATCTATTAGGTGATGACCCCTGCTGCGTCCGAAGTCGATATACAGCAATTCTTTTTGTGTTCCCTATACCAGAGGAATAAATGGTTTGCAATTGGTATCTAACTCCACACAGTCTCCTTTGTATGTTAACCCTCAGACAGTCAGATTACTACTCTACACTACTTTAGGTGATAAAATCATACTCGCCTTAGTGCGTTAGTATGAAGTGGTGGGTATTCTGTTACTAGGAACCCACCGAAACCCTATCCGATTTACGCTGCTAGAGCGTAATCTTGAGATGCAAAATTATCGTTTGCATTTACTAATTTGACCTATTAGGCAGTCAACCCACAATTCTCCACTTCTCTATTCCACGCCAGTCGATCCTAATTCGCCCCCATCAAAAAAAGACTAGATATATGATTCCAGATAATAAGGCAATGTCTGCACAAATACTCCAAAGAATATATGCTCTAAGCATCCACTTACTTACCTCTCGTACTAAGGGGTTCTTCATCTGAATCCCCTTTGATAATTTTACATACAAACATCATCGTACTTCAAGTTAGATGCTCTTCTGAAGTTTGCTTCAAAACAGTTACTTTTATTTACGAAAAAGTTTCTAATAAACTCTATCACTTTAGTCTCCTTTTGGTGGAGGCGATGGGAATTGCACCCATGTCCTGTACGTCTTTCAATCCGCATCATCGAATTGTACATTATTTATACCATATTGACATTCAATTGTCAAGTCGCCATTTAACTTGTTGACCAACAATATTCTTAAATCCTGCTCGGATATGTGCGTTTACACCAATTGAAGTAAAACAACCCATTCCCTCTCCAGCATATTCTATGACTGTGATGGTCTTTTTTTCTTGATTATACCATAGTGCGGCCGCATACCCAAGTGTTTGATCATTCCAAAATACAAGTGGTTCTTCACCTTGAGTTTTAAGACCTTTGTGTACTGATTCTTGATCTGCACACATAACAGGTTTCATGGTACTAAGTAGATTATTAGGTTCTATTAAGTCCTTATCTTCCTGTTTGTCTTCCTGTTTCTCCGAAGTATTTTGTGGGGCGGGTTCCACTACCGCATTTGGTGTTGAGTTAGTTGTTTGACAACCCATCAGCAGAAACACCGCCATTATTGTTATTAGGTGTTTCATTTTTTTCTCTCCATTCTGTAGCAGTTTCAACTAACAAATCTAGGTAATCATATTTTTCTTTTACAAATTCCTGTACAGTACCATCTTCTGTCACACAAAGTATGACTATCTGATCAATACTCGTACCAGTTCTTTCTTCATACATTTCTGCATATGCTGAACATTGTATGTAATAGTTTTCATTCCATTCGTCATTGCGTTCTTTAGTTGAAGTCTTGAAGTCTATAATAGATAGTACACCATTGTACTCTGCAATACAGTCAACTCGGCCCGCTACTTTATATTTATCACTATAGAGTCCTACCTCTTGTGCATGGATGTTATTCACATTACACAACACTTGATCCTTTAATTGTGTAAAAAGACAATATGGTAGGAAGTTCTTTCTGTGTTTTTCCCAATCAGATGGAAAATTAGTGTATACATTGTTTAGATAGTCTTCACACATTTGGTGTACATGAGTACCCCTACGTGCGGCCTTACCAGCAACATAGTTCGCAACTTCATTACCAACTTTCTTACGCCACTCCATCAAACCTTTCTTGTTTCGTAATGACAAGATAGTTGTTATAGATGGATACTTATTACCTTCTGGTGTTTCATATAGACGTATACCATCAGTTGTTGTTGCCGTAATTTCAGGCAGTTTCACTCTCAAATGATTAAACATATTTTGGCCCTAAAGCAAAAGATTGATCTGGTGTTATTATAAGTCTACCAGATTTATCATATGTGATATGGGGAGTCTCTGTTATAGAGATTGTTCCTTCCCATTTCTTTTCATAACTAATCCTATTTTCATAATAAACCGATACAGGATTTATCGGTGCAAGTGGTTCAATCATCCTATAGAACGCATCCTTTCAACAAGTCTGTTTGCTCGATTGGTTACTTGTTTGTACCATCTGCTGTCAACCATCTCATCTGCAGCGGCATTCCAATCTTCAGAATCTACACCCCTCTTCATACCCTTAAATTTGGATAATCTTGGGTAGCCGAGATTAAACATCATATTCGCAATAATTAATTGGGCTTCTTCGGGCAAGGAATCAAAGTTGGGATAGAGGGTTTCGCAGTCAGACAATACTGTTTCGATATCCGACTCGAAGGCTTCAATGACTCTATCTTCAGAGACAGGGGTTCCGATCTCTTCACCGTGTTCGGGGTCAGATTCCCTAACCAGATGGCCAATACCAAAAGTTGGATACCCAAGATGATCGTTATATACTTCATATACACAGCCCTCGTCTTCTGTTAGTTCTTTTCTTAATTGTTCTAAATTCATTTAATCTTCCTTTTCATAATCTTCAGCGGGACATCCACATATGGGACAATCCTCTGTAGGTGGTTCATCTCCTTCATGGATATGACCACATTCTGGACAAACATATTTCACTATTCCATTCCTATTCCTAATTTGGTTTTGTTGATAAGATAACTACGAACAAAACCAGAGCGTACAATGTCTCCCAATGTAAACTCAGTTGCATTAAACTCTTCCATTTCCTCTAGGATACGAAGAAAATCATGTAAACCATTTTTCTCATTTTGCTTTAGTAAATCAGTCTGGTCAAAATCACCACAAAATATAATCTTAGAGTCTTGACCTACCCTCGTAATGATGGTATCTAATTCATGAAAGTTTAGGTTCTGACATTCATCTACTATAATGATACTGTTATCAAATGTCAACCCCCTTAGAAAAGAAGTTGATAAAAAGAACAGTGTTCCCTGTCCCTTGAGTCTGTCATACAGATTGTTAAAGGATTGTTCATTAGGCATTTCAAACATAAACTGTACCATGTTCTGATATGGTACTTGATACAATGCTGCCTTATCTTCCTCATCACCAGGCAGAAATCCAATCTCTCTGGTAGGAATAAGAGAACGTACAAGAACTACTTTATCATATGGTTTTTTCAAATCAAAAACATCATTCAATGCTAGATATAATGATATGAAAGTTTTACCTGTACCAGCAGAACCAAACAAGAATTGGTTCTTACCTTTCTTCCATGTGTCAAATACTATCTTCTGACTATCGGTTATACCTTTGACGGTAGTTAAGTTATTATGGTTGATCTCTTTACTTTTCTTTGATGCCATTGTTCTTCTCTTTCATATAATTCACAAATAACGTGAGGGGGGAAAGCCGGGGGCGTCAATCCCCCCTCTGGTGCATAAACGGATTGACTTCCAAGCTCAGTATGATGCTGTGCATCTCTTGCCGAAGTATGTTCTCTCGCTTGCACCATATTATTTATCTGCAAGAGTCTTCCCCTTATTTGCAGAAAATCCTTCTCTTGCCACTGTTTTTGCATGTTTGTTTATTGCATTACGAGTCTTAATCTCTTTGTGTGTTCTTGAGTCACCACCCCACCTCTCTGACATAGGGGAGTCTGGATGTGCTGCTGCGATACGTTGCATGTTCTCTGTAAACCCACCATCTACTTTAGGGCCTACACCCATAAGATGATCGCCTGCAATTGCAACAGGTTTAATCACCTGTTTAATTTGTTTATTCTCTTTAAGAAATTTTTCTTTCTGTGAAATGGACATCATTTCATCCCATTCCAATCCACCATCAATGGATTCATCAATAAAAGTATATGTTGGCATTAATTAACTCCACTTAACTGTACAAATCCATAAAAAACTAGACCTATAACGAAAATTCCAATTAGAAGAGCAAAAGTATTATCTGGTAACATCACCAAATTCCAGTTCTAATTGTTGGGGATCACCACCCAAAATAGTAACTTTATTTGTTAATTCAGTGACTCTTTCTGATAAGTCTTTTACTCTCAATTGTAATGTGTGTACATTACGTTGCATCTCTGCGATTTCTCTTTTCCACATATCATCCATACTCAATTGCCCCCTCTGTTTGTCAAATACTTCTTCACGCAGTCTGCGTCCCATGTAATCCCAATACGGTTCTCTTTGTTCCATTCCACCACTCCGGCACTGTTCTACGTTTCCACGTTGCAAAGTCAGACTTCTCTAATATATAGTAAGTTTGGTAACTCTGTACTGTGTCATCACCCTTGCAATGTTCAGGCATACATTGGGGTGGATCAATAAACCCATCTACAGGTATCGCATTAGGATACTCTGACAATGGTACTTTAAGTCGTTCCGTTGCATGATGTTTACCATACCGATAGGTATACTCTTGCATAAGTGCTATCATGTGATCATATAACCACTTGTAGTGTTGATAACTAGAACGTACCCATATCGTACTAGGATGGTTCTTATGTGCCATCTTGTACATACCTTCTTGATTTGCACGATCATCACCGTCTAATACACGATGAGCGGTAGACAACATTTGTGCAGACTCTAGTATCATCTTGACAACGTGTTTGTCACACATCATCTGTGCAGCAACTACAGGGTCTTTATCTACGTAAAAAATATTCATGCTTTACTTCCATTCTTTAGTTTACATTCATAGACTATAGACTTCCAATCACCATCAGTAGGCATGTCAGTCATACTTAGTTGTGCTACTGTACACTCTTCTACATTTTCGTGTACAGAAACTATTTGGGATTTACAATCATAGACACTCAAGGGCCCACATACAGTTAAAACCAACAACCAATTCATCTATTATCACCACTTCCTTGTAACATATTCCTTTTCTGTCTATCATGCAACTTTGCAATATTGTTTGTCGCAACTGTCTGTAAGTCTGAACCAATATGATTTGCAAGTGCAGTTACATAGAACAACACATCACCTAGTTCTTTGACTAACTCTAGTTGATTTATCTCGTTACCATCTCTTATATGTTTTTTTATCTTTTCTGCGAACTCTCCAGCCTCACCGACTAGACCTAACGAATTTTCCATTAGACGTTTATCGACATATGTTTTACCATGTGTCAATATCAACTTCTCTACTTCATTACCATATTCGTCCATATTCATTTTATTTCCCATCTATAAAATATGTGGTCTTGTATTTCCACCGTTTTAATTTTAGTCTTTGCCCATGCTGGTGTTACATAATCTGCATGGTAAAACAAAGCACCATCTGTTATATCAACAAAATCAAACTTATTATACACTATTGAGTTTGCAATTGTCAATAACCTTTTATAAGTTTTTTCTTGTTTTGGTACATCACTTTTACCGTCACAGTACCAACTGAACTGACACCTATTTTTAATAGGATAAAACACCGCATCCGTAGGATCAGGCGTTTGTCTAGTTTTCCATGATTCTCTGGTAGGCCCTTGTTCTATGACCTCACAAATATTATTAGGAAATCTTTTATCTTTAACTCTGTTTAGAACAACAGAGGATACTGCAAGTAAACCAGCACTACCTTGATTTCTTGCCTCATGATACATATTCAATGCAAGACACTGGGCATCTAAATTTCTTTGTAATCTAGATTCTGGTTTTACATCAGCATACGCTGGACTTAAAAACAAAAGTCCAGCGAGAATAGTCTCTAAAATTGTCATACGTTCTCCTACATGTAATTTGAGTGAACCTCATTCCAACATTCTGCAACCACACCTTTAGCGATTCCAATGTCGAATGAAGTTTTGAGTCCAAGTTCCTCAACTACGAAAGTTTCAACTTCCTCAATATGTTCTGACTCACCAATCTTCTCTTCAAGATTAGGGATACCAAACACCTCATCCTCAATACCCATCATATAGTTTTTCATCTTACTCATTACACACCCCCCAATAATTTTGATGCCTCTTCAGGCGTTGCATGGTAACCTGTATACCTATCATAAGGCATAACCATACCATCCTCTTTGCAGATTGCACCAACGTACCAACCAGCAGCAGATGCCATTACGATGTCCTCAGAGACTTCGATCTCTTCACCGTATGACACAACTTTGTTGAACTTGATGTCCTCAAATTTCTTCATGAATTTCATTATACATTCTCCATCATTTCATGATTAACATTACCAGTTTCTTCACACATTCTCACGAACAGTCCTAACTGGCGACCAAACGCATCAACTTCCCAAGGATAATCATAGTAGTCCATATCATTCATGTCATACTTTGTCTTCATCCATCTAACTTCATTGGGATTAGCGTATTCATACATCTCACCTTTAACCCACTGTTTCACATGAACCATCTCATGGGCAAGGTTGATTAGAATTTCTCTAAGATTAATTGTAGAATCTAATTCAATATGGAAGTCTCTAGGAGTCTTTCTCAAATCTTCCCATTCATCCCATATGCATGAACCTTCAATTCCATCGTTTTTAAGGAGCTTTCTATGCAAATCAATCTTAATATAAAGGGTCTTCATAAGTCTCTTACCCATCAATCTCTCTGCATAATTCCATGCAGCAATCTCAACCAGTTTTCTGACTTTCTTAGTAGAACCTGTGATTTCTAGAAGCATTACTTTCCTTTCCGATTATGATTAATCATACCATAACCAGAAGTGTATGTCAAGCAGAAATGTGTGTTTTTATTTATTTTTTTTAAGTGTTGTAAAAATGTCACTACTCATATACTTTATTGTGAGTGTTGTTAACTCTAACGAATGTAGCGCACTTTGCTAGGTCTTTTAGACGTTTAGCACCAACATATGTACATCCACTTCGCACTCCACTAAGGATATCTACTATAGTATCTCTCACCGCACCACGATAAGGAACAGATACAGTCTTGCCCTCTTCCCCACGATACTCTCTATTAGAGTGTCCATGTTTGTCCATTGCAGTACGAGATGCCATACCATAGAACTGCATACCTATAGGTTCTGGGTTATCATCTTCAAATACTAATTCACCCTCACATTCATCATGACCAGCAAGTATACCACCAATCATAACAAAATCTGCACCAGCAGCAAACGCCTTGACAATATCACCAGATGAATTACAACCACCATCTGCAATGATATGTGCATTGAGTCCATGTGCCGCATCTGCACACTCCATGACTGCACTCAACTGTGGATATCCAATACCTGTCTTGATACGAGTAGTGCATACAGAACCAGGCCCAACTCCTACCTTAACGATATCAACACCAGATAGAATCAACTCAGCAGTCATATCTCCTGTCACTACATTACCAGCAATTATAGTAGCATTAGGTAATCGTTCTCTTAGTCGTTTAACTGCATCTACAAAATTAACTGTATATCCGTTTGCAACATCCAAACCTACAAATGCAATTTCTGGAAAAGTGTTAGATACACCAACAATTTCATCTATTTCAACATCTGAGATACCCGACATAACACAAAGTTTGTTCTTACGTTCTGCCTCATTCCAAGGTTTACCATTAGTATTATGTTGCCTTGCAATGCATGTCACCATGTCATATTGAGATAACTCTTTATGCATTTCAAATGTGCCTACTGTATCCATGTTGGATGACATAATAGGTACACCTGTCCATTGTTTACCAGACCACTTAAAAGTGTAGGTTCTGTCCATCTCCACATCAAAACGAGATGTAAGTTCTGATCTCTTCGGACGAATCAATACATCCGAATAGTCAAGTTTGATATCGTCTTCAATTAACATCAGACCCCCGAAGCAGAACCAGCGACTTGATCATAAGTTTCATTCTCAATGACTTTGAAATCATCATTCCAAAAGAATGCCTCTTTTACAACATTAGTAGATAGACCTTTATACTTCTGGTGAAGTTTCTTATCCTTTGCAGCGACAAGAACTTGTGCCTCATCTTCGTGAAGACCTTCCAACAACTGCACAAACATCGCTTCACGTTTGTTTTGTGCAAGAGCAGGATTACCACCTTCAATATAGTGGTATAGAGTTCTTGCTTCTCCAGCGAGAGAAGTATGTTCTGTACCCTCTGGTGCTTCATTAGGAACATAAGGAACACTACCTTCTGGTAGTAACCACTTGATGCTAGGATCAAACGATGATTTAATAATCATACGTAAAGCATCAGTATTATTATTCTGAAGATACGTGACCTTCTCTTTCTTAGTTTTCAGTTTACCAACCTTCTCAAAAATCTCTGCGAAGCTTGGTGTATAGGTATCAAATGCCATTTTAAAATTCTCCTATGGATTCAACGAGGTTACGTAACCTCTTTTGTGTAAAATAATTTAGTAGTTTGCTACGGTCACCTTCTGGTGCATCTTTGTACGCTGTTAAACATTTGTGAAATAACTCACTTGGACTCTTTGTAAGGTCAATCAACCTCTCATTTCTCTGGAAGTTTCTCTCTACCTCATCATTAGGAAATCCAACGTCAAGAAACGTCTGTATCTTTTTCTTACCAAGAGGTCTTTGTCGCAAACCATCTGTAAAAGTATGATCTGGGGATAACACATTAGGAACACCATCACTAGAGTCACCTTTAAGAATGTGCTCCTTGAGATATTGTACAGGGTCTTCACCATTAACAAACTTCTTGGTGATAGGACTGTATTGTGTCACATTGGTATACTTCTGCAACTGAATGAAATCTTTATCACCAGACAAAATCAACGTCTTACCGTTATCAAACTCAAGTTCTAGACATAATGCAGCGATGATATCATCTGCCTCTGCACCATACACTTCAAGGTGTTTGTAGGGAAAGTTGTCCTTCAACTCTTGTTTGATCTCATTAAGACAGGTAAAGATAGCATCCCAATCAAGATTAGAATCTTCTCTTGTCTTCTTTCGATTACATTTATATTGAGGATAATAATCACGCCTCCAATAGTGTTTGGAGTCATAACACAATACCAACTCACCATACTCATCACAGAATTTTGATCTGTACATACGTAATGAGTTAAGTATCATATGACGTACCATACCTTCATCTGGTTTAGTAGTCTTGTTCATATTCAGATGCATCATCATGCTTGCAAGACTAATCTGGTTCATATCAACTAATATCATTTAATTTCCTTTGACACATGCATACAATCAAACTGTATCCTGTAGTATCCGTTGTTTTGAACTATAGACCAATTTTTTCTACTAATCTTTTTCTCACACACCTCTTGTGTCATTGGTGTATTGTAAATATATTGGTTGCCTATGTACTCCCAACTTCCTGTAACATTTTGCCCCCACATAGAGAGGATCATTACAAATTCTTTCATATCATTTCCTAATCGTGGCGTTGAAACTCATCATTCTTCTTTCACCTTTACAGGTAAACGGATAGACAAAATGTTTTAACCATGAAGGGAAAACTAAGAATTTTCCTACCTCTGGTTTAAACTTAACGCTATCATTTCTAAAATTCTGTGTATCTCCAAACGCAAATTCAATCATACCCTTTGATGGAGCATGATCATCTAAATCATCAATCATATCATCTGGAACCTTGAGGTAAATTGCAGCAGAAAAATCTGCGGTGTGGTGGTGTATCGGATTAAAATCTCCAGCATATTGACTCACTACCCAACTCTGTGTTAGATGTATATTCTCAATGGTAGGTTCATTCCTACCTACTATATGAGTATACACATGAGAACGGTTTTTGTCAAGGTTATATTTCAAATAATCTAGGCATCCCTGTTTCATAATTTGAAAAAGGAATTCACGATCTTCTTTATCTTTTACTGGAAGTTGAATTTCTTTGTTGACTTTGCCCACAAGTCTATGGGAGAAATCCCACTGTTGACTTTTCTGTTCATCAGATAATACCTCATCTGCGATATCGTTAACTATATCAACAAATCTCTTCGGTACTTCTGTCTCCATGATAGCAGGAGAATATGGTTCATGAAACTTCGGGGTCATCATCATCTTCAAAATATTCTATCACTTCAACTGCCTTTTCCACATCAAACATCGTTGTAACTTTATTTTTATCATCAAATTCTGCAATAATCATTTCGGGCATAATATCATTCAAAGGATGTTTTATCCCTACTTGTTTATATAGTAGTGCTCTCAAAGACTCTGATACAAATGCCATATCACATACAAAGTCTGTACTTTGTACGTCATAACCATTTTCATTAAGAGTGTGAATGATATCAACCATCAACTGCTCGTTGATATCTTCAGCAAACTCTATTTCCTCACGTAGTCTTTTTTCTGCCTCGTTTGGAACTTTTACTCTTCTTTTTTTCCACGGGCCCTTTATTATTTGAGCGCTTGGTTTTTCTGTCTTTTCGTTCATGTTCAATTCCTTTGTCCTCATCAAACATTTCTTGTGTGTAAGTTCCAATGTCGGGATACCATGTTCCAACATCACGTTTAGGATTACCATCCTTATCATATGCCATGGCATGAACTCTATACTTCACTTTATGTTGTTCATGTTCACCATAGAACATAGATATCCAATCACCATTACGTAAATAGGTGTTCATATCTCGAATGTATGCCTCTGCATTTTTCCATCTACTACGAGCACCCTTTACACCTTGACGTTCTGCGGCCTTCTCTGAACTCATAATATCTTTCTGAGTCTTAATCCACTGTTTCACTTTCTTAGGACTAATAGGTGAATCATCAGACAAATCTCTTAAAGAAGGATGGATACCAGACTGTCCATAGTCTGGATTTTTTGCAGCACGTACCTCTCTCGCCTTTGCAAGACGTTCTGCGGCCGCAACCTTCTGTTCCTCTGTCATAGGTTTACGTTTCTTACGAGTCTTGGGTGCTTTCCAATTAGAGTTATCTGTTTCAACTCTGATCTTCTTCTTTGCCATGTTTTTATTTATCCTTTCAAAAAGTACACAACAATTCCATTTAGGAATATTGCAACTGCAACTGCATTAACAACGATTAGGGCACGATCATTCCAAATAATTGATACCCATAACCAACCAGCAACACCTAAAAATTGTAGGAACATATTCCAAGGATACATATCATTAGTTGTTGCAATCATAGCAAATATCAACACTATAGATGATATCCACTTTAACCACCACGAAAACGGATGTTGATGCCGTTTAGGTGTTAATGTTTTACTAGGGTGTTCGTGATCCAGTAACTCAAAATCCAAGTTCTCTCTTCCTCTTCTCTTCTTCTTTCTTGGCACGTTTTTTGCCCGCTGCTTTTTTTCTACGGTCTTTTTCGCCTTTTGTTTCATGGTATTCTCTTTTTCTGAGTTCGTTAAAAACGCCCTCTGTTTGTAATTTCTTTTTAAGTACTCTAATCGCCTGATCTACATTGTTATTACGTACTGTAACTCTCATCTTCTCATCCTCGAAATGTCTACTGCATCTTGTTTTCTTGCAATAGGTACTGCATTAGATTTATGCATTTGTGCAATTCCTATAATTACGTCACCTGTATAAACCTTTGGTTCTGGTTTTGCACAAGCACCTTTAGGAATTTGGAGTTTCTTTTTACTCCGTGTATTGGCGCTCTCGACAGGACTCGAACCTGTGACCCACGGTTTAGAAGACCGTTGCTCTGATCCAACTGAGCTACGAGAGCATACTCCCATGCGTTTTAGAAACTTCTCATGTTCTCTTTCCGCTGCAATCATAGACTTAGTTTTATTCTTCTTCTTACGCCTACGTGTATTATTCGTAGTATAATATGCTGGTAACATATGCATTGTCATTGTACTTGCCACTCCCCATTCACTCTACAAGCAGTACCAGTGATTGTCTTTGGTTTATCATCACTCATGAAAACATCTGACTGAAACTCTCTACAAGTTCCATTTGTCGCAACTGGTTTTGCCTGTACTACCATATTCTTTCTGTCACTTCTCCAATGACTATACACCCCATCGGCATTATTGTCAAGCACTTTTTGCAAAACTAATGCAGCATGTAACTGATCAATTTTATCGAAAGTCTCTCCAATAGAATGACCAACAACCAAACCTACAACTGCACCAGCAGCAGTAGTCAATGGATCACCAGATTGTGAAGCGATGTATGCCCCTGTTATGACACCACCAATCGCACCAAACTTCGCTTTATTGATAATCTGATCTCTTGGTGCCCAAACTCCCTTGCCAGGAATATAATAATCCTTTGAAGTGCAACCTAATGGGCCGCACCCCAATGTAGGATTAATCTTACTTGGCATCAAGCATCCACTAAGGGATACTACAAGGATACTACTAAGAAGTAGGTTTTTCAATGGTAACCTCACGGTTCTTTTTGATTACCTTTTCAATGTTAGTCAAAGATTGTGCTTCTTCCTCTTTCTTAGACTTCTGCACATCTCTTTCTAACTCTTTCCACGCTTCGGTAGAACGAATACGTGAGTACACCATACGATCTTTACGCAACCGATTCATAATGATCTTCCATGCGTTCTTATCGTTATACTCTAGTAGTACAAATGCACGATACTGTACGCCACTTGGCATCACATCAACCTTGACAGGATTATAACCAGCAACGTCAACAGACGCAATCACGTTCTTGGAAACCTTTTCGATCTCACTAAGAACTGATGCATCAATGTCATTCGTTCCCATCTTTGCAACGAAAGATTTTGTCATACCGTCCAACTTACCATTGATACGATCTGCAAGAGTTGTCTTCGCATTTAATGTAGCAACATCGACTGCAAGTTGCAAGTCTGGTGCAGTAGAAGAACCAACCGTAAAGATTGAACCTTCTTTTTCAGGCATCTCTTTGTACCAATCTGGTACGATTGATACTGCCCTCTTAACTTGTTGAACCTTATATTCAACATAGGGAGTCGTTACAGGTAACTGAGCAGTCTTCTCTGCACATGCACCCAAACCCAATGCAAGGATAGAAACCCCTGCTACTAGTTTCTTGTCCATCATTTAATCTCCTTCAATTGATCAACAACTAAGTCTCTGGCACCACTGTCCAGAAACGCACTTTTGACATATGGAATAATGTCTGGATAAAACACCGTTAACAATACTCCTAGTCCCATTCCAATGATAATCTTGATCATTGAGAATCCTCAAATTTACCCCAATCTTCGACAGTCTGACCAACATTCTTAATGTCTTTACCGACACCTTGAACAGTCTGACCACATCCTGTTAATGCAACCATCGCTGCAATAACAGCAATACCGCAAAACCATTGGAATTTTTCAACTTTATTCATCACAACTCATTAACCTCACTTTTTGTTTACCAAAATCTGCCACAGTGGCATTCATATAGATCACCCTACATGATTTCTTAGGTTTTGTCAAGGTACATTTTACATTTTTTTCTGATCTGAGAAGAATAGGTATTCTTTCATTCATTACCTTGATTTTCGCTCTGTGTTCAGCATGATTACATGCATCCTTTTCGGACATATCTGGGCCGAAAGTATATTGACCACTAGAAGCGTACCATTTATCTTTAATTTTTGATTTAATGTGAACTATGCATTTTCGTGTGTCATCTATGTAAGGATAGACTTTTTTCTTCATCATCTTGACTGATTGAATCTCTCCACGAAACTCTACTTGATCATTGCTCACGTAATCACATGGTGCTTCTGCAATTGCTGAAGTACTCATGAGTATCACACTTAGTGTGACTAATTTACTTGGAAACTGCATCCCTAGTTGCCTTCGCAATAAGTTCATTAATAGGGATTAGGTCTTTGTCACCATTTTTGTCTGTCTTGGTTGCGATATAACCATCTTTTTCTAGTTTATCGAGCATGTTACCGAGCATTGTTTCTGTAGAAGTTCCAGCAGAAAACTTTCCCCAATAATATGCACCAAGCATACATCCAATGGCAATAACTGTGTGTAGTGTTGCATCCATAATATTATTTATCTTCTAAAAGTTCACGTTACATACTAATATAGTATAAAAATGGGGGTTTGTCAACCCCCTTTTTTTAGAATCTTGATAAAAATCTTGCAATATGATGTACGAATGGTAATAGAGTCAATGCCATAAAGAGATTAACCCCTGTATGTGCCATTGCAATTCTTAACGTATCACCTTTCGGCATACCATCAGATACAAAAATACCGGCTAACCATATGGTGCCGGTAGTTCCAATGTTTGCTCCTAGTACACACGCTATTGCAGCGGGTAGTGGTACTGCTCCAGATGCAACAAGAGCAATTATCGCAGTTGTGGATAGGGATGATGATTGCCATAATAGTGTCATACATATCCCACCAAGAAACATAAAGTATGGATTATGGATAAAATATGAAAGATGATCCATATTACCCATTGACTTCATACCACCACTAAACATTTTCAATCCAATATAAAAAACCACCAACCCAACAAGGGTGGTGATTACAGGGTTTCCTAAATCCATTCTCTTTACCTTCCTCCACAATTCAGTTTTTGTTTTTGTCATAACAATCCTCTTTAAAGTATTTATTATAGTTTCCTCTAATGTAACAAAACTTTAACAAAAAGTCAAGGTCTAAACATAAATAAAGATTCAAACTGTCTTTGATGTAATGGGATTTTGGATATCTTTGGAACCTGTTTGATTAAATCTAAAACGAATTCCTTTGTGTATTTTTTCTTGGTCAATTTTTCGTCTGATCTGATTATAGTAACACCCTCATTAAGTTTTGTAAGAACCACTACTCCAACCGTATTCTGTATTATAAGTTCTCCAATCTTACCTTCTGGATCACGCACCATTATCACATAACTATCGCCATCTTCCTCTACCTTTCCTATCAAACCAGTTCCACGTATACCTATAGTTGCTCTGGGTAATTTAACTTGCATTAAGTCTGGGCCTAATTTTGCAATAGAACCACTCACCATACGAAATGCACCAACGGCAATCTCTATGTCCATGAAACCATCTTTTTTAATAGGATCGTAAACCAATTCTTGAATGAACAAATCAGATAGTTCTCCTAAGTTA
>VTLG01010905.1_pt1 | contig 128343 bp, 176 predicted proteins | sample 4694571 | NCBI WGS metagenome assembly VTLG01 (sample SAMN12604809, study PRJNA352737) | marine metagenome | biome: ENVO:00000447; feature: ENVO:00000209|ENVO:00000569|ENVO:01000036; material: ENVO:00002151; isolation source: viral sequences binned using virsorter ... | reverse complement strand
CATCGGCTTCCTCCTCACTGTACACAACCACAACTTCCCTGAGATTGTGTTCGTCAATTAAGTGATCCCATTTTCCCCCACGGGATGCAGTCATGATAAGATTATCGGGCATGATAGCTCGACTCTTGATCCAAAACGGATTCATTTTTGTGTAGGCGTAGAATATCACATCCGGGTTACGCTTTGCAACCAATAGCCACGCCCTAAAGTACGAAATATTGAAAAAGTCTCCCGCACTGTGTATCCGTATAGTTTCGGCATTGGCTGGCAATTCTCCGCACAAACCACTGGCAATCTTATTTGCGGAACCTAATTCCGAAACCGATTCCCAATTCGCCAAACGGTGATTGTACACATCCGTATACTGTGCCTCCTGGCTGGCAGAATAGCACCGGAACTGTTGATCGGGACCATCGACTAATTTGTATTCGTCAGTATCCCAATCGTAATTGGCTTTTGCCAAACAGTCCTTCGCACCCGGACACGTATGTCCTGATAGTAGGTCGAAAGAATATACCCTACGACCTGTTTTCTTCTGTAGCTTTTTCAGTTTCGTGTTTGCTTTGCTGAACTTCATGTTTTCCCCTAGTGAAGTGATTGACTCAGGACATTATACACTATCGGCTGTAGATGTCAAGTGATTTTAGCTTAATTTCAAAAAAAACCAGTGTTTTCCAGTCCCTGTCGAGTAGGTCTCATTTAGAGCGGGCATTTATGACCGCTCCGTTGCGCTCTTAATACGTTTAGTTAAAAAGAGACCGCTGGCAGGGTTACAGTACATGAAGGGGAAGGACATGCACCTACTCGCCTGAACCAGCGGCCCTTCGGGGAATCATTTTGCCTGATCTATAGTGGTATCATAGTCAACTTGAAAAGATCCCGAAACATAATCCGACGTAATGTCTGATAGTTTGGTCTCTTGTTCTGCAATGCGGATTGCCTCATCTACATTTTCAGCTTCAATCTCTACATGCCCGTACATTTCCCAGCTACAGTCTATAATAAATTTACTCATCGTTAACTTCCTCCAGCAAAAACGGAAATGCATCCTCTAACTCTTTCACGCTATCCCTACACGCTATTGCCAATTCTGCGGCTTCTGTCCCACACCACCCGCTCAAAAACTCAAACTGCTCTTGGCTTGTACTCAGGTCTAGCCAAGCATGTGTAATAGCGTCCACTTGTTCGCTTGTCAAAGTGTCTGCTCCTAATTGTTTTGCTAAGTCACTCATCTTGCCCCCCAAGCAATAACAGGTTCATCAATGTAGTCGTCAATCATCATGTCAACCCACTCCGCAGTCCTGACAGAATACTCCGTATCAGTCCTGATAAAAGCATGATGTTTGTACGGGTTGTATGTAACCGGCGTAAACTGATTCTCAATCTCTTTCGGCAGTGTCTTGGGAATTGCCAGAGTCCCGCGAATAAAGGCATGGACGTTTTTCCTCTTCTCCCGCAAGACGCGATTGCGACCCGCTTGAGAAACTGTGAATTTTACATCCCGCAGAAAAACATAATTCGTGTGGTACTTCACAATCCCGCCCTGACGGACTGACCAACAGTTCTTCTGCAAATTGCGATAGACTTCGACTGGCTTGTCAACGTCGAGAAGTTTTGCGGCTTCTTCTCGCTGACCCTTGGAATCAAGAAACGGTTTCATCTTTTCCCCTTTCTGGCAACATCATAATCTGACCAACAATCTCCCAAGCCTGCTGCGAAGTCTCACAGCGGATCACATCCCCAGTGATGGGAGTGTCGTATACTAACCGATCCCCTACCATGACCGCAACCTCATGCTCATCAGTTTCTGGATAATATGTCACACTGGCGGTATACCCATTACTGCATTTGGTCTTGGCATTCACTTTGTTTAGTACACTGTTCATTGCTTTCCCGTAGTGTTCTGCTTCTGTCCTGCTGCGCCTTCGCCAAAGGCAGGCGCAGCAAGCGGGAAACCCTAACCGCGACAGTCTTGCTGGCAGGGGCCGTTCATTCCCCATACCAGCAGAGGACCGTCACAAAGGGAATTCTATGCACTGAGCGTTGCAAGTGCAAGCGACTCAGCCTTTTTCACCGCACTATCATTCGAAGCTTGAATGATTCGGGCAAAGTCAGACGGCGAACCCTTACGGGTAGCATCGTGCTGGACATAACCCTGGACGGCGTTATACGCTTCCCATGCGGACACGTTGAACTGAGAGTCCATCGTACCGCGACCAGTAGTAAACCGTTCACGACTCAATCGGCGGAAGATTGCCTCGGTTCGATTCTTGTGGACAGTTTTTCCACGCTTAGAATCCTCAGCAGGTTGTTCGTAAATCTGATCGAGAAAATCAGCCATACGAACTTCACGGGTTTGCAACTCAGCGATAACATCACCAAGCGTAGCCCATGATTCCCGCAGAACAGAGAACGTCTGAATCAGATCGTCCATCTTCTCCCGCAAGCCGGAACCGTGGCGGATACTAACTGAAGTACCCTCGATTTGACGCATCATCGCCAGATTACTACACGCATCGCGGTAGAAACCCATGATGGCACTGAAAGCCCGACCATCATAACCGGCGTTCACAATGAATCGCGGAAAGATATTGTCGGAAGTACCATAGATGGCACGTCGCTGGTCACGACTCGGAGCAATCGACACATAATGCCCATCGCGGAAATGACACTGGACATCGCCAACACCCTCGAAGGCTTCGCCAGCAGACTCTACCAGTGCCAGCACGTCGTCGCTCTGATGAGCAACATAATGCTTGGAACATGGCTTGCCCACATAGTCCATCGTGTCAGACCGGAACAGCCCGTACAATGGTGTCTTGAGTCCATCAGGACCAGACAGCGGGAACTTGTCCACCGTGAAATCGAACTTCGACTTGACGGTATCCACAACAGAATCACTAACAACACTCATAACACTTCTCCCTTTGTGAGGAGTCAACAAAATCGGCAGGCTACATCGCCAACCGCAACATCCGAATTTTAACAATCAGCAAACGATCTGTCAAGAGTAGTTTTGGTCTCGCTCCGAGTTATGTTCTGTCCTGCTGCGCCTTCGCCAAAGGCAGGCGTAGCAAGCGGGATTCTATAGGTAAAACTGAGCAGGACGAAGCCGGATACAGTAAACCTCGCCCCACTCAGTTAAGTCCCCCACCGGACTTATTTACCATACGCCCCGCAATTCGGGGTATCTCTCAAACGTATTCTCGCGGGTTTTAGCTGTAGTCGGACCCACTGGCGACCAAAGCTCATTGGTCATTCCATCCCTTATCTGCACGATATAACCGGATGGCTCACAAAGCACAATGTAATCGACTACTGGTAAAGAGTGAAAGATCTCACGAGTATGTGCTATGTCGCAACTAATCCTCGCTACCGTTTCCCCGCCGTGAATCATCAAAATTCTATCCATCGTTTTCCCCTTCTCTCATTGGTAAATCTATCAGGTATTGATCAAGAACATCTATCGGAACATGTGCAAATTGTTTTGGCTGAAAATGCTCGCCGCACATATCCTCTAGCCAGATTGCCTTTTGCTCTTTAGAAGATAGTTCATCCGGCACCACTAAAGATAACCAACTATCAGTCGATTTACGATGTGCTCTGCAAAGTATTTTTATATCCATGATGTTTCCTTATACTAGACGGCGGGTACGGCTGGAGGCATGTCGTCCCACCCTCACACGCTTTACCGACGACTTGACCTTACCGACTAGTAATTTTATTATTCGTCTACAGTCTCGACCAGTTCCTTCGCATCAGCGAGACGTTCTTCTGCGATTTTGGTCAGCCTGTTACCAAGCTGATTATGTAAACTCTTCATAATATCCTCTGTCAGACAAACTGTGACCTCTCCTCCCTCGACAATGAATTCCAAATCACTACCGCCATAATACGGTAGATTACAACTCTTAGCTTTACCCGCTTCGATGACTTGACGCACTTTCATAACATTCCCTTCAAAAACTGAACAAAGACTGCCGCCAGAACACACATTCCGGCAACTACCAACAACACGAAAATGTCTTCAACTGTCTGCTTCATTGTACAACCTTTATCGGCGGTTGTCAAGTGGGTCTTGAGTATTTTCAAGAAAATCCAGTTGCTTTCCTCATCACTCACAAGTTCGTTTTCAACTCAGCGGGCAAAAGTGACCGCTGCGTTGCGCTTAATTAAGATCAGTACGGCCCCGCAGCGTTGCAACGTCTAGAGCCTGATTGCTCATACGGGGTTAAGGGGGTGCATCTATGGCCCCACAGCCGTACTTTTCTTAAACTGTAACATCTACGCAGTAGTCGCCTACCGGCAACCACCTACCATCAACTTTTTGATCTTGGAATATTTGACCACTAGCTGGTGACAAACCAGCCTCAGCTTTTGTCTGTACAAACTGTACAGCCTCAGCACGGGTGTTAACAAACTCTGACACCTCGCCGCCGTCAAACAAATTGACAGTGATGAAAAACCGGCGATTTTCTTTAAGGTTGGTCATGATCACTCAGATGTTGTGTTTGGTTCTGCTCTGCTGCGCCTTCGCCAAAGGCAGGCGTAGCAATCGGGAGAGTAAAGCCGCCCCATTTCTGAGGCGGCTCTAACTATTTTTCCTTCTAAGTAGAGAAGATGCTAACAATGTTCTCCGCGATTTCTAATCGTTCCGGGGTTTCTTTCGCATACCAGAATTTATTAATCCTATGCCAACGAAATCCCGCTTCCTTTAACGCCGCTCTTACTTCAACATCCGGTTTTTCATCAAAGACAACTTCAATACCGGACAGTGCTTCGTTCTTGCGTACTTCAATCATTTTTCTTCTCCTCTACAGAATGTGAGAATTCCCAAACTAGTTTCCAAACGTCCTCAGTGTTTGCACCGTTTTCCGCCATATCCTTCCCATAGAAAGACAGTGCCCGAATCATTACAGCCAGTTCTTCATTCGTGAGACTCAACATTGGCATTGGTTTCTTCTCCTCTATCTTTTCCCGTTTCTTTGGAAAATTTATCACTCTAAATCCTAGCAGATGCCCTCTAGTTGATCGTATTTTTATCGCTTCAAGCCATTTTAAACGGATAAACTTATTAAGGTATCCTGTATAGTAAGTTCTGTGGGGGCGTTTCCCAATTCGTGGCTCAAGCCAGTCAGTAAGGTCTCCGTGGGTAAAAGTATCACCCTCATGTTCATAGATAAAGTCACACAATAGATAATATTTTTCAGACCGTAAAAACTTCATGACTCCCCTTGTTCTTTACTAGGTCAAAGATATGGGCAGTTATAACGTCATGCCCAGGACTTGTCAACCGTAACCCTATGTCGAGAAGTGATCGAGTTCGGTTTCAATCTCCAATCGACGTTCTTTCTCGATTTGGTCGATATCAACCTCTCCGCTGATAAGACCGTCAAGGGCGTACCAGATTTTCTGTTCGCTACCCATTCCACTAGGTCCGAACCTTGGACGTTTGACGCCCTCGAATTCTCTAACTTCGAGCCAAGACTCGGTTTTGCCCCCATCCAAAAACCACACGGTGACAACAGCCTGGGCAACACTATTGCCGATCTCGACTTCAATTTCCGTTTTCGTTTCGCATTCTTGCATAGTCGTCATCTCAGTTCCCCTTGTTAAAATAGGTAAACTTGGTCTCACTGACCCGTTTGGTTCTGCTTTGCAGCGCTCACTCATGGCTTCGCCGTGAGTGCTGCAATCGGGAAAGTAAAGCCGCCCCATCCGTGGAGCGGCTCAGTTATTGCCTACCGGTATCTTGCTCGATGCACACGGATCAATGATGGAACCTTCTTTGGTTTCTCAAACAGTGTCCGTGGTTTTACCGGCACATAGTGAAACTCGTTCCAGTCGAAATATCTGCGATTTTCAACTGGCTCTGGAGCGTGGAGGATAATCGCCCCGTTACACTTATCCGGCGTGGCAATGGTCAACGCTAGTGTCAGAATTACGCTGTTCAATTTCTTCCCTTTCAATTTTGAAGTCGATTGGGGCACTCAAACCGATTCTGGCTTTCCCGCCGTCAACCGAACAAAGCATGATCTCAATTCGCCCACTACGAGGGGCATCGATAAAAATCCGCTGGTCTTTCTTCCTTGAAAGTACTAACATTACAGAATTCCTTTATCCTGTAGCCATTGACAAACTGCGATGAAGATCCCCGCACTGAAAATGTAGGGCATCGCGGCATTAAATGCGTCAATCATTCCAATACCATCTTTCTGTGATGAAATTTTCTGGCTCCTGCTCCATGCTCTCAATTGCTTCCAGCCAGCGAAGTTCCAGCCACTCCTGATACTCCTCGCAACCGGCCAGTTCATCACTCTGCACTTCACTCAAAAAATCGCTCATGCTTTCCCCTTTACAAGAGTTGAGATGTCGAATTGTACAATACTTATCGGCAAGTGTCAAGGTATTTCTTTAAGAAAAAACACCTCATATTCCGAAGTATATGGCTCCTTAAATGCTATCTCAAAGGACTCTGCGAGAGAGTCATTAGGACGGACATTCATGCGCCCCTTCTCCATGTAACAACCATAGAACTCTGACCACTGGAACGCATATGCGACGTTCCAAATCTGATCGTTCCAATCCAATTGGTATCCATCTGGAATCTTTCGGCTGGTTACTGGTCTCATCGCTCTCCCCTTGTGTTGTGTTCTGCTTTGCAGCGCTCACTCATGGCTACCGCCGTGAGTGCTGCAATCGGGAAAGAATAGCCGCCCCATTTCTGAGGCGGCTTAGTTTTTAAACATTACAAACGATACTCGATAGTGGCACGACCTCGCCCAGCCGTTTGTCGTTCCTTTTTCCATATTTTCTTTGCAGCGGCCATGTCCTCTAATCTTTTGATTCCTGTCACTTGTGAAACACCCAACATCTCAGTTGCTTGTTTCCTTGTTACATAGCCGTTCTCTTCAATAATATCAATGATCTTTTGTTCCTGTTCTTTCTTTCTTTGAGCGGCAGGCTTTGGCGGTTCTGTGTATTTTCTGGTATTCCCATGAAGGCCAACCTTATTAACCAAAGAACGTACCACCTGGTTTACTTCTTCTGTTGGGACTTCAGAGATTGGAATCTGTTGATAAACTTCTTCGGCACTTTTGACAATATCCACAAAAACTTCAATAAGTTCTTTCGAGACCCGCTTCATCTGCTCTTGAAGTTCTGAAATTTCCTGTGTCTTTGCAGCGACTTTGTTGTTGTAAGACATTACGTTTTCCCCTTGTGTAATGTGAAAGTGATAAACTGTTTTGTCACACCCTAGAGCGGTCTTAGGGATCATTACTGGCTTTTCGCCTGCCGCTTTCAGTAGCACATTGGTTGAGTCTCCTTTGTCTTGTGTTTCGTTTCTGCTCTGCTGCGCCTTCGCCAAAGGCAGGCGTAGCAATCGGGAGAGTAAAGCCGCCCCATTTCTGAGGCGGCACCCTCACCTACCTACCCACTCACTGGCCCACCAATCGGAATACGCTTATTGGTGACCGTATCAACAATATAGGCGTACTCGAAACAGGCCAAAGCCCGTTCCATTGCGGACTGATAGTCATCAGTTGCCCACACCTTAAAACCAACTTCATAAACTTGGTATCGCATTTCAATCCCCTACACTATGAACAATTCGGAATATTCCACGTATTCCTGGAAGATACTTTCTTCGACTTCATTAGTCAACCCAAGCTCGCACTTATCAAGCTCAAGGATAAACATATCGTAAGCGTCATCCTCTGAGATTGGATTTTCCTGGAATTCTTTTCTGATATTGTCATCGATTGCGATAAACAAATCTTTGTATTCTGACGTTCTCATAGCTTTCCCCTTTAAGCAAAGTGCCAACGTGCTGACAGTACATCGTCCTGGCTGAAATGCCGATCCACCACCTTCATAACAGCGGCGTCAATCTTGCTGTCCTCGACATACGACATATCGACAGGAATAATCTCGGAACCGTTTGACGTGTGAACAATAATCTCGACCATTGCTTTCCCCTATTTGACAGAATTCAAAAACTCATGCTTATCTTTACGCTGACCGATCCAGAGCGGAGCTTCACCGTCCTTGGCGTTTTTGCGATAGATCGCAATGATCGTCGTGCCGAAGTCGATGCCTCGTTTTACAACTCTAAACTTAAATGACGCTGTTGCTGATGCTGGTTTCATCTTGTTTTCCTTCTTGTTGTTGTTTCTTATGCGAGTATTATACTGTAGTGATCGTCAAAAGTCAAGGCCAGTCGCCAGCTATTTTTGAGTTTTTTCTTTTTTTTCTTTTGTTAATATACGTAGACTGGGCTGTCACCCCTCGGTGATGTTCTGCTGCGTATCGCTCACTCGCCCAAACGGGTGAGTGATACGACCCGCATTCCATAGCTGCGACTCGATGTCAATAAGAAAATTTGGCCGGTTTAACGTCTGGCCAGGACGATAGCTCTGATAAAATTAGCAGACCCGCACACCATAATCCGGCAACTGTTCGCAAATCCAATCGACTACGCCTTCGACTTCCTCTAAAGGGATGACACCATCTTCTAAAACAGGACGGCGAACATCTTCACGACTCATGCGATTGTCGTGTACTTCATTAGCTTCCTCAACGAGATACAGAAGCATGAACCCTACAGTGAAATTCCAACTCAGCAACTTAATTGCTTCGGCATTGATTGGTTCGGGCATCTCAAATTCCCCTGTGGTAGTGGTGAAAAGTATGCCGGGGATTGTAATCCCCGGCGAGTGTAGTCGTCAACCTATCTCATCGGTATCACTCGGAATCTGTGAGGATTGACCAATTCCAATTCTGTATCCTCACAAAAATCGTCCCATAAGTCTTCTTTGTTTGTCCAACCATATGCAAGCTCATGAGCCGTAGCGGGATCTTCCTCAATGCATTCTGAGAAGATTTGGAAGACTTTATCGGCAGACACGAAACCATTTTCATCAGCGTAATCAGCGGCGAGTGAGTCAATTCGGCTTGCGTTCATGATATCCCCTGTGGTGAAAAGTATGCGGGGGATTCTACTCCCCCGCAATTGTGGCGTCAAGGCTAAACTGTCGTGAAAAGCTGATTTTCTTCGAGTTCTACCAGCATATCCAGAATCGTCTGGCGTGATGTAGACTGTTCAAACATGGGTACAGACACCGTGCATTCACGACAGAGAGACTGCGAGGACTCAACTTCACACGCACATCGTTCACATTCGTTCACATCAAACATCAAATTCCCCTTGTTAAGGTACGTAGACTGGGCCGTCAGGGCTGGGTGCCCATCTCTGCCGCGTTGCGCTCACTCAATGGCTCCGCCGTGAGTGCAACGACCTGCCTTCCATAGCTGCACCAATTGACACTCAGTCTCAATAAGCCAATTGACACTCAATCTCAATAAGAAAAATTGGCCAGTTTTATGTCATGGCCAGGACGGTATCAAATCTCAATAAGTCATTCCGGTAACTTCATCGATGTAGCAATTCTTGAAGTCTTTCCAGAAATCTGAAAACTCATCTTCACGAAAGTTAACCACTTGTAACTCGGGATAATCATTTTTTATGATTTCTTTCCAAGTGAGCCAGGCCGACCATTGTGTTTCAGCTTCAAAATAAGTTCCAGAGTCCGATCTGTGTTTAATTTCTTCGAAATTGAAATCGTCCATGAACTTAATTGTCCGGTCTTCTGTTTGGTTCTTAATTGCCGTTAAGCTTGTGTAATAGCCTTTCGGAATATTAGCAGCGGAATAGTTCAGTTTGGCGATCTGTTCTTGTGTTTGATTCTGCATTTTGGTTTCCCCTAGTGAAATGGTGAAAAGTATGCGGGGAGTTTAACTCCCCGCGATTGTGATGTCAAGCCTACAACTCAAACCCGTAAGACTTGATCAGATTCTCATGATTCCATTTCCAGAAATCATTCCAGAACACATTGAATTCTCTTTCGAGAATGGAGTCATTGAACCAAGTAGGATACGATTCAAAGACGATGCTCTGATATGCATCCCAAGCAATGTCCTGAACTTCTGTTTCCAGTTCAGCAGCATTGCTGACCTGGAGGGAAAACGGCAACCCGCGACTTGGACAATTATCCAGTGTCACCTCGGCAGCTTCGTCGGCAATTCCAATCAGCATGTTTTTAACTTGACTCATAACTCATTCCCCTATGTTGTGAAAAGTAGCGGGGGATTTTACTCCCCCGCAATTGTGGTGAGTAGTCTAATGATCCGTGTCTGGTGGACAAGTACAGTCCCTAAGATCGTCCCCACACAAGTAGCAGATTTTCGGCATTGCGGCCCGTTCTAGTCGCCAAGCACGATCCTGATCACTTTCGCGTTCTGCGTCGATCTTTGCGATTGTCGTAATGTTCTCAGTTTCCGTTTGTCCAAACTCGTAAACCATTATGGTGCCTTTCAGTGAGAGAGAAGCCAGGGAGGAGTCTCCTCCCTGGCAAGTTATTTAGATTCTAGCTTACATGAAGCATCAGATCAAAGATAAGCTTTTCTTCATCATCGAGAGATTCTAGCTTACGCTTTTCTTCATCGAGAGTTTCGGGAAAGTTATCGGCATCGTAGCCAGGCAAAGTTCGCCGGTGAAGAACAAAGTCAGCAATGTGACCGCAAAGCTTTCCGCCGGGAGCATAGTAGCCATGACCGTCAACGTAGAAGTGTTTGTATTTGAGTTTCAGCGGCATGATAAGCCTTTCAGTGAGAGAGAGAAGCCAGGGAGGAGTGTCCTCCCTGGCAGGTTGGTGAGATTATCCAAACAGGATTTCTTCGCGACGTTGTGTCCAGTATTCCAGATGCTCGCGAGTCTCTTTCAGCATGTCAGAGTCACATTGTTGTTTGTAATACTCCTCAATGGAAGTCATATTTTCCACATGAAGCTGGGCCTTTGCCAAATAGTCCCAACCACTAAAACCGCAAACCATCCCGAAAGCATTGTCGTTAAGATTCTCCATTGTCGCTACTCCCTTTCGAGTAAAAAAAACTTTTCCTCTCAACGTCTGAATTATAGTCTTAGGATCGGCGGTTGCAATATATATCATGAGTCTTTTTTTTAAAATTAACGTAAGTCGTTATTACATAAGGACTTCGGGTTTTTATTTTTTTCTGAAGAATATTTAGGGGGACACTTAGAGAACAGTACAGGGTAGGTTTTTCGTTCAATTTCACATTGGGTAAGATAGGCGGTTCCAGCGGGGGGCATCTAAACACAGTCAGAGAGTCTCAATCTAAATGTCCACTTTATTGTTTCTTCCTGGGTCTACCATGCTTCTTCACGACCCCTAACCGCTGCCTTAATTTGCGTATCGCGGAGAAAGATACGGCTTTCCCGAACTGATCATTAAAAGCATCAGTCAGTCGCAAGTCTGTTAAAGTTGCCGCATTATCCCTAACAAAATCCAGTTCCTCTTGAGTGTACACTCGATTCATAACTGACCACCTGGTTCTGCCAGAATCGCAATTTCCGGCATGATTTCTTTATCTAGTCTCTTACGGAGTATATTTGCCGTACATCCGCACCTTTCATCATCTGCCCATTCCGCAATCGTCTTACTTTCCCCAAAAGCAATGATATGCCGCGATGTTTCGCGGTTGTTCGCATTCTCTTTAGGTGTATAAACTCTTAGGTTCGCCCTGCGATTATCTAAACGATTACGATTGATATGGTCCACCAGACGTTCCGGATCTGTTTCATTCAAAATCATACGGTGCATTCGCACTTCCCTACGATTTATTTTGGAGACCGCATAACCATCCCGATAATACCAACTATATCTGGATACCAAACTATAATCCGCCGTATCAACCTTGGCAAACTTCCCGGCCCCTTTAACACCGCCCATAGGTACTTGTAAATAGTCCATATTTTTTCCTTTAATAGAATTTTTCACTCAGCCTTCGCAGAAGGCTATAATATATTATAGTCCACTATTAGGAGTAATGACCATGATAGTTAAAGAAACTGAGGAACTCAAAAAAACTGTGGCGAAGGAACTAGATATTCCCGATCCACCAAAACAGAAAGCCGTGGCTATTCTTGAACCCTCAACATCTGAGGACGATTCAGAAGATAGCGGAGAAGATTGCCCCAAAGTATAAATTTGGATATCACGATACGGAAGATTTAATCCAGGAGGCGGTTATATTTGGTCTTGAAGCGTATGATAAGTGGGATCAAGACCGTCCCCTGGAAAATTTTATATCCGTACATATTTCGAATCGTCTAAAAAACTATAAAAGAGATAATTACTTCCGCCTTGGGCTGGAAGATTCCTCTGAGCAACGGCAAAAAGCCAATGAAGCCAAGCGGAATCTCATGACTCCCGCCCCAATCTGCGACCAATCGCTATTTTTCGAAGATTTAATCGATAATCAAGAAGAGGTAGACTTTCTTTTACAAGTACTACCGCCGCTTATTCGAAATGATTTCCTGCGCATGGCAAATGGTGTATCATTAAGTAAGGTGCGGCGACAAACTGTAATTGATATAGTCAAGGAGATACTCAATGAAGACGGGTAGACTATCAAAAGATGAATGGGCATTTATTGAATTTAACTCAGATAAGATGTCCGCAGCACAAATCGCTAAAGAATTAGACCGCGCCATCGAACCAATACAGAAACACCTGCAAAAATTGGGTAAGGGGAAAGACCTCCGCAAGAATTTGCAAACTCAAGCAGAGTATGACCTGAAAAAACGCCCCTACTGGCGCGAATTGCAGGCACAGTTCTCCGAATCGGAACTTGAGATACTCTTATACCACTGGAAAGAGATTGTTTCCCAGTTTCGTAAAGATATTCTGGCGACGGAAGAACTGCAAATCATCGATGTAGTCAAATTAGAGGTACTAATGAACCGCGCATTACGCGAACAGCAGTACTCAATGAATAAAATTGCCGAATTTGACGAGATGATCGAGTTTGAAAAGCGAAAAGCCGCCGAAGATCAAGACCGCGAGTTCATTTTCGGTCTCGAAAGACAGATTGCAACCCTTCGGGCCGCTAAAGAATCGCTATCGCGGGAGTATAAAGACCTGCAAACCAAAAAATCCGCTATGTATCGTGACCTAAAGGCCACAAGAGAGCAGCGAATCGCCAAATTAGAAGATAACAAGGAAACTTTTTCGGGATTAGTGCAAAAATTAGTACGCGATCCCGATTTTGTGGAAGAACAAAACCTCTATATGGAGAAAATGCGACTAGCCGTTATGAAAGAGCAGGAAAGACTCAGTGATTATCATGAATATGAGGATGGGACCGTCGATCAACCGTTCCTAACTCCCGAAACTATATTGGATGAGTCTAATGAGAATGCTAGAAACCCGTCAGTCTAGAACTTCCCCGCCAAAATACCTCATTGAACTAACAAAAGACGAACTACAAAGACTATTCCAGGATGATACAAGAGAAGAACTCGTAAAAGAGATCATAAAGATGAAGGAAAAAATAGTCCCGTATCCTGAATAAAGGATATAATAATGTGGACTATACCTTTACAAGGACAAGATTATGAAAGTAGCGGCGATTTCCGGTGTGACAGGACAGGACGGATCGTACCTTGCTGAGTTACTACTCAGTAAGGGGTATTTCGTAATTGGATTTTCTAGAAGAGTCAGCGTAGATACATCGGAACGTATCAAACATTTGTTGGACGACGCGAATTTTGACTTTCAGGAAGGGGATATCTGCGATCCGCTATATATCACGGAGTTGCTTACCAAATTCCGTATAGCGGAGTTTTACAACCTCGCCGCCCAATCACACGTTCATACGTCCTTCTCACAGCCCGTAGTAACGACGGAGATTAATTATCTAGCACCATTGAATATTCTCAACTGTATCAAGTCTCTATCGCCTGAGACGCGATTCTATCAAGCCTCAACAAGTGAAATGTTTGGGGACGAGTATGATGGGGAAGATGGTTATAAATATCAGGATGAAGATACCTACATGAACCCGCAGTCTCCATACGCCATTGCTAAACTAGCAACGCATCATGCGTGTAGACTATACCGCGAATCTTATGGATTGTTTACTTGTTCCGGAATTCTATTCAATCATGAGAGTCCGCGACGGGGTGAGAAGTTTGTCACACGAAAGATTACCAAATGGATTGGTGAGTTTGTAAAGTGGCTAGAAGGTTGCGAATTTGGCTCGACAGGGATTGCACTACCAGAACACGAAGATATGGTTAGGATTCACGGAAAACCGTTAAACAAACCAGAACTTCCAAAGCTACGTCTAGGCAACCTCGATGCCTACCGCGATTGGGGTCACGCAAAAGATTATGTCCGCGCCATGTGGATGATGATGCAACATGATGTTCCAGATGATTATGTAATATCTACTTGTGAATCCCACACTGTCAGAGAATTTCTGGAAGAAGCATTTTATGCAATCAGTTATGACGGCAATTGGGAAGATTTGGTGGTAATCGATCCACAGTTTTATCGTCCCGCAGAAGTAGATTACTTAAATGGTGTTTCTATTAAAGCCAGGACAGCTTTAGGTTGGACCCCTGAATATGCTTTCGAGGATCTAGTAGCAGAAATGGTAGAGGAAGATTTATGACGGATTATATCTTATCAGCAATTTTAGGACTCGTATGTGCATTTTTGATTAAATTATACTATGAGCAACAGGATACTATTGAAAGACAACTGGAAGATATCAATAAGATCATTTCTCAGAAAAAGTCAAGCGAAATCAGGTTGGGGCAAATTAGTGAGCATTTTGCACCATTCCTTAAAGATTTCCCATACGACACAAAAAATATCAGATTTTTAGGTAGCCCAATCGATCTGATCTTGTTCGACATTGATAATAACAGAATTATATTTATAGAAGTGAAAACCGGTAAATCTTCACAAACTAAGAAACAAAGGCAAATTAGAGATATAATAAAAGCGGGTAATGTAGAATACGAAGTTATGAGAATATGCGAGGATGTAACTTTTGCGTAACTATAATGATCCAGTATACAAAGAAGCTAGAACTCGTGTATTAAAACGCGATAAGTTTAAATGTCAAATGCCAGGTTGTAAAAAGAAGAAAAAACTCAATGTGCATCATATAGAACGCTGGGCTGATGCTGCTCATCTAAGATACGAAACTTTTAATATGATCACGCTATGTAGAGAATGTCATGATTCTATCAAGGACAAAGAGTCTCATTACGTTCCACTATTCCAGGACTTAGTGAGAAAAAATGAAAATAATAAGAGACACTAGGGAACAGCAAGGGTTTCAATTCTTTGCTCAGGCAGAAATAATAGAACAAGCCTTAGATGCAGGTGACTATACAATCGAGGGATTGGAAGATTTCATCCGCATAGAACGCAAGGCTTCAACAGGGGAACTGTATCATAATCTAGCTAAGAAAACCATGAAGGCTAGGTTCCATCGAGAAATGGAGAAATTGGATACGATTCATAACGCTTACATTGTATGCGAATTTCCGGAATCCTACCTTTATACCTTTCCTGAAAATTCCGGAATTCCGAAGAGTAAAAGAAAGTATATGAAAATAGGTGCAAAGTATTTTCGCAAACTAATACATGAGATAGAAGATAAGTATGACGTAGAGTTTATTTATTGTGATAGCAAAGACCATGCGGAAGAAGTAACTTTTAAGCTACTGAAGGAGGCGTGGGATGCTTGCTGAGATATATCTACACAGTGATGAATCGGACCCGGAAGATAATGGCATTAATTTCAAAGTTGCTACCAAATTCATGAAAAAACTTCATGATGCGGAAAAGACTGCGGATAATAAAATTATTGCACACACAAGTACTATTGGTGGGGAATGGGCAGATGGCATGTCTATTTTCGATAATATATTATACTCTTCTTTACCAGTATACATGATTGGGCATGGCTGCTTGTGCAGCATGGGCACCATTATCCTTCAGGCGGCTCACAAACGCTATCTAATGCCTGATTGTGATATCATGGTACATTTTGGCGACCTGACTCTCAGCGGGCATCAGGTGTCCGTAGAGTCCGGCACAAAGTACTATGTAAAGGTCAAGAACCAGATGATTGATATTTACACGGATAAATGTATGAAGGGCAAGTTCTTCAAAGAAAGATCATATACTCGATCTAAGACAAAATCCTATATTAAAAGAAAACTGGAATCTAATGTCGATTGGTACATGACGCCAGAAGAGGCTGTAGATTTTGGTTTCGCGGATAAAGTTCTAACTAAAGCAGAATATCTAAATGTCAGAGAGATTAAGAAAAGAAATAATCGAGGAACTAAATGATGCCTGGTTAAACATTGATGTTCACAAAAGTGACTTAATTGCACCATTAGACATACTAGACACTGAAGATCCTCAAGAATTCTACAAAAAATTAACTTGGTTACTAACCCAGCCGGATTACTTTCCATTTTTATGTAAACATATATTCAAAGTAGATGTATTACCTTTTCAAGGATTAATTCTACAAGAACTTTGGAATCGCAAATTCCCTATGCTTATCGGCAGTCGAGGCATGGGGAAAACTTTTTTAATGAGCTTGTATTGTATGCTACGAGCATTATTAATGCCGGAACGCAAAATCGTAGTTGTTGGTGCCGCTTTCCGTCAGTCTAAGTATCTCCATGATTATATGGAGGGTATGTGGAAAAACTCCGGAATATTGAGAGATTTATGCGACAGTAATAGCGGTCCACGAAGAGACGTGGACATGTGCCGCATGTTAATAAATGGCAGTCAAATTGTGGCACTACCAATTGGCGATGGTAGCAAAATTAGAGGTCAAAGAGCGAATGATATCATCAGCGACGAATTCGCATCTATGTCCAGAGAAATCTTCGAAAATGTTATTGCTGGTTTTGCCGCTGTTTCGGCTTCACCTTCAGAAAGTGTAAAAATAGAAGCAGCAAAACGAAAAGCAAAGCAGTTAGGAATTGATCCGTCTCTTTTGACAGAACACATTCAGGAAGAGAATACTGGAAACCAGATTGTATTGGCTGGAACTGCATATTACGATTTTAACCATTTTGCAACATATTGGAAAAGATGGAAGTCCATTATCAAAAGCAAGGGTGATCCGCACAAGTTAAAAGAAATATTTGGTGAAGAAGAAATACCAGAGTCTTTTAATTGGAAAGATTACTCAATAATTAGAGTGCCGGTTGACCTAATCCCTAAAGGATTCATGGACGACGCTCAGGTGGCGAGGTCAAAAGCCACAGTTCATAACGGCATTTACCTCATGGAGTTTGGAGCGTGCTTCTGTACAGATTCTTCAGGATTCTTCAAAAGGAGTTTAATTGAATCATGTGTCGGTAATGACACTAAGCCTATCAACATCGCTTCTGGAGGTCAAGTCTATTTTGATCCACTTTTAAAAGGAAATCCGGCAGGTCAGTATATCATCGGCGTGGACCCTGCATCAGAAGTTGATAATTTTTCCATTACTGTTATAGAAGTACATGATGACCATAGGCGAGTTGTGCATTGTTGGACTACCAATAGGCAACAACACAAAGACAGGGTAAAAAAGGGTCTAACAAGAGAAGCAGACTTCTATTCGTTCTGTGCCCGTAAGATACGCGATCTGATGGGTGCTTTCCCGACGATACATATTGCCTTAGATGCTCAAGGCGGCGGCATAGCGGTTGCTGAAGCCCTTCACGACCCTAAAAATCTACAGAAGGGCGAATTAGCTATCTGGCCGGTTATTGATGAGAAAAAAGAAAAAGATACAGATAATGAATCCGGCTTGCATATTCTAGAACTATGTCAGTTTGCTAAGTACGACTGGTTAGCTGAAGCCAATCATGGTTTACGAAAAGATTTTGAAGATAAAGTGCTTCTACTGCCAAGGTTTGATCCTATTACAATTGGACTGTCGATTGAGCAGGACAAGATGGCAAATAGAACTTATGACACTTTAGAAGATTGTGTTATGGAAATTGAGGAACTAAAGAATGAATTGTGCATGATAGAGATCAGACAGACCGCTACGGGCAGGGAACATTGGGATACACCAGAAGTTAAAGTTGGTACTGGTCGTAAAGAGCGTATAAGAAAAGACCGTTATTCTTCATTATTAATGGCAAACATGGCGGCAAGACAAACCAGAACAAGAAGAATCCAAGATGAGTATGAGATTGTTGGTGGGTTCGCAGAAATGTCTCAGGACAAAGGTAAGCCAAAGGCAGATTTTATTGGTCCAGCTTGGATAACTTCGCAATTAAACAATCTTTATTGATTTTGGTGTACTATAATATGAATGGTATCACACTGTAATTAAACCAAGGCTACTACAATGTCCGAAGAAAAAAAGCTCTACATTGATTTAAATGACAAGGACGCACTGGACCAAGCGAGTGCAAATGTTGATAGTTATGACGGAGTTATGAACACAAGTGGTAGCTACAGAAGATCTTACCTCGATATTGAGGATGGAATTTCTGTTAGAACATCTTATCGCAAAGGTGACTACTACAGATTCCGTGCTGGTGAACAACCACCAACCCTTGAAAAAGAAATTATTGAGAGATGTATGAACGCCTATGAAAAGGTCGGCATTATCAAAAATGTTATTGACCTTATGGGCGACTTTGGCTCACAGGGCATCAGTCTTGTCCACACAGATAAAAATGCGCAAAAGTTTTATCGTCGATGGTGGGAAGAAGTTTGTGGCTCAGAGAGATCAGAAAGATTTCTCAATACTTTATTCAGATGTGGCAATGTTGTTATTAAAAGACGATACGCCAAATTAAATAAAGCCACGCAGAAGAAAATGACCCGTGGTGAAGATGATGTCATTATTACCAAAGAGAACATCTCACGACGGCGGATTCCTTTTGTTTATGATTTTCTAAACCCAATAAACATTGATGTTGTTGGTGGTAGATCGGCGTTATTTACCGGCAACAAAAAATATAAAATGAAATTATCGACTTATATCAAAAAGTCATATGAAGCAAAAGAAATCCCAATTAATCAATTAAATGATGAAATCCAAAAAGCCCTAAGAGATGGGCATAGTCATATTGACCTGAATTCTGACGACCTGATGGTTTATCACTACAAAAAGGACGACTGGCAATTATGGGCACATCCCATGATTAACTCAATCCTCGATGATATCACCATGCTGGAAAAGATGAAGTTAGCAGATATGTCCGCACTTGATGGTGCCATCTCTAATATTCGTCTATGGCGATTGGGCGATTTTGATAATAAAGTTCTACCAACAAAAGCAGCTATTGATAAGTTGCGCAATATTTTAGCAAGTAATGTTGGCGGCGGTACTATGGATTTAGTCTGGGGTCCGGAACTTGACTTCAAAGAAAGTAATACCCAGATATTTAAATTCCTTGGTACTGAGAAATACCAGCCAGTATTGAACAGTATCTATGCGGGTTTGGGAATTCCACCTACCTTAACAGGTCTTGCCGGAAATGGCGGTGGATACACAAATAACTTTGTATCACTAAAAACTCTAATTGAAAGGTTGGAGTACGGCAGAAATCTTCTGCAAAAATTCTGGAACGCTGAAATCAGAAAAGTCCAGAAAGCTATGGGTTTTGCTAAACCGGCGAAAATGCATTTTGATCACATGGTACTTTCTGATGAATCTGCTGAAAAAAGTCTATTAGTGCAGTTGGCTGATAGGGATCTTATTTCTACAGAAACGATTCGTGAGCGATTTGGTGAAATTGATGATATTGAAGATGCGCGAATTAAAGCAGAACGAAGAACTAGAAAGTCCAATAAAGTGCCGCCAAAAGCTGGACCTTATCATAACTCTCATATATCTGATGATTATAAGAAAATTGCTCTTAATAAAGATCAGATAACAATTGATCAGGTTACAGATTTACAACCAAAACCTGAAGAACCGGCCCCATCAATTCCAGAACCAAGAATTCAGGAAGAAAATCCTAACACTTCTGAAAGGCCGGATGGTGGTAGACCTAAGAATGCATTTGATACACAACCCCGTAAACAAAAGGTTGTAAAACCATTGACGGGTCCAAGTACAGCGAATGTATTAATCTGGGCAACATCCGCACAAAAGGAAATAACTGATTTATTGCAACCTGCTTTATTGGCTCATTATGGTAAATCAAATGTGAGAAAGTTAACAAAACAGGAAGCTGAAGAACTAGAGCTATCTAAGTTTGTCGTACTTTCTAACCTAAAACCATTCACTGAGATAAATGAGGATATAATATTCAATATATTGAAAACAAACGCAAAAGTTGACACCCACATCTTAAGTCAGGTTGAGCAATTTGTGAAAGATTTTGTGGACAAAAACTCTAAGACACCATCAGTAGATGAGATGCGTCAAATCTACTGTTTGTCGTACTCATATGTAAAAAGTCCACTTGAGTAGAAAAATGGTGTATAAAAAATATGAGGTGATCATATGAAAATTCATAAGCAAGAAATCTTAGATGGTTTATCAGAAAAAATCGAGGCTAGTGCCAGCGTGTCACTAGATGCTCAGATTCTGATTGATTCTGATTTGGACCATCCCTCTGAAGAAGAAATACAGAAAACACTTGCTGGTTATGGGCATTCCAACCCTGACCAGATCGATCTGTATTACATCAATACTGTTTTGGTTTCTACTGGGTGGAATAAAAACGACGATGTATTTGCTGCTGAAGAAGCTTGGGCTGCCAGGGATACTCCTGTGGACAAGCAATTTAACTATATGCACGATGAGAGCGATATCATAGGGCATATTACTGGTAGCACTGTTGTTGATGAAAACGGCACAAAAATTGAAACTGAAGACCCACCCGAAAAATTTGACATTATTACCTCAGCCGTTCTATATAAATCCTGGAGCGATCCAGAATTAAGAGAAAGGATGTCTCAGATAGTTTCTGAGATAGAAGAAGGAAAATGGGCGGTTTCTATGGAATGTTTATTCTCAGATTTTGACTACTCAGTCGTTTCACCTGATGGTGAGATGAAGGTTGTAGCAAGAAATGATGAATCGGCATTCTTGACGAAACATCTCCGTGTTTATGGCGGGAAAGGAGTGTACGAAGGATATAAAGTAGGAAGATTGCTACGCAATATCGCTTTTTCTGGTAAGGGGTTGGTTAATAAACCAGCTAACCCACGAAGTATTATTCTTCAACCAGACGAAGACCCATTCGATGATAACTTTACCAACTCTGTAAATGTAGAGGAGTTTAACATGGCTGATGATCAGAAAGTCGAAAGTTCTGACATTGAAGTAGAAGCAGCGGTTGCTTCAGTCAATGACGAACTAGAGACGATCAAAGCTGACCACGAAGCGGCAGTTGATGGTTTAACCTCAACAATCGCTGAACGAGATGCTAAGATCACAGAACTAGAAGAGAGTGCTGCTGCACTAACTTCTGAACTGGAAGAAACCAAAGCTAAACTGGATGAGACTTCAACTCAGCTAGGTGAAGCCGAGGCTACTATTCGCACTATGGTTCGTACAGCACAGGCTAAAGATGCTGGTATCGCAGACGATAAAGTCGAAGATACTCTCGCTAAGTTTGACGCTGTCGATGATGAAGCTTTTGCAGCTATGCTTGATCTTGTCAAAAGTCAAGCGCATGTCAGCTTAGAATCAAATGACGATCCCGCTCCAGCACCTGCTCCAGAGCCAGTCGCTGAAGAAGAAGTCGAAGCTGAAGAAGAAGAAGAAGTAGCTGAAGAAGAAATCGAAGAAGCAGTTGAAGAATCTGAAGCTGCTCTAATTGATGCTCCTGAGCCAGTACAGAGCGCTTTTGCTTCTGCTACTGAGTTTTTCAGAACATCTGTTCTAAACACCACTAAAAATCTCAAGTAGGAGAGAAAATAATGGCACTTAAAGGTGATCGAAACGTACTTGAAACTGATATTAGTTTCTTTATCAATGTGACTGCTGAGAAGGGTGAGCTTGTACATCTATCAACTGGTGGCTCTGGTGCGGCAATGGATAATTCCAGTGCCTTAGCCGTAACCGCCACTGGAGATGGAGATCAACCCCTAGGTATTCTTCTTAACGATGTCGTTGACATCGATCAGACTCGTCAGCACATCAACTGGCACAAAGATGAAGTTCAGAAGGGTAGCAAATGTACCATTATGACAAAAGGTACAGTTGTAACTGACAAAGTTACTGGTAATCCATCGGCTGGCGATGTCGCATACGTCAATGTTGACGGCACCGTTGGTGCAATTAGCGGTGGCTCATCGGCAGTTGGTCGTTTTCTTGGTAGTAAAGATGCTGATGGTTACATCAAAGTCGCCATCAACCTTCCATAAAAATAAAAGATAGGAGAATATAAATGTCTTTTACACAGAAGCCCAGTCCTGAATTTATCGATCTTCTTAAGAAGGCCGGTAGTGCTGATAAAGCGGAAGCTCTAGTAGCACAGCATGAACTTGCTAAAGCTATTGAACTTCCGTTGCGCGAAGGTGTTCTCGTTGGCGATATTGCTGGCGGTATCTTTGAACGCATCACAATGGAACCCGGAACTTCTACCGAGTTCCCGCTAGATCTCCTGTCACCTGGCCAGGAAGACGAATTCATTGCCTACACTAATCCTGGTAATGGTCGTGTTCCAGAGCGAACAGTTGAAGGCGATTACGTAATGATTCCTACGTATAGCGTCACAAACGCTATCGACATGCTTCTTCGTTATGTCCGAGAAGCTCGTTGGGACGTTGTCTCACGCGCTGCTCGCGTCCTAGAAGCTGGTTTCGTTAAGAAGATGAACGATGATGGATGGCACACGATCCTCGCCGCTGGCGTTGACCGTAACATCCTTGTTTACGATGCAGATGCTGCTGCTGGTCAGTTCACGAAGCGACAGATTTCTCTCATGAAGTCCGTCATGCGACGTAACGCTGGTGGTAACAGTGCTTCTCTTAATCGTGGACAACTGACTGATCTCTATCTATCACCTGAAGGTCTCGAAGATATTCGAAACTGGGGTGTTGATCAGGCTGACGAAACGACTCGTCGTGAGATTTATCAGTCCGCTGATGATGGTGGTGCTATCACCAGAATCTTTGGTGTTAATCTCCATGCTCTCGATGAGCTTGGTCAGTCCCAAGAATACCAGCAATACTTCATAACTAACCTTTCTGGCGCGCTTGGTCCATCAAGTGATGTCGAGCTTGTTGTTGGTCTTGACCTTGCTGCTAATGACAGCTTTGTCATGCCCGTCAAGCAAGAAGTTACCGTTTTCGAAGACGAAGCATTGCATCGTCACCAGAAGATGGGCTTCTACGGTTTCGCAGAAATCGGCTTTGGTGTTCTAGATTCACGACGAGTTCTACTCGGCTCCTTCTAAACATCGTGGCTGTATAATATTAGGGAGGTGGCAGAAATGCCGCCTCCCTTTTATTTTGGTGTAATATAAATTGGAGGAACCCTATGAATTACAGTGTTTTATCAAATGAAATAAATAATGACCCATTAGGGGTAGGTTATGCGTCTATGGATGCATATCAAATACGTGATTCTATCAATGGAAAAACTAGATCTTCCTATAAAGTATTGACATCAAATGACTTGCTGAAATGGTCAGGAATAAACGGTAGATACATAAAAGTAAAAAATGCCGCAGACAATACAAGTTTATCGAATGAAATAAGATCAGCAGCTTTTGCTGCCGTAGTTATGGTGGAGAGAGATAATACGTTATTTGACTATAATGACACCAATTCACAAAATATATTTAATGTTCTAGTCAGTAACGATATAATATCTCAAGAAGATAAAAATGATTTGGTCTCTACTTTAACAGAAAATGTTAGTAGAGCACAAGAATTGGGCTTGCCACAATTGAGGAAAAAACATGTAGAAAGAGCACAAAATGGCAGTTAGTAAAGCTGGACAACAGGTTACATTTTCATCAGCGAATTCCCTAGCTGTTTCTGGGGATAGTCAAGCCACCAGTGATACTATAGCTTTATCAAGCAATAGTGTCGCCGCCCAAATGACGCTAAAGTCGGACCATTCTGGATCTCCGTTATCAGGTGATACAGTCGATTTTTACATTTTATATTCGACGGGTGATCCAGATGGTTCGACAAGTGATGAATTTGATACGTCTGGTCATGCTTTGCATCTGGCAATTTTAGATTTAAATGTAGAAGATCCGGCGCAAAAAACTGTGGATATTCCAGTGAGCGCAAAATCTTTCAAAATTTATGTAGATAATAATAGTGCCACACCTGGTTCATCTGGTGTAATAACCTGTTCAGCAGAAATATATGAAACAGTAGTTTCTTAGGAGTAATCTTATGTCCGCTATGACTAACTATTTTGAATCTGGTATTCTTAACCAGGTATTTAGAGGTATTTCCTTAACATTGCCATCTACTGGTGTTTATGTTGGTTTAACTTCAGGAGTACCAGCCGAAGCAACGCCCTCTGCCGGTGAACTTAATGGTAATGCTTATGCTAGAGTTCATGTACCCACAGGTAATTGGACACAGCCAGCAACTGATGGTAACGGTCAAAAAACTGAAAATAATGCAGCTATTGACTTTCCAACCGCTGCTGGTGGTAACTGGGGTTATGCTAGTGGTGTTATTATTGCAGATGCATTAACTGGTGGAAATATATTAATGAAGGGTTCATTAACAACTCCTCGTAATATACTTGAAGGCGACACTTTTAGATTTAGTACTAACGATCTGGATGTCAAATTTGACTAATTCCAGTTTTTTAATATTGGGGTAGCATACTTTGTATCTGCCCCTATTTTTTTAGGCTGGTAATATGTTTGGTTTCTACAGCTTTAGTGAAAATCCATTTTCTTCTGCGTCACTAGTTTCTACTGGCGAAGTTAAGACTGGTGTAGCTGTATTAAGTGCTTCCGGTAATTTAACTGCTGATTTAACTCTTGCGGGAGCAATAAGAGAAGGCAATTCTTTATTATCTTCTTCTGGCAATTTTGATTCAAATGGAACAATTATACATGGTGCAATTGCGGCACCAAATGCCAGCGGTGAATTAACTTCTGATAGCACCATACTTTATGGTGGATTTGCAACATTAGAAGCTTCTGGATCACTAGGTGTTAGCGAGTCAGTTGAACTTGATGGAGCCAGTTTATTATTAGATGCTGGAACTGTTACTGCAAAGGGAACTCTGGAACTCACTAGCGATTCTTCGCCCCAAGCCTCTGGCGTGGTATCCAACAGCACTTCACTAATAAGATCAAATGCTGCGAGTATAAACTCTAGTGGAAATATCACATCAGATAATTCACTAATAATTACTGGTGATGGTACTTTAACTGCTTCTGGTGAATTTACACCTGCCGGAAAAGTATTTAAGAGTAGTTCCGCACAAATAAGTTCTTCTGGAACATTAGGTTCTATAGGCACATTTAATAAGATAACGGGTGGTAGCAATCTAGAATCACCCGGAGTAACTATAATTGCTGGAAAATTTGCTCCAGGCGAATTAACCGCATCATTGTCAGCATCTAGTTCTATAACTGCACAAATAGGATTGAATGTTGAGAGCCAAGCTACTGTCGGAAATACCGTAAAAGAATTCCTTAAGAAGACTAGCAGACCGAATTACAAACCGGCGTTACCTAAATTATCTAATAAAGACATAGTGGTAGACTTTCCATTCCATGAAGGTGCGGGAAATCTGCGAAGCGTTTCATCTAGGCATCAAACTGGTAACATAGGAAATCTCTCTTGGGGCAGAGTAGACGGAAGACAATCTTTAACTTCTACTGGAACATCCTATTCTAATAACAGGATTTCTTTTGATACTGCTGGAGTTTCCTTAACAAGATCTACCGTAGTTATTTCTTTTAAACCAACATCTATAACTTCTAATCACTTTTTGTTTAACCTTAGAGGTACTGCCAATAATAATAATGAAATAGATTGTTACATTAGATCAAATCAAAAAATTAATATTGATATTTATAACGGTACATCGAAACAAACTATCACCACCGCTGTCGTAAATTTAAATGAGTGGAATACGCTGGTATTAACTTGGGATAATAATCTAAAAGCTTATTTGAATGGTTCTAATCCAGTAACTTTAGGTAGTTTTGTCGAACCCGCAGTATTAGGCAGCACTTTTTATATTGCCGGTAGAACTGAAGATAATTTTGGTTTTATTGGTTCTATTGATCATTTTAGATTCTACAATAAGCAAATTTCTGACAGTGAAGCAAGACAACTACATAAAAACATATCTAAAGACTACTCTTTAGATTACATAATTCCAAATCACTACGAAATGACCAGATTGACCAGTAGTGGTCGCCTGATGAAAAATTCCGGAAGCAATATATCTGCGTCTGGTCAGGTAATAAGTCGCGGTTCATTTATAATTGCGCAATTAAAAGCAGCATTTGGTGGACTGGGGCAGATCAATGCTAACGGGTCATCAACACCTTTAGACATCACATCTGCTTCCTTACAAGCTGCTGCCACAATTGCGGCAAATGGTATTCTACTTGGTGAACTTGATACTGTTCCCTTTACGATGCTAATTAATCGACTTGAGGAGTATAATATAGATGTATACAGGCAATTTGTCAAGGAGTTTAATGTGGCAAAATCCAAGGCGATATCAGCATCTATAGATAAAATAAATATTACGGATATTAACATAGATAAAATTCTAGAAGCAAATCTAGAAAAATAAGGTGGAGTTATGGCATTAGTATTAAAAGATAGAGTAAAGGAGACAACCACATCAACTGGTACTGGCACTATCAATTTGGCTGGTGCTGCTACTGGTTTTGAAGGATTTGTTTCCGCCGTTGGTAGTGGTAATTCGTGTTACTATACAATTCTAGATGCTAATGGTAGTGCATGGGAAGTAGGAATTGGTACGGTAACTGATGCCGCTACAGATACACTATCTCGTACAACAATCTTAGAGAGTAGCAATAGTGATAATGCCATCTCTCTTACTAGTGGTACACACACAGTATTTCTAACCTATCCTGCGGATAAATCTGTCTACAGAAATACTAATGATCAAATTGTTGCTACAGCATCCGGAATTGTATTTAGTGATTCTACCGTACAAACTACAGCACCAGTTGATACAAATACCACATATACAGCGGGTTCGGGACTTCAGTTAGATAGTACGACTTTTAATGCAAAAACTGCAACTACCTCGGCATCTGGTATAACAACACTAACCAACACTATTGATTCTACTCAGACTAAAGCTTTGACCCCAAAAGCTGTTGATGATGCCGGATATGGCACAATGTCTAACTTCATCTTAGAAGATGGGGACGGAACTGAAGTTACTATTTCTAATGCAAAAGAAGTAAAATTTGTTGAAGGTAGTGGTATTGATATTGACTGGACAGATGTTAGTGATGGAACTGATGGTGACCCATATGATTTAACATTCACGGTAGATCACGATGCCGCTAGTAATTTTGTGGCAAATGAGCACGTTGATCATACATCCGTCACGCTTACTGCCGGTTCTGGATTATCTGGTGGTGGGGATATTTCATCTAACAGAACTTTCAATGCTTTAACAGCAACCACCTCAGCTTCTGGGATAACAACTTTAACTAATACAATTAATAGTGATCAAGATAAAGCCTTAACTCCCAAGGCAGTTAATGATGCTTCATATTTGACAGCACATCCGTCTATTTCTGCTGCAAGCAGTAGTAATAACTCTGGAAGGACATATATTCAAGACTTATTGCTTGATAGTAATGGACACGTTACTGGAGTTGCTACAGCCGCAGAGACTGTAACAGATACTAACACCACTTATACTGGTGGAACTAATTTAACACTTGCTGGAACCACTTTTAATGTAGATGACGCATTTTTAGTAAACGATGCGGATGATACCACCACTGGAACAATTACTGCTGGCGGTTTGTCTACAACAGGAGTGGTTACTCTAGGCGAATCAACTTATCAGCATAAGTTTGACAGATATAAACTTACTGGAGTAACAAGCAGTAATGCCGTCGCTATTACACTTGGTGGTTCTGCATTAAGTGATCATTATGCCTATAGAATTAGATGTTATGATGAGGACTCTTCTAATCTAAACGGCTCTGTCTTTCTGGTTAGAGAAAATAACAGTAATGATGGATGGGACGTTAAAACAGTCTCAATTCAAAAGAACTCTTCAGGTGAATTCCCAGAGGTATTTGATGATAGTGGCACAGTTAAAGTAAAAACAGGAACCGGTAGTGCTAGAGATATTATTGTATATATTGAAGCAATATTTATCAATAGAAATGATGTTACAGGATATATTTGGGGCGGGGATCATATTTGGTCAAAAGTTACTAACGCTGGCGGAACTCTTGACAATATTTATACAACTGGAAATGTTGGCATAAATACAGAAACACCTGCGTATCCTTTAGATGTTAACGGAACTGGAAACTTTTCAACCATTAGGTTTAGTGACGGAACCACTCAGACAACAGCAGACACCAATACTACCTATACTGCTGGGACCGGTATTACTTTAAACGGTACAGAGTTTGATATAGACCCAACTTTAATCAGTGGAAGAACTGAAGTAACAAGTGCAGATGCTGATTATTTATTAGTATGGGACGCTGATGATTCAAAACTAAAAAAGGTTGATGCTGGTGAATTTAGAGGTGGTGGTGGTAGTGCAAGATCAGTCGCTGGAGATACTGATAATGGAGTAATCACTTGGGTTACTAGTGATAATACTTTTGCTGCTGAATCGAGTTTAACTTTTGATGGTACTGATTTAAATATAGCAACTGGCAGTATTGAAGTGAGAACTATTGACTATAGTGATGGAGACAATGCCCTAACCATTGCGGATGGTGGCGCTGTAACATTCGCTAAATCAATTAATCAAGCAGCAAATACTGCTACTGATGGCGGTATTGTTGACATTGATTGTAGTCTTTCTAACTACCATGAAATACTTATGAATGCTGATGCTACTAGAATTAACTTTACTAACGTAACTGCTGGCCAAAGAGTTATTGTTAGATTTAAGCAGCATAGCTCCCATATTGATTTAAATTCAAGTGAAGGATTTAATGATGTGGATGTTAATGGGAGTAATGCAACTATAAAGTGGGGCGGTGGAGTCGTTCCCACCTTAACAGAAACCAATAACGCCATTGATGTTTATGGATTTATCTTTGAAAGCACAGTAACTAATGTTATGGCATTTATTATTGCTCAGGATGTTAAATAATGGCTAGAAATTTAAGAAATCATGTCGTAATCGGCACAGAAAGTGGAACAGAAAGAACAGCTTCAGGGTCTGGCCCTAATTATGTAGTTTCATATGAACCTACTGGTCCACCGACAACTTTAATTATTGGAGACTATGTTTATGTAGAAAAAAGGGCTGCGGGTGGTGGCACTGGCAGCACAGTGCTTTCTACATATGTTTATGTAATTACAGCGGTAACATATGCTGGCGACGAGGGGTCGTCTGATGATATTACAATGAAGTACCTCTACGATACAGCCGGAACTGGTGACGATTCACCACTTGATTTACCTTCTGGCGGGGGTAGTTCAGGCTCCCCAGAACAAGCACCACACAAATTTGTGAAAATTCTAGGACCGGCATTTACAATATTTATGTAAGGACGACAGATGGAAGATATACATGAGTGCCAATGTGCTCAGGCGGGATATTGTGAGTTTTTTAAGCAAGAAATGACTTATGATCCACCAAACTGGCAGTGGTGTCAAGGGGCTAGTAAGTCTGACCGAGATCAATATAAAGCTAATTGCGATAAAAAACACAAAAGAAGAGAAGAACAAAACAGAATGTTCTTGGATGCCGAATACATTACAACAGCACAATTGATACAAGAATGTAAGGATCTATTACTACCTCAAATTGCAAAGCTCAATCTTAAAGGTGTAGTAGGTATACCGAGATCAGGAATGCTCCCTGCCAGCATGATAGCACTCTGGCTTAATCTGCCGTTATACTCTGTTAACAGGTCCGGTCAACTCAATATATTATCCGCCTCAACAAATTTTGGCGGAAGAAGAATGGAAAACTTTTTAAGCAGACAAGGTAAACTTTTAGTCATAGATGATACGGTATACGCAGGAAATGCAATTCAAGATTTTAAATCAACATTTCACGAAGATGCTTTTTATTGCGTTGCTTACGCTCATCCTTCAGCAAAACATGAAGTAGATTTCTTTGCTAAAGAACTACCCCCTCCACATCTGCTAGAATGGAATCTTTTTAATTGCACATATATAGAGACTGCGTTATTAGATTTTGATGGCATATTTTGTCCAAATGTTCCATACAAAATATCTATAGACGAAAAAAGATATATTGACTACATAAAGAATGTAGAACCCTTCCCACACAGAATCCCTAAAACACATTGCAAGGGGATTGTAACTGCACGCTTAGAAAAATATCGCTCCATCACGGAAGATTGGCTAAGACGACACGGAATTAGTTATGGGTTCTTAAAAATGTTCCCCACAGAAGATAAAGCCAAGAGAGATAAAAATCATGTAGAAGAGTCGTCCACATTTAAGGCCGAGATATTTTCCAATTCTGATGCTAACTTTTTTATAGAAAGCGAACTACCAGAAGCGGTCAGAATAAGAAAGAAAAGTGGCAAGTTTGTAATCTGTCCGGAGGAAAAATGATGGAGGAGATGACTTGCCGAATAAAATTAATTGATAGACTCCCTACAAAAACATCAGATTTAGCAGTATGTGTGATACCTGCAAATAAAGAAGCAATGGATCAGCTTGATATTACTAGGGATAACATACTACAATATGCTCAAAAATGTAACGCCGATTATATAGAATTAACCGGAGACCAAGCTCCAGAATGGCCCATGTCGAATAAGTACAGACTAAAACAGGTAATTGAAAATTACGAACACACATTGTATCTTGATTGTGATATAGTAATTAAAAAAGACGCTCCAAACATATATGAAGAATTAGCGTCAGACAAAGTTTGTTTTGTTAATGAGTGGGATATAATTGAATCATCGTCCCATCTTCTTTTTAAAGCTATGAAATTAGAAAGAAAAATGGCCGTACAGGAATATCCGCATCTAGCCAAAAATAATAGAGACATCCAACCGAATGGGGGTGTTATGTTATTTCCAAAAAAACTAGCATACAGATATTCGCAACCGCCCTCATTTTACCCCAAACGATGGTGCTTTGATCAAGACTACCTTCTACTTAACTTAGAAGATAATGAATTTGAATTAATAGACTGGAAATATAATTTAGAATTTATTGATTTTGATTTTTGGTCAAAAATAGAAGATGCCCACTTTATTCATTTAAATGGTTCTAGACCATTAGATTATAGATTAAGACTACTAAATAGGTTGGTAAATAAAGAATATTCTTTTCTGCCACAACCGGAACCAAAGGAAAATGATTCTATTATAGATAGATTTAGACCAAATTGGAGGACGGAATGTTAATCAATAACAAAAAAAAGATTTTAATCTGGCAACCGTATAAGAACTACAGTACATCCTTAGCGGACTATATAACTAGTTATAGAATTTTTGGTCATAATAGGTTTGTATTTGCGCAAGGTCCAGTACCATATTTAGCAAGTGATGTAACAGAACCAGATCATGAACCTGGTTTGGGGCATACGAATTGGCTTCCAGCTAGATGTACAAATTATTTAAAACTTCTACCAATAAGAAATCCTTATGATAGAGTTGTCAGCCAATGGAAGCATACATTAAAGGAGTGGGGGGATATTGAATTTAATGAGTGGCTTATGATTCATTCCAAACAATTAATAATGTTTCCAGTAACAAAAATGTACAAATACGAACAACTTATTAAGGTCGAGCATATACAGCATGAGTTAGAACAATTGGGTTTGTGGAACAGTGAGCACGAATTCCCGCACAATAATAAATCAGATATTCAAGATGATTTTAAATTGAACCAGAGTCAAAAAGATATTATATATTATTTTCACTATAGTGATTTTGTCGAAGGAGGATATGAAAAATGAAATCATTTGGATGGACCTCTAAAATCAAACTCCAAGAATGGATTAAGTCATAAGAACCTAAATAACAATTTTGGGTGTAAATACTAATGTAGACATACCTTCTGAAGGGTAAAGATATGGCGGCTAATGAAATACATTTAAACGACGTAGGTACAGAATTCAAGCTCACAATCGCTGATGCTGGTTCTGTTGTAGACCTTTCACCGTCAGGCACAACAACAACGATAAATTTCAGAAGACCGGATGGTACTTGTTTTAGCAAAACCGCCACGGCAGTCGATGCCTCAAATGGCGTTGTTAGGTATATCACAGAATCTGGTGATCTCGATACAACTGGAACATGGAAATTACAGGCTTTTGTGGATTTTGGGGCGACAGAATTTTATTCAGATATTCATTCATTCCGAGTCCACAAAAACATCTGTTAGGAGATAAGTATGGCTTGGCAAGACCAAATGTCAACAATAGTAAGATATGTCGTAAATGACGTAGATAGTTCAAATTATACATTTTCTGATGAAAGAGTAGAAACCTCTATTTTAGTAGCTGCTCAATTAGTCAGTAATGAGGTGGACTTTGTACAGACATACACAATCGATGTAGAAGGTGGCACAATATCACCCGATCCAACGGTTACTGCTACCAAAGATAATGATTTTACGAATATCATCTCTTTAAGAGCGGGATGTATAATACTAGGTAGTGAGCTAAAGACTCAAGGATTAAGTGCTGTGCGTGTCAGTGACGGCCCATCCAGTATTGACATGAGCCGTACAATGGACGGTATCAAAATTCTGTACGATGATGTGTGCAGACGATACGAAGAGGCTAAATTACAATACAAGGCTGACGGTGTTGTTGGTGAAGCAATTCTTTCACCATATGCGCCTGGGGCGGATGTAGTAAACCGGACTTATGATCACAGAGGATATTACTTATGACATTTATGACACAAAGTGGACTTATTGCGGCTTCAACTGGATTATTTTTCGATAATACAAGTGGTGCTATTACACCATCTGGTTTTCGTCAGATGCATGAAAATATTGCGGATTCTATGATTCCTCAAGACGCATCTGGGGTATTTCAAGTAAAAGCAATTCCAACTGGTAGTGTGCCAACACCAACTCCAACTGGAGCTATGGTGTTTAATAGTGCAGCATTATTTGTTTTTGATGGAACTAACTGGCAAACTTTTTCTGCTGATACATAAAGGGTAATGAAATGGCTGACGTACTGCAAAAAGTAAATAATAGTAATGATTATATCAACGGGGCGGCGATAGTTACAGTTACGCCGTTACCAAATACAGCTAAAACCAGATTAGCACAAACTATTAATGATAATACTGGTATTGGTACAATTAGTGGTGTTCTGGATACGAGATTTGACGATCCTAGATATTACACAGGCGATAGCGGAGTTGGCTAATGGCAATTACCATACCATCTGATGTATTTGCAAAATACAAAGAATTTGCTGATGGCATGATATCAAATTTTGGTATCACCTGTCAGCTTATATACACTGAGAAAATCGAAGAAATCTCAGAAAGTGTACCTAGACCAAAACAGCGACGTTCCCTGAATGTTAGGGACAGGGGCGATTCTGCTGGATTTGCTAGAGGTACTAAAAAGTATAAGACGGTGGAAAACACTGAAGATATCACTCTACGAGTATATTGGAATAGAAAAGAATGGATCAAAATTGGTGAAATGGAAGTTCCTGATGGTTCAATCCAGACCATTGGCTATTTATCAGATTTACCTAAACTCAATAAGGCTAAGGCTTTACTGGTAAATAAAGACGCTCAGGGTTATGAGGAGTACCGTTTCGTAAAAGCTGCGGAGCCATTTCCTTATGGTTTAAAGCAGGATAGATATGTTGTCTGTTTCTGGAGTAGATCATAATGGCGGGCACTAGGTTAAAATTAGTTACTACACCTTCGCAGTTCGATGCTACGGTAAAGTTTCTAATTGCACCTAAAGTTAATAAGATTTTGAAAAAAGCAAAGCCCACAATAGAATTGAGAATATCTGAATTACTCAGGGTAAAAATGGAGTCAAGTCGTACTATTCAGGAATTAAAAAATGGTCAGTTAAAAGTGGATTTTGGCCTTACAGATGGTCTAGCGGATGCTGCAACTAGGGATATTGTAAATGCTGTAGCATCTGCCGTAAAGATATTTATTAGACCACCCAAAACTAAAACAGCAAAGACTTTAGGTAGCTTGGTAATACAAATTGATCCCACTATTGTTTCAACAGCCGTACAAACTTCTACAACTAATGGTATATATAGTAGTAACGGCAATCAAATTACTTGGTTATACTGGTTGATGAACAAAGGTCTTGAGATAGCTGTTGAAGATTTCGAGGTTGTATCAATTATTGATTATAATGATAGATCAAGAAGTGGTGGTGGGTTTATGATCAAGACCGGTGGTGCTTTTCGTGTTCATCCGGACCATGCTGGTACTCCTGGTGATAACTTCATCACTAGAGCTATTGTGGATAGTGAACCTCTTATCGAAAAAATTATTAATGAAGAATTCCAGAGGTTATTCTAATGCCGGATATAAATCTAAAAGGTTTTACAAAACTTGGTGATTCTACACTAGTAAACGATATCAAAGAAAATGTTATTTCTTTTTTTGATTGGGGTCTTCTAAAGAAGGATAACTACATCAATGTCAGTATCCCGTCTAGTGGTATTTATGGCGGCAATGAGCACCAATTACGCTTAGTAGATGACCCACGATACACAGCAGGTCAAGTCTGGGAAGGCTTTAGATCAAATTGGGTTTGGGAAAGTGGAATAACCGGCACTGATGGTGCGCCTCTCGTTGGTACATCTAATGCAAATCCAGGTGTGTCAGGGGTTTACGTCGATAGCACTTTCTATCCGGTTACTACTACCGGCACTTATGCCCACCATATCAATCACCCACAAGGTCGAGTTGTATTCGACACTGCAATTCCCACAACAAGTGCTGTAACTTGTGAATATAGTTACAAATACGTTAATGTAACAGAATCAAATGGTTTACCGTGGTTTAAAGAATTACACAGAAGATCAGAAAGGGTCGATAATTCCCAATTTACCACCACATCTGGTGACTGGTCGCAGCTTTCACAGAATAGATACCAATTACCTGCGATTGGAATAGAAGTCGCAAATACAAGGTCTGTAAAGGGTTATCAACTTGGCGGCGGTTCATCCTATGTTTACACGGATGTCTTCTTTCACTGTGTAAGTGAAGATTCTTATATACGCGATAGCTTGATAGATGCAGTCAGTTTACAAAACGATAAAGTCTTTAGCATGTTCGACTTAAATGCGATTGCGGATGCAGATGCCTTCCCCCTTGACCATAGGGGCGTGCCAGCGTCAGGGGCATTGCGTTTTCCAGATCTCACAACTGATTATAAATTCAAGACTTTACGATTTTTAGACATGAAATTTGATTCGATCTACACCCTCAATCCTAATTTATTCGTTGGCACAGTAAAATGCACCACAGAATTAATTTTTGGTGTATAAATCAATAGAACATGTTCTTCTTTTATGTGGAGATAAAAAATGGCAGATGTAGCAAATGCTAATACAAGAGTCTTTTATGCGACTCAGGCAGTAACGATTGGTGGCATGGGTAATACCGCTGGTGTGATTGATTCATGGTCAGTTAGTGGCACTTGTGACCAGACTGGTAAACCTACAATTGCTCATGGTTTACAGAGTATTGGTGTAGATACCAACTTTAACCTTGAACAGGCTTTCGAGCTTGGTCAGTTGTCACTGTATGAAAACATTGAAGATATTCCAGATATTTCTGTTAGTATGCAGAAATTCCTTGATGGATATTCTTTGCTTTACCATCTAGGCGCTAGTTTCACTGACGCTAGTGCTACAAACAATACTGAATTAGCATCAACTAAAACCACGCTTTCTGGTCGTGCTGATACTCGTGCCGATATCCGTCTGCTCATTACTGATACTACGGATGAACAAGTAGCAACTGGTATTGGGGGTGTTGCAACATCACCTGTTTCTGAACTTTATTGTTCTGGTATGTATATTTCAAGTATTTCTTACACAATTCCAACTGATGGCACATGTACTGAAGATGTAACATTTGTTGGTAATAACAAAAAATGGATTACTGACCCAGAAGCCGGTAGTGACAATGTCCTGTTAGCTAATGATTCTGGTGTTGCTGACGGTTTTGGTACTATCTTTGGAAGTGATGAACCAAGTGCTCCCGGCAACCATGTTCTTCGTCGTGAAGATGTCGTAACCACAGCCAGTGGTGTTGGTGGTGGGGCTGGACAATATAGTACGGTTGTTCCAAGTATTATTGCCGGTGTTAGTGCTGGAGCTACAATTGGTACTAGAACAGTAACGAATGCTGGTTTAGTTGATACTGATAATGTTCACCTTAACTCCTTTACCTGTTCAACAGATTTAGGTCGTGAACAGATTAACCAGTTGGGTACACGTACACCTTACAACCGATATGTCACATTCCCAACTGAAGTTACATCAACAATTGAAGTTACAGCAACTGCTGGTGACAATGTTAACGCTGTTGAAACCGCTAGAACAAATCTTAGTAATCATGAGATTTGCATGGTATTAGCAGATTCAACGATCATTCACTTAGGTAAGAAGAACAAACTTGCTTCTATTACTTATGGTGGAGGTGACGCTGGTGGAGGAAATGCCACAATTACTTATAACTTCTCTAACTTTAATGATATGGTTGTTCTTCACAGTGGCGACCCAATTCGTGGTTCCGATGGCACAGCGGGTGTAAATTACTGGGCCGATAAATTCGCTACCTAATGACTAAATAGGATCTTATGAAGGACTTAAATAAGATTTTATCGGGAAATATTCTCGTACAGACGAGAAATAACATCTTAACTGTTCGTCAGCCAGATGCCGCAACTCGGTATCTGGCTGATTTTTTTAGTGAACAGGTTTATGAAGATGCCTTTAAGAATAATATATACCTACAGGAAGAACTAGAGGAATTAATTATTGAAAATGCTTGGTGGACTCAAGACAAACAAGATGAACTAACGCAAATACCAAAAGATATTGAACAAATGAAAGTAGATTATTTTAATAGTTTTTTGCGAGATAACGTCAAAGAGCTAATAAAGAAAGGCATCAGTAAGAAGGAAGATAGGTTTGAAGATCTCACAAAAGAGAAATACCGGTTCTTTAATTACACCTGTGAAAGTCTGAAAAGTCAAGCTTACACAATGTATATACTGGAACACTGCACTTTTTATGAAAACGGGGATAAAATATCTCTAGAGGATATTAGTATTCACGCACTTTATGGAAAATATAATGCAGAAATACTGGATGACAAAGAAATACGCCAAATTAGTAAAAATCCAAACTGGCGGATGATATGGAATGTGAGCAAGGATTCGCGGGAAATATTTCCTTTACCGGCCTGTGACTTAACTGACATGCAAAAGACTCTAATCAGTTGGACACGTATGTATGATAGCGTTTACGAGTCAATGGAAACACCATCTGATAGTATCATAGAAGATGATTATGCTATTGATGGATGGTTTACAGTACAAAGAAGGAAAAGGGATGATGATAGAAAACAATCTGAAGGTAATAAACTGCCGGAATCTGCGGAAGTTTTTGTCCCGGTATCAAACCAAAAAGAAGCACAGCGTGTGCATGATATGAATACACAACAAGGAAAACAAGTTATTAAATCCCGTATGCAGGATTTAAAAGAACAAGGTTCCTTGGAAGAAGGACAATTTAGTCATGTAAAACAGGACTTAGCCATGAAGGCGAACAAGCAAATGTTCGATAGGTACAAAAAATGAATTCAAAGGACGATCTCTATAAGGAAAAGTCTAAGGACAGATTGACTAAAAATTGTAAGAAAAAAATACAGACCACCATGATTGGAGCACTAAGTAGTATCGAAGATCACTTAGGTTTTTTATGGGGTCACAAATCTGACGAAGCACTTTCAGAAGAACAGGAGAAAATGAGGCAACTTTATGAGGAATTAAGATCGGAAATACTGGACAAAGGTAATACGCAAATGCGTAATATAGACGCTGAACTTACTCAATACGATATTAACTGGAATCGCTATCAGTACCAGATTCCAATTAAACCCCTTTAAGGAGAATTACGATGGAAGAAAAAAGAATTACCGTAAAAAAAGAAACCGGCGAAGGTAAAGACAAAGTTGTAACAGAAACTGAGTTGATCATTACCAAACCCACCAATAAACAAATGTTGGAAGCTGAACGTGTCTATAAAGGCGCATTTAGAAAAGCGCTTGAACAAGGCGCAATGCTTCGCAAAAAACTTGGTAATTATATGACGGATCAGGGTATTTGGACTGATGAGCAGGAAGAAGAATATAACAAAGTTGTCAAAGAGATCAATCTACTAGACTACCAGCTAAACAAAGGTAGGGATGTAGATGGTAACAAGCTCAAGCTAAGTCAAGCCAAGGAAATGGCTTTTGAGTTACAAGATAAAAGAGTTGAATTCCGCGATTTAATCGCTGAAAGACAAGAGCTTGATCATATGACCGCAGAAGGTCAGGCAGATACTGAGCGATTCAGTTATCTCGTCTATCTTTGCACTAAAGATTTCCTGACACAAAAACCGTATTATTCGTCTTATGAGGACTACCAAAACAGGGGCAACGAGCAGGAAGCTGTAGAAGCTGCCAAAACTGTGGGCGAAATTGTTTACGAAATAGATGAAGATTATGAAGGTAGTTTGACAGAAAACAAGTTCCTCAAACGATTTAAGTTTGCTAATGACAAAAATCAATTAATTGATAAAGAAGGAAATCGTATTGATAGAGAGGGCAATAAAGTTGATGAAGAAGGCTATCTTCTAAACAAGGATGGTAAACGTGTTAATGTTAATGACCTTCCCATTTTAGAAGATGATGAAAAAGTTGACAATGCTGACTTTGAAGACGATTTAGGTGTAGTAATAACTGAGGAGAAAAAAACGACTACCCGGAAACGGACAGTTAAAAAGAAAGAGTAGAACGGTGGGCGTGAATTCTTATGATGTTTTAACATCGTGGGTTTTCCACGCCCTTTTTTTTATTGGGAGTGAGATATGGCTAACGATAGTATTCTGATCCAAGTACAGCTAGGTAGTCCTACTAAGGCCAATATCAATGCTGTAACCAGACAAATACAGAGTGCTCTTAGTAATGTTAGCGCAAATGTCCAGATTAAGAATAGTCGTCAAGCCGCACAGCAGCTTCAAACTATAAAAAATAAAACTGATTCTGCTACCAACTCAATGAATTCTTTTGGTGAAGCTATTGGTTTATCTGGTAGACGGTTTATAGCTTTTACTTCTGCCGTTGCTGTGTTGGGTAGATTAACATCTGCACTTTCTAAGGCAACTAGAGAAGCAATAAAATTTGAAAGAGAATTTGTAAAGTTAGCGCAGGTTTTTGATACAGATGTGCGATCCCTTAAAGGATTGCAGAACTCGATCTCTAATTTAGCTCAAGAATTTGGGGTTTCAGCAACTGTTATTACTAAGACTAGTGTTGTTCTTGCTCAGTCAGGTTTGACCGCTAAACAAACTGAACAAGCTATGGCGGCACTTGCTAAAACGACATTGGCGGCAACTTTTGATAATCTAGCATCAAGTACAGAAGGTGCTGTTGCTATTATGGCACAGTTTGGTACTGAGGCTAGTAAGTTAGAGTCCCAATTTGGTGCCATTAATGCTGTTTCTAAGAAATTCGCTGTTGAATCTGGAGACATCATTGAGGCAGTTAGGCGTGCTGGTGGTGCGTTTAAAGCTGCTGGTGGTAACTTTGAAGATTTCATAGCACTCTTCACTGCTGTCCGTAGTACAACCCGTGAAAGTGCTGAAACTATTGCCACTGGTTTTAGAACAATCTTTGCTAGAATTCAGCGTCCTAGAACTATTGAGTTTTTCCGGGAATTAAATATTGAACTGACTGATGGTCGTGGAAACTTCATTGGTGCATTTGAGGCTGTCAGAAAATTAAGTGAAGGATTAGAAAGGGCTGGCATTAAAGCTGGTAGTCTACGATTCGCATCAGTTGTTGAACAGTTGGGTGGTATTCGTCAGGTCTCTCGTGTAATTCCATTGTTGCAACAGTTTACAACGGCTGAAGAAGCTAGGCAGGTTGCTGTTGCTGGTGGTGGATCGTTAGATGCAGATGCTGCCAAAGCACAAGAAACATTAGCACAATCATTTGCCAGAACCACAGAAAATTTCAGAGCGTTGATTCGTGAAATATCGCAGACGGCAACTTTTCAAGCAATGGTTAAAATTGCTCTGGATCTTGCTAATGCGCTTATTGAAGTAGCTAGGGCACTAAAGCCTCTGATCCCCCTAATTGCAATTTTTGGTGCTATAAGACTAGGTGGACTTGCATCTTCAGCTTTAAAGAAAGGCTTTGGCGCGAGTACACAAGAAACATTATTAGCCGCTAATAGGGGTGGTCCAGTTCCCAATACTGCGGCGATGTTGAAGCCTGGTGGTGGCGTAGGCACCGATACAGTCCCCGCTCTACTAACCCCCGGCGAATTTGTAATTAATAAAAAATCCGCTGAATCTATTGGTTATGGAAACTTGCGGAAACTTAATAAGTATGCTAAGGGTGGCACTGTTTCTAGGGTTCAAAGATTTTTTGAAGGTGGTGTTGCAGAAAGAGATGTGGTAAGAGCACAAGGCACTGTTTTAACGAGTATTGAAGAAGCTGGTAAAGTTTTTGAAGATGTAATGGGTGATGTAGCGCCAGAAATCAAAGAGATTATATTATCAACATTTAAAGGCGTCGAAGAAGTAGCATCAGGTAGCGCAGTCAGTGTAGATCAAACAAAAACCGAATTTAAAGAAACTACTCGTGGTAGGGCAGTAGTTGGTAGTAAAGGCAGTGGCATTGGCTTGCAAATACAAGGAGAAAAAGTCGCGGCCACTACAGAAACTGTTGCACATGAAACTGGACATTTGGCCGATGTCGCACTTGGAAAAACATTAGGAGGAAAAGGAAGAGATGGAAAAGGTGGTCCAGGTGCCCAAGTAGCTAGTAACACTGAGGGCACTTTTCAATTTGACGTAATTGAAAAAATTAAGCCAGAAATGCAAAAAGCGATGAAGGGCGCGGGGTACTCTGCTAAACAAATTGATAAGTATTTAGGTAGTAATGAAGAGTTATTCGCGGAATTTTTTGCTAAAGCAAGTCCAGAAGTAAAGAAAATTTTAACAAGTACTACAGATTCAGCTAAGGGTATGGCTAAACTAAAAGGTCATTTAAAAAAGGCCGGTAGTACTTATGCTGGATTAGAAGCTTCTGATATTGACATCAAACGTAAAAAACCAAAAACGGCAGTAGCAACTGAAGTGGGAAAACTTACAGCCGCCAAGCGTAAAGTTGATGCAGGAACTCGTCAGGCGGCAAAGCAAGGTGTCGGCCAAGGGATGATTGACGCTGCGCAAAAAGCGTTAGAAAAAGCTGAAGCAGCCTTTGAACGACTTTCAAAAAGAAAACCTCAAGACCAAGGCGCTTTGGCTGTCTCACGAAGAGGTGATGTAGGAGGAATTGAAGCTCAAAAGGCAGAGATTGAGAAAAGAAAGAAAGTTGCTGATGAACTTGTAGTGGCCCGTCAAAAAGAATTAAAGGTAGTACAAAGAGGTGTTGAAAGGTTAAAGGCACAGCAAAAAGCAAGTCAAGTCTTAGCAGAAAAAATAAAGAAAGCCAAAACCAAAGAAATAATTCAGACAATAAGAGGTGGTGCTCCTGGTGCTCCTGGTGCTCCTGGTGCTCCTGCTGGTGCTGTTAGTCCACTAAAGAAAAAACCTCAACGCGCAGCCCCTACACCCAAACAGGGTTCGGGGGCTATTGGTTTGGGCGTTACGGCTGTGGCTTTACAAGGACTAGCTGGTAGTGCGAGTGATCTAACTGGTTTGTTTGGTGTTCAAAGTAAGGCATTAGACGAAACAATACAAAAAATGTTGACTATGGCGAGTATTTTGGTGACTCTAAATTCTCTTTATCAGACACAACTTGGACAGAAGTTACTTGGAGGTTTAGGTGGAAGACTTGGAAAGTTGTTTGGTGGTCCTTCAGCGGGATCAGGTTTAGCTAAAAAGCTAGGTACTCCTTTACGATTGTCAAAAAGTGCAAGAGTGGCAGATGCAGCAAAAGCTGCAAAATTGAATACTCGTGGAATAATAGCAGCTATTAAAAAGGGTGGTGCTGCAAGTCCCGCTTCACGAACTGCTCAGACAATTAGCAAAATTCGTGCTCAGGGAGCTATTGGATCAGGAGGAAAGGCACCAGGCATCACTAAATCAATAGGAAATGCATTTAAACAAGGTAGAGGGCTTTTATCAAAAGGTTTAGCTAGTAGTGCCGTAAAAACTGGTTTAGGTATAGCTAAAGCATTAGGTCCACAAATTGCTCTGTTCGCTACTGAATTTGCTCTTAAGGCCACTGGTGTATTTAAAGACATTACAGCACAGAGAACAGCAGCTATTGAAAGAGGGGATGCCGCAGAAGCTGTTGATCTTACTGAGACTCAACAGGGTCAAGATCTTTTAAACACAATGGTCATAGCTGGTACAGCACTTACACTGCTTACTGGTCCAATAGGTGCTACAGTCGCCGTAGTAGGGCTTCTAGGTAGAGCAGTATATGATAATGCTCAATGGTTTGATGACATAACGGGCACGGATCTTGGTACTTCCTTTGTCGGAATGATCGATACGGCAGTTAATTGGATCGATAGCTATACCGGATGGGCAACTGAAGCTAGAGAAGCGGCAAAATCCGCCGCACTAGTAAATAAAGCTCAGATAAGTACAACCCAAGCTTTGGCTGATTTTGATAGGCAACTAAAATTAGACCCAACTGCAAGTGGAAAAACAAAAGCTCTTACAAGTTTAGAGGGTGCGGCAGGTGCTGTGCAAACATCTTTAGATTTTGAAAATAGAGCAGTTCAAGGGAGTTTTTCCGGAAATCTTGCAAATAAACTTTCTTTTGGTCTTCTCGGATCAAGCACAGAGGATCAAGAAGCACAACAGGCAGAGGCGGCAGCAAAAACAAAAGAACAAGAACAAAGAATAACTAAAAAGGTTATAGATTCTGGTGCTCTTACTCAATCAGTTCAACAGGTAATAGATGCTGGTGGTTCCTATGAAGATTTTGCAAACCAACTAGAAAAAGACAATCCACAATTGTTTAATTTATTAAATAAAAGTGGAGAACTGAGTGATGCTTTTGAAATTACTAAGCAAAGAGCTTTAGAAATTAACTTTGAAAATTTCAAAAGCGCTTCAGAAGCTTTACTTGCAGTTTCAAAAGGAAAATTTGATAGAGATTCACAAATTAGAGCATTAACAGGTGGTACAACAGGCAGAAAAGAATTTGATGATTTCACAAAAGAACAAAGTGGAATTATAAATTTCGGTCTTAACAATTTGCAGGGCGGTGGTGGCGGCGGCGTGAATGCTTTTGGGGGAGATGTATCAACCGCTCAAGGTTTAAACGCACTCATCAGTTCTGCGCAACAAACAGCAGCCTCTATTGATGTTATGAGGTCAGGAGCATCTGCCTTTAGTGAAACTTTAGAGGTTGATTTAAACGGTAATGGACAAAAGGCTGCTCTTACACTTGGTCAAGCTGAAGAACTTCAGAAGAAGCAAAATCTAGCTATTCAGCAATCATTAGGTTTAGCTAAACAGAGATTGCAAGTTATACAACAAGAAATTCAAGCTAGAAATGCAAATATAAAAACTTTAAATAATTTTGTAACTGATTTTGCATTTAGTTCTGGAAAAGATAAAAGACAGAAAACCCAACAATTTGCTAGTGCCCAAACAGTTGCTGCTGAGTTAGCCGTTGGTAAAACCGTAGGGGAAATCCAAGGTGTTACTCAAGCTGATAAACAAGCCAGTAAAGCTTTGTTTGAGCAATTTGGTGATGTTGCAATATTTGGCGGCAAAACAGGAAAAGAAGTCTTGGGGGATGCTAGGGTTGCCGAATTCGGTGGTAGTGAAGCAATTATTGCTGAATACGGTAAGGAACAGGGTGAGCAAATTATACACGCTCTCCGAGAAGGAACAGTTAGCGAATCAGATAAAATGATTAAGGAGATGTCGGATCTTAACAAGGCGATTAATCAAGCCGAACTTGAGAATGTGCAGTTGTTTAATGAAGGGGCAAAGTTATTTGCCGATAGTGTTATGCTCCAGCAATCTATTCAGGACCAAGAGAGCAAAACTAAAAAATTAAGTGAAGAACAAAAACAAATAACGGACTCTGAACTTCCAAAAGCTGTTTCGAAATTACAAGCAGCACAAGCGGAGGCTAGGGACACATTAGCAGGAAAGGAAGCTGCCGACAGAACATTAGAAAAAGCCAAAAAAGGAGAAATTGACCCAAGATTCAGCAGTCTCGAAGAAGTAAAGGCTCATGCAGCTCTTAAAACATCACAACATCAAGATCAACAACAAAGAGTTGCATTAGCTCAACAAGAAAAAAATAACTTACTTCAACAAGCAAAAGATAAGGAAAGACAAAAATCAGAATTAGCTAAAGGCGTTGAAGACGACGCTGACGCTGTGAGAAGAAGTAGAAGTAATTTAGAGAGTTCGAAATCAGGAGGACCACCTAAAGCATCAGATAAACTACCAGACCCATCGTTAATTGGTACTTCTGGAAGAGATTTAGATAGGGAAGAAAAAATTGCCCAAATGAACCTTGAGGCAGCAAATAAGAACGCGGAAAATATTAATAATATGCCAACTAATATAAAATCAGATGTAATTGGAACCTTTAATCTTAATGGGTCAGAAAATATGACAGGTGAAGCATTAAAATCGGCAGGAGAAAAAATTGTTGCGATGGGTGATGAAAAAATAAAAACAGCGGAGAGAATGAAGGAAACCGGACAAGACTTACCGCCAGCAGGAACCCCCATTCCAATTGGTAGTATGAGTTAATTAATAAGGTGTAACATGCCAGTAAAAATAAATGGTCAATACTTAGTTCCAGCACCTTTGGTGACGTTTGGTAAGAATTATCTACGTTCAGCTAATGGAAGAACTATTGGTGCAGAATATACCGTTTCATTAGACGGCACTATCTTGCCTAATAAGGGAAATCCTGTAGTAGATAGTGGCACATTTCTTTCCACATTTTCTTCTGATTCATGGACCTCATCGAAGAGTCCGGATGATGACCCCAATCATGATATTGACTTAGATGATAGTCTTTTGTCTTTAATGGCAAAACAAGAAAGAATAAGAAAAGTTTTTTCAAATGGAGAGGCTGTTCTTGTTGAAATATTGGATTTAAATACGGTAAGTAGCGGTATAAAATTTGTAGGTAATGTGCAGTCTATAAATTTTCCGAATCAAGGTAGATGGGTCAACCCCTGCCCATACAGCGTATCGTTAACAACAGCTAATTTTGAAACACCTGTCAATAACTCATTATTTAGTGATGATAATACTGAAGATGGTTTTGAATACTACATTAGAGACGCTAATGAGTCTTGGTCTGTTGAAGAAGCTGAAGAAAAATTCTTTAGAGTTAATAACTCCGATATATTACAATCGTCTGTAAAAGCTTATAGAGTTAGTCATAATGTCTCTGCTGTAGGCCAGCCCGCATATACTACGAGTGGAACACTGGATGGTTCAACATATTCCCCCTCTTATGTTAGTGGACTAGCACCCTGGGAACAAGCGAGTGGATATGTTCATGATGTAATTGGCTCAAACTTTCCATCTGGTATATTTTTTCCAACATCTGCAAGTACCGGTCCTTTTGATTTTGGACATGCTAATTTTGGAACAAACACTAATAACAACGTCTACGTTTTAGTAGATCAAAAAATATCAGAAAATATTGATCAAAGAGCGGGATCTTATAGTGTTACAGAGTCTTTTGTTGCATATCCGTCAGGTGCTTTTACTTATGGTGTTCCGGCACTTCATAGTGTTAATGTTGATACTTCACAAGGTGAAGATGGTATAACAACAGTAACGATAAATGGCACAATAAATGGTTTAAATACTATTAATCCAATAACAGATGCTGGTAGGCACACAGAAAATAAATTACTAAACGCTAGATTATTCTTTGAAAATTTAAAGAACAATGTCAATGGTGGTATAAGTGCTAATAATACTGCTATATATCATATTGCCAGAATTGCATCAGAATCTTCTTGGTTGCATCCTAGACATAAGAGTCATTCTGCGGGTGAAAATCCCAACGGTGGTACAATAACTTATTCTTACACTTATGATAACCGCCCACCAAATATTATTAATGGTAGTATTATTGAAGATATTCAAATAAGTGACACTTATCCGGGACAAAACTTTAGTAGTACATCAGTAATTGGTAGAAATCAACCGGTTCTACAATACTTAAATTCTCGCAGTGAATATAAAAGAAGTCTATCAATAAATATAACAATGGCTCCATTTTCATCTAATTGGACTGGTGACATTACGTCTATAATTCCAGCAAATGGGTATTGGAGTGATGCCGCATGGGCTGATATAGCAAATTGGACATATACTAATAAGCCAAGTATAACTAATACCGTTAATTTTGCTAAGATTTTTGCCGCAGCTAATCCAGCTAATGAGGCGGGTGTAGTTGCTGGCAGAGTTTTTCATTCTGCGCCACAAGAATCGTGGAATCCAAAAACTGGCGCATATTCATATTCCATAGAATGGACTTATGAAAGGACTACTTAATGGCTCTTTATAATACCAACTCTGCACCAAGTCCTTTTGGGACTACTAATGCAACACCAACGCCAGACATAGGCGCACAATTTTTTCTTGGTTGCAGTGTTGTTGATATCAATGTTTCTGCCGATTGGTCATCACAAGGTGGGTCATTAAAGGTTACATTGCTTGAAGATACAAATACCTTGGTATCTTATACTACAATAGATGCATATACCGGAAAATGGGTTTTTGATGCTGGTGGATCGATTCAAAAATTAAGAGATAAAAATGGCAATTTTCCTTTAATGGGTTCTCCGGAAACCTTCTATATTCGAGACACAAGTGGAAATATAGTATTTGAATATACTGGTTTGGTCTCGTCTATATCAAGAAGTGCATCTCCAGGATCTGCTAAACTTTACGTAGTTACATTGACTAGTCCTCTTAAGCTATTAAGGGATACATCAGTTATTTTTGATGAGTTTCCTGGATATGGATATGCTAAGGAAGGTATACCAGCCGAAATGTCACTAAATGGCTTTTATCAACTCGACACAACGGGTGGCGCATATGCCCCGGAATATTTTGATATTGTTGGAGATGATTTTAAGGCCAATAAGACGTTAGATGAAGATTATAATTCAAATCATGTTATAATTACAGATACTAAACCTAATGGAATTATTGCGTCTGGTGAAAATACGGGTCAAACATTTTCTACACACAATAGATCTACTATGTGGAATAGGGTCTATAATCTATTAAATGTCTTCGGTTTTTATGAAAGTGATTCACATGGTTGGAGTGTTAGTAGTGGTGGGGAAAATTTTGCAGCTAGATTTGGTGCGTCAAGAAATAACGGTACAGGGATGCGACTTGATACAATTGTTTACGCTCTGCATATTTTATTAAATAATCTTGGACCTAGTTCTGCTGGTCGTTATTTTGGCGGTAATATAATTTCTGGAACAAATACTTATGATGTATGTGCTTTAAGAGATGGTACTAAGTCTCCAGCATTTTATTATTATGGTTTTGATGTCTATGGATTTTATAATCAAGTGGTTGGCTTTGTTGGTGCGGATTTTAAATACAATGGTGGTGAAAAATCAAGTCTACTAGATTTAATATCAACAGTTTGCGAAGAAGCTGGTTTAGATTTTATTATTGAGCTTAACCCCAGTCCCGCTAGTTTTAATTTTAGTACAACACGCACATACACAAACAGTAGTTTTGGAGGTGTGTTATCCGTAAGGGTTTTAGATAGAACGAGAAACTTTAATTGTAATTATCCTTTTAGTGCTATAGCTTATAAGGTTCTGGGTTTAGAAGTGCCAGATTTTGGTGATAGGAATATTAATAATGCTAGAATAAATCCGGGTGATCCAGATCCTGTCAGTAGCGCGTTTGAAGCTGGTTCTTTTGGTTCCACATTTATCAACCCGTTAGATCATGACTACTACCTTAAAGGTACAGATGGCTCTCGTAATAATATAGATTATCAGAATACCACTGTAGGTGTTGGATCAGCTTATGGTGGGCGCTTTCCAGTATCAACTACTGCTGATCAATTTCCGGGGGCGGATTTAAAATATGTTACCGATTTTGCCACAAACACTAATGTCTCAATCAAAGACAATTCGGATATTACGGCTAAGATGGTTTTGGGTGGCAAACAAACTAGAATGGTAACTGTCCCTAGAGAATACATTTATCAGTATTGGGGTGAGGTATCACACACTGGCGTATCAGACTGTGAAAATCCTAAAACAGTAAAAACAAGAAGTGTACCAGTTGTCACCAACATATTAGACCCGGATGATATTACAGATTTTATTGTTATTGATGTAAAGGATATATTACCGAATGATTGTGCCGAGATAAGAAATGGAATCTATTTAGCCAGTATGCTTGAAATTAGATCGGCTATGACCAGTTATGATAACTGGGAAGATTTTGTTACAGCAATTAAAACTATGAAATTTGAAAATATTAAAACATGTTTAGGTTTTAATCCTAGATCAGAAGATGAAATGAAATCTACTTTGATCGCTGGTTATGTGGCTTCTGGAACAGCCTCAGATGGTACTGTTACCAGTGTGGATACTACTAAAGACACTTATGGTGAAGCAAGTCAAAAAGTTGGAGCCGGTAGTGCAGTTTCACAGAGTAGCACGGCCATAGCAGACGTTATACCAAGAGTAAAGCCAGATGGAACAAAGTCATCAAAATCTGATCCACAAAGAATATTAGATAAGCTGCATCAAAGAATAAGAGAAATAGGAGAAAAACATTATGGTAAAACTTGGTTTGTTTGGATGCCGCAACCAACAACAAAAACTACAGACCAATTTGATGCGATAGCTGGAAATTATGTAAAATCTTGGGATATCAGTGATTCAGCCTATGTAGAACCAAGTGGATATGCCTCTTTAGGTGTTCCAAGAGATAACAAATTTGTACAAGATGGTAAAGTTTCTGCTTTTGTTTCTTGGGAGCATGATTTTGAACAAGGTAGTGGAAATTATTTTATTGATAGATTTAACAACCCAACATTTGTTAAAGACAAAGACGGCAATACATCTAAATATTCATATAGGGTAAATGGCTCTGAAATTAATAAAGATACTATTTCTGTAACAAAAGAATGCTCAGGACAAGAACCTAGAATCAATTTTCAGCCATCTGTAGATAGTAAATATCATTACCTACCATTCCATTACTTTAATGTTTATAATAGAAACTCATTTGACTATATTATAGGATCAGAAAATATTCCTGTTAATAATTTTCAATTAAGTAGTACTGGTGTTAGAGGTGGATCAGGTGTTGCGGATGATTTAATTATTAATGTCCAATCTTCTGAACCAAAACTTGGATCACATGCTTATAATGGCTATCTACCAGAATCCACATTAACTAGTGGAAACACAATAAAAACAGAACCAAGTTTAATACAGGGGTTATCTAATTTTTGGCCCAAGATAGTTGGTTTGTACAACACTGGAGTAGCAACAACTGAAGCTCAAAAAGTAAGAGGTATTATAGATTATTTCACTAAAGAATCAGGTGTTTCCACTAGTGTTTTAGGGGAATATCAAACCCCCACTAAAGACGTAGGTTTTGTAATACCGGATCATGGAGAAAACTGTTTAAATTTTGCTTTAGTTACTACAGATTTCATATCGTACCCAGCCGAAGAACACAGTTCCTCTGGGGAAAGATTGCCCGATCACTTTGGCAATGTTTTTGCTGATGTAGTGCTTAATAGGACACCTCAAAGAGAAACCCCCAAAGGTAAAGGTGGACACAATAGTTCTGCGTCTACGGAGTCTTATAGTCGGATTGCACATCCAGCAAGTGTACCTCCCAAACATGTTGGTATACCACAGTCTTCTAACAGGTACAGATATGGACCCTGGTTTACAGATAATAATTTCATTTATGCTGGTAAAGTTGACTTTGTTATTGATGACTCCATTGTTCCTGAAGAATTCTTACTGCCTTTATACGGGTCGTTGTCACCATCTGGATTTTCATTAACAGAAAATATAAGTGGTTTTATTGGAATGAATTTTGCTGGTCAAGCTATAGCAAATTCAATAGATGGTTATAGATTATTTGCTGCTGAAGAAGGTTCTATCACAGTGCCTGGTGCTCCATTAATATCTAAAATAGGTGATGCATTATTTGCATTTCCTGGTTTGTATGTCACAGATATTAGCATATCTCAAAATGCAACAAGTATTAGCACTTCTTATACTTTTTCTTCTGTTAATCCCAGATCTGGAAAGGCCACTAAGGATGTTGTAAACAGAATTAGAAACATATCTAGCAAAATAAAACAGTTAGGAAAGAAAAAATGAGACCTGATAGTTTTTTTAATAATCAGAAGACTCCTGAAACTTTTTTTGTCTCTGATATAACAAGTGTATTATCTTCTTCTGGGGTTTCACCAACTGGCATAGATGATTTTAATGAAAACTATGCTAAAGACTCTGTTAATGTTTCGACTATGACAACTAAGTCATTTATGTCGAATTTAGTCAAAATAGAAGATACTGGTAATTCTAATTATCTATCAAATATTAGATATGCCGCTGGTGCAACTTTTGACTCTATTTTTTCTCCTTACAGTACTAGTTTTAGCGATACTGGTTATTTTTCAAATTTTGAAGTTCCCACAAATAAAAATCAACCAAATTCACTAACATTAAACCCATTTAATCCAAATAATGAATTAACTTTTTATTACGCCTCTACGGGTAGTTTACTATATTCGGCATCAATAACTGGAGCAACCCCAAGTGCTGATGAGTTGGCCAAATCTGGTGAGCCATCTGGTTGGTTAAATTACGGTCATAATATTTCAGCTTCAGTTGTAGGAACAGGTATTGGCGAAAGTGGTGAATATCCATATGATCTTAATTTTGAAAAAGACTTCTATGGAAGAAAAAAAGTAGAAGTCGAAAGAATACGTAGTGTTGGATTACGTTCCCCAATGGTTGTTACTGGTTGGGGTTTTGACCTAAATGGAAATCCTGTACCAGCCGATACTGGCGATAACACAAAATTTGCTTCTGGTGCTTTTTCCGATGTCGCAAACTGGAAGAGTGGACCGGTTGATCTTAGGTGGGATGATGAAAGAAAAGTTTGGGCGGCGGGTGGCGGCAACACTGAAATAATGAAATTTACAGTAGATGAAGTTCCACCACAAATAGGGCAAAATGCAACAGCTTGTGAGTTTGTTAATGTTACCGTTAATGATATAGGATGTTCATCTTCTGTTAATGCAATAGGAGACACTGGGGTTAAAGTATATGATGATGACTTATGTTTTTTCAATCTGCCTGTCACACTTTTAAGAGGACTTAAAGGCACGGCGGAAAGATTTGTTAATCCATTCGCTGATGATGATACTGATACAGATTGTATTCTTGAGGCTGCTGCTGAGGGGGCATGTAGATGGGTTGTTACTGGATTATGTTGTAATGAAGAAATTGTAACATCATAAAAAAAATCCGATTTGATTCAGACGGATAGGATATAATATAATGACCTTTTATACGAGGAAGTACAGGAAATGACAACATATTATAGAAGTGACGGTCCAGACAGGCTAAAAAATAAATATGCCTGTAGGATATATCATGAAGGAACCAGAACTTTTGAGTCCTATAAGAGTGCTTCTGGTAGATATATGTTGTCTGATATAGATTGCTGTTGTGACCCATGCAATCACGAAAGATCAAATTATGAACATACTTTATGTCACGATGGAACGGATGAAGATTCCACTGACTCTGGATGTTTATGTTGTTCATGCAGTCCGCATATGATTATGGCGACATGGGAAGGTGATCATCCAGGAGACCCTTGTAGTATCAATAGTTTTGTAGAACCAATGTTTCTACATACAGACACACATGATACAGATTACGATAATCACTGGTCTACTGCATATGTAGGAAATCTAGTTGGTAGAAATATAAGTGCTTATATATCAAATTATGAAATAGGTGAAACTGGAAAATTTTTATCTGACGATGGTAGTGGTTGTAGATGGACCCTTCTTGTTGCGGGTACTGGAGCCACCGAGCCAGCAACATCTGTCACTGGCTTTATCGACCATACCGAAACAACCTGTTTATCAGTACCAACAAATGTTAGTATTAGTGGGGTTATTCCAACTCATGGGGGATCTGGAGGAACCATTACTTTTCATAATTATTTTGGCAGCAAGGTTCCATTCCAAAGACGTACAGATGAAACCGGAATATACCCCAATCAGCTTTGGCCCATTCATCCAATTCATGCGATAAGTGGTGGTAATCAAGTCCAAACTGTGCCAGGTCTGGCCACACCAGTTGAAACATTTAGTCCACCACAAACTGGTTTATCTATTACATTGCCAAGTGGAAGAATTACACCTCCGTTCTTCCAAGCAGGATTTGATGCGCCTAATACAACTCCAACTGGTGGTTCTTGGATTAATGGATGTACCCATACCGGTGTGGTGTATCCCACTGGCGTTAGTGGCATTCCACGTAAGTCTTTATGTGATGAAGTTCCAAGATTCTTGTGTGTAGAAACAGCCGGTTTAGGTAGTACTTATGGTCAAGAATTCAGAGAATTTGAATTTGACACAGGTTATTACCCTATTCACAGAATGGAATTCCATCCATCTTATACTGGAATAGAGTATTTCACAACTGGAACAGTTTTATGTAGATGGACGTATACGCCATTAAATTACGAACATAGTGGAACAGAAGCTCCTATCACTAATCCTACGCAAGCTTGGCATAATCCAGCTAGGGATAAGTATAAAAAATATGTTTTTCTCTATGAAACTTTTGTTGATGCCACTGCGGAATTTAGTGGAAATATGGATGCTGTTGCTAATAGTGGAAGTCCTAAATACGCTTTGATTCCAGCGATGAATTTAGACCCGCTTCCTGTTGGAAACTCTGAATTTGAAATGCGAGGAGTAGGATCTCAATCTGGATTTCTTAGTCCACAAAATACAGTTGGATCAGCATTTATTGCTCATTCAGGAATTCATTACTTATACGATTTCCCAATAAATACACTAAAGGAACAAGGGGAACAATTCTATTGGACCAGTGGCACACACACTAAAACTCCGTGGTTGGGGGGAATAGATTATACTCTCAGCAGTACTGCGAGTAAGGCTGGCGATGGAACATCCTGTCCATGTGATTTGAGAGCTGCCACCTCGTATATGATAGGCAGTTCACCAACGCGAATATCTATCAAACCGGGAAAATGTTCGTGCTGGGGTTATTATTGTAGTGATCGTTGTAGGTGTGTTCCAAAAGAACTATGCCTTTTTAGTATTGAGTTTGACAAGAACGGTAATCAAACTGTTATAACAGATAACTTAGTTTGGAATACTGGAAATCTTGCTTGGGAAGCTGGATATAGTGGAATTGATTTATTTCTTCAAAGATCTACTAACGGTTTTAAAACTGGTGGCGGTAAAGAAACATATACACCAGCATGTGTTACACCAACTTTTGCTGATCAAAGTGGGTATTATGTTGATAAAGGTTACTCCTTAACTGAATCTAGTGATCGTGAGAGGACAGTTCATTGTAGCTACAATGATATGGAATTTGAATTTAGTGATATAAAGCGTAATGCAGGCGGTGATGTTGAAAGTGGAGTTGCCGTATATTTGTTTCCAAATTTTCTGACGGGTAACTGTAACTTTAAGACAGCATGTGATGAAGCATCGCCTTGTGAAACAGGATGTAATAAACATCCAGAAAATTTAAATCTAAATCTATACGGTTACGGAGTTGTTGATGAAGACGAGTGTGAAGACGACAACAATTGTGGTGACACTATTGGGCCAATAGATATACCATTAAGATATAATCAAAGAATTACTCTACTAGGCACAACTCCACCAAGTCTTGAAACAGCGTGTTGGTATGAAGGTTTTACCACATGTGACGACTTCCAGGTGCAAGTAAAATGGGTTGGCGGTTCCGTAGGCAATGCTGGATTAACAATAATTCAGACTGGAATTAGTTTTGGTGAGCCTGGTGCGCCTACTTACTTATATTCTGCTACTGCTGACAGTCCAGGGTGGATGGTGCCTTTATCAGGAACGCAAACATGTGAGCCATATTATGTTTCCGGAACCTGGAGAGACGGCGGCGCACCACTTAGTATTGATTGGAATTGTGACGAAGCCACTGTCTATCGTTGGAACATGGTAATAACAGAAGTATGAAGGTATAAAAATGGAAGAATGTAAAGATTTTAGTGGTCATATGTATAATATTTGTACCGGCAATACAGATATGGCAAAGTGGAAAATAAATGAATACAGAAAAAAATGGGGAATGAAACCACTATACCAAGACGTTGATCTTCCTCCTAAGAATGTCAACATAACACCGCAACCCATTATAAATAGATCAAATATTCATGATTTTCAACACATGGTTGCTGGAGATTATCACAATATTCAACCCGGACCCGGAACTCAGTTATTAAAAATTTATAAAAAAAATGGGGTTCCAGCGTGTACTGCATGTTTTGAGCTTGCAATAAAGATGAATAATTGGGGTCCAGATAAATGTGAAGAAGATATAGATGTTATAATAAGGGATATGCTGCCAAGAGCTTTACTATGGATCGCAGAAAATAAACCTTGGGTACATAGTTTGTTACCAGACACCGTCGAAGAAACTGGCGTTAAGATAAAACTAAAGTCCGATGTTAAAAAGGCAATCAGTTTAGCTAGAGATGAACTTAAAAACTATATTCCCAAGAAAGTCATACCAAAACAATTCTCGGATCAAAGAAAACCTGGGTGCGGTTGTCGTAGGAAAAGATAGTATTGCCACAAAAAAAAGGGGCCGGGAAAATCCCGACCCCGATCTACTACTAAGTGAAGACGTGAATCTGGATTGAACCAGATGACTTTCTGAACTTAGATGATGTAGACTATTCTTCTTTTTGAGTTTCCGGGTTCCACTTAACCCATCCACGGTCAGGTAGCCAATTGCCATCGGCATCTTTCCGCTTTGGAAACAGCCCGCCACCCTTCTTGTGGCAACCAAATGCTAGTTTAGCACCACAGTCTAGACAACGAACCTCATAGTATTCGTTATCCTCAACCTGACGCACTACAAACTTGACATTTGTTGATCCACATTTGCCACAGGTTGTTTCGTCAAAAACTTCCTGAAAGGCCGCGAGTTGCCCGAATAGATCTCGCTGGGTTTCCCCTTCAAGTTCTACTGACATTTTACCTGTGTTGTAAGTAACTTTCATTTAGCTTCTCCAGTTTTCCTGATAACCTAAGACTTCTTGTGGAATTTGTGATTCTTGGCGAGATGCACTATTTAACATTTCTATTATTGTGGACGCCTGCTTTTTTGTTAATCTCTCTATTCGATCATGTCTCTCCCCGTTGGAATTCACTAATCTCATAACATCTACATTTAGCTGCTTACATTTGGCATTCATGAACTTAATTTGGTTCTCAGTTATTGAATCATCAACTGAGATATTACCACTTACTTTCACTTTCACTTTATCAGAAATTTCTTCCGCAGTGCATACTTTCAGTTTTAAGGCTTTTCGTAGAGCACGACCTTCTGCTCGTGTAGATGCAGTAGCTAAAGCAAATACGATAAAATTATCATCAATATTGCCAGATTGCCCGTCGTTGAAAACATCAGCGACATCTGCATAAGTACGTTCTGAACCATCCCACCACCTAAACGTGATAGAATAAGATACGGTAGCTCGCCCAATACCATTACCATTTACAGGAAAAACTTGAGTAGGTTTACTATCTATTATATCCCCTAAAAGCAATTCACCAACACGCCTTAATCCATCAGCTTTGGGATATCCTTCATTTAGTTCCGTTTCGTCTAATAAAGACATGACAAATGGATGCCACTGAAGAGAAAGATAGAATGCGCGTTTTTGTTCATTGTCAAGTTCAGCAAATTCTTCAAACGTCATAATTAAACCTCGATTTCTATTAACCTGTTTTCTTCATCTGGAAACGAGTTGGCAATTTTGTTTAATTCTTCTACAATACTATCAAGCACAGTTCTCATTTTTTTCTGAGATAGACTTTTAGTCATTTGCTTGACACGAATTAAAACATAGCCTTCATTGATTAGCAAACCTGTTTTTACGGCATCGGACTTCTGATGTTTTTGAAGACTTTCTACTCCCCAAATAGGCAAGAAATGTGACGGACCATCAATCTCAATAGCCGTTTTAATATCGGAAATATAGAGATCAACCTCCAACTTATTATCTGGAATTAGGTTTCTCTCGTGAAATCTAACAGTCCAGCCTTGTTCTGTCAAGTTCTTTCTGAGGAATCTTTCCGTTTTTGACCCCTCTGTAGCAGCCTCTCTGACCGCCTGTGCCGCGAGACTTCTAAGGTTCTGCTTATCTTCCTCAGACATCGCCAACCAGTTGTCTTTGCTGATCTGAGACAGTCTCTCGCGTTCCTCGTCAGACGTTTCAGACCATGCCTTAGCCCGTCCCTCGCTCACCTTGAATTTGTGATCCTCTGTGAGTTTAGAACCCTTCTCAATTGGTGGTTTGCTCCTGCCTCTTTTAAGAGCTAACTTTTGAGCTTCTGAATAGTCTCTTTTTTCTGCACCTAGAAACTTTAAAGCTCTCAAAATCTTAGTCGAGTAAGTACCAAGGTTTTCCGCTATTTCGTAACTGCTACAACCCTCTTCATGCATTCTCAAGATCTGCTCTTTATTTTCTCTGGCAAATCTCATAAATCTTCTCCAGGTTAAAATCCTCGTCTATACCATCTACTTCTACATTGAAGTTATTCTTTATTATATCTGCTTGTAGCTGACTACGAACAATTTTTTTAATCTTTGGGTTCGACAGTATATCATATACACCATAGAAATTAAATGGATGACTTATCCAGTCCATTTGCCAAATGTAGAAACATTTATCTGAATTTACAGATGTCTTATTCATAACATCTGCCCCATCCAAAGATGTTGCGATAACCAAACCATTGTTAAAATGAGCTATATCACTAATGTTGGCATATGCAAAGAAAGTATCTATAACTTTATGACTTACATTTGTTAGAAACCCACAAACTTCATCATTGTGAGTACTTACAAAAGTATTTATTTTATCCATCAAAGTATAATTTTTATCGCTCTTGATAAAATCGTCGAATATTACGCCTATTTTCATTCTACCCACCCCGAAATAAAGTCACTACATATTCCCATGTAATCACCGTTTGTGATTATGGTATTTTCTTCCGGTAGCATTATAATAGATTTTGGAAAAATCGATCCAGCGTATGAAAGTATAAAATTACGGTTGGTCATAATTAAGTTATCAGATTCACGCCAGAAGCAATGGTATCCTTCTTTTAAAAGGAATAGCAGTGCTGTTGGATTCCTAGCTTGTATCAGCAATCTTTCTTTATCGAATAAATTTAAGTTAATTCCAATAGAAGGGCGGTCTGTGCCGGTGGCGGTTTTATTCTTTATCATCCAAACATCAGTCTTAACGCAGACTCCAGAATCTAAAGCTTTTTCAAGATAATCTGGTTTATTCTCTTCGTCGGGATTTCTTCCGACAAGATTACCCCGATTAGAAATATAAATCTTTTGATCTTGCATTTATTGCGCTCTTACATTTCTGTGCCGATTTTTTTAAACCTAATTTATTAAATATATTTGCCCACTCTGCAAAAGGATTGTACTTTTTAATTGTCTCGTTTCTTATCTCGCTAATATCTTTAGCTTCATTGTTTATTAGATATTCTGCTTTTTGTTCAAAATCTTCTTGAGAATCAAAAACCATTTCATCTGGAAGGTTTGAGTCTTTAATATTTGTTAGAGGTGTGCCGCCAGATTCTAATATGCGATACAGTGAATATTTGTCTAATGCAATGTTTACTTTTGAAGAAGCATATAGATCACCAGCATTATTTTCTGCAATTATACCGCAATAATTAAATGTATTTATGGGTTGTTTTGAGAAAATCTTAAATCTATTCTTCAGTCTAATGAATTTAGTTACTAATTGCAACAAGTTTGGGTCTGGATTGTTCACTGACATGTCGCATTTTAATTCGTCTCTTACTTGACCTTTGCCTATTAGTATACAGCAATCATTTATTTTATATGAAACATTGTTATTGACAAATGAAATACTAAAATCTTCTTCTACCCTTTGACTTGGATCATTATAATTCTCAATTTTGATACCGTCTATTTTTGGTATGTCCTTTTTAAATTCAAAGTCATAAACCAAAATATCGCATGGCTCAATCTTGTTAACGGCCTGTACATGATGACCAGCATGAACTAGAGTAGAAACAAAGCCAATTAAGTCTTCATTTTTTGATATAACATCTATCTTCATATAACATCCTTCATTGAATGAACTTCTTTTATTTTACCTTTTGGTGATTCATAATAAGTTATCTTGTGTCTGCCCTTTATTAACTCGTTCATGAATTCAAAGGATGCCATATTATTATCGGCGGTATTTAGCTTAGTTTTTATGTAGTTAAAAACATATTTTGGAAAGAATGCTATTTGTGACCACTTGTCTGGTAAACCATACGAAAAGTTTTGTACATATTCAGTATCAGTTATAACGCCAACAGCAGTTTTATCAAGTCTGGAATTCTTATCAATAGGCACACAAATGTTATCCTGAGAAGGTGGTTTTATAAAACTCTGCGAAAAGATCAAATCTCCGTGTATAAAAAACACATTGCTTTCTAAGCAAGCATTTATAGCTTTTCTCATACTCTCCACTATATGTGTAGAATCAAAAAATGGGTTTTCTACTAATCGCAATCCTTGTACGTCTCTTATTACTTTATCAGACATGTATCCTGTAACAAGAATTATATCTGCATTTGCGCCATATGTTGATTTAATAGTTTCAACTTGATGGTCTATAATTCTTTTATTACCATAAGGTATTAGAGATTTATTACCATAATTTTTCGTTCTACGTCCAGTGCCAGCACTTAGTATGATAAATGTAGTATTATCCGATGATCGTCTAGTACCTGTGATATATCTAGTTTGTCGTGACATGATATAAATCTAATGGTATATATTTAACTATTCCTTCACATTTTGATAAATCAAATAAATCATCTGTGCTCTCAAGTCTTCTGCAAGTCACAATTGGATTGTTTTGTATCATTAGTACATCGTCAATTGTGTAATCAGAAATTGTTGCAAAAATATTTGAATCTTCCATTGGGGAAAATAGTTTATCTACTACATCTTTTTTTGGAAAAGATTGTTTATTAAAAAATAAAATAGCGTCACACTGTTTTTCAACAGCGGCTCTAACAGATATGTTTAAAGCCTCATTTCTATCTTCGAAATCTAATCCAATAAAGGAAAAATCATTCTCGCCATAAGCCCCTTCGACGTTATGCGCCCCGTTATCGAAGAACAAAGTAACTTTATCAAAAGCCGTTTTAGTGGCATCCATGAATTCTTCGATAGTGTTATTTGATGGTTTATCCGAACCAAAGTCTTTAGAGACTAGTATCTTCATCTATATCTTCCCATGTAAAGATCATACTATCTATCTCTTGTTCTTGCTGTAGTTCCACGATTTTATCTTTAAAGGATATGTCTTTGTTGCCTTTTAGCATTTTAAAGATTACGTTATTGACTACAAACGGCGAATCTTCAATAAGGGCCAATCTGTTCATTTTTATGTTGATAAACTCATTTACTTTATCTAGGTCTTCTTTTGAAATTTTGTCATCTTCATGTAGCACTATAGTATATCCATTTTTTATCTTATTAAACGTGTCGTCCATGTATTCAAATACTGTTTTCTTTTCCTTGAAAGAATTTGTTATAAAATAGTTGGGCTTATTACCAATTTTTAAACTCAGTGCCTTAAAGTTTTCTGTAGTTGCTACGCACACGCGATTATCTTCTGTAACCAAATCTTCTATAGAATCAAGTATAGAGAATGTTTTATCTATATCTGTATCAACAATTATAAAATGAAATCTGATATATTTTTCTTTTAGTATTTCTTCTTTTGTTTTTTCTTGCGTGGTTCTAAAATTACAAATTCTATCAAATTGATAGATACCATCTACTATTTTAAAGTGTGATGATTTTGTTTTTATTGTCTCTAATATACCAAGTTGGCATGAAGTTTGTTCTTCATTTTCCTTTATACTGAATGTGCAGTCTCTACAAGACATTCCTATTTTTGGCATAACCAACTCTCCTCTGGAAATTGGACGTTTCCAATTCTGGCATTTTCCCAAAAGTTTTTATTCTTAGCTTTTTCTCTAAACATATTGATTACGTCATTATGAGTCAGCGGTCTGTAATTTTCTCTGTTAAAGATAGACATCTCCCCATAGAAGAAGCCACCGGGGTTGTTCTTAAACTGTTGAAAATTGAAATCTCTTAATATTTTATTAATACTGTAACTGTTCAGCATCTTTGGCTCATTGACAACATGCATAACTAAAAAGTTAATTAATTCTTTATTATTGCCAATCTCTGGTATCTCAGCCTCTGGTCTTGCAAACTGTGTGGGCATATCCCATGTGCCAAACCCCAACTCATCGATACAGTCTTCCCAGATTTTAGCCGTTTTATCCCACCCATAATTTTTCTCAAAAGCCGCTCTTGTTTTTTTTCTGTCTTTAATCCTAAGAGCTTCTGGTTTGGGTAACAACTTTTCCCACAACTCTATAATATGTTCATGATCTGGTAAAGCACGGTAGCAACCCGTTTCCATTTCTAGATGTTTCGCTCTTAATTTGATTGGATAGCCTTCAAGTTTTCTTACTTCGCTCTCCATAGCAGAGTAATCAGTTGCCATGACCGGAACACCACAGGCTGCTGCTTCTACAATGGGGAGACCAAACCCTTCGCTATTGGCGGGTTGAATATAAACATCAAAAAGATTGTAGATAGAAGCCAGAGTCTTTGTGTCTACACCATCACCGACATTGGTTAATTTTGATCCAAACTGACCACATTTTTTACACGGAATAACTGTATCAGAAAATCTTTGACATGATGCTGCGCCACACGCAGCGCATAAATATGTGAATATAACTCTAGAACTTATTTCATTTTCAAATAAATGCTTGGGCAAGTCCCATCCATTATCTGGGTATGAAGTATGACAATATAGGTAGGTATTAGTATCACCGGTCTTTTTAATATACTTACCAAATGCTTCAAAAAGTTCTGGAAATAATTTTCGACGCTGGTTTCTCATAACCGTGCCGATAATTTTCCATTCTGGATTTATACCCATTTTCTCTTTATGAGCAGTTTTATTTGCAATGTGTATAAAATCTTCTGACGCAGATGGTGGTGCAGAACATTTCACATTCATTCTATCAGACTGAGATTTTAGAACATCTACAGCCCAATCAGAATATGTAAGCACAGTATCAGCATCTGAAAAAGAGTCGATCCACTCTTCATTCTGTGGTGAAGCATCCACAGTTGGCATCCACACCCATTTAAAGCATTTTCTTAATGGGGAGTGCTGGATAAAAGCATCCATCCACCAGTCACGGATGGTAAGTACAACATCTGGTTTAAAGTCTAAACAGGCTCTGTCAAATCGCCACTTACCAAACTGATTAAGGCCGTCTTTACCATAAATTTCGTTTTGTTGTTCATTTCCCGCTTGCGGCATGTTTGGATAATTTTTCCAAGGGATGGTGCCGCGATCTTTATGGTCTTCTGTTCCATAAGTTGAGAATTCTGCTAGTTCATACTTTCCGGTAGCCTGAAGTCTTTTTAGTACTTCTCTACTATATGTAGCGTATCCAGTATTTAAATAACTAGCTTCAGAAACGAAAAGTACTTTTTTCTTATTCATTTACCGCTCTTAGTTTATTATAAAATGACCTGACTTTAGCTTTATAGTCCTTTTTTGACATATCCAAAATATCCCTAATTTCCATGTCTTTGTAATTTGATCTTTTATAGTAAAAGATGGCTTGTTCTTCAATATCTAAATCATCCGGCAAAACTTCATCTATGGCTGTTTTATCATAAGTCGTAAAACTGCCTAGAAGGTCGCTTAGTGCTATATCTCTGTTTTTGTTCTGTTTTTTAATAAACTTAATTAGATCATTTCTAATACAGAAAGTGGCAAATGTAGAAAAGACACTTCGGCTAGGGTCGTGCTTTCTATATGCTTTAAGCATGGACATTAATGCCACTTGTATTATATCCTCAAAATCATAATTATGACCGTGAGAATAAAACTTACGGGCTAACGAAATCGCTAACCCGTAGTTTTCATTTATAAAATCATTTTCAGTATTCTTCATCTGCACTCGTCTGTAAATTATTGACTATCTTAAATTCATTGACTCTAAAAGTTACTTTACCGTTACCGCTACGTGCTGTACAGTTTACCACCAAAGAGTCTCCTACTTCACAATGGTCATAAATAGTTTGCGCGCCACTGTCCCATGCTTCAAAGAATAGGAAGTTCCTATCTCTAATTTTCTGACCGCTTTTGTTTTTGCGGTACTTATCAATTGACATTTTAAATCTAAGAACTTTCGTGTTGAATTCTTCCGAGATATTCATGTCTTCAGCAATACGTCCAAGAAAAACACAATTATTCACAACGCTACCTCTTTTTAGTTAAGGAGTTAAAACGCGAAAAAGCTTCGTTATAGTTATGATACTGTTCAATAACCTCTTTTGATCCTTTATTTGATTTGTAGATCTGTATTCGAGGTTTTTCTAGATCGTATCGACCACGAGAACGAGAGCGAAAAAAGAAACGTAGGTCACACATTTCTACGTCATATTTTTTTATAACACAACCATCAAGCAAGACTTTCTTATAGTAGTCCGCTTGGTTTAAGAGATTGGTTTCCCAGTTTTGATCAGTCATATCTGATTTATTTCGTTTACGATGAACGAGTTTCGGTCCCTAGCACGCTGACCAAACATTAAGACTGTAGCGGTCTCATATATTATATCCTGATACTGATGATATGTGTCAGGAAAAACGACAACATTTTCAATTTCTACAGAATCGTCTCTAACTGATAGAAACGCCATCTTGTCTTTGTTCTTGGTTGTGTGCTCTTTTACTTGCGTAATTTCAACCGCTAGTATACTTTTATTCTTCTTGCCGTCAAGTACTTCTTTGCAGGTCGTGTTGGCGAAACTAGCGTCAGCACAGCCATCTACTTTTGAGTAAGAGATAGGGACACCAAGCAGGTTTTCTTCACTAATTGAAATCGACATGGGATTGTCTTTCAGTGACCTACCGGGGTTCTCTAGTCTGTTGATTATATCTGAAAATGCTTCTAGTCTTTTGGTGGTTGCAACAGCACCACCGTCTTTTTTTAATCTATTCAGGTTTATGAGATTGTCTTTTAAAGACAAGGATGAATCTACTCTGTCTTGCAACGTCTCCAATTCTTTCTTACTCAGATCTTTTATGCAAGAGAATTCGTGAGTCATTTCTGATCTTGACTTTTTCAGTCCCGCGAAGAATCCAACTGCAATAAGATTGTTTACCGCTCTTTTATTTACATTGGGTAAAATATTCACTACATATTCTACCCAGGTTTTTGGTTTTAGTTCGTTAAGAAAATCCTTGAGTTTGATGAATTCATTTACTCCGACATTTTTGACATTGGTTATACCGAAGTAAATGTCCCTATCTTGTATAGAGAAGTTTGATTCTGGATATTCATGTAGAGGTGTTTTTACGTTGATGTGATCTAACTTGGCACTCTCTACAAGCTCATAGATTTCCTGGTTGGGATCGATTTTTTCTTTCGCATTTGACAGCCAGTGGAGATAGAACTCCAACTTTTTATTAGCTTTTAAATAGGCAGACCAGTACGCCATAAGTGCATACGATACTGCATGTGATTTGTTGAAAGAATACCGGTTAGACTTTTCGATAATATCAAAGATCCTATCGGCATCTTCTTGTGTATGTCCTTCTTTTAGACATCCTTCAATGAACTCACCTTTGACCTGACGCATGAGGTCAGCTTTTTTCTTACCAATCGCTTTACGCAAAGTGTCAGCTTGCGACTCTGTGAACCCAGCCATGACCTGTGCAATTTGCATAGCTTGTTCTTGGTAAATGATAATATTATAGGTTCTGGAGATTACCTTGTCAATAGGTTCGTACAGACTTTTAGTTTCTTCTATATTATGTTTTCTGTCCACGTACCTTTGGGTCATGGACTTCCCGTCTTCGATAGCTTTTAGTGTACCGGGACGGATGATAGAAATAACGTCAGCCAGTTCCTCGATATTACGAGGTTTAGCCTCTTTGCACCAATGTTTACCAAGATGGGTTTCTAACTGGAACACGCCTTTGGTATGACCGGAACAAATCAAGTCCCAGGTTTTTTTGTCTTTAAGGTCGCATTTTGTGATATCAATAGTGTCCATATAAGCAAACCTCCGCATCAACTTTTTGAATTACCCATTTTTTAATTGTACGGGTCGTCCCGTATTTTTCAAGACTGATTCCACGAATGAAATCTCTCCAATACTGCGTCTCTATATCTTCTGGACTTTTTTCTTTAGTTTTTCTATTGTTGGACCACTTAACCTGTTCCATAATTGTAAGCCGCTCCTGAATTCTATATAGTTCACCGATACAGCGAAGTCATTATACTTTGCGTCTATTTCTTCGTTAGGTATAATAAAAGAGTAGATTTTGATCTTACCTTTTGAATCTTCAACCAGCATACTTTTGAAAAACTCATGCGGAACAACTACATCTTCACCAATCTTAGAAAATGGTTTGGTGATATCAAACACGGGTCCGCTGATAGAATAAACCTCTACCACATTTTCTTTAAGAGCAATTGTTCTAGCTTCTTCTTCTAACATCCTCCAAACTTTACGATTTAAATCTGGATGTTGCGGAGCCATGTTAGACATTAGAAATGTTTCACTATTTTCCAATCTGCTCGAATTGCGATCCGCAGAAGGAACCAGATGCCCTCTGTCGTAGCCTGAGCCGCGATAATCCGCTAGGCTGCACCGGAAGGTTTCTGGGATTCTCAAGTCCGGTCTGAAGCAATCCTCGCGGTCTACGGAGACATCCTCTGCCTGACCATCAATGATGTGCATGGACCACCTTGGTTGCCGGAATAAGTAGGAATAGCCGATCAAATAATTCCGGTTTGGAAGGATCTGATCGGCAGTTGGCATACCGTATCGAGTTTGTGGGAATAAGCTTGGTATTTCCATTAGGCAAATGCTCCTTTGAATTTTTTGTTATATACAAATCTTCTAAACATCTTCATAGTTCTACAGAATAATTCAGCAGTCATAAGAACATCACTAAGTGCATCATGAGCCTCGCCTTGTGAGTATCCCATGTAACCACGCACTAGGTTGTCATTAGATAGTGAATTAACCTCTTTGTTATTTTCAAAACAGCAGAACATCAAATCTAATGTGTCCACTATATTAATTGGATTAAATAAAGACTGTCGCCTACCATCTTTATCTTTTGGTCCATAACCCCAAGGTTTTTCACAACAGATTCTGTGTACAATCGGCATGTCAAAGCCGCGAATATTATGACCAACAGCAATTGGTGCATACCAAGGGGTCTTTTTAAAATTGTATTCATTTACATAATCAGTAAAGTTTGACCAGACTGATTTTAGTGACGGAGCCTTCTTGAGCATGGCTTCGGTTTTACCGTGAACGGCGACAGCACCATCTTCAAGAACATCTACTCCAGCTTTCGTGCATTCTTTCTCGTCGAAGATTGGCTGGATTAGAGACTGGAATTCTGAGTTAGGGATGACCTCCAGTTTTCTACCGTGAATCGCCACAGCAGCAATTTGGACTGGCTGAGTAGTATCTGGATATTTGCTGGTAGTTTCAAAGTCGAAAACAATATAGTCTTTGTAATTCATAATAATCCTTTGTAAGAAAATGGGGCGACTGGGTGATATGATGAATCCGAATTAAACCAGATGATAGACTGAACCTAGACAGCCCCACATGTTTCATGTATTTTCTTAAGTAAATTAACCCCAAGGATGTCGAACTTGACAGCACCAATAGCCTCAAGATCACCCATTTCCATACCCGCGATTTTTTCATTACCACGAGTTTCTTTGACCATAGGGCATAGATTATTCAGATCTATAGATGATACTACCACACCAGCGGCGTGTTTTCCTTGAGTTTTGAATGTTCCTTCAATCCTAAGAGCTTGGGCAAAATCTCTAGCAAAGTCACCGTGTAATTCACCGTCTTCTTCCCAACAATATTCTCTTAGTGTATCCGGGTCGTTCTCCAAAGCCCATCGAATAACTGATGGCTCATCCATTTCTTCTAATTTATCAGAGATTGCAGCTTCTTGCGGAATCTTATTTGTGATATCATTCATCTGGTCGAATGAGCAACTCTCATTGACTCTTAGAACTTCTTTTAATGCTGATCTACCTTGGAGTCTACCAAACGTCAGCATCTGGCAAACTCTATCTTCTCCGTATTTTTCTTTTAGATAGATGATGACATTCTCTCGTTGGTCTGGCGGGAAGTCAACATCAATATCTGGTAATGAACCTTTTCTGGCAGAGTTGAAAAACCTAGAAAATATCAACCCGTACTCAATAGGGTCAATTAATGTAATGCCTATCAAATAGGAAATGAGACATCCTGCGGCACTACCACGACCTGGCCCAACCAGAACACCCCTGCGACGGAACTCGTTCACATAATCAGCGACGATGAGGAAGTAGCCTGAAAGATCCGCATCTTCGATGACTTCTAACTCTTGAAGGATTCGTTCTTTGTAAATTTCTATATCTTCTTTTTCATCAACCTTACCGGTGGGCATGAGAACATTCCTCCACCCATCACGACAAAGTTGTTTTAGTTCCTCGATCTGAGACTTATTTTTGGTCTCAACCTGCGGCAGTCTTGGTTTAGCCAAAATCGTATAAGCTGAACATTTCTTATTTATCTCACCAACGGTTTTGATCTGTTCTTTTGAATACGTTTGCACTTCTTCTTTAGAAGGAATATAGTAAGAGTTAGACTTGAAATATCTAACATACCTATAATTGTCTTCTTTTAGAAGGTCTTTATTAACCTTATTTAAGGTTGTTCTCATCTTGGAACATAGCAAAACTCTATGATCTTTTGAGTCTGCCATTTCTCCGTAATAAATATTTGCTCCAGCAAGAAGGTTTTTAAAACCAATGCTATCAGCAACTTCATCGACACAGTTAGAGATCAATTTAGTGGCGGCAAAAGTCTCAGAATCTAACTTATTTATTTCAAGATAGTAATCATCACCAAACTTTTCTATGAACTTACTAATGTGTACAACAGCGTCTTCTTTGTATTCTCTTTTTAGACACTCACCAGCCTCGTCGTATTCTGAACAACTATAGATACATTTGTTATCTTCTATAAACTCATTGAATAATGCACTACCAACGTAACCATCTATACAGATGAAGTTTTCATCAACAAGTTCAAACAATTGATCTATAGGAATAGCCGGATGTTTCTTAAAATTATCGGCATCATTACATGCTGATACTATTTCAAGAAGTTTAGCCCAGCCCTTTTCGTTTTTACAGATCAGCGTGACTGTGGTATTGTTAGATGTTTTGAGAGGTATTTCACAACCAAGAATTGGTTTGATATCGTTGTCTTCACACTCCTGCACAAACTTGACAGCACCTGATACAGAAGCAAAGTCAGTCAGTGCCGCAGTCTCATAACCAAGTTCTTTACATATTTTTACAATTCTTTTAGGCTTCAGGGTTGACTGAAGAAGGGAATAATGCGAGTGTATTCTGGTTGGGAACCACATCTACTTATCCTTTTCAACTCTGTCTTCTGCTAATCGACCACCACCGTCACCATACTTTGAAATCTTTGAGATATCGCCGTATTGCTCGATGGTCTTTACAATTCCTTGAGATTTTACCATATCTCGGAAGAAATGGCAAGTGGACTTTCCGGAATTTTCCCATTCTTCCGAAAATTTGCACAGATATTTACATTTCCAGTGTGTGTTTTCTGATGATAAAAGTCTGGGTTGTTCAACGGACCTAATATACTCAAACTTTTGTCTTAGTATGTCTTCTGCCTTTTGGTAATCTTCTTCATCGAATACCATACTAAACAGACCACCTGGAACATCCACCCCATCTATCTTTGAGTCGTTAATATAATAAATACTAACAAAGAATTCCCAGTCCGGATACATGTTTTTAAGCGCATAGTAGTACAGAAGAAGCTGAGTATCCTTCTGTAGTTTTTCCGGAGTTTTAATTTCTCCAGTCGCCCAATCAATCCGTTTGCCGGTTTTATAATCTAATACCTGAAAGTACTTATCATCTTCTTGGGTAATCAAATCTATCGTTCCTTTAATAGATAAATACCCTTCGATTTTTTCCCCGCCTACATCATAACTATATTTTGCCCACGGTTTTTTGATCTCAATATCAAAGAATAATTCCGTAGCATGAACATTCTGATTTCTTGGATCTAGCTCACCGTTGTTATATGCTACGGCTTTCTCGACCCATCTGATACATGTTCTCAGGTCTGCTTTGGTTAGTTCGACTTCTGGCTCATGTTCTGCATAGTAGTCAAAACATAATTCAGTTATATGCGGTAGGTCGTCACATTTTTTGTAAGACAGGTTGGGGATATCATCATTGATAACCTTGCCAAGTTTGTTCTTCTGCGCCAGATTCTTGTCTGCCAATAACTGCAATGCGCGATGAACAACCGTACCAAGAAGTGCCTTCCTGTTGGTTTTATCGCGTAATGACAGATTGTATTGTAGAAAGAATTTCTGTTCACAAAATTCTAACTGACCAAGCGAACTAGATCTGTGATAGCATACTAACATAAGCAATCTACATATTTATATATTTAGGTAAAATTCCCCATGCCTGAATCTGTTCAAGCACAAGCTTATTCTGTTCTTCTACACTAGTATTAGTATTATCAATAATACAATCATAATGATCTTTATATTCAGATGCTTTTTCACTATCATGCCCATCTGATGATTCTGAATTTCTAGTAAAGTAAATAACCTTACCGCCAGCTTCGTGGACCACATCTATTTCGTTTTTGAATCGACAGTCGCCAATGAGTGCTAGGTTGGGGTTCTCGTCTTTGATTTGTTTGATACAGAGTGAAACCCAAACATCGTCTTTTATCCTACGGCAAATATTTGTGCCGAAAAATTGCATGAACTCGCGGGCAGTCATGCGACCACTTGAGTCTGAACCCCTCTGACCATCATGTGAAACATTGTCCCATAAAATATCGGTCAGACTATTCTTTTGCTCATCAGTGCCATAGCATTGTTCCCTATCAAGACCAAATAGAGCTATGCACATTCTCTTTAGAGGGTCTGCAAAATTATAAGCTTTGACAAAAGGCCAAAAGGTGCTTGATGCGTAGTCGGAAAAGGTCTGACTTTCCTGAAAAACATCAAACACTCCCATAGATTCAAATTCTTTATCATTATCATCTAGGTACTTAGCATTTACTACTAGTCTACCGCCCTCATCTATAAAAAATTCCTTAATGAAACCATTAGACTTCATCTCATGACCATGCAGGAAGTTTACAGATGTAGTTTTGCCAGATTGTTTAGCGCCAGCAAATGCGATAATGTTTGACATTAGATATATTTCTTTATCTGTGGTATAATTTGTTCTTTGATTTGATCAACTGTTAAATCGCCAATATCCTTTTTGTCGAAGTTTACAGTTTTCAAATTGAACATTGTTTTATATTGTTTGATAATCTTATCTCTACCCTGACGACCTGCCTTGTCGTTGTCAAGAGCGAGGATGATATTATCAATAGATGCTCTCTCTAGGAGTATACTCTGCTCTTGATTTAGATCACAGCCAAAAATACCGACACAGTTAAGAATGCCAGCTTCGTAGAGTCGTATAACATCACCCTGACCCTCCACCAGCACCACCGATCCGGTCTTTTTCATTCTCTCATATGCTTTATTGTATCCAAAGAGATTCTTGCCAGCATGAAATCCTTTGCTGAATTTCCACTTTTCTTTAGTATTATTGTCTATGGCTCTGCCGACAACACCAACAATTTCATTATTATCGAAGTTCCCCGGATTAAAAATTGGGAACACACTTCTGTTGTACATTGGCTTTGTTTTATCGCCACAAAAACCAATGCCAAATTCTTCCAAAACTTCTTTAGAGAAACCTCTTTTAACAAAGTATGGGCACGGAATAATTAGGGTCTTAAGAAGTCTATCTCTATGGCAGAGTATGCTGTTATCTTGTTTTTTGTTGAAGACTTGGTGTACCACATCATAGTTATTGACTCTTATCGCAGTCTTGTCAACTGAAATAACAGATTCAATATAATCAAGCGTTTCTTGAAATGACACCTGCTTATTCATTTTTCTACTCAAAATACCCTGGATTAGACCAAGTATATCATTAGGGAATTTTTCATGACATTTCTGCGTATTGCAAAACCAAGCACCACCCCATTGTGACTCAGCATCGGAATTAACATTGAATCCAGATGGGTTGTCACCACCATGCACTGGACAAGGGCCAATCATTTTATCAGCACTGTGAAATAAATCTATATCAAGTGCCGCCATCAACTTCTCTATCTGGAGAATCGCTGACATCTTGATCTGAGTCTTCTTGGTCTGCGAATCCATCTTTTTCTTCTTTGTGTATTCTTTCAGCATCTCGTTTAGTACCTATCTCTTCTAGTCTCGCTAATTCACCCGTCATTCTCATAAATATACTGTTGCCGTCCATTCCTGGACCATGACGCGCAACAACAGGTATCAATCTCCTGTTTACTCTACTACCTATATTTTCTTCCGCTATCTCCTCCTGACCTCTCGCCTTAAAGATAGAAAATGATGTACACAACCAGATCAACCTATCCGACCCAGAAATAACATCCTCAGATTCTCTAGTAATACCATCCCTATTTAATTGAACAAATGCCAAGCATGGGACATCATGCTCCACACAGAAGTTATGCAATTGTGTAATTTGAAAACCTAATGCTTGGAACTCCGCAAGATTATTATTTATGCTTTCCGAAGTCATTAGTTTAAGATAGTCATAAATTATCAAGCAGTCATTCATTCTGCCTTCTTCATTATAACCCACATGCTTAAACAGCCATCTTCTAGCAATTCCTAGAATTTCATCAAATGATTTACCGGCAACACTTATATAGTGGTACGGCATGTCTTTTACTTTTTCAGCAGCCTCTTCTACATTATCAATAAGTTGCTTTTCTTTATTGAATTTACTACTTGAGATATCATTTATTGCAATACCGGAAAGGTTTGCGAGCAGCCTATTCCAATGATCTTCTTGGGACATTTCTGTATCAAGGATCAACACCGGAGTGCCGCGATTCGCAATATTGACTGCAACATTGTCAGCTAGTGTGGACTTACCACATTTTGCTCTAGCACCAATCAAATCAACAGCACCACGCCTGAATCCGCCACCAATCGCCCTATCGTAGATCGGAAAGCCGCTACTTATTCCGGGTTCAGTTTCTTCATTTGCTTTTAAATGGGAAATATACTCGTCTAGGTCTTTCCCGATTAGCTTGGTTGTGCTATTATCTTCTCGGATATACTTCAGGCAGGCATTTTGTATCTGAGTTTCTGGAATTGAGACAATCTCCGTCACTGTCTCGTCGCCATCAACTTCTGATAATGATGTGTAAATTGATCTTAATTCATTCTGTAAATCTCTAGTTAGCTGTAGTTTGCGAATCTTTTGAGCATGTTGCCTGATGTTATCAACATGTACATCATAGTGCATCAAGTGTTTGATATGGTTTAGCGCATCCTTCTTTTCTATAAACTCAGACAGGTCAAGCTGTTGAGCCGCAGATAGAATAGATGTTAAATCCACATTTTGTGAAGTCTCAAAAATCTTAGAAAGGCATTTGTATACGACCTTATTTTCGTCAATTGTAAAAGTCTGTTCTTCTACCAGACCAGACACATCAAGAAAAGCATCATAACCGTATCTTATCATCCCAGACAATACGGCTTTTTCAGATGCCACATTGTTAACTGTTGGGACATTTTTGTCCGAGTTTGATGAAGTCACAGAAATAAGGTTCCCGTTTAAACTGTGGATTGATTTCTATATTTTTTTGACAGTCTTGACAGAAGACACTTACATTCTTGTGAGGTTTTCTTTTTCTCTCGACGGGCTTAACATTGTCATTTATTAGCTCGTAGCCTTCTTCGACTTCTGTGTCAAGGCCAGGATCGAAATTATTTACAAATTCTTTTTTTTCTGCCTGAAGCTTATCCTTGTCCATAGTAAAATCTGGTTCTAAGAGTTGGACATTTTCTGGCTCAGGCGTGTAAGTCTCTGTTGGTGCTGCGGCTTTTTCTACAGTTTTTGGTTCATCTAGAAAGTTAATCTTTTCACCAGTTAATAAGAAATACCCTTCTTCAATAAGTGATGTATTATTGGTCTCAATACCCTTTTTTAATTTTTGAAGTCCTTGTAGTAATTTCATTTTGTTCTCGCTAAATTGTTTAAGGTATCCGCCATTTTTCTGAATGGTTCAATAACATCATCATATAAAATTAGCACACTGTGTATCTTCCTCATAAGTTCCCTTAGTTTAAATGTTGTTTTACATTTTTCACAAATCATTTGTTCTTTTGCTTCGTATTTTGTGAATTCAGGAAAACTCATAGAAGGAAGATAGTGGTTAATCGCGTCTTTATAGGCGGATTCTATTTGTTGGAATATCACCTTGTGTCTATTTCTCTCTGTAATTATACGACTAATGTGGGACTGTATTAGGTATGCACTATGGTAAACATCTTCAGAAGACATTTCTGCCATAGTTGCCCTATCAATATTTAAAGACTCACAAACTGCTGGATCTAGTTTTACCAGCCCCAAATTGCCACCAATCTCATACTGATTGATAAAGCTTTCAATCTTCGCAATAAGTTGTTTTTCTTCTTCACTTATAACGAGCCTATGATCAAGTTTTTCCATTGGTCTTCTTTATTATAAGGTAGCACAATTATTGTAAAATCGTTTAACTCACACCATTCGATCTTCTTTTTATCTCTTTTACGAGATTTCATGAAGTCGGCTTTTGTCTTGTGAAAGTGTGAGCAATATTCATAGTGTTGCTTACCATGAACTTCCACAATAATATATTTATTGGGAATAAGAAAGTCTGCATACAGCAGACCAGTAGAAATGGTTTTAGAGCCGGGGAGAGTTACTTCTTCGTATATCCTCTGATACGGGAACAACTCAGAAAGTAACTCTCTAGCTCTAATATGATGGGAAGATTTATTATCTCGTCTAGAGTTCCCCCTGAACCTTTTAAAGGTCAGGGCATGTTCCCTCCCATCAAAGCCGGTAACTTTCATACAACAAATTCTTGCAATTCTGTTTCAAGGTTTTTCATAACTTCTACATTTTGTTTTAAGAAATCGTAGAGTTTGGGTACACCTTGGAACTTGTAATTTTTCTCTTGATAGTCTTTGTCATACTTCTCCATGAACGGGAGAGAATACCAAGACCCAGATTTATCAACAACATCAAAAGATTCTGCTAAATCAATGATCTCTTGCACGGCATCGAGACCTTCGTTGTATCTAAAGTAACTGGTGGCTTCAGTGCCACTAGCACCCAAAGAAGATGTCGCAATTTGCCAAAGGATAATCTGGCCGATCTTTTGACCGTCTACCATCCAAGGATCACTCTTTTTAACAGTTATCGCAGTATCAGCTTGATACTGAATTTTGATACCACCATCAGCAATATGCTTTTTGCCATAACCACTGGTGTTGGTAATCAAGTGACCAATTAAAACGACAATAGCTCTAGTTCTAGGAATAACCTGACCCATTCTCTTAGTAAAATCAGAGAGAATTTTAGGCAATCCGGGTCGTCGCTCACCGTCAACCATCTCATCCAAGTCTCTGGACGGGATTAGACTTGACATTGAGTCAACGATAACTACTGCTTCTTGGTATTCTTTTTCTTGGAGTAGTTTTTCTAGTAAACTAAGGAACTCTTCAGCACTTAGGATCTTGTCTTCAGGAGACCTGATCACCTTTATGGCATCTATGTCAAGACCATCAATACCATCTAAGTTATGGCTTTTAAGTCTTCCTTCAGCATCTAGATAAATTACTTTTCTGCCTTCTTTTTGGGCGTTTGCTGCTAGGTGCAGCATGGAACTCGTCTTACCAGTCTTTGGAAGACCTGTCACAGTGACCCACGAACCCTCTTGGACACCACCATTAAGAGCAAAGTCTAACGCTGGACTAATCTTTAACGTCTTTAAGTTCTTCTTTTCTTCGTACACTTCTCTACCTGTCACTACGCACTTTCCCATATTCTTAAGTAACTTCTTAAATTCAGACTGCTTCTTATCTTTTTCTTTACTCATAAAAACTTCTTGCCTTTAATCTAATTCTGAGAATAAATTCTTTTTGCCTAATGGCTTTCTGGTTGTCCTAACACTCTCATCTGATTTTTCAATAATAGTGTTATCAATTTCCTTTTGATATTTCTCAATAATTGGTACGAGTTTCTTGTTACGAAATGAAAGAATATATTTAGCGTCTTTAGAATCAATAGCTTTTGATATTGCCAGCATAGAATATTTTTGGAGCAATTTATTCGCAGCTACTATTTGCCCTGTGTACTGTCCTTTGTACTTAGGGAGATTCCAAAACTTATCTGGTAGTTTGCCTTCATTGTTAACAATAGCTCTTTTTTGAAATATTTTTTCACAAAGCCGATTGCCGTCAGTTATCTTTGGTTCTTCTTTTTCAGAAAAAGCATCAAACTGGCTATCGTATTTTTTTGACTGCATTGTTATAGTACTTACTTTTCAAACCTGCGCCACGGGATGCATCACCCTGTTGTGATGCTGCCTCGGTCATAATAACCACACCATAATCTTCTTTTTTTATCATAAAGTCATCTGTCGTCGTTGGTTTCTCTTTTTGTTCTTCTTCTTTTTTCTGCTCCCTTTTCATCTTCTTCTGATATCGATCTATTACAGCCTCTGGTATACCAAGCTCTATCGCTAGACTTTTGGCATCTGAATCTGGATGATGGTCTATATAAAACTTTTCTAACTTGGTCATCCTATGTCTAGTTGCAGCTTTCTTCTTAGCCATATTGCTTTCTCCTAGCGATTGTCAAAAATCTTTGTTCTCTAGTTTTTAGGTATTTCAAATAAGAGTGGAAAGATTCTTCAGTCACTTTCTTGAATGACATTTCTCTTATTTTTCTTCTTGAGCAGTCTTCGCCCCAAGGATCGATAAGAACATTCATTTTGCAAAGTATGAAATGACTTATCGTGTTGATTTGGTCTGAGACTTTTTCTATCTTTTTAGCAAAGCAATGCTCATTGTCTACACATTCTTTACCTTTGTCATTATAAAATATTTCATTATACTGGATCGGTCTAAAAAACTCATCCATTGTCAATATACCTCTGCTTTTGGGATTCGCTCATTTTTCCTATTTGCTTAACTTCTTCATTATATCTCTTTAAGCCAGCATCCGTTTCTTCTTTTGTTTTCGCTCTCTTGTCCTGCAACTCATAATGTCCCATTTTTTTTGTATTTTGTTCGGCAAGCTGACCTAGAGTCGTCGCCTCACCTCTGGTGAATACATGAATACCACCAAAAAGTATTCTGTCAAGGGTCATTTTGGAGCATTTTGGACATTTTTTCTTTGGTGTGTCATTTATGCTTTGTGTAACATCTTTCCACAAAAATCCACAGTGATTACACCCGTAGTCATAAGTTGGCATCTACGGACCTCGGTATAAAATAGTCGTGCATATATAAAAATAACCATATTTGAAAAAGGAAAACACCTACTGTCACCCTATGTGCTCTTATTCTACCGTCTCTTTTTGATAGTAAAAACCAGTTTTGTAAAAACCCCAAAACCAAAACAGTGCCAGCAACTTTTAACCCCATAAATAGTGATATATCATCCGCATCATATTTTATTAACATCCTACCGAATGGATTTTCTTCCATCTGTGGAAGCATTTCTCTCCATTTTATCGCATAGTATACATCAATTGCAGATATAAATCCAATTAAATACCATACGATATTGAAAGTCCAAACTATATAGGATGTTCCTCCTTTTTTACTAGTTCGCATTCTACAACCCTAACGCTATCGAATGATAGTCTTTTATTTTTGGGTAGTTTTTTGTTTTTATTTTTTATATAGTTTTTAGCAGCAGTTTTTGCTGTTCCCAGTGTTTTATAACACCAAGTTCCTCGATAAGTTCTTATAGGATTATCTTGGTCGTCTCGAATAAGATAAATCTTGTTCATCTTCTAGTGCCACCAGAATACAACTGATTATTGAATTACGTTGTATATCATTGTGGTTAAATTCGCAAATACCAACACCCTTTATATCATTCAATTTGTTTATACATATTCTTAAACCACTACCATCTTTTAAGTCAGTTTGTTTGATATCACCATTTATAATTACTTTACTATTTTCTCCAATTCTGGTGATGAACATTTTTATCTGATCTAAAGTACAATTTTGAGCCTCGTCTAAAATCATATACGAGTTGTGAAAACTAGCACCCCTCATTAATTCAAGTGGCTCAAACTTTATTATATCCTCTTCAATCAGTCTGTTGAATCTTTTATTGCCCAAAAAGAATTTTAAATTCTCTTCCATAGGTTTGAGATAGGGCTTTACTTTGTCATCAACCTCGCCGGGAACAGCACCTAAATTCTTTCCTGCACAAACCAGTGGTCTAGTCACAATAATCTGAGATGTTTTATCGTGATTTAGATGTTCTGCCGCGATTCCTGCCGCCACAAAACTTTTGCCAGTTCCACTAGGACCAAAACAAAATGTTATATCATTCTCTACAATTGAGAGAATGTAAGCCTTTTGGTTCTTAGTTTTTGCCCTTAGTGATTTTACCTTGTCTCCTTCAAAAAAGTCCTCTTGACTTCTTTTTTCTTTTCGCATATTATTTACCTGATGAACCAAAACCTGATGAACCACGATCTGTATCGTCTAGTTCCTCAGTCTCCACCAGATCGAAGTGCGGCACTTTCTGGAAGAGAATCTGCGCAATCCTGTCACCTTTACTTATAAAGTAAATATTGTCTGTCGAATGAACTACATTATTATGATACTTAGTGTCCAAACCTGCGCCAAAAGAACGGCTATTGGATAAAGCTACTTTTACCTCCCCTCGATAACTGGAATCTACTACTCCTGCGTGACGGTGAATTCCTTTACTACCAAGTCCAGATCTGTCCCAGATTAGCCCTGCGTAACCATCTGGTATAGCAAAAGCAATACTAGTGCTTATAAGCACAGTATCTTCTGGGTAAATTGCTTTATCTTCATCTGCATATAAGTCATATCCAGCATCAGTTTTTCTAGATTTCGTTGGGACAATTGCTGTATCAGTTAGTTTTTTTACTTTAATTTCCATTTTTACTATCCTTCTCAGTTTTGTAAAATCCGTAGGCAAAAATTCCGCTTGTTAGCGACTGTATCAATAGGTAATAAAGTACTACTGATCCATGAAATATAAAAAATAGTGCAGTCCAAAATGCTAAAGATGTAATTATTAGGTTGGATAACTTCATAGTTTTGTTACTTCACAGTATCCACCAGCACATGCCGATTCGCCTTCGAAATTAGTTACATCATTTTCCTCGATAACATTTTTAAAATCAACATCTACATATTCTCTTTTGAGTTCCGTCCACAATTTATAATTGTAGACATCCTTCATGCAATAAGTTAGGTTTTTAACTTCTGAGTTAAAGTATTTATCAGAAAATTTCTTACATCTTTTGATCCATTCATGCTTGGCTTCACCCTTGGGTTTAGCCCCAATACCAAGTAATGAATCACAAGCTGCCCAGAGATTATCTTCCCAAAGTTTCAGGGCAACTTCAATAAGTCCACTGACAAACATTGCACCATCCCCATAATGACTTACCACTTTACTAGGCAGGTAGACAGCCGTAAACGGTGCTTGTGGGTAATCTTTGTCTCCAGTAACTGGCAAAAGAGATATGCCGCAGAACCATTTTCTATTTTCATAGATAAAATCTTCTACATCACCCCATTCTTCAGCAGTTACATTAATTGTATTGCTAACATTATGTACCAGCCAAGGTTGAGTACATAGATTTTTATTAGTGCCACCAATGACCCAATTCTGCTGCGTAGATTTCACAGATTTAAGTAGATCAATAGCACTGATTTGATTCTTGGTTTTTGATCCGTCTGGAACTTCGATACAGAATGAAATCACATCATCTGTGTCATTCGCAGACCAGACAGATTCTTCGCAGGCACGAGGATTGATAGACTGGAAGTACTTGTAGATGTCTTCCATCTTGTTTGCCTGAACTCGCCTGATATACCGTTTAGCGTGATGTGGGTGAATTCCAGAGGAAGTACCCAAGATGCAACTCGCCGTCCCTTCTGGCTTGACACAGGTGCATCTGGCGGCTTGGTTGATGGCGATCTTCTTGGCTATCTCTTTGTTAACTTGTTTTACAATTTTCGCCGCTTCTTTTTGGATGCTTGGTGATAGACAGATTTCATGCTGCTCCATGATACCGGTCATCGAAACACCAATAAGTGCTTCTCTATCAATAATCGCCCTGCTGGTTTCTTCTAGATAACCAACATCTGTAAAACCAGCTTGTAAAGTGCCAATAATGGTCGCTGCTCTAGCGGCTTCGAAAAATTCTTCTTCAGTCTTTACTTTTGAACAATTGATAGTAGATAGATTGCACGCCTGCCAACCAGACTTGCCAGTCTCTTCACAGACGGGCCAGAACGAAATCTCTACACATGGGTTGACAAGAAGTTCTGTACTGTCAGACCAAACAAAACCTGGCTCACCAAATTCTTTGACAGATTGCATAAGTTCTGAGAATTGCTCTTTTGTAGTCTCGTCACGGACCAATAAAGCTGAGTTATTTGATCGGCCTCGCTGTGGATTCTCTACAAACCAGTTACCGGTTTTAGCCTGTGCCATTTCCTTGTCATCAGGAGAGAACACTGCAATCGTTGCAGACCTTCTAACCCCGCCAGAAATAACAGCGTCAGCACTGTGCATTACAATATCATAACAATTAATTGGACTTAATCTTCTACCGCTCTTGATTACAGAATCCAGAAGTTCTCTAATTTTAGTTAATGTGTTTTTTAGAGGTTCTGGACCGGGAGCTTTACCTCCGTGAGATAGTGGCGTTCCCGCTTCTCTAATAAGAGAATAATCAAAAGAGATGTTCTTACCTAGATACTCTTCTGCGGCATGAACATTGTCATCCCAATGTGGCGTTTTGATATTAAAATACGATCCAACCAGAACACCAATAGCGTCAGACCAACCCTCGATAGAATCTTGGATCATCCATTTTCTACTACCGCCCTTTTCTTTTACTAGCGTTGGTAGATTTTTGACATGGTGCTTCTGTACTGAAAAGCCTGTGCCACAGCCACACAGTAGTAGGTACATGCACTCTTGAAAAAATCGAGGTCTGTCGCAAAAGCTCGATATACAGTTGAACATCCTCATGTTGTGTTTGAGGATAGGTGATCCGCCAAACTGCAAAGCTCGCTGTGAACCTAATGCACGACGCTTTCGCATCATTTCATAAGCCCACTCAATATCTTCATGAACATCTGGAAAATCAGCATACTTTTCCAGCATCATTTTCTTAACGCGATCTACAGTTTCAGACCAAGTTTCTCTTCTCTTTTTATCATTTAAATGTCTTGCATATTTTGAAACAAAGGTGTAGTCTTGTAGAGCTTTGATCGACATTTTTACCCTAAGTAAGAAAAGTACTTTTTATTACCTTGTGCAAATTGCACGAATTTATCCATATCAAAATCAACATAAGAAATTTTCAGTCCGCTTCTTAGTAGAAGCTGCAATACTTGTTCTTCTTCTTCTGAATAGTTTTTAACTGAGGGCGGTACATTTTCAAAACTCATGCAATCTTTTGGTATGTACCATTCTCTAATATTATTTTGCCATAGTAACTTAGAACAGTTAAGACATGGCATCCTAGTGCAATATAGAGAAGCACTACTAGGTTTTATTACTAAATTAGATAGTGCATTCGCCTCGGCATGGACGACGTACTTGTATTTTCCGGGCCGAGTCGTGTCAAGACCATTTTCCTCGATTCCTGAACAAAATCCATTGTATCCTCTGGAGATTTCTTTTTTCTCAGAGTCTACCAAAATGGCACCAACTTTTGACTGGGTATCGTGACTACGAAACGACGCCAGAAAAGCTGATGCCATAAAATATTCATGCCAACTTGGTCGCATTTATCTTCCTATCGATAGAGCCATGATTTTATACTGTTCTGTATAATCAATGCCTTTGTGTATTAACTTTCTTGAGTTATACTTTTTAATAAAATCTTTCTCTTCGTCGTTTAAATGCTCACCTTTTGCGACTCTAGATAAATTCTGTGTAGCAAACTTGAAAGCAATGCCTGTGAGAGGATCTTTTAAAATTCCTATAATCGTTCCTAAAGACCCCCCAATACCCATAGATATTAAGAGGGATGCCATGACTTACTCCTGTGGTGTGGGTTTTGGTTCTTGCTTTTTGGGCTTCTCTTCAGATTTTAGTCCGAGTTTTTTCATAGCTCTATTAGCAAGAAAACCTCTAATTCCACCACTCGCGTGACTAGCACCTATTAAAGCTAATAGTGCGGCAATCACTCTTTGGAAAATTGTCCTCTCTTCTTCATCTTCGTCTTGAGATTTTTTGAGTTCCTCGATGGCTGGTCCCAGGTTTTTAATAACTGTTCCGGTAATCTCGTCTTTTGATGGAACGACAATACCAGCAACATTACCCTTGAGGTCGCCAAGGTCTGCTTTGATCTCAGAGACAATGGCGTCTTTAAGGGACACTTCTTTTTCTTCTGGAGTCTGGTCTGCTACTGTCAGAGACTCTGTAATAGCAACATATGACCCTTTATGAATTCTCTCAAAGACAATCTCAACGGGAGTACCCTCTGGGATTTTATCTTTGACAGATCTTTCTACTTTACCAGCAATCAGTGATTTAAGTCCAAGACTTTGTTTCTTAACAAGGACTATGATATAGAACGGACTTGGATCAACTCCAGCAGCCTGAGTAAATGAAGCATACCTATTCGGTTGTGTTCTTTCATCAACAAAGAATAGATTCGCTTTGCCTTCAAATACCTCAGCATTAGCTCTTTGCAACGGGCCTTTGATGGCTTTAAGAGCAATCGTAGCAACCTTGTTTCTGACGTAACCTAGATCATTTTTCTTGGCTGCTACTATTATTGATACGTTCTCCCAATCAATCACCTCTTCTGTTGGTGCTGGTGGTGCGTCTTCATCTGGTGGTGGCGGTGCAGATAGCGGGTCGCCTATTTCAGCACCATCTTCAGATGGTGGTGTTGGGACACTTGGAGCAGGTGGTGATGGCGGAAGTGGTGGTTGTTCTGGCACAATTTCACCACCAGGACCATTACCAAACAGCAAGACACCAATACTTCTAAAACCTTGGACTATAAAGCCAAGTAGTGAGAGTCTTCTACCAGAAGAATAACCAGTCTGATATTTACTTGTGCCTCTCGCCCAGACTGTTGGTAGTCCGGGAACATTGGTTCCAGTTTTTGATCTAAACTCTTGAGCTAATTTAGGATCGGACCAACCGGATTGTGTATTTTTAACTTTTATTACATTCAGCCCTTTTTCATTAAAATATGAAACAGGCATTTCTTTTTCTAGGACTTTGCATGAGGGGCACCAATCAGCAGTGAATATAACAACGTCAGCTTTATATTTCGCTTTTGGTAATTCTCTTTTGACCCCCTTTGATTTTTTTGCTTCATCTAATGCTTGCTTGGTTATTCCCCATCCGCCAAAATATGAATTATTGCTTGTTAATTCAGTATCGACAGCTTGGGCAACACCAACAATTTCATCTTTTTCATTTACTAGTGGACCGCCAGAATTACCGGGGGAGATTCTCATTTTGACATAGTTTACATCTACTCCATTTCCACCAGAAACTTTTCCATAAGTTACTGCATAATTTCCACCAGGATATCCTACAGTATGTACTAATTCGCCTATCTCTGGAGCACCTTTGGCCATTTTAAATGATTTATATGGTTTATCACCATCAGATGGTAGAAAATAAACAATTGGACCATCGGCATATTTTGTTACGTATATTAACTTTGCTTCGATTTTCTTATTGGGGTCTTTTTTACTTTTAAAGGTAATAGTATTACCCAACCCATTAAGGCAGTGCTTCGCAGTGAACAGGTAATTGCCGTCCACCATAAAACCAGTACATCCACCTAGATTTAATACTCTAGTGTCAGTCTTAATTGTTTGTTGTGTTTGTGCATGTGCTTGCGATGCTAGTGATAGAGCCATCACTAGAGATATTAGAGTTCTCATTTTCTGTTCCCTTTTAGAGGTGTTACCTTCCGTCTATTGTAAATAGATACTGTAGTATCGGGCTTCTTGCTAAATCAGCAGGAGAAACCCTATCGTCGGCAAGGTAAGGAACAGGGTCCATAAAGTTCCGTCTCAAAGCGACAGTAACGGCAGTGGAGCACACTTTCGCTTTTGCTACTTCGTCGTCATTAATATTTTGTTGAAAAAGACGAGCACCCGGAATGAATCTTAAAAACATCTTCCATATGTTTGACCAACCGTAGGGTTGACCCGTCCATCTTATTATATCCTCAGTCATGGCCGAGGCTGTTTCTTCTGTGTAATTTTTTTCAATTAATTTAGTATTTCCTTCTGCATCCATTTCTTCATATGATATGGATTTGACAGGTCTAAACACATCAATATTAAGGGGTGAATTATCAACTTGACTTTTCAGAGAAACTGACCTACCCCCCATAAATTCTCTAAACTCTACACATTCTAGAACATCTCCATCTTTATGAGCTAGAGCAACATGACTATGAACACCGCCAGTATATCGTTTAATTAAAAACCCAATAGTACCAGAACCACGAAACAAAAGAATATCACCTTCTTTAATTAATTCCTTAGCCTGGTCATATTTAATTGGATTCATCTAATTCTCCAGCTTTTTCTCTATACGTTCTAATATATCAGCTATACGTGTTTGGTCATTTACAATCCTCTGCATTACATCCTTCATGTCCTTTTGCGTTTCCGCCCAGCTTCTGGGTACGTAAACTAGCGGCACACCATCATTGTCTTTTTCAGTATGAATACCATAGATGTAAGAAAGTTTCATTCTTTCATCTTCAGATAAAGCTGATTTTTCAGGCATGAATTTCAGTAGTAGAATTTCACAAATTTTACCAAATGAAATAACAACAAAGCCTAAAAGTGCCAATGTTGGAATTTGTACAATATCCATAGTAATACCACCGTATTAAAAATAGCCCCGCAGAGTTTCCCCTGCGGGACTTAAAAAATTAATTAGCCACCAGTACGTTCAGAGTATTCACCTGTATTTGGAACAAGTGCTCCATACATAAAGGCGAGTTCACCAGGAACGGCCTGTGTACCAACAGCATCATCAACTGTTGTAGCACTACCAGTGTCTCCGTCTGAGTAATCGGCAGCATTCATCGGATCTGGAGTTCCAGAACCCCAAGGAGTTCTCTGTGCGGAAACTCCAAGATATTCAAACGACCCATCTCTCCAAGCAGTGCTGGTTTTAGCACCAATTGGAGTTAGCGAGCTACGCTCATTATGTGTAGAGCTATCATTACCATTCAACACCAATGCTGTACTAGCAGTGTTGTTGATGTTGTTATTGGCTTGATTACCAATAAGAATGAAAGCCGATTGATCATAAGCAAAAGTACCAGTAGCAGCCAAGGCTGTTTGTACAATATCAGTATCTTTAGGAGCAGTTCTCCTATCGACACCATCAGTACCTTGTGTCTTAAGATCAAAAACTTCTGTGACCGGTTGACCGTCAGTCGTGTCTGTAGCACTAGTGACACCAATAACGACACCACCAATTTTCTGCTCTGTGAAAGCACCACCAACAGTATTACGCTTATACGTTGAAGGAATAGTCATATTTTATTCTCCATGACTTGCCTCCAGTCCTATATTTTCCCAAGATTGTAATATTCCAGTTCCTATCTTATACTACACCATTTTTGTGATCATCTGATGTAATAACGATGGAATTCTTGTGATTCCTAAAATCCTTCAATTTTAATTCAAATTCTTTATCGTCATCCTCATTGGTGGCGATATAGTCAATAAAACCATCACCAGAGCAGAATACTGCCCATCTTTTAAATTCCATTAGTTGTGTTTTAAGAACTTCAATAACTTCTGAATCTTCCATTGTGTTAATTGAAGCCGATTCCCCACCTATAATATCTTGTATATCCTGTCTAACATCCCTAAAGTTGAATAACTGGGCGATTCCTATAAAGAAGCGGTATCTGGACATTATTTTAAATGCCTCGACCCCAGGAACTTCTTCCATTTGCGTGGCAATTTCATGTGTGAGATCAAAATTTGTATGCCCTATCCAACAGTCAAACATTTTAGAAGGTCGTAAGGGGTCATCTATAGAGAATGTTCCTAGCGGCGTTCTCATCTTGGGTGCGGGAAGAATTGGACCAAAACTTAATTGAGATATTAGATCGTCATCAATTTCACCATCTGGAAAAAACATATCTTCTTTTTCATCAATTAGATCTAATTGAGGCAGGTCAATATCGTCCCACTTTTCCCATGCGATTTTATTGGTCATGACCTACTCCCTTTAAATACTGAATTCTGACGCCGATATGGCGGGTTTCTGTTTTTCTGAATTCAAATTATTAGAAGCATCAGCCAATAATCTAGTCATAAAAATATTCTTCACTTCTTCATCGTCGATTTCCTCAAAAATTAAATCAATCACATATTCTGTTATAGATCCTGAGAACACTAAAGCTAGTATACCTAGGAATTCATCCATATCAGTTATATTAAATTTACATTTTAGATCCTCTCCGTCCTTATCTACGAAAAAAGTTATATAATTTTTTTCATCAACCGTTTCTTCTTCCAAGATAGTTTTTAATCCATCGAATATACTAATCTTCTTTCTCCGATTCTAGTTCATTGATTCTATTAAGGAGTATATCAATCCTTTCGTCCTGTTGATTGACCTCTTCTTTTATAACATGCTCCTCAGAGTTCATAGAATCTAGAACAGTATTGCCACCAACGCTTCCACCCATAACTAAAGCAACTCCTGCTATTAGTGTTTTAGGGTTTAGCATTTTCAGCATCTTTTTTGTACTCTCCACTTCGTCAACAAGATCTTCCACAGAAGTTAATCTTGCTTTCATTTCAGAAGTTTTTGCTTTTAATTCGTCTAATTGAACAGAGATTTTAGTCAACTCATCCTTAGATGACTCGTTCTTCTCTATTCTCTCTTGTAAGTTCCTGCAAAATGTTTGCAACTTTCCAATGTTTACGGCTAGATTTACCGGATCATTTGAATCACCGGACCAGCCTAAAGTAGAGCCACTCATATGACACACCTTTGAAAAGGGGTTAGGTATGTCCTAAAAATTAATCCTTCTTTTTGTCTTTACTTGCAGATTTTTCATTACTGATTGGTGGTGCAATAATTTTTTCTTCAACTGGTTTAGCTGGTTTGCAGTTTTTTGCACACCAATCTTCTAGGTCTTTAGGGGTTGGTCCAGGAAACCATTCATCATTGACTTGATGCGCAGGAACTCTATCGTTAAACCCCATCTTAAAACATTTTTCTTTAATTCCTTGTAGTGTTGGTTCTTTTAGGTTTTTACATTTTTTGCACAACATAACTCTACCCCGTGTAATCAGTTACGGACTTTTTAGCTTCCCACATTTTACACGACCAGTATCTAGCCTTGTATTTTGGTCCTGGGTTGTCACAGTTGTGACGCGCTCTAAAACTTTTCCGTCTCTCAGGGTCATCCCTCTTGATTTCCATGTTTGGATCACCAAAATTAACCTTGACTACGTTACCTTTTTCATTCTTTACATATACTGAAAACTTTTTAGGTCCGTCTTTTGTTCTAAAAGGTTTGTTGAGTTGTACTTTTCTGCCTTGGTATTCCGCAGCCTCACTCTTTTCGCCAACATCAATATATTCAGATCTTGCTTTTTTGACAAAAACAAGTGTTCTACCATTCTTTTTATACAGACCTCTTCTTGAGTAGTGATATAGTTCACCACTTTGAGGATCTTCATAAACAAAGACTGCTGCGTTTGACTCATCTTCATCTACTTTTTTTTTATAGTGATATGGTGCTTTAGTACTATGCTTGTCATACCAAGCTTGGAACTCTTCCATATTTTTACCAGGCATGTACATGGTTTTACCATCACCAGTTTTATGTTCATGCACATCTTTGAGTCCAATTTTTTTAGCCATTTTCATAGCTTCGTCTTTGGAATCAAAAACATAATCATTCATGGGTCCAGCATCATGCGCTTTTCCAGCTTGCATACAAACGGCTAGTCTTTGTTCATAACCATATTCGTCACGCATTTTGGAATCGGACATGCATCGTGACATGAAATCAGATTGTTCTTCGCCTTCGCGTTTTTTGGGTATTGGCATTTCTTCCGCCTTTGAAGATCTTTTGTGACTTTTTGGTAATAAATCGTTGTCTTGTTTATAGTTAGGATTAGAAGGTCTACCATTTCTCATTAGATACAGGAACGCCTTCACTCTAGCAATGGCCCAACCATGACGACTCATTTTAGGTGCGTGACTTGTAGAAAATGCACCAGCACCACGACGGTAAACTGCTTTCAACATACCAAGACTTGCTTTTGGCCCCTTGCCTTTAGCATTGTGATCACTTACCATTTTCTTTAACTGGTCAGTAACCTTTTTACTAAAGGTGATCTTAGTATTTGGTTTTTCCGCACTTTTCTTAGGGTTCTTTTTAGAACCTTTTTTCTGATCCTTTTTAGGTGCAGGAGTTTTTCTAGGATCGTTCTTCTTTGGTTTGCCGTATTGTAGTGATTCTGATTCGTTCATAGTATTTTTTCTAATACCTTGACTGTTTAATGTTGGTTCTTATGGTCATCATTCACATCCTTACCCTACAATGGCCATTTTCCCAAAGCGGCCCGCATACGAACCTCTGGTTATCACTACTTCATCGGTATAGCCCACATCTTGAAGATCATCCATCGTGAACAAAGTCATTGTTCTATCATTTCCGGAGGAAGTGAATCGATGAATCTGCCTTGTAGCGGGGCCAGAAGCCACGTCCTGAAGAGAATTATCGTTCCCTTCTGAACAGAAGTAGAGTATCAAACAATTATTCTTAGTCAAAGTTAACGGCGTGAAGGTGTAATTAAAAGTACCAATCGTTCCGGCATCCGTGGCATGGACTGGGGATGCTGCAACGTCTTGGATTGTAATAACGCTCACCTCGGTAGCGTCTGCTATTGTGTAACTGGAAGGTTCGGAAGAAGCTACTTTGTAGAAAACTGCATACGGCCTGTTGGTGCCCATTGAGCCGTTAAACAAGGTCGAAAAGCCTGCTGGAGCCGTGATCGTGTTCCCTCCGGAGTTGAAACTGTCCATCGCCATAATGATGACCAAATCACCATCAACTGTACCTGTTGGTAAATTAGTAGTATCTGTTGTACTACGAATAGACGGCAGACTTGACTCTCCACCGCCACCAGACGCTGTAGCATCACCAGAGTAATATGTAGAGTCATCAAATCTAGTATCTAAGATACCACTGATTGACCCAATCCCCGTATTATCATTGATTTTTTGTGCTAGTCTATTTTTCGTAGTGTTAGATAGTGGTGTCGCTGTAGTAATACATGCTCCATTAACGAAGTCTTTATCACTAATCACTTTTTGTAAAACGTCAGCCATTATATTCTTTCTAATACCTTGACTATTTTTTCTGCTGATTTAGCCCAAGTAAATTCCTTCGCCGTTTTGATCCCTTCTTCGTTTTGTCCTAACTTACCTTCCTGTTTGAGTTTATGAATATTTTTCATATACTCTGCAAGTTGATCTATGTGTTTATCCTCAATGGAATACCAATCCCCCTGTCCGTTGAAAAATTGTCCATCGAATGCCGTTTCCATATTTTCTAAATCAATTAACATACAGTTGTCTGAATTACAGAATTCTGTATGTGCAGTAACATTTGTTGCTATAACATGTTTTCCACAAGACATCATCTCAAGTAACTCTAAATTCCAGCCTTCCGCCCTCGCGGGAAAGACCCCACAATCCATGTCCTTCATTGTATTATACACCCCTAATTGGTCCTCTTGCCGTTTTATAAACGCAACCTTAGAACCAACTTCGGTATTTGCATAAAATTGCATCCATTCCTGTTGCTGATGTGGTTTTAAGAAAACATTCTCACAGGACATAAATAATTGTACATCATCATCTTGAGTGAAAGCCCTGTTGAAGGCTTCAATTAGTACATCATGACCTTTGCGCAGTTCCCATTTTCCATAATTTACAAATCTTGTGGGTCCACTATCTACGCTTTCCTCTTTAAAAGTTTCTCTATCTACACCTAGTGGTATAACATGAACCGTATCTTCTTTTCTATCTATCTCTTTTAGTATTATAGACTTAGCCCATTCTGAGCATACTAATAAATGGTCAGGGTAAGATAGATTGTGTTTTTCTACATCTGTAAATTTATCTAATTCAAATATTGGAAACCCTATTTTTGGACCTCTACCCGTAAAATCGTTTAGGTCAAACTGATGCCAAATTTTAAGGGATGGGGCATCATGGTGAAATTCATGATTAAATTTGGATGCATCTTGTGCGATGTAGTGGAATCTTTCTTCCGCAGAAAAACCTCTTATACATCTAACTTTAACATCAATAAGTTTTTTAAGTTCTTCATAAATAAAACAACCCACATAACCGTAGGACATACAGTTAAGTGGGGCTATCATATTAAGTTTCATCATTTGTATTCCGGTATAACGCCTAGCTCAGAGAGGTGCAAGCAGACAACAAGCATTACATCACTTGGACTGTCAGTGATCTTACCATCAAGTTCTACTTCATTAAATGGGCACTTTTCATAAACAGATAGTGCAACCTCAAAAGCATCAGTTAAGAACTTTTCATTTTCAGTTTTATCGAAATTTCTTAAGTGACCTATGAAATGAACAGCGTCAGATTGTGTCTGAGCACTATCATAAAATTCTGTTACTTTAGTAAGATTCGCTTCGTGAGGCTGAACCATGAATATAGTCCATGTCTAAAAATCTCCACCTATTCATATGTTCAACCTGTTCACTATTGTTGATAAAATAAAGGTAGTTTTGTAAATCTTCCCAATTTGAAAACATCATTTCATGCGGCATGACGCCAAATAACCAGTTTGGTAAATTCTCTTTGCCTTGCTTACACATGGTAAGTACTGGTTTTTTCTGATTTACCGCAAGAAACGCTTCATTGTATGATCCCGTCATATGAATGTCGAGATCGACATAGAGAATTAAGAAGTGTGCTATATCTACCATTCTTAAGTCAATGGCACAAATAGGCTTCATCAACTCTCTAACTTGATTATATCTGCCTTCACTCTTTAATAGGTCAATATTTTCTTTAGTTCCTTCATTTTCTGCACCAAAAGCACAGGCTTTATCACAAGGATCTAAGATTCCAACCTGTAAATCTAGTAAAACAGGCTTTAGGTTGTCTCTCCACTCTGTCGCTGATTTCCAGTCGGTCCTGTCCATCGGCCCGCTTAGATAACATAATTGTCCTTTTAACCGACCCATTTGATATACTCCGACATAACTTCTTTTGAAGAATATATGCTCTCGTCTGAGTTAATCCAAAACGGTTCTCTCTCTAAAACAAAACCTCTCTGACTAACTGTAAATGAGGGGGAAATCATTATATCTCTATCAAAACAGATATCTAAAGCTTTCAAGCAAGCGTCAAGGGATGACTTTGCTGAGATAACAGTTTTTATTTCACCAGACTGAACATAATATTTATTCATTCTTCATTCCTTTTTCGGTGGACCACCAGACATCCTGAATGTCTATGGCGTCAAGAATAGTTTGACAATTTTTGCAGGGTTTACTATTTCTAAGTTGGCCATATTTGTTTAACCTAATAACAACCATAGAATAAGAACGATTAAGATGAACCTTACCCCAACATCTTTGGATAGCATCCAGTTCTGCGTGTAAAAAGTTAAACTTCTTAAACTTGTGAACATTGAACTTACTACCAAAGTATAGAGCTTTCGCATCGGGCTTCCGTGGGCGATTCACGCCAATGGAGATAAGCTTATTTCGTTTAAAGATAAAAGCGAAATGATAGCACCTGTAGTTGCCACTGGTGTCATAGTAATCTGGGAATAGATCATTCGCTATCTTCAGGGCTTTCTTCAGGTTCTTTTTCATTGACTATTGGCTCTAGTCTTTCACGGTTCTCATACCGTATTTTTTCAAGCTCGTTCTCTATACGTCTCTCTTCCCTGATTCTCTCGCGTTTTTTTTGTAGTTTGACTTTAACGCGATCACGTCTCTTTTTCAGCTTCTGCTCTTTTTTTCTTTTCATTCTTTAGGTTCCAAGTGTGTTGATGTGAACACTTTATATTTAGTTTTCTAAGGTGATACCTTACCATTCTTGCATTTGTTTTAAATACATAGGAATCGTTCCAGAGGGACGAAATATCTAATGGCGTCATGGTCGTATGGTGTTCCCGTAAGAGATTCTCATACGTCTCCATCAAATACTCTGGAATTTTTCTTGAGCATGTGGACTTTTTTACCATCCCCAATCTTTTTAATTTTTGTTGAACAGAAGATTCTGTTCTTTTTAGCTTCTTAGCTATGACTGATCTTTTCAAACCTTTGGCAACTAATCTTTTTAATTTTTTAGTTTCTGAGTCTTTCCATTTTGGTCTCGGCACTCCATCACCAATAAGCCCAAGCCTAGCTGCTTTATTTCTAATTGCATGGTGAGACTTATTTGCTATTTTGAGATTATTATAATCCCCATTTTTATTCAGATGGTTTTTTAGCTCAAGGATCTCACTTTCTGTCCAATCATCAGGGTGTCGAAATCTAGGTAGCTTCACACCCTTTTTGCAGTAATGGTGCTTCATGTGATATACTTGTTGTGTGGTCTTACCTATTGATTGCGCAAATTCTTTAACAGTGAGACCAGCATCAATAGCTTCACGCATCTTCTTCAGGAAGTCTTTCATCGAAGTCCTCAATTAATCCTTCAAGTTCATCACAGAATTCTTTAAGTTCCTGCGGTGTTAATTCTTTTCCGTTTTCTGCGAACAAATTTCGCATTTCCGCAGGGTTATCCCTGTACTCTTCAATCGCTTTCTTAAGCGTCTCTCTATTGTTATAAAAATATGAAAGAGCTATAATCTTCTGCATTTCATTCATTTTGAACACTCTTGCTAATGATGGCGTTCTCTAGTCTTTCAATTCTTTTTTCAATATCGTAGATACCAAGAATTTCTTTTTGAATATAGAGACCTAAATAAAACAGACACACAAACATTCCAATGATAACAAACCAGCCCATTAAAGTTCCGGCATACCAAGCTGCGCTATTTTTCTTTTTTTCGCTCATTGGTTTTTTTCTGACTTTCTTGCAATTGTTTTAATCTGGACAACTGATCGTGGGGAATTTCTATTGGCTTTGGGTCTGGTTTTTCTGACATTCTCTAACTTCCCTTTTAATAGCATTCATTGATAATGAAAGATTTTCCATTAGATTGTCTCCTTCAATACCAGATCCATCAAACTCCCACCAATCGAGAACTTTTTCGATGTTTTCAAAATGCTGCTCAAAAAGTTCATTCTTAAACATTTTACACCTAAACCTCTTCTTTAATAATACTAGAGTTTTTCCACGCCTGAATAGTTTGTTTAAACGGGTTGCCGGAAATAGACATAACCTGTTCTAACATTATATCCGCGATCTGACGAATCTCAAGCTGCGCTTCTGGACTTCTCCGAAGTTTCAGGAAATTAGCAAAGGACCGCATGTTAAACATTACATCAGCTTGAATCTGACTGTTGTATGTTTTGAAGAATCTGGCTGACTCTTTGGCTCGCTTGCGCCCCAAGACTGGTTCAAGGTCTGCTATACATTGATGGTATAACTTATTTCCTTTTATGGTATATTCTGCTAATCTTTCTGTCCACGTTTCAACACCGTGACCAGTTCTTAATGTATCACCCCAGTCATCTGGAATGTAATACTTATCTTCCTTCAGTTCCTTATACCTAGCAGATTCCGCATTAAGGCTGCTCATCCTATGCTTTAAAAGATGTATATGACTAGCGATGTCGGTATCAACCAGAAAGTGGACAGTTGCCTTCTCGAATGGGGTTTCATGCCCCTGACTCCAGAGCATGTTGATTAACTTACCAATCCGCTCTCGCTTCCCGTCAGTGAGTTCACGCGAGGTTGAGGTCCAAGCTGAACAGGCAATCGTCTCGTCGGAACCGTAGTGTCCAAGTAATTCAACGGTGTTACTCACAGTCAACGCCTCCGTGCCAAATTTCTTTTAAATCTTCAGAGGTGATTTTTGAACGCTGCACTTTGAGCATGTTTTCCAGTTTTTTAATCTGTTGTAAATTGCCAAATGTTAGACTGTCAATTGAGGTCTCGATCTCTCTTAGGTCAGCCATAACCTGCTTGTGCGTTTCTTGTACTTCTACATCAACATCCTCAACTTCGTCAAATTCAAATTCACTGCCTTCACATTCCATGCACAAGTGATTACCTTTTATGTGATTGTCAGTATAATGACTAACCCTGACAAGTAGATCGGTAACATAAGATTGCGACATAGCCACGCCAGAGAGAGACTCGATAATCTCACTATTCTGTTTAACGATATCAACACGTTGTTTGATGACTTTCATTTCCGAAGCACCATACCCAACAAAATACGATCCGACAATCATTATCACACAGGGTATCGCTAATTTTATTGTTTTCATAATCTTCTCCATAAAAAAAGGGCGAGGGTGTTACCCCTCACCCTAAGTTTGCCTCTAAGTGATGATCTGAATCTGGATTGAACCGGATGACAGTGTAAACTTAGACAACAAACTATTCTTTTGTTTCCGTTATCTTAGCCTTTTCTTTATCAATAAGATCCTTGATCTTCTTGTCAAATTCAGGCTCTAGGTTGCTACGCAGTTTAGCTCGCCCCTTGATAATCTCAGCTTTAGTGAGAGTTGAGGACTCGCTGATGTCTTGAGTTTGTTCTCTATCGGTGTATTCTGGATGAATCTCACCGGACTCTCTAAGGGCATCTTCGATACCACTATGATAGCCTTCTTCATAGGAAGATGCGGTCAGAGTCTCAATAGAAAACTCGTTTTGAGCCATGCCGCGATAGTAACCGTCGTGCCACAGTTCATGGTATTCTTCAGTGACTTCTGGGTCTTTGATAGCAACCAAGATACCTTCAGAGCGACCTTGGTTTTTGGCGAGTTCCAAGTCATTGTCATGACCGGTTCTCATCATGCTGTACATGACATCCCGCAACTGGTCATCATTGATTCTGTTTCTTTCTGTAGAAACAGTATTAAGATGTTCCAAATCCTGAATTGTATTATGCTGATGAATCGTAAAGTGAATAAAAAACGAAACAACCAACACAAAAACAACATCCACAAAAATTTGACTTCGGTTCATTTCAAACTTTCTAAATAGTTCTTAAGTAAGGGTACTAAACTTTTGTCGTAATGCTCGACAAATCCTTTTAGAATTATAGACTCAGCTTCAACTCGCTCACTGTAAGACAGTTGTTGGTAGTCTATCTTTTTGCTTAGGATGGACTGGATAGAAGAATAAAGGTTTTCTTCCATTTATTTCTTTCTTGAATGGCAGGGTTATAACTCTGTGACCAAAATCAAGAGCTTTCAAAATCCCCCTTCTTGCTTTTTCTGGAACATTGTATGTCTTCCATGTTCTAACGCAACATGGATGACAGGCACACTTTCCAGTTCTGTAACAGTCACAGAAGCACTGACGATACGTCGTGGTGGCTGTTACTGGATCATATGTTGCTGTTGTTACCGGTGATCGGTAAACCCATGTCTGCGCATTAGCAACACTTGCAAAAACTACAATACTCGCAAAAACCAAAAACCTCATGAGAGTTCTCCACTAAACGTGTTTGAGAAATCTATAGTCTGGGCGGTGATAGAGTAGTCACTAATCTTACGCCCCTCATACTCACGCTGACGCAAACGCAGTCTGCCGGATACATTAACCTGTGTACCCTTCTTTACATACTGATGGCAAATTTCTGATAGATCACCAAAACAGGCGACATCAATGAATAAAGGATTTTCTTTATCACGCCTATGCTTTGACATCATACGGAACACACCAAAGCTTTCTTTGATCTGTTTGAATTCACCAACAACAACGCCACCAAGAGAAATTACGTTATGATCCATTAATCATCTCCACTAGTTCATCAATATCGTTTTTACTTTTACGTTTTTTACGCTTCTTCTTAGGAGGTTCAGGCTCATCCGGTGCATAGTTAAGTTCTATATCCTTAATCGCCCTAACTACCACCGGATCACCTGTCTCAGTATCTTTTATCATTTCCGCTTCATATGAATTAGTTTTGATAAAAGTTGGGCAGTTTAACAATGCAGCGACATCCTGGTCGATGACTTTAGCTTTTGCTTTAGCTTTTGCAATAGTTTCTGCCCGCACTACATATTCAGTATAACAAGTTTGTATTTCTTTTACAAGATAATACTTCACAAATTTTCTCCGTTTCTCTAGGAGTCGATTCCTAGACTACGAAGGATGCGGCCCCGGACTACCTGTGCATTACCGCGATTGGATGTACACAAAACAGAACTTGCAGTACCTTGGCTTAGACCAAGCTGACTAGCAGCGCGTGTTGTACCACGCTTTGTGTTGGCATAAGTACCAAGTCTCTGGGTACGTGCAACTGCTGTTACGGGGTTAAAGGTCTTACCACGGTCTGCACCATTACGTGCTACGCCGACAACACGGTTGCCTTCGTATGACCAGTTGTAAGAGTTAGTGGTCTGTGATAGTGTCTGTAGAAATTGTTCCTGATTCATTCTTAGCTTCCTTTAAAATTTCGTAAAGTCTTAATTTTTGTGCAGGAGTTGTTGTTGGGAATTTCGGCATCTGCACTTCATGCCGGTCAGAGATTGCTTTAGCCAGAAGAATTAAGTGGTGAGACTTCATTGATTCTAAAGCTTTGTGGAGTTCTGGATGAACATCACCAAATAGAGACTCTGTAGCAGCAACATACTCTGATTTTTCTTTAGTTCTCATTAATTATATCCTAACTTCAATCTCGGTAACAACTATTTCCTTCGGAAAGTCTGTTTTTTTGTTCTTTTGTTTTTAAGTCATATTGTTTTCTCCATTTATGCCATTCTTCCAAGTTACCACCCCACAAAGGTTTACCACTGAGACATTCATAGCCTTTTGCCCAGCGTTCAGCATATAGCTGGATTCTTTTTTCTTTTTCTTCATCAAATTTATCTTTGGTATCAAGTTTTAAATCCTTGCCTACGGACCTAAACCTGTTGACATATTTGTCTTTCGGCAAAGTTGGGATAGCGTCCATAACTAGTCCTTTTCAAAAAAGTTAAAGAAGTGCCGAGTTCTGGAATTGAACCAGCTTATTTGATCGCGGAAGCACACAAATCTTGGACCACCAAGTAATCGGCATATCCGGCGAGCCGGAATCGAACCGGCGACCAATGCTTTATAAGAACACTGCTCTTACCACTGAGCTACCGCCGGTTGTAGTGGTAAGCGTCCTGATGATCCCTAGCCGACATGTCTACATGTACGATCACTTAGTAGGGACAGCATAGTCTCCAAAGAGAAAAGATCGAGGCGTCTGGGTGAGTATATGAATCTGGATTGAACCGGATGAACCTGTGAACCTAGATCGCCTCGACCTCTTTATCACATCACTTGGTGTGTGTCAAGAGCAAATCTTGAATATTTTTAAATTCTTTTTTCTTGACCATGTGATTCCAAGGACCATATTTGCCGGTCCTGCGGTTGCGAATCCGTTCTGGCTCTTTACTCTTGACCAATTCCTTGTCAGCCCAGCCCTGAATATAGACCACGTTATTTGCTTCGTGATAAAAACATGCGATAAAAATGTCAGCCTTTTCGAGTTTAGCCTTATCTTTATCTGTCTGAGTAGGAACCTTTAGCCACGGTTCATAATATGCAGCACCATGTGTTGCAGTCTTAACATCGGCTTTAAGTCCAGCGATTATGAAATCATAACCTGCATCACCGTGGTCGTCGTATATTTCATTATCTAATTCGATATTGAAATATTTTGCAACAGCAAGTTCACCAAATAGTCCATAGCTATGCGATTGCTCAGAGCTATCGGTTAACTTGCCGTGCCTACCCGCACCAAACTTGACTTTCTTTGCATCTCTTTTTCTAGCTAAAGTCTCTACTCGCTCTACATCTTGATCTGTAATTTCTACTTTAACATATGTCATGTGTAGATCACCATAATTGTACATGCTACTATGAAACTAATCGTGAGCACTAATTCTAACTTGTTCTTCATACGTAATCCCAGACTTTTCTAATGTGAACCATGTCGTCACCATACTTATCTTTTAATTTGTCAAACATGCTTTCTCTGTTCTTAATTTTTACTATTTCTTCCATGTGCTTTAATTTCTGTCCTTCCCAGATGTAGAAAGACACTCTTTTAATTTCTTCTTCCACAATTCTTCCTTAATCAAAAAGTTTCGGTCCTGAAGGTTTTGGATACAGTGAATTCAACATAAGTATTGATTGTTTAACAGAATCATTATCTGTTATGTCCGCTACTTCTTCAACTAGCTCACTGAACATTTCTCTTGCATCTTCTTCACTGATGTAAGAGTTGACGATATCTTTTATAGTACGCGCTTCTTTATTTGTGATAGGCATTTTATCTTCCGTAATACTTACCAAGAACTTCGATGCGATCTTCCGCATCAACCAGAAGCTCTAAAGCCTCGTCTAAATTTTTATAGAAATCTTCTGTACTGTGATCTCCTATACCTACGGCATTCTCTGTTAACAGTTTAAGAGACATGAGTGCTTTATCTCTATCGGAAAAAGCCTTCTGACGTAAATACCCTAACGCGAGTTCTTTCATAAATATTCTCTTTGTGTATTAACCACTGTCTCATAAATAGTTGGGACACTAAATCCATCATCAAATTCTTCAGCGGCTTTTTGTGCTAATTCAACACTGCTGAAAACACCAACGATACCATCAAACCCAAAATTGTCATTGATCAGATACACAACATACATTTTTTTCATCTTCAATCCTTTTAATGATTCTATCTCCAATGTCAAGGTGGATTCCAAAAAATCCTCCAATTTTCCAAAATCGCGCTTGACAAACTCCGTGCAAGAAGGATCATCGGGCATCGGACCCCGGAAGTCAAGGGAGAAATCTGGATTTTCCAGAACTTTTCCAAAATTCTGGGGATATGATACAAGTGCCGCAAGGCTCCAGATGAAGACCGAATCGCGTCTGGGTTATCAAACATCGGCCTGAGATACTGTGCCACTCAAGAAATTCGGTGAGGATCAGGGACCAAGCGTAATAAATACAGCTAAAGAACTTGAGACGACAAATGTACCCGCTCTGCGGTTGGGAGTAGTCCCGTAAATTATTTTGTTAAACTAATCCAATATAAGCCAAAGAAATAAGGCAGTCTAGGTTCATACGAGCATCTGGTAAAAATCCAGATTCATAATCTCACCTAGATTGCTTTATTTTTTTTAAAATTTCTAGCGTGCTTCTTACGCGAATATTCTCAAGAAACATAATCTTAGTGTCTTCTGGGGTAGGTAAGATCTTCGGTAAAAGAACATCTCCCAAAAAATCTCCTTATAAAGGGGAAAAGTTAATAATCTATGGGGAAGTTCGGATACAATATAAATGTTCCCCCCTTTACCTTTATTAGGACTTCACAATGAGAGCGATCACATATATGGCTAAGGTCGTAGATAAACGGTGGGGAAGAGAGATATGGTTCGCTAATAATGAAGAAAAAGATTATTGCGGGAAGATCTTGGAAATAGATCCCGATAATCAGTTAAGCCTGCACTTCCATATGATAAAAGAAGAACATCTTTATAATATGAAGGGGGATTGTCAAATTACCTGGCTAACACAAAAAGGCGAAGAATTCAATTTGGAATTACAGGAAGGTGAGAGCTTTCACATAAAACCTGGAGTTGTACATAGATTTTCAACAAAAGGTGGATGTACTCTTTTGGAAGCTAGTACTTTTCATAGAGATAGCGATAGCTATAGGGTTGCCGAATGAAATATGTCTACTTAGATGACTCAAATATAGAAATAGGCGGAACTAATTTCACGAGTTTAGCCATTCTTGAAGACAGGATTCAAGATGTTGAGATTGTAAAGTGTTCAGAGCTTACAAAGGATACGATTGACCTAAAAAAGGATAGTTTCTGGATTCTTGGGAATATAACAGGTTTGTTTTCCTTGAGTGGCTCTGTTGTCATGCATCTTGTGGAAACAATAAAAGATTTTGTGAAGATAGAGTTTGATTATAACTACTGCCAATATAGAGGTGAGATACCCCACCAAATTTTAGGTGGTGAAGTTTGCAAATGCCCAGTACTACCAGTCGCTGACTATCTTTATAGTTGGATTATTGACTCTTCAAAACACATGTTTTTTATGTCAGAGAGGCAAAGGGCGATATACTCTGTACATTTCCCTCTTTTAAAATTTCACCAGTCATCAATTCTTTCTTCCTGCTTTACAAGGGATAATCTAAAGTTGTTTAGAAGTATAGTGTCGCAACAATCAGAAAAAAATAATAGATATGCCATACTTAAAGGTTTTGGCGGTTGGCATAGTAAGGCTAAGGGGCTGGATGAGTCTATCAAGTATTGTACTGAAAATAATTTGGCATATGACATACTGCCTATACAGGATTATGAACAGCATATAAATACGCTGTCAAACTACAAGGGGTTAGTATTTTTACCAATAATTGATGATACTTGTCCTAGATGTGTAATTGAAGCCAAGTTGTTAGATTTACATGTTACTACTAGTTTAAATTCGCAGCATGTGACTGAGTGGTGGTGGGATCAACAAAAAGAAGAAGTTGAAAAATATGTTTCGGCTAGACCTAAATATTTTTGGGATAAAGTAGATGAGCTATAGTTTCCAAAAAGAAAGAGAATTTTGGGAGCAGCATTATAATATATGGGACATAGATCTTCCAACTGTGAGTTTACAGCAAGATTCGCAAACTTTTCGTATTGTTACACCTTTTTATAATTGCCAAGATTACTTGAGATTATATTTATACAGCATTAGTATTCAGAAAAATCAAAACTTCACAGTACATATTGTTGATGATTGTTCTACAGACTTATCTGTAAATGTAATACAGCAGATAGTCGCCCACGACAATAGGTATAATCTTTCGTGCAATGTTGATAAAAAGTACGCACTACAAAACATAGTACACGCTATTGACAGTATAGAAGATATACGTGATGAAGATATCATCATATTGCTGGATGGCGATGATTGGTTATCCTGCGATAGAGTTTTAAGTCACTTAGAGTTTGTTTATAGTCATAATAATTCCCTTATGACATATGGCAGTTATTCTTTTTTCCCCTTTAAGGGTAAGGGTGTTGAGCCATCAGAGTATCCTGAGTTTATTGTACAAAATAACTTATACAGAAAAGACATATGGAGAGCATCTCACCTTAGAACTTTTAAGTATGACCTATGGAAAAGATTGAATTACGATGATTTAAAGCTTAATGATGAGTATTTAAAATATGCATATGACCAAGCAATAATGCTGCCGCTTCTGGAAATGTCTAGAGAAAAAGCATTCTATATCCCAGAAGTATTACACGTATATAACCGCACTAATCCATTAAATGTAGACAAGATAAAAAGAAGAGAACAAGAACAGTGTGCGAATTATATTAGAAACAAACAGCCATATGAACGTGCATTTACATAATGTTAATCTCAACTCAAGTTCTGGGCCGAATTCTTTTGGTCAGAAACTAATAAAATACATGTCTGAGTTAGGTGTGGAATTTGATCGTAGAGGTTCCGCAGATGCCAATCTTTGCTTTATAAGTTCACCAAGAGACTATTCAAGATTATTCCAGAGATTGGATGGTATATATTTTAACACTGACTTTGATTATGATTCTCAGAATACGCCAATACTTAACACATACAAAAATGCATACGGCGCAATCTTTCAATCAAATTTTAACAAAAGGTTAGTGACTAGCTTTTTTGGTAAACACTCTCACTCGGTAGTGATTCATAACGGTGCTGATTTAGATACAATAAGCAATGTACAACCCGCAGAGATTTCTTGTGAAGGTGATGTGTGGTGCTGTTGTTCCTCTTGGCGACCTCATAAAAGACTAGATGAAAATGTTAGATATTTTCTAGAACATTCGTCTTCTGGCGATCTGTTGGTGGTTGCTGGAAATACAGATAATAAAGTTGACGATAGCAGAATAATTTATGTTGGAAATAGAAGTCAGAACGAGTTATACTCTATTTATAAGTCGTCGAAATATTTTTTACACCTAGCATGGCTAGATCATTGCCCAAATGTGGTTTGTGATGCTCGTGGGTGTGGATGTCAAATTATTTGTTCTTCATCCGGTGGAACACAAGAAATAGCTGGTGATGACGCTATAATAATAGAAGAGGATGAGTGGGACTTTAAACCAGTAAAGTTGTACAATCCACCAGCACTGGATTTTTCAAGGAAGATTATAAATAAAAATTCTTTATCATCAAATGATATGTCTCATGTCGCTAAACTGTATACAGATTTTATGAGGTTATAAAATGGAAAATCTTTTAGATCATATAGGATACATGGAGAAATGGCACGGAAGTGTTCAGTGGAATAGAAATTTTACTGAATACAGTGTAAATGAAATATTAATAAGAGATATATTAAGTCGCCTAGGAATAAATAGTGGACTTTGTGTAGAATTTGGTGCTTGGGACGGGGTAAAGAATTCAAATACAAAAAAATTAATAGATAGTGGTTGGTCTTCAATACAAATAGAGGCTGACCTAATGAAGTTTCAATCTCTAAAAAGAAATTATAAAAATAATGAAAATGTAAAGTGTATACAAAGTTTTGTTGATGCTCATACTAATTTATTTGATGATATTATTGGCAACAATCCAAATATAGATTTTTGTTCAATAGATATTGATGGATTAGATTTAGATGTATTTGGTACATTTTCAAAAAATTTGCCTAAGATTGTATGCATAGAAGGTGGTCAAACATTACATCCATTCGCACAAAGAGTTTCTAGTAATATAGCAAAAGATAATATACATCAAAGCCTTAGCGTATATGAAAATGTATTTTCTGAAAAAGGTTACAAGCTAATATGTTCCTATCAGGATTCATTTTTTGTAAAGGAAGAATATTATGATTTATTTAATGTTTCTGAAAACATTATGGATTTGTATCTTGATGGAATATTGGCACTACCAAGACTGCCTTTCATAAAACAGTGTTTGGTTAATCATGGTTTAACCAATCCAATAGTTAATGATATACTACACAACTGTTCGTATATTGATCCGCAGGCTTCATTACCGGAAAAATCTTTATGGGTTGATAAAAATTATAAAATAATTAAAAATCGAGTCTCTGAAATAAGGAAGGATTATGCCGCAAGTAGTTAGACAAATATTTGAAGATTATGTAAAAGAAAAATATGATCTGAAAGATTGTATAGCTGTCAATAATGGTACGTCAGCATTAATTGCGGCTCTTTGGTCATTAGACTTAAAACCTGACGATGAAGTTATAACTACGGCAATGACTTTTATTGCAACGTCAAATGCAATATTGATTGCTGGTGCAAAACCTGTTTTTGCCGACATAAACCCTAACACACTTTTGATTGACCCTAGAGAAATAGAAAAAAAGATAACTGATAAAACAAAAGCTATCGTTCCAGTTCACCTGTATGGTAGAGTTTGTGAGATGAATGCTATTTTACATATTGCACAAAAACACAATCTTTGCGTGATAGAGGACACTGCACAAGCTTTTGGAAGAAAGTACTTTAATGGCTATGCTGGTATGTTGTCTGACTGTGGAACATTTTCTTTCTACAAAACTAAAAATATATCCACATTTGAGGGTGGGATGATATGTGTTCCGAATGAATCTAAGATGGATGCAGACAAAATAAGATCAATTTGCAATCAAGGGCAGTCTGGTAAGTATAATCATAAATATGTGGGTTTTAATTTCAGATTGGCTGAACCACTATGTCTGATGGCGTTAGAACAAATGAAACTACATATGACAGGTGTAGAAGCAGAATTGGGTTTAAGAGGACCAGAGCAGGGTCACTATCCTGAAGTTGTTTATAATCAACCTGCATATAAGGAGAGAGGGATAGAGGGTTTCTGTCCAATAGCTGAAAAAATAACTCAGAAAATAAAAGATGGCATTTACAAAACTTAAAGCAGCGGTTGTCGGCGCTGGGAAAATGGGTTCCTACCACATAAATGTTTTGTCTGAAATTTCAAATTGCGAAATTGTGGGTGTGGTAGACCCGTATATTGAAGTACAAAATTACCCATCCTATAAAAATATTGACGACTTACTATCAGATCAAGATATTGATTTTGCAATAATTGCAACCCCCAGCATCACACATGCTGAAATAGCAGAATATCTTATTAAAAATGGGGTTCATATTCTTATAGAGAAACCAGTTTGTACTGAAATGAAAGATTTTCATTCTTTAATTAGTGCTCAAAATGAATATGGGGTTAAGATAGTTGTTGGCCATATAGAAAGATTCAATCCTGTTGTTAGAGATGTTATATCTAGAATTAATTATGATGTTGAAGAGATTATACATTTTTCTATAACCAGAAAATCAGAAAAAGTAAAAAGAATAAAAGATGTAGGGATAGATTTAGATTTATCTGTTCATGATTTAGATTTAATAAATTTTATTAGTAATCAGGAAATTGTTAAATGTGATAAGTTTTATTCTCAGGATCAATTAGATATTATGTTGAGAATGAAAAATGATAGGCTATACACTATTCATAATAATTACTTTTCCAAAAAAGCGAAAAGACTGTTAGATATAATAACTACAAAAAATGAATATAATTTAAATCTAATGCATATTGGTAACTCTAATCCATTAAAGGATCAAGATCAAGCATTTATAAATTACATAACTGATGACAATCTCGATAATCTATGTTTACTCAATAACTCATTTAACACTATGAAGTTTCTGCTATGACTCAAATAAATGCCTGTATAGCCTACATTTCTTCAAGAAATAAATGCATTAGCCATAGTTTAAAATCTATGTGGGATAACTATAATTTTAAGCATAATTATCCAGTTTATGTATTTTACTTTGATGACATATACGACGATAAAAATTTAAGAGAACACATAAAAGGTAATACAGATCAAATTATTTACTTTCAAAGTGTACCGTATGCATTACCAGATATTCCAGAAGAAGAAATATACTACAGCAGGAATGAATTGTGGTACGTTAGAACTAGTTTTCCAAAGTCTCGTGCTGGTTATTTACACATGTGTAATTTTAACAGCAATTTATTTGGCTATCCAGACACAAATCTTGAAAAATATGATTATATTATGACTCATGATGATGAGTCTGGGTATGAAAAAGAAATGGATTTTGACCCTTTTGAAATGCTTGACTCATCTGGTTATATGCTAGGAGCTTATTCTGTGGGGCAGAGATTAAAAAATGGATATCCACATCAAGGACATCTTGATTGCAGAATAGGTCTTTGGGAATTTACTAAAAACTTTATTTTAGACAATAACATAACACCAAAATCAGAACAATTAAAAAAATTGCTATTTGATTCTGATGCAAATAATAATTTTCATTTTATAGATTGGTGCGATACTTATGTTATAAACACCGATGTTTTTAAAACTGATCTATGGAAAAGATGGATTTCATCAGTTAATGACAATGGCGGAATCTATAAATATAGATGGGGCGACAATGAGATCGTAAGTCTTTTTGCTCACATGTATCAAGATAAAATTTTTAAAATACCAGCAGTAGATAATGGGTTCCATAATCAAGGTAAATTTAGATATATTCAAGATTATGCTCCGGGTGTAAAGAATTAAAGGCAAAAATATGAAAATTTTATATTTTGACACAAAAGCGACGAAAGATAAAGTTGGCGCTTATTCTTACTATAATGGATCTTATATTGGTCTTTGTGAAATTGCAGAAGTGGATATTATCCGCAATCCAATTTCAGATATCCAACAGGTTTGGAATAAAAATTACGATGCTGTTATATTTGGACTAGGCTGGTTTTCTAATTCTAATCCAGTGTTCTTTAAAAAAATAAAAGGATTAGACACTATTGATGTTCCTGTTATATGCAATTTACACAAACCATCAAATGAAATTGATCTTAAAATAAATTTCATAAAGATAAATAAAATTAGAGATGTTATGATGTCTGCGGGGTTTATAGAAAAATTCAAACTTCTATATCAAGATATACAATTCCATCTACTGCCCTTCGCTGCGCATAAAGATATATTTTACCCAGCCACAGAGAAAATAATAGACTTAGGCTTTAGCGGGGCATTACACAATATTGACAATGGACAAAAGATTAAGAATGGATTTACTAAGGAAAAATCTGAGATTAGAGGTAAGATCACAGATATAGTAAAGTCAAAAATGGCACACTATAATATTTTTTGGAATATAGGGACTCATAATGTTATTATTCCAGAAATTGAATATTCAGAAAAAGTTAGGTCTTCAAAAATTTGGTTTTCCACGGATGGACCTTCGGAGGAGGTAAGTCCTAGATATTACGAGGTTATACTAAGTAAAACATTATTAATGTGCAACACAATACCAGAAGCATACAAACATATTTTTATCGACAAAGTTAATTGTGTAGTTTTTTCTGATGATCTACACGATTTAGAAGATTTAATAAATCATTACTTAACGAACAATGAAGATAGAAATACAATTATAGAAAATGCTTATAATGATTTCACTAAAAATCACACTTGGAAAAATAGATCAGAATATATAAAAAACTTAATAATAGAGAGGTCATGTACATGAAAGTCTTAGTAGCTGGATTTTTTGACCTCTTTCATTCTGGACATCTTGCATTCTTAGAAGAATCAGCAAGCTTTGGCGATCTATATGTTTCTGTTGGCAGTGATGCTAATATTGAATATATGAAAAATAAAAAATCTATCTACACAGAAGAGGAAAGATTATATATTATAAAAGGTTTGTCATGCGTAAAAGATGCCGAGATTTCGTGTGGTCATGTAGGGGCAGAGTCTTTTGTTCCTTATATGAAAAAAATTGGAGCGGAAGTTTTTGTAACAAATGATGACGGTACAGACTTAGAAAGCAAAAAGAAGATCTGTCAAGAAAATGGCATTAAGTATATTGAACTAAAACGAAGACCTCTATCAAACCTTCCAGCAAGAAGCTCTACCGCTATATCTAACATAGATATGATACCTCATAGATTAGATCTTGTGGGGTTTTATGATCAGACATTGCTTAATAGTGTATGTCCTGGCTCTGTTATATTGGCTAATATAGAAACTTTGGATTTGGAAGATAGATCCGGTATGTCTTCATCAACCAGAAATGTTGCTAGAAGAATATTTGGAAATAGATTACCTAAAAATATGGCACCTGATGAGGTAGCCAAAATAGTTTTTGCTGTTGAAAATCCCCCTGGTAGCAAATATATTTCTGGGGTAGTTGACCAGTTAGGATTATGTCTTCCCGGTATTAATAGATTAAATTTTGATAATAGTTATTGGCCTTATGAAAGAGAATCAATATTAGATCGTGAAATTTGCGGTTGGCTTAGTGATCACATCTTTTTAAAGCAAACACAACCAAGACCTTTAGGTTATAACGTCTTTGATGGCAGAGAAAATTTTAGCGAGACAGCTATTAAAAATCATAGAGATCTCGGCATTGAATGCTGGAAGGCCATTAAAAGAATGGAAATTGCTACTTTTAGTGAAATAATAAATGAAGTTCATTTGTCTCAAAAAAGTATGATTCCAGGTTATGAACATGAAGAAGTAAAACCAATTATTGATTCCATTAGGTTATCTCATTTAGCAGTTAAGCTTATGGGTGCTGGCGGATTTGGATATATGATGATAGTTTCTGAGAGTCCGGAGAAAGATTTTATCAAATTAAGTGTTAAGATTAAGTAAAATGAATAATAAAACAATATTTAAAAAAAACTTAAAGCTTATAGAAATAGAAACTTTTTCATATTGTAATAGAAAGTGTTGGTTTTGTCCTAATTCTATTATTGATAGAATATCAGAAAACCACATTATGCCAGAGGATGTTTATCTAGACCTCATACACCAACTGAGCGAGATAGATTATGGCGGTGAGCTTACTTACAGTAGATATAATGAGCCATTGTCTCAAAGAGAGCTTATTATCAAAAGAATTAAACAGGCTAGAGATATTTTACCACACGCAATATTGAGAACTAATACTAACGGGGATTATATTACCAGAGATTATATTGAAGAGTTGTATGATGCTGGTTTAAATCAGTTATGGATTCAGCAGTATCTATCAAATGAAGAAAGATACAATCATGAAAAGATGAAAGATAGAGCAGAAAAAAAAATAAAAAAACTTGGTCTTCCCGCTTCTGTGATTACAGATATTGACGGATACAAGTTAGAATATGACTTATCATATAGAGATATGATAATACACATTAGATCAAGAAACTTTGAATTAGATGGTTCTAGCAGAGGAGATACGGTAGATATAGCTTCTGATTACACAAGAACCAAAAAGTGTATGCAGGTTCATAACAATATGTATATTGATTATAATGGCAGTGTAATGGTTTGTTGCGCATTAAGATCTGATGTTCCCGGTCAAGAGAGTGGTATTATGGGCCATGTTTCGCAGGGCAAACTATGGGACATTTATATGAGCGATGCGTATAAGCCTTGGAGAGAACATCATAAAGAAGATGGACCTAAAAAGGGTTTTTGTAAGACCTGTAGGGATAGCGTTTAAATGAATATAGCTGTATTAATAACAGGACAATTAAGAGATTATAAAATCAATTGTTTCAATCATATGAAGCATCTAATTGAACCTAATAATGCTGATGTATTTATATATGCTTGTACAAAAAATACTATTCATTCTTGCGGCCAAAGTCTGTCACAAAAGTATTACTCTACCGGATCGTATTCCGGTAAAGAGATAATTAAAGATACAAGTAAAATATATAAAAATCACCTTAAAGAAATTGCTATAGATGAAAATGAACATCTTCCTGAAGATAATTTTGGCACACTGGGATACTTTCGTACTAGAATGCAAAATCAAATAGATAACATATCACATGGTTTTGATATGGCTTTGGATTATGCAAAGAAGAATAATTTTACATATGATATAATAGTAAGATGCAGACCTGATAATTCTAGATTTATGAATCCGGTCCTATTAGACCGTATTTCATTTTCACCGAATAAGCTATATAGCACTATTTTTAAATCTGGCCATAGAGATCTATGCTTTTTTGCTATGTCAGACTCAGATACATTTGAAAAATACTGTTCATTTAAATATTTAAAAGATGAAGATGCATCAAGGACAGACGGTAACTTTAAATGCACTGAACACTCTTGGGAGGATTATTTGGTTTCTGTCGGTGTTAATGTTGAGTATATTACAGATATATGTTTACCGTTTACAGAATTCGATAAGACAAAACCTGTGAAAGATTTTCCGCACAGAAACAAAAACGCTAAACTAATAGATGCACAAGGCAATTTTGTTAAACAGTGTGATTAAAGAAAAATAAAATATGATTTTATGTCAACTAACAAATGGTTTTGGAAATAATTTATTTCAATATAATGCCAGTATCGTTCTAGGTAAAGAATTAGACAAAGAAATATTTGCTATACCTCCCAGCACATCTTATTACGCTATAGATTGTCTAAAAAGGTGCGGTGTTCAATTTTATGAAGGTGGGGAAAGTGATCTTGGGGTTGTTTTTCATGTAAATGATCCAACGTATATGGACGCAATAGATAAAAAACCAAATGCAGATACATTTATACTAAAAGGTTATTTTGAAGATTATAGATTTTTTATTGAAAATGTAGAGTATCTTAAAAGTGTATATCCTAAAGTTAAAAAAAGAAATGATAAAGATTTAGTTATTCATTTTAGGGCTGGTGATAGACTTTTTTATAAAAATGAATTTGACTATAAACCTAGAGTAGAATCATACATTAATGCCATTAAGCAATTTGATTTCTCTAGACTGCACATCGTTACAGACATGCCAGAATGGGACTATATTGACGAAGATAAACTATCAAATATGAGTTTTCACTATGATGTTCCATATAATCATAGAGTTGCACCCAACCTATCTGTTGATTACTTTAATAGTTTTGTTGATGGCTTTAAACAATTTGATCCAGTTGTACAAAATAGAACAGTTTATGAAGATTTTAACTTCATAAGGTCTTTTGATAATATTTTATTTGAACACGGCACAATGAGTTGGTGGGCGGCTATACTTAGTGACGCTAGTAAAGTTGGGGTTTATGGTCCGTGGAGAGCTTGGAAAGGTCATAGTAATAAAAATTTAAGCAAAATACCTTTAGAGAACTGGTTTCAGTGGCAATGAAAATATTAATTATACAGGGTACAGACTCTACAACCTCGCATAGAATAGCACCAGGTTTTTCAAATTGTGGCAATAATGTGTTTGTTGCTGATTCATGTGAAAATATACCTAGTGATTTTTTTGATTTAACTTTTGTAGATCCAAGTGTGAATTTTGAAGTTAAGAATAAAATAAATTCTGATATTATAATGTTTTATGATTGCCAAGACCAACCAGATTACTTCAAACCAGATGCGGCTTATTACGATTTAAAAGATCATGTGACTGCTTATGCTAAGATGAGTTGGGTAGATGACGACACTAGAAATGACGGCATACAAAATATAGGATTTCCTTTACCAGTATATACATCCACTAGAAAAATTGCGCAGATTGATACATACAGTTCAGTAGACAAAGATGTTTTTACCCCCTTTATGATATGTTCTCCTACCACTAGATCAGAGTATGAACCTGTTGAGGGTGGGGAATATGCTGTAGATGAAGTCAATAATATCACTTGCATATCATATAAGGATTCCGATCCGTGGGGTGAATATATCAATGGTCCAATATACAATCAAAGAATAGACTGGTTGCTTTCTTTGAGAAAATACGATGTATCTTATGTTGGGGGAATTCATTTTGGTCAAAAAAACAATAATTTGGGCTTGGAATTTCACAAACATTTGTTTGGAAATGTCGAATTATTGAGATATGATCCTATGTCATGGATCGATAATATCAAACTTTTGGCTAATTGTAAAATTGGCCTATGTCCAACTGGTCACGGTAGAATAAGTTGGAGGACATTTGATATAATGGCTAGTGGGGCTATTTTATTTTGGACAGATATCGATAAAGAGAAAACTATGATTATGCCAAAAGAATATGTTTTAGTAAAAGATGGTGAACAGATTGGCAAAACAATATCTTCTGTTAAAGATTTTACAGAACTTTGGAAGGCGGCACAATCTAATAAGGTCGCACTAAATATTAGTGATGAAGAGATAATGTCTATATTTCATAAACAATACAGGTAGATATATGAAGATATTATTAACTGGCGCTACTGGCTTTTTGGGACAAAATTTAGAGCCGGTTTTATCGAAAGATTATGAGGTAGTTGGTATTGGGTCCAAATTGCATGATCTTAGAAATAAAGATGATTGTAACAAGCTTTTGAGTGAAGTTCAGCCAGACGTTATTGTTCACGCCGCTGGTTCAGTTGGTGGTATTGGCGCGAACAAAGAAAACCCCGGCAAGTTCATGTATGACAATCTTGCTATGGGTATGAATCTTATTGATGAGGCCATGTGGCAAGGAAGGAAGTTCATCTTGCTTGGAACCGTTTGCGCATACCCAAAACATACACCGGTCCCTTTTAAAGAAGAAGAGTTATGGAATGGATATCCAGAAGAAACAAATGCGCCCTATGGTATTGCTAAAAAAACTCTTATGAGACTTGTAGAGGCTTATCATGAACAATACGACTTTCATGGTGTTAATCTAGTTCCGGTTAATATGTATGGACCCCATGACCATTTCAATCTGACATCCAGCCACGTAATACCCGCCCTCATTTTAAAAGTCAAAACCGCAATTGATAATAATGAAAGCTCCATTACTTTATGGGGTACTGGTCAAGCTTCACGAGAATTTCTATATGCACCGGACTGTGCCGAAGCTATTAAATTAGCAATAGAAAAAGATGTGTCTCCCGAACCAATCAATATTGGAACTGGTAAAGAAATTAAAATTTCTGAACTTATAGAGACAATTGCCGATATCATGGGATTCGATGGAGATATAATCTATGATACTAGCAAACCTGATGGTCAGCCCCGCAGGTGTTTAGATACATCAAGAGCAAAAGATAGACTGGGGTTTGAAGCAAAAACAAATCTTCATGATGGGCTGGTCAAAACTATAGAATGGTTTAGGATTAAAAATGATGACTAAAGCATTGATAGCTGGGTGTTTTGATATAATCCACCCTGGATATATAAAAATGTTTCAGGACGCAAAAACGGTTTGCGATCATTTGATAATTGCACTACAGTCAGACCCAACTATAGATAGACCACAAATTAAAAATCCCCCCATATATTCTGTACAAGAAAGACTTTTAATTATTTCAAGCATAAAGTATGTAGATGAGGTGCTTCAATATTCTACAGAAAAAGATCTTTATGATTTATTAAAATCATTAAAAGAAAAAAAATCAATAGATTTTCGCATACTCGGCAGCGACTATATTAACAAATCTTTCACTGGAGATGACTTAGAAATACCTATTCATTTCCACAACAGGGATCACACTTGGTCTGTCTCCAATGCTAGAAGACGTATTATAGAGACAACAATATCATGAGAGCAATAGTAACAGGCGGTTGCGGGTTCATAGGTTCTAACCTTGTTGATTCACTTGTGCAAAAAGATGTTGAAGTTATTGTTGTAGACAACCAATCGGCAGATTGTCATGATCAGGTTTACCAGAATAATAATGCATCGTATCATAAATATGATATAAATGATTATGGACTGATAGAACCATTATTTACAGATGTTGATTATGTATTTCATTTAGCCGCAGAAGCCAGAATACAGCCAACTATTGAAAACCCAAGACTTGCAATGCAAACAAATGTTCTTGGTACATGCAATGTACTAGAAGCTTCTAGAAAACATAACATTAAAAGAGTAATGTACTCATCTACTTCTTCAGCTTATGGGTTAAAGAATGACCCGCCGCTTGTTGAGAACATGCACAGAGATTGTTTAAATCCATATTCAGTGTCAAAATGTGCTGGAGAAGATCTGTGTAAAATGTATTACAGTCTATATAGATTAGAGACTGTTATATTTAGGTACTTTAATGTATATGGAGAAAGACAACCAACAAAAGGACAATACGCTCCGGTAATTGGTATTTTTCAAAGGCAGTATTCAAATGGTGAGCCGATGACTGTTGTTGGCGATGGGTTGCAGACTCGTGACTATGTTCATGTATCAGATGTTGTACAAGCTAATATTCATATGGCTTTACACGAAGATAAATCTTGCTTGGGTGAAATTTTTAATGTTGGTGTTGGTAATAACCATTCTGTTTTAGATATAGTTAATATGATCGATGACAATGCAGACTACGAACATATTCCAAGTAGGACTGGCGAGGCTAGGCACACACTGGCTGGTAATGAAAAGTTAAAATCTTTTGGATGGAAACCTAAAGTCCAACTTAAAGAATGGGTTAAAGGTTGTAATGATAAGAGAAATTAAAAAAACAGATCTAAATAACGACTACTTTGTTTTACTATCTCAATTATCTGGAGAAGTGACATATTATCACCCAGATGTTTTATGGCAGGAGTATACGAAAAACTCAAATCATATAACATTTGTTGATGAAATAAAAGAAACCGGTAAACCGGCTAGTATAATGGCTACTTCCTCTATACTTATTGAAAGCAAATTCTTACATTGTGGTAGTAAGGTAGGTCACATTGAAGATGTGGTTGTGTGTAAAGAATCCCGTGGTACGGGTTTGGGGCAGAAGATTGTTCAGCATTGTATAGATTACTGTCGTGATGCTGGTTGTTACAAAGTTATCCTAGACTGCTCTAATAAGAATGTGCCATTTTATATAAATTGCGGTATGTACCTGAGCGAGAACTGCATGAGGATAGATTTATGATGAGATATGGAATAGTTTCCGGCTACTTCAATCCCGTCCATCGCGGTCATATAGACTATTTCCAAGAAGCCCAAAGGCACTGTGACTATCTCTTCGCCATCATCAACAACGATGCACAGGTCAAGATCAAAGGCTCGAAACGGTTCATGGATGAGCTTGAGCGGCAGAGAATCGTCGCCGCCATAAGATACGTCGATGAGGCGGTGGTCTCCTTAGACAGCGACTCCAGCGTCTCTCAGACAATAATCTTTGTAAAGGAAATAATCTCCCGCATGTGCAAAGAAGAACATACTATTCACTTCTTTAATAGTGGAGACCGAGACCCCGGAACTTATAACCTTGCCGAAAACGATGTGTGCGAAAAGTATGGGGTGATACCGTTTTTCTTAGACCTGCCTAAAGTCAATAGTTCCAGTAAGTTACTGTCATAAAGTTGAGTAGATAAAGAAACAGCCCCGAAAATTTCGGGGCTATTTTTGTTTCTAGATGAATTATTTTGTCGGTCTTGAGTTTTCGAGGATATAATATCTGTAGTCACCTTTCACTGCGTCATTTGGCTCAGTTCAAATTTAGCTCGTCAAGGTGCTTCTTTACGAAATTCAAGTGAACTTTTGGCATAGTCCAAAATAATTAATTCATTCCGTAAAGATTATTTTTTAAGTTTACGTTTAGGTTTAGGTGTAGCCTCACCATGTCGGTGAAAGCACCATTTATTTACACTATAGCTCTAAGAGCTAGGAGAAGTAAGATGGAAGAATTTACAAATGTCTACGTTATTGATGGCGGTAAGATCTCTATCACGGTCTACCAACCTGCACTTGATGAACAAAATTTCGATGATGTTGAATTTCAAAAACCAATTGAAGAATCTTATTCCGCGCTTTCATACGAAGAATTTCTTCGGTATCAATTTCAACCCAATTCTTTAGTTATTGGGGAAAATGCGCACTTCGGAACAGCTAGGACAGAACGGTCTTTATCTCAGCCTTTTGAAGGCGATCAGCTTCTTAGTTTCTATGCGAAGTTGCGAGAGAATGGTGTAACATTAAAACTGTTCCCAGAAGGGTCTACACCATTAGCTAATGAATTTTCTAAAAACATGAAGGTTGATGATCAAGATGATTGCAAAAGCATCTTCATGTACCTAAGAAGTCATCAGCACTTACTTAAAACCCTCAAAAATCCCCCAAGCACTTTTGATAAAAGCGATATTAGGGAAGAGGGCTATAAAAGAAAAGATGATTTAAATATCCATCTTAATAAAGCGCGCAGGTTTGATTACAAAGATCCTACTGATCATTTAACAAAATGGATCTATGAAAATATTGACGAACTCGCGTCACATCTATCTCCAGAAAGTAGAGATGCTTTTCGTTTAGTAGATAGATGCAAAACCGGCAAAAGAGCAGGGCAGTTCAAGAATATTGCCATGCCACAGATTTATACAATTCTTGCTACTATGATGAATCAGGATGGTGAATTTAAAATTCGCAGCAATGACCAACTTGTTGGTTGGGAATTTGTTCGTCGCCACCTGATCCCTATGTCTGCTTTTCATCGTAGAGGCGGGGTTGGTAGAAGCAATATCTTCCATCATGGGGCAAAAAATTATATTGCCAGAAAGATGGACAACAAAGTTCTAAATGACAATAACAGAAAAGTTGTTAAGAAAAGAGCCAGCTTTTCTGCTCAAGAAAAACAAGACTTTATCCTTTACAGGAATCAATACTGTAAATGTGTAAGAGAACTTTTTCAGGTTATTAAAAGAATGCTAGTTGGCGTTCACACGAGCTTTTAGTTTATCTAAAATCATATTCTTACGCCACAAAAAAACCTATAGATTATTCAGATTCAGGAGTGCATTTGGTAACATCCAAATTCATCCACTCATCTGATTTCTATCGGTTTTTTTATTTAAACCTAACGCACCAATAATACCTGCCACTCTTGCTTTTATAAACTGCCGCACCAATCTTCGTATATCTCTTGTCTAAGATATTACGCCTGTGCCCCGAACTGTTCATCCAGATGTTCACCATTTTCTTCGGTGATACATTGCCCCTACCGATATTCTCTGCACCATACGTGATAGGGGAGTGTACTAAAGATTCATTTCGCGCCATCCACTTCGCGTGATCCTCGGCTTCTCTTTGCAGTTCCAGATCAATATCAAAGAATTCAATATTGTGATCCCTCCTAACGATATTGTGCTCGTCCATTAACTCAAAAAACAGTGCTACTAAAAAGGCAATTTCCATAATTTGTTAACCGGACACTTTCTAAGATTAGGTGGTTTCGGAAATGTTGGTGGGTCAGGCTCCTTCCAACCTAATTGCTCCATATTGAAATACTCATTCACCCCGTTCTTATCTTTTTTTACAAAGGATTCTTCCCAATAAGTATCTGGGTGAAATTCGTATCCTATATATTCATACCCTGCTTTCTCCTTTTTGTTTATAAATTCTTTTCTAAGTTTACTTCTATTTGCTGACCAATCACTCCTGATCTTGTCACACATTGCGTAGTGGTAATCTTTGAAATAATCGTGATAGTGTGTATCAACTACCCAGAAAAAGAATTCAACATAACCCGGATATTCATTTGGGTGTCTTGCTTCGGTGACTTCAGGGAAATATATCTTAGTCCCGTACTTACCGATTTTAAAATATAGCTTATCACTTGTTTCAACTATCTTGACATCAAAATATTTATGGATAATTTTACGGCGGGCTTCATACTTGTTTATCATACTTAGAAGCTTTTTATCATTGCTTCTCGACGATACATATTTCAGCCAGTCCCTTTGTAAATGTTGCTTTACTAATTTTCCTTCTATCGTTGTAGGGTTGGCATAAATTATCAATTGTCGTTTATGTAATTTTGGATAATCAGCGTTTATTTCTTTTGAAAATATAAATATACTAGTAATTATTAATACTTTTAACATATCAAAACCTACATAATCATTTCTCCTTATATTAATACACCAAATAAAAAGGCGGGGAAGTTAAACAGCCCCGCCAAAGAGATTATGTAAGCTTTTTGTATTTAGATCATCTTCTTTTCATATCGACCTTTGAACCAAAAAATATGAAAGGGAACGGGCAGGATATTTTTCTCTACTTTAAAATGCCACAACCCATCCTTTTCTTTTATCATTAAGTGTGGTATTAAAGTTCCCGGCCTTGTTTTAATAACAGGTCTTCCGCGAAACTTTAATTTATACCAAAGGTACATCCCATTAAGGAAACAGTTTCCAGTTCCTCTAATTCCGTGCATATCAAACCTGTCAGTTGATCAAAGTGGACTAGGACGGACTTGAACCGTCGTCCTGAATACCTTCATATAATAACTTCATTCACACGTTTAGTCAACTCCATGACGGGAATTTTTACTTGTTTATTCAAGCGTCAGGTTAATAAGTCACGCTAATTTTGGTTAAATAGGTATTAGCGACCTACGACTGACTAAGCAGCCAAAGCAAAAACGCGAGGTTTTGCAGTTATTGTTTTGGTCCGTTTTATAGTAGCCTCAGACCAACTACTACGTGCAGTTATTAAATCCAATACCAGTCGATACCATTTCTAGCCCAATATTACTCTTGCCTCACCATCTAAAAGATAACGAGGTCTACCTGCTTGATCTATTTTTTGAATCTTAGGATCAATACCAAAATGATCAAAGATAGTAGCAGACAAATCAAGTGGCCCATACTTATCACTAGTCGGATAGTAAGCTTTATCGGCCTTGCCAATAACTCTGCCGTGACTGTAGTTGCCACCAGCTAAAAGTAATGTGGTAATTGAAGGCCAATGGTCGCGTCCAGAATTCGCGTTCAGCTTCGTTCTGCCGAACTCTCCTGTGACGACGAGCATTGTATCCTGCGTCATCCCACGGTCTTCCAGATCGTCAACCAGAGCCGCCAGAGCCTGATCCAGAGGTGGCACTTTGCCTCGCATTGCATTACTAATGTTACTGTGCATGTCCCATCCACCATAATGGACGGTAACAAACTTTGTACCAAACTCTGATAAACGTCTAGCAAGTAATAATTGAGTACCTACGGAAGACTTGCCATACTTTTCTTTAGTAGAATCTGATTCTTGTTCTAAGTCAAAAGCATCCTTTGCTGTTCCGAGAACAACACTATATGCTTGGTCGCCAATCTTTGTAAAAGAATCGGCAGTTGCTGATAGGAACCTTCTGCTCTTATCAAAGTTATCGAGCAGTTCTTTGCGATTCTTGAATCTATCTTCCTTAACTTTAGGAATTAGATTATCTTTGCTTGATGGATCAAATGGTTTAAACGCGCCACCTAAGAATGCCGGATCTTCACCTTCAATACGACCTTGTTTTACGTAGGTAGGTACACCATTATGGGGATGGTTTGCACCAAAAATCGAAGAAACGATTGCCCCATGACCTGGGAACTCGTGTCCTGCGGTTTGATCTCTTTTAGCATTATATTGGCCGGTCTGCATGAATTGAGTGGCTTGTCTGTGTGATGAATCTCTATGAGAGAATGAGTTGACAGACGTTAGTTTATCGCCACGTTGGATGAGTTGTTTAAATAATCCACCGAATGCAAGACCATTAGGATGCGTGACAAAACCATCTACTGGTTGGAAGATGTCGGGTACTGCATCGGTTGGTGCATGGAATGTTTCGAATTGTGTAGGACCACCACCTAACCAAACCCATATAACAGATTTATCTTGTAATGGAGCATCTGCGAATGACAGGTCTGAAAAAGTTAGACTGGAACCAATGACGCCTGCTTTTAGAAAAGTTCTACGTTGCATAGAAAAATCTCCTTCTAGGTGGGTATATAATATATTACACCTAATTTTGAGATCTATGACCTTCGATGATTTCTGTTGTTAAATCAGCGGCGTACTGGCAGCAGTCTCTATACCAAGAATGAACCAGCATTGCGCCTTTTATTCCAAGATTGTCGTTGAAATTAAACATTCTTTCAATTTCTTTTTCCGCTAGTTCTTCAGAAAAAGAAGCTTGATCTTTCATAAAAGTATATTTTGCCGCTAAGGCATTTGCCACAACCTCATAAGCTGAAGTGTATATTGTAGGATACTTTAGCATTAATATTTTAAAACCGTGATTCATAGATATCTATCCAAAAAGTCCGCTTCTATCTGTCTTTTAATTAACGAATAGAACTGCGATGCCCCTATGATGTAACCTTTAGCGTAGTCATCATCTTTTTTGACACTGACGGTTTCCAGAAGAGAATATAAAACCGGATTGTTCTCTTTTATCTCTTTAATAGTATCTTTAGCGTAATTCTCGTCATCATATAGAGTTGCGAGAGTAGAATCTATCGTTTCATTTGTAATTCGTGGCATCATAGTGTATTCCTCCTATAAGAAATACACCTAAAAGTAGTAAATAGGGGCGGTATCAAAAGATAGGGTGTTTAGCCTACCCCTATTGGTTCATGACTGCTGGCAGTTTAACGAGGTTAACAATATGGCACAACCAGAGACTGAACTGAAAGGAGGATTCAGTCTATCATACACAAATTATTGCCTCAACTGAGAGACCCAGCAGACCCGAACACCCTCTACGGGGAGAATATCAATCTACATTTTTAAGATAAACGTGATTACCAACAAAACCCACAACTTTACTTTTAAAGTTCTTACCACCTAATGATGGATGGGTCCAATATGGTTCACATTTTAATTTGCCTTTGAATACATGGTAGTGAGTTGCGCCCTTGACCGTGATCTGGACTCTACTTCTATAGGTATTCTCGGCAATGCTTTTTGCCGCACCCCAATTACTACGTGACTTAGCCTTCTCTACTAATTTACTCAAATGTTGCTTTTTAATAGTATGTGGATTCAGGCATGTAAACTGCCACTTCTTAAGAAGAACTTTTCTAATATTCTTAGGGTTTTGTTTAGCCCTGTTCCACACGACATTATTAATTGCGACCATTCCTCTAGTAGTATTATCTTCTAAAGTAAGAACGGTAGCAAGTAAATCTACATTAGGGACAGTTAGTGCGAAAAGACTTGAAAACATAATAGCATTCATTTACCGAACCAGTAATAAAGATTATCATACTCATCACTCTTCCATGAACCAACACCGCTATCTATAATTGCTTCAACATTGTGCAAATCTATAAGCGTCATATCTTCCTTGTACATCATGTGATAGTTGTCAGCTATTGATAGTACAGCGAACCTAAACTTTGAATACACTTTTTCTGTTTCATAGGTGAAGTTAGACATTCAATTCCTTTCAGTTAGCTTTTCACGATAAAGTATTTGTGCAATTTTCATTTCTTCTTCTGTGTCTATATCAATATGCGGACCTTTTGCAACCCACATTGTAGAATTTGGCGAGTATGTGTAATGATACTTACTATAGACTGCTGGAGTAGATACCCCCATTGGGGTGATGTAGTAAGATTTTGGTAGGTCTTGTGAGACTGCGTGCCAACTTCCCGGTCCAAAATTTATTCCTCGCATGTTCTCGTCTACTAGATAGTCGGCAAACTCATATACTGGTACTACTGACTCATATTCTTTTATTTTCTCTTCGCTGAAAGATATAAAATCTTGTATATCATTGTATAACCAAAATAGCGGGGTGACGCACTGCCATAAACATATAGGTTCATGTGGTTCAAAAACTTTATTTAAAGTTTTAGATAGATCAATTAAAGTCTCAATCCAATTGTTTGACGTATTGTCGAGAAGAAGATGCTTTACTTTATGCCTTCTTACTAGTTCTTTAGTTTGGGGACCATCAACACAGGCTAGGTATACGTCATGGTCATACTTTAAAAAGTTCTCTATAGCAATATCTAGTAGAGACTTTCCCCCAAAGAAATCTCTGACATTCTTATTTGGGCATCGGGATGAATTAAATTTAAAAGGTATTATTATTTTCATTTAATTCCAGTATGTTAATCTTATTCTTTTTATGTAGTTTCTGTAACCACATTATATCAATATTGATGTCGTGAGGATCAGTTCTCTTAAGGCTATCTTCTTTATTGATGTCCCAATAGTGGTAGAAGTCATCTTGTCTTTTATTTATGGGATGACCAAATCCAGCTATATCAACATTACCATAAAGTTTTCTATAGTATTCTATTAGCAGTGTTCCACTAGTCGGACTTTTGCTAAAACCTCTTTTTTTCCACTTAGGTGATCTGTGTGATATATTTATGAAACTAAACTTTATATTACTGTTTATTAAATTGCTTATTTCTTTGTAGAAGCCATGAAAATCATAGAATGGACCTTCTGTGGTATCTTTTAGGACTATTGTTCCATTGTCTTCAAGTTTTAATCTATTAAAACAGTCTTCTATAAGAATTGATTTTTCTCTTGATATGGCATTTGCCATCTTTGAGTGACATCTTCGACAAACACTTTTATTTGGCGTAAATCCAACTATTTGCCACGGAGCAATAAAACAGTGTGTTACGCGAGAACCTACATCTTTTTCAAATCCAGAGATATGTGGTTGATTGATTCTTATAATTATATCGTGATTATCTATCTTTTCGCCAAGACCTTTACCTGTTAAACTGTCGGCACTTCCTACTATACACACTTTATTCATAATTCACCCACCATTCTGGCTCGGATCGACCTTTGTTCCATTCGCATTGAATGTTTTTACGTTTATCGTAATAGTAGTAGTCACGATAAGCAACCCTAGCAGATATATTGTGATATTCTTCAGGCATAGCTTGGGCAAATCTAGTCATCTCACCTGATGGGATAAGTTCAGACATGTTTGCCATCTGACGAATGCCATTCTCGCAAGCATGTTTTTTACCATAGCGATACGTATATTCTTCAGCAAGTGCGATGGCATGTTCTGCTGCCCACTCGAAATTATTACGGGAATCACCGCACCATCGGCTACAAGGGTGATTGTGATAGCCGCCACGGAGAGGATTGCCAGACTGCGTGACCGGCATCTGGTCGTCAGTCGCCCCATGTCGCCTCAGAGCCGATCCAAGTTGCTGGTAGAGTTCCACTACCATCTTGACGCAGTGCTTGTCACAGTGCATCTGAGCGGCTTCTACGGGGTCGTGAGATAAAACAAAAATGTTCATTGTGCAATCCTTACTCAAACTATTCAAAACTTTTAACAACGTAACCTTTGTCTTCAATATATCTTAGAGCATCATACTCAATTTCATCAGCGGCAGTACCATCCCATTCTTCAGTCTTTGGTTCTACCCAACCGATAGACTCTGCGAATGACAGAGTATCTTCAAGTGACTCATAAACAAACATCGTTAGATAACTGGGCATCTTTTCCTCTACTTGTTAAACAATCTTTTCCTGATGAGCCACAACATACTTCTAAAGATATTTTTATAACTTACCTTACCATCGACTTCAATTAAACCAAAATGTTGAAGTGAACACTCTTCGCAAAAGTAATCTTTACAAATACGGCACCGGTAACTATTTTCGTATGTTATTGTTTTTCCACAGGTGCATTTCATAGTTACCGATGCCGTTTGGATAAGTAATTTTAGTTATGAAAACCCATGTCGTCGTTAACCCACGGATGGTAGGCATCATCGTCTGAGTCTTCTTCATCATACTCATCAACAACTGCTGGCAGAAGGTCTTCAGCATACTCTGCTACGACTTCATACTTACAGCAGCGTACTTTCTGATGCTCACTGTCAAGTGGAACACTGACAACATCTGCCGGATCAACTTTGCAGATAACAACTGTATCTCCGGGTGATCCGTAAGACTTTACATAGTCAATAGCACCAACATGCAGACCTTGTGAACAACCAACATCGCAGTTATCATCCACTCGGAAACGAGGCATTGTTGGAGTCTGACCAACAGAATTGTTAACAGTACCAGAATACTTATCTGTGAAATCTGAACGTACTGCCTTGTAAGCTAGGAAATACCCTTCTGGGGTGATGGGTAGAAACTTATGAGACAGAAACGTATACAGTTCATTGATGGCTCGGAACGACGGGTTCTGGTATAGTCTTTCCAAGAAGTTAAGAATAGGCTGATAGTCAAAACCTTCACGAATCATTTGAATGATACGTGATGTAATACTACTATGGACCTGTTCATCCACATAGTACAAAACCCCATTCTCAAAACGGAACTTACCTTCGCTCCAGTTTTCAATAGCGATGCCTGCATTAATTAGTTCATTGAACTCTTCGACATCGCCAGACTTAACACATTCAACAAGTCCCATGTAGTGAGGGTGTTCTACATCAAATGTGTAGGACTGGTTGTTAACAACAACAGTGTACGTTCCGCGATGGTCTTTAATGTGATTCATCTGGGTTTCCTTTTTTGGCAATAGTTTCGTCGTAAATAACACCGTCTTCATACTTCACATAGTAACTCTTAACGATTGAAAAACTAGGTATTACTCTTTCATCCTTAAATTCCTCCGTCCAAACATTGATACGAAACTTGTCAGTGTGAACATGGCAACTGTCAATCTTCAACAGGTTAGGAACTTTGCCTACAAATTCCCTTAACTGTTCATCTGGAATAGTCTCCCTGATGGGGGTTACAGTTTCTGGTTCTACTTTTGTTCTTGGTTTTCTTCTTGTCGTTGGCATCTTTTTCTCCATGTTAGTGATGTCTATATTATATATACACTTATCGGGCTTGTCAAGAGCAATCTTGAGGTTTTTTTGAAAAATACCCAAAGCTACTTGAGCAGTTCTGCCACAGTCTTCAGATTCTCTGGAGTTTTCGATGTTGTGTAAGTATCAACCAAATCCAGAATAGGGTTATCCTTGAGGATTTCCTTGTAGAGATCGTTGATCTCATTGGACTTCTCAACTTTGATGTCAAGACTTTCAAGCATTCTAGCAAGACCAGCAGCGTCTTGAGTTTCGTAGAGTTCATAAAACCTAGATAGTTTTTCACTAGTATGTTGTTGAGCCGAGATAACTTCTGACAGTTCGCAGAGAAGATTAGCTTTACTGCTGGAACCCTCAAATTTAGAGATAGACTTAGGGGCAACCTTAGTCATTTCACGTTTGAGGTATTCGTCTAAACTAATCCAGTTACCATTTTGGAATGCTTTACTTTTAAGCAAAACAGACTTAACACCATATACTTTAACATCGCCAATATACTCTTTAGTTTCAGACAATGCTTGACGTATTTTCCAGACACTATTAGTAAACCATTTCTGACCTTTGACTTCAAATCGGTTGATTTCAACGTATACACGTTCTTCACCATCTTTGAGGTCAACTACTGCCTCATTCCAATTATCGGCTTTGTTGTAACTGTCTTTACCATTCCATGTATAGACTTTGCACTTGCTAACAGTTCCCGTACTAGAAACCCGCTCTACTTTCGGTAGTTCATCCAAGGTTCTTACAAGTGATGGATCAATACCAATCGCTTCAACATGTTCTTTTTCTACCAGAATAACGCGACGGTTTTGTTGGTAAAAATTACCCAAGTGTTGACGAATCCGCCCAACATATCCGTTTTGTTTCCAGAAATACTCTGTCTTATTATCATAGTGGGCAGCAGTAACATCCATTACTTTTGTGCTACGTGCCCAAACCTCGGTATAATAACATTTTGTAGAAGTTGGGAGTTCAGGTGTATTTCTTAAATCGTCACCATTATAAGTACAGCCATGTTTAAATTGCCTGTTAACACCTTCGTACAAACACTTTGCTTCGTAGTAGGTCTCACAAGCATCAATTTTAACCTGTAAAGCCTCCTTCATACCCTCTTTTAGAAGGTCGAGTTTAGCGATAACATTATTTTTAGTTTTATCGTCCAGAGATAGAGATTCTCTACCCGGAGTAAAGTTAAGGTCGCCAATATTGAAATATAGAACCACTTCCATATCTGACATAGCATGAACAATATCGCCATGATTCAAACGATATCCAACATTGCCCATGACACAGGTAACCTTGCCCCATTGAGTGGTGGTGGCAAAATCATCCGTTTTAATTTTATATTCTTTGTCTGCATCCTCAATGTTGCGAACAACACTATCAATATTGATATTGGGCAACTTATCAAAGAATTTATATACTGATACTGCTTCTTGCTCGAACTCATAACAGTCACTAGCCGCAACTGATACTTCGATACCATTAGGCTCATCAGTACTATCAGCGGTCAACAATGCAAACTGCGGACAATCATTTTCATCTTTATAAGCTGAGTATACACGCTTACAACCATTAAACCATGATGTTACAGTGAAAGAATCTGCAATAGAGTATGGACTTTTAGAACCAAGACCTAATGCTCCAACATAGTCGTTGGAATCAGTTTTGGTACTATGGAAATATGTTGTGTAAATTTCCATACAGTCTTCATGCGAAAGACCTGTACCATAATCACGTACAGAGAACCAAGGCTCAAGGTCTGTGGGCAGATGAACATCGAATGGTTCATCATTACCTGCCGCCACATGAGCATCATAGGCGTTTGTAGAAATCTCTCGAATGACCGCTTTCACCTTGTTGGTGTAAATCTTGTCAGAGAGAATGTTGAAGGCTTTTGGGTCTGCCTTCAGTTTGAAGTTGGTCTGCTCAAAATCGCCACTGACAACCACATTCTTCTTCGCTTCATTCAAAATCATGTCTTCTCCAATTCTCAAAAATGTTGGTTACTACGAGGGCTTGGGTTGCTGCGCCGCCATGAGCCAGCGTCCTGAACTCTAAGGGACGGTCTACTAGCTTTGCAGACCGCACTCGACGCAGCAACTCAAGTCCTCGTTACGTCAATCATTATACTGTACTTATCGGCATTGTCAAGGGTAATCTGGAGTTTTTTTGAAAAAAATCCCCAACAAAGGTGTAAACATATACTAGACGGTTGTTTACTCTGCGTAAGAGGTTTAGTTATGTTTAGTTTTAGAGACTTTCTATTGGGTGTTTTACTAACATCCACTATTGGTTTATGTGCCTATATCTATCGCGGACCTGATGTCGTTCTTGTTCGAGTACCAATGCCTATTCCTATTGAAGGTGGAAGATTAGACCTTCCGGGCATGAGATAACCAATAACGATAAGCTTGATCTACAACATCTTGACCAAATCTCTTAACAAATCTTTCCCGCACAATCTTACTTGGATTCTTTGAAAAAACCATATAAGCTAAATGGGCAGTCTTCAAAAACGTATAACACTCCATATCAGAGAGATATTGGTTTGCTATAAAGTCCTGTAGACGAAGTTCTCTTTCGCTAATAAGAGTCGTACCCTCTGGCGGGCTTGCAAGAATTTTTACCATTGTCTCAACCTTTAAAAAAGGGGCGACAGTCTCCTGCCACCCCCGTTTACATTTCCTCGGCATATGTTAACAAGTGCCGATAGCTAGTCACCAAAACACATATCAAACATGAATCCCACCATAAAGCAGGATATTAACACAAAAGTCATTTGACCTCGTACTCCTGACCTTCTAAAGACAAATGCTTAAGGGTATTGATATTGATAAGACGATAATCGCCCTTACCACCCCTTTTATCATTAGCATTCATATCAAATGCCGTAACATAACCCAATTCTTTAGGGTCAAACTTCATACCAACGCCTTTGATATTCTTTTTGACCTTTAATCGGGCACACATTTCTCGAAGAGAACCATCTTTCTTTGTAAACTTAACACCAAAAACTTTACCATTTGAGTTTTTGATAAGTTCCAGAGCCTTGACTTTTCCGATCTTTACGTTCTTCATTTTGACTTCCTAACATCTTGAAACATTAATTCTGATACAAACTGACAAACTTGCTGTGCAACTTCTAATTCTACATGACTATTTCCATTCACCCCTCTCTGTGCCATTTCGATTATCAATCCCGCGACTTGACGAATTCGCGGCTCAACATGAACTATTATACCCTTGTTATCGTCCATTGTCAACCCCGAACTTGAGTTTTTTTGGAAATTTTCTATTCTTCTGTGAGTTCTAGATAGTGGTCTGAAAACAGGTCGTCGATATCTGGAAACAGAGCATCCCAACATGCCCCGCAATGACCACTCAACAATAGCTCACGTTCATCTGCGGTAAGGTAGTCAAGAGCATCTTGGATCAATTCGCCCTCTGCCCATCTATTCAAATCTTTAGGGTCAATCATAAGATCAAATGTATCATTACACACTATACATCTAACGGTTGTTTTCATCAATTCTTTCATAATTTCACCTATTGGTATTGTATCTTAAAATCGGGACGTTCATCAAATTCCAAAATTTCAAAGTCAAATTTTACATCCGGCAAATCCTTTAGCTTATTAGGATAGTCCATACGCCGGATTTCCCACCCCTTATTCTCAATGAACTCTATATCTTTATCAGTTATTATAGTCCCACCCCTATCCCAATGTCGCGGCAAATTTCTTTTAATAAAATTTAAAGCAATACGTTGATCAGAGAATAAAGGAATTGTGGTTTTTGATCCTTGCCTGTAACAGAAAATAGGAATCCACTTGCCTGAACAGCATTCCCGCTTTATGTCATTGGCTTTCATTTCGCCATCTGTGTAAACTATTACTATATTGCTCATCAACATCTTATCTTGTTCCTAATACTAACTACAAAATTCCACACAATAGGGTAAACTAAAAATATTTCGTTGTAGACAAATATTAAATATAGAAATACTATTATAGATATAATCTTACCCGGAATTATTGGAATCATCTCATTTATCAACTCCTGTCCTGTAAAAAACTCTGAATCTCATCGTCTTTTGATAATTCGTAAGCGATATTTATTTCTGCGTCAGTTTTATTTTCTTTTCTGAGCAGGATGGAGTATAGCTCTCTTTTTGCTTCGATTCTTCTGAGGGTTTCTATTGTTGTTATCTTATGTTTTTTAACACTCATTTATCAACTCCTTCAGGAAGTAAATCTTCAATACCATAAGATTTAACTAAGTCCATATCTAAAATATCACCTTTGCTCATATTTTCTTCTGCGGGAAGATATCTTAAATTGCGCCAGTTCCAACACTTATTGACCTCTTCCTCGTTAGTATGGTCGAATGAAGCACAAGGGATGATATGATCAATATGTAAATCATCGCCCCAATTTGGTTTTTTTGTAGAGTTTAGATGCTCTTGCATAAATTCAATAGAGCAACCAATGTAGGTTAATATACTGGCATTTTTTGTTTTTTCGATTTTATTTAATACGTGCCGCAGATTTGCCGATATTCTTGTTCTTATACGAAACTGTTCATCATTTTTGCGGCGGTTTTTTACATATTCGTTTGCTCTTTCTTTGTTCGCTTCGTAGTATTGTTTTCGCCGTTCTGCTGAGTAGTATTGTTTATTTGCTTCGCGGTATTGTTTGGTCCGCTCTGCTATTCTTTCTTTATTCGCTTCACGGTATTTTTTCTCCCTTTTTGATATCTTCTCTTTATTAGCTTTGCGGTACTGTTTTTCTTTCTTACTACGACACAACTTACATTGGCTTACCCTACCATACTTTCCTTTTTTACACTTACTAAACTCCTCCAATAACTTCTCTTCCCCACACTTAGTACAAACTCTACTCTTAGGAAGTAAACTATCCATTAGAATTCTCTTTTTCTCTCTTTTTCTAAAAAGTCGCCCCAATAAACTATTTCTTTTATCGGGATATTCTCCCACAAATCTCCACTCAATCCCACCAAAAAGGGTAAGAAACCCACAAATAAGGATATAGAGTATTATATACCAGTAACAAACCTAAATAACACTTAAACCCTTATAAAGTAATAACAATAATAACAACAGCAATAACAAACACAATAGAGAAATAAGATAGGGATACAGAAAATAGCTAAAAATAGTTGAAATACCTTGATACGCAGCAAAAACCCTTACATTTCAGGCATTTTTAACAAAAAAAACACCCAAATGGGCCAAATCCGCATCAAATTGTTTCATAAAAACAGCATAATGGTCACTTATACGACCACAATATGTTGTGTTTTAGCGTTCCTGTAAAAAATGAGCAAAATTCTTGTGTTTTTACGGGGTCAAAATGTACAAAACCATTGGTTTTAGCAACTTTTTGAAACGGTCCGAAACATAGTGTTTGGCCTAATGTCCACCACTATATGTTGTGGTTCAGGCTAATAAAGCGTCAGAAAACCATCCCGGTCTCTCATTATTGTAGATTGTCCTGATAACAATGCCGCCATCCTCAAAGACTATACCGGCGATGTACTGGATGCCATTAACCTTGAAAAGAACACTGTAGTTACCATGTTGGTCCCGCAAGAAAACCTTTTTACCGTTTTTTAATGCTTGATGAAATAGATCCATGTCCTTTTCTTCAGGACTCAATTTCATTCTTTGCCAGCATCGATAGACGGCATGATGGGTCCAATAGACATTCATTACTCATCCAATGTTGATGTGACCACAGCAAACAACCATATAAAGGAAAGAAA